>Ga0210406_10001035_pt1 | contig 35544 bp, 26 predicted proteins | sample IncBWC30MmetaG_FD_155454 | JGI IMG/M metagenome (GOLD analysis project Ga0210406, IMG submission 155454) | Forest soil microbial communities from Barre Woods Harvard Forest LTER site, Petersham, Massachusetts, United States - Inc-BW-C-30-M | ecosystem: Environmental > Terrestrial > Soil >... | reverse complement strand
GTGGGCGTTTCTGTGCTTTTAGATTCCTTCGCCCGCTTCGCAATGCAAGGAATTGGGACCCCGGCGCCGATCTTCCCCACGCGCCACTTGGTTGTCCAAGGGCTCTATCGATTCGTGCGTAACCCTATGTACGTCGCGCTGCTATTGGTAGTCACGGGTCAGGCATTATTATTTGGCAGCGTTCGCCTTCTTGAGTACGCCGTCTTCATATGGCTGTGCACTCACTTGTTTGTCATCGGATACGAAGAGCCGAAATTGCGGGCCACCTTTGGCGATGAGTACCAGACCTTCTGTTCTCACGTGCCGCGTTGGATTCCACGCGTCCGGCCATGGGACCATGGTGCTTGAATGTCGCTTAAAGAATACGAGCGCAAAAGGTCCTTCGACAAGACCCCTGAACCTAAGCCCGCCACGCCGGCCGAGTCGCGGGGTAACTACTTTTGCGTTCAGCGACACGACGCAACGCGGCTGCATTACGATTTCCGGCTGGAAGTTGACGGAACGCTCAAATCCTGGGCGGTTCCCAAAGGTCCGAGCCTGGAACCATTGTCGAAAGCCCTCGCGGTCCATGTGGAGGACCATCCCATCGACTACGGGGGTTTTGAGGGCAATATTCCGAAGGGTGAGTACGGCGGCGGCAGCGTCATGCTCTGGGATCGCGGCACCTACGAACTGCTGGGCGATGGCGTCGCTGCTAACGCACAGATCGAGCGCGGGGATCTGAAGTTCCGGCTGCACGGCGAAAAGCTGCGCGGCGAGTTTGCTTTGGTTCTGATGCGCGAGCGGGGCAAGGGCAATGAATGGCTGTTGATCAAGAAAAAAGACGCCGAAGCGAGGCCGGGCTGGAACATTGAAGACCATGCGCGCAGCGTGCTCACCGGCCGCAGCCAGCAGGAGATTGCCGAAAATCTCCCCGCGGTCACGAGCCAAGCTGGCGGCTTGCAAAGCATCGCGGAGTTGAAAGGCGCGGTGAAATCACCAATGCCGCGATCTGTGACGCCGATGCTCGCTACTATCGCGAACAAACCACCGGCCGGCGATCATTGGTTGTATGAAGTGAAATGGGACGGTGTTCGCGCGCTGTGCTTCGTCGAAAATAGCCAGCTTTGCATCTTCACGCGCAGCCAGAAACGCTGCGATCAGCAATATCCGGAGCTCAGCGTTCTGCCGCGTTTCCTCAAGGCTTCGACGGCAGTGCTGGACGGCGAAATCGCGGTAGTGGACGATAAAGGCAAGTCGAGCTTCAACCTGATCCAGCCGCGCATCTCGGTCGTCGATCCGAATTCCATCGCGCACCTGGCGCGCTCTACCCCCGTCACGCTGTTTTTGTTCGACCTCCTCTATCTGGATGGCTACGATCTGCGTGGCGTCGCGCTGGAAGAGCGCAAGCGACTCTTGTCTGAGATCGTGACGCCCACCGAACGCGTACGGCTCTCGGACCACTTCACTATCCCAGGCGACGCTATGCTCGAAGCCGCTCACCAGCTCGGACTCGAAGGCATTCTGGCCAAGCGGCGGGGAAGCAAGTACGAAGGCCGGCGCAGCGGGGACTGGCTCAAAGTCAAAGTTCTCAACACCGAGGATTTCGTAATCGGCGGCTTCACCCATGGCGAACGCGACTACTTCAGCTCGCTGGTGCTGGGATGTTACCAGGATGGAAAGCTGGTGCATGCCGGCCAGGTCGGAACCGGCTTCAACGACAAGTCGCTCCCTGAGATTTACTCGCGGATCGAACCGCTCATCACCAAGAAGAGCCCGTTCTCCGGCCCGGTGAAAGCGCTTCGCGATGTCACTTGGGTGAAGCCTGAACTGGTGGCCGAGATCAAATTCCTAGAAATCACGCCCGATGGACTACTTCGAGCACCCGTCTTTCTTGGGCTTCGGCCGGACAAAGACCCGCAGGAGTGTGTGCGCGAGAGTGCCGGCGATGGCGGCGCGGATGTGGAAGTCATTGGACCGTCCGGCTCGGAAACTCCTCCGCAACTCATCAAACGCGAGCCGCTGATTGCACCGAAATCGCCTGCAGAGATGATCGTGGACATCGACGGACGCCGCCTTAAATTCACCAACCTCAACAAGATCTTCTATCCCGGCGAAGGCATCGCCAAGCGTGACCTCATCAACTACTATGACGCCGTCGCGAACCTGATCGTTCCGCATCTGCGTGATCGTCCGCTGTCACTCAAACGCTATCCCAACGGGATCGACCACGATTTCTTTTTCCAGAAGGACGCCGAGGACAAAGTTCCTGACTGGGTCCGGCTGGAGCCGATTTTCTCCGAGCATAATCAGGACAAGATCCACTACATCATCTGCAACGATCGCGCGACGCTGCTTTACCTCGCCAACCTGGCCTGCATCGATCAGAATCCCTGGATGAGCCGCCTGGGCTCGCTCGATAGTCCAGACTTCGCTTTGATCGATCTCGATCCCACCGAGGGCTGCCCTTACGAGAAGATCGTGGAAGCCGCGCAATTGGTGAAGAAGACGCTCGATTCCATTGGGCTGGCGGGCTATCCCAAGACCACCGGCGGCGATGGGATGCACATCTATATCCCGCTCGATCCGGTCTATACTTACGAGCAAGTGCGGTCCTTCGCCGAGATTCTGTCCATTCTAGTCATCCGCCAGAATCCTGATCTCTTCACTACGCCGCGAGCTGTGTCGCGCCGTAAGAAGGCCAAGGTTTATTTTGACTATCTACAGATCTCGAGCGCCAAGACGATCGCCGCTCCATACGTGCCGCGCGCGTATCCTGGAGCCGCGGTTTCCACGCCGCTCGATTGGTCGGAAGTGAAGAAGGGCTTCGAGCCGCACAACTTCAACATCCATAACGTTCTGGATCGTTTCGAGCGAGTGGGCGATTTATTCGCGCCGGTTCTGACCAACCGGCAAAGATTTGAGGCGAGTCTGGAGCGGATGGGTCAACTGGTCAACCCGTAGCGGCCTTCTCGACGGCGGGGTTCGCGGCAACTCCGGCCGAGCGCTTCACCAGCGTCACGCCGGCGAAGATTATAAGCATGGCTGCTATCTCCGGGGCGCCCACGGTCTCCTTGTAAATCAGCCAGCCTAAGAACAGCGCGACGATTGGGTTGATGTAGTTATAGATGGTCACAATCGAAACCGGAAGCTGATCGAGAGCGTACACGTAGGCGCTGTAGCCGATCACGGAGCCAAAGGTGATCAGGTAGATCACGGCTCCGAAGCTGCGGCCGGTCCACGGGATGGGCTGCGTTCGCGTAAGCAGCGCCGGGCCAAGAAATGCCAGTCCGGTCGCGAGTTGCTGGATCGCACCGCTGACCACAGGGTGTGCCTTGGTCGTATGGCGACGCTGCAGGATCGAGCCAAAAGCCCAGCCGCAGCAGCCGAACTGAAGCAGCAGGAAAGCTTGCAATATCGGACCGTGGAAGCCTTCATGAATCGCACTGGGAGCGACCAGGAGCAGCGTGCCGGCGAATCCAACCAACATTCCGAATAGAGTGGGCAGGTGTAAGCGTGCGCCGCCGGGGATCAGCGCCTCGATGCCGATCATCCAGAAAGGTGTGGTGGTGATGAACAAAGCCGCAAGACCGCTCGGAACCCAAAGCTCAGCGAAGGCCAGGCAGCCATTACCGAATCCGATGATAATTACACCGAACAGCGCGGTGTAGAAAAGTTCTCTGCCCGACGGCAAGTGAGCTTTAGCTAGAAACGCGGCGACGAGCAGGACCGTCCCCGAGACCGTGTATCGCAGGCCGACTAGCATCAGCGGTGGAACCGATTCCAGCGCCATCCGGATCGCCAGATAAGTGGTTCCCCAAAAAAAACACACGGCCGCCAGCGCCACATACGCCTGGAGCTGGGAATGCCGCCGCAATAGTTCAGGTTAACATTGAGAGTTGATTATCACGCTCACTATTAATCCTTCCATCGACCGGAACGTATTCGTAGACCGGCTGGTGTTTGAGGATCGCGCGTACATTCTCTCGCGCAGCGATTCGGCAGGCGGCCGTGGCATCAATGCCTCTCGCGTCCTGCAATGCTATGGCGCCAAAACGCTGGCGATAGCCACCTCCGGCGGCGCCAACGGGGAAAGGTTCGAAAAGCTGCTGGCCAAGTTGGGTTTCCCGACAAAACTGGTGCGCATTCATCGCGAGATTCGAACCAACTTCACCGTGACTGACCGCCAGGGATTGGCGGTGAAGATGAACGAGCCCGGACCGGTGATCACGCCGGAGGAGTTGAAGAACATCGAAAAGACCGTCGACAACCGGCTCGACGGCGCCTCCTGGTTGATGCTATGCGGCAGCATTCCGCCCGGCGTTGCGTCCGATTTCTATACCAAGCTGATCCGGCGGGCGCGTGATCGCAAGGTGAAGACCTTGCTCGATACGGATGGCGATGCACTCCTGCACGGTGTGGAAGCGGGGCCAACGGTGGTTACGCCCAACCAGCCGGAAGCGGAGCGGCTATTGAATCGCGCTCTGATTACGCGGGCGCACTTCGTCGAAGCGGTGACGCGCATCAAGGCCATGGGCGCGGAGTCCGTGTTGCTATCGCTGGGCAGCCGCGGCGTGGTGGCGATCAACGAGAATCAGTTGATGGAAGTCCTGCCACCGCGAATCGACGCTGTTTCCCCGCTCGGCGCCGGAGACGCGCTGGCAGCGGCCTATGTCTGGGCAACCACGAAGAAGAAAGACTTCGCCGATTCCGTCCGCTGGGGTGTCGCGGCCGGCACCGCATCGACCCGCCTCCCCGGTCTCGAATTCGCGAATCTGGAGCAGACCAAGGAAATTTACAAGTCGGTGGAAGTGCGGATTACGCGGTAGAAATGCTACGGCTTGCGCCTTTCGGGCAGTTTGATCAAGACCACAAACAACGCCAGCAGGCATAGCAACGTGGCCACTGCTCCGATCACCAGGTAGTCCATGGATTTATGCGGCCCCGGCATAACGTTCACCAGCACCGCGACCGTGCCCGCGAACAACAGGATCATCAACGCCACTAGTGCCAGGGTCCGGTTCATCAGTCGTACTTTTCGAAAATGATCTGCTTGCGGTCGAAGCCCATCCCTTTGAGGATCGCTCGGACGTCATCCACCATCGCCTTCAGGCCGCAGATATATACGTCCAAGTCGCGCCGGTCGCCGATAGCCTCGAATAGATGGAGCTGCACGTGCCCGGTCCGGCCGCGCCAGGAAGGCTCCGCACGGCTGAGAGTTGGCAAGAAATGGAAGTTGGAATATTGTTTGGCGAGCGCCTCGAAATCGTTCCGATAATAGATGTTTTGCTCGTGCCGCACTCCAAAAATGAGCGTTAGCTGCTTGGCCTGCGGGTGACTCAAATAATCCGGCGCCATCGACCGGAATGGCGCAATCCCGGTACCCGTCGCTACAAAGATGGCATCTTTGGCAGGATTACGGACCAGGAAGAAACCGAGCGGGTCGGTCATTTCCACGGAGTCGCCGGGCTTCATAGCAAACAAATGCGGCGAAAAAATGCCCTCGTGCACCAGATTCAGGCAGAGCTCGAAGTGGTTGCCTTCTGGTAGCGACGCGATAGAATAAGCACGAGTGATCTTCTTGCCGCCCAGCGTTTCATTGAATGAAACGAACTGGCCGGGCTTAAAGTGAAGCTGCTTCACACCTGGTGCTTCGAACACAAAGTGCCGTACTTCAGGAGCAATCTCACGCGACTCCACTAGCGTGGCCTTCATGCACGATCCTCACCGGAAGCCTGCGCTTCACTGGCGCGATCGAGCAAAGCCTCGAGCAGCGCGGGATGTCCATCCAGCGGGGACGTGACTTCAATCTCAACACCGCCATTTTGGCGAGAAGCCTCCTCAGCCAGACGCGGGAGATCGCGCTGCATATGCGTGCCAAGGGTGAGGAAATAAGGAATGACGATGATGCGCGAAGCCCCGCGAGCCAGCAGGCGTGTAGTCGCGCCGGACAGATCGGGTCCGCTCAATTCCAGGAAGGCCGCCTCCACGATATCGCCACGCGAGATCGCCATTTTGGCAGCGATATCCCGGACAGCCTGATTGGCGCTTTCAACGCGCGAGCCGTGAGCAAACACGATGAAACCGGTCATACTTGAATCAGAGAGGGCGTATCCGTCGAGCCCGCTTGTTTCTGCGGGAAATAGCCCCGAAGATAGTCGATAAACGCCCGGCCGCGCGGCCGCCCATTTCTCTCATGCAGACCGACGCGCTCCAGAAACACGAGAATCCCCAGTATTTCAGCGTCGCGGATGGGCGTGGATCCTTTTTCGGTCAGTTCCTTGCGCAGTTCCTGAATGGCATCCTGAATTTTCTGCTGGACACCGGCGGCCAACAGGTTGTTCGGACGTGTCTCGTAATAGAGACCGCTCTCGAGGGTGCGATACGTTCGGATCAGCGACTCAAGCGCTTCCTGGACGTCCGAATCGACTGCGCCCGCGATCTCCAGCGAAGCCTCGAGCAGCTTGGCCCCCAGGAAAATCAGCAGCGACTCATGGTCGCGCAGGAATTCCTCGGTGATACGTACATCCTGGTTAGGCAGCGGCCCGGCGTTGGCGGCTGGAGGCTTTTCATGCTGCCGCGCTTCTACCAGATAGACACAATCCAAAGGGCAATTCACGGTAACTTCACGCTCCGAGCCGCAGCAAATCGAGCAAATATCGCCACCCACGCCAGGACAGAAACGGCGCGGCTTACGGGTATTGCAGATTTTGCATTTCATGATGGAAGGACCGGTCTCTTCCATCGTAACATCGGCGTGGAACGGTCTATTTAGAGTCCAGCTTGGTGTTTTGAGCGGTCTTCGAATCTTGTCCGGCGCCGGCGCCGCGCTTGCGGTCGAGGCCGAACTTGGGCTGCTTCGAAGTCCCATCCACTTTGATCTTGAGATAAGTTCCCGCACCGTGCTTGGAGAAGAAGGGATCGGCCGGCCGGAGCGCCCATCGTTTCCAGCCGGTCATAGTTTGCGACACTTTCGCGTCCAGTTTGAGCGCACCGTGGAAATCGATAATATCCTTGGCCAAGTTGTAATCTCCGGCCATTTCGACATTGGCGCCCGGTACGTCGAACGACATGGAGCGGAAGGTCATGAGCTGGTCTTCCAAACGGAATGAACCTTTCATGTTCGAAACTACTTCATCGATTTCAAGATTCTTGGGCTGGCCCTGCCCGCGCCGGCTCAATTGATCGATCTGCTCCTGAATGGTGGAGCGCAGAAACTTGGCGCTGCTAATATCGAAATCGCCGTCCAACCGGAGCTTTTCTTTAACCGGGCCAGTCAGGGGTGGAATGTCGATTCGCGAGCGCAAGTTGATCTCGCCTTCCATGAAGGGCGCCCCTTTGACTGCCAGCCGCAGCAGATCGCGCATGTCCCCATGCGGCATCAATACCTTGAGGCTGATGGTACGGAGCGCCTGGTTTTCATGCTTGATCACGGTGCCGGTAGTAGTGAAATTCGTTTTTCCCAACCTCGCCCGCACCGGCTGCAGGACGGTATTACCGTTGGTACCGTCCACCAGAACTTCAAAGCGCGTTGAAAGCGGAATGGAATTGCCGACCGCTTTCAAATGAAAATTCGGCACGTTAGCTTCGCCTCGGGCTCGAACGGTATCGAGCGTCCCATCGAACTGGCCAGTCGAATTAAGCGTGCCAGCGATGGCATTGAAGACGCCCAAGTTGACTTTGTCGAAGATGTAATTGCCAACCAGCGGCGTATCTCCGGGCTCAAGTGCCACCCAGGGACCAAAACTTCCTTCACTATGAAGCGTTCCTGGTGGTTTCGGAATGGTCATGGCAGCCGTGTATTTCATGGCCGAATCGACCCCTACCGACCTCATACGAAGGTGCTCGATTTCGAATCGCAGCGGCTGCTTGCTTTTGTCTCTGGGATGAATAACGAGCAGCGCATTGTTGAACTGGGCGTCCTTGATGAGCACGTTCAGTTTGCCGGAAGCGTCTTTGCCCCAGCCATTAGATACCGCGAGATCGGGGCGATAGCCTTTCGGTGGAATATTGATTTCGACCCCATCCAGGGAGACGAATTCGACAGTCTTGCGAGGCGCTGTTAGCACGCCGAGATCCACGATGAAAAAGAGCTTCTTGATCTGGAAGAGCGGCGGCAGGTCGCGCATACCCTCGAAGCGCATGGAAACTCCCTGGCCCTCCACCCCAACCATCGCGCCCCGTCCGTGCCGCAACAGAATTTGAATGATCGACATCTTGGGAGGGTTGACCCGCAGCGATGCAATTTCAACTTGGCTATGAAACCGCTCGCTTAAATAGCTTATGGCCTGCTCGCGGATCATGGGCTCGAAGCGCTTGGCCATCCTCGACGCTGCGAGGAAGGCGCCGGCAACCGCCAATCCGACCAGGGCCCCGATCCCTGCCAGCCAATACTTTTTGCGGGCTGTCACCTAGATTCCCAGTCTATGGATGGTGACTGGAGGCGGATTGTTTCCTGAAGTTAGAAAGCTCTTTAACGGGTGCAGGTCACGCGAACAGGTTTTTGATTACTTCGCCCGCGACGACAGTGGGGCGCTCGGCTCGCCCGTTGTGCATGTAGGTCACCTGCAGATGATCAAGACCGAGGGCCCACAACATGGATGCGTGAATATCGTTTACATGAGCAGGCGATTCCTGGGCGTGCATGCCGATCTCGTCAGTGGAACCGACGTAGTGGCCTTTCTTGACGCCTCCTCCCGCCATCCAGATGGTGAAGCCCCAAGGATTGTGATCGCGGCCGAGGCCTTTTTCATTGAACGGCGTGCGGCCGAACTCGCCGCCCCAAACGACTAAAGTGTCATCGAGCAGTCCGCGAGCCTTGAGATCGGTCAACAGGCCGGCGATCGGTTTGTCGGACGCCTTGCACCACTTGCCATGGTTCTCTTCCACGTTATCGTGCGCATCCCAGCCGCTGCCTGAACCGGAGTACAGCTCTATGAAGCGAACGCCGCGCTCCACCAGGCGGCGAGCCATCAGGCAATTGCTGCCGAAGGCCCGGGTGGGTTCTTCGTCGATACCATAAAGCTTCTTGGTCTCTTCGGATTCCTTGGTGAGATCCACTGCTTCGGGCGCCGCGCTCTGCATCTTATATGCGAGCTCGTAGGAACGGATTCGCGCATCGAGTTCGTCGTCCTCTTGTTTGTCCTGGGACCAGATTTCGTTCAACCGCTTCAGAAGTCCGAGCTGGTTGCGCTGTTGCCCGTCGGTCATGCCTTGGGGAGGTTTCAGGTTGATAAGCGGCGTGTCGCCGGTGCGGAACTGCATGCCCTGATAAGAAGCCGGCAGAAATCCAGCGCTCCACTGCTTGGCGCCGCCGATGGGATCTTTGTCGTCCAACATGACTACGAACGACGGCAGATTGCGATTCGCGCTGCCCAACCCGTAGTTCACCCAGGCTCCCAGCGACGGACGGCCGCTCAAAATCGAGCCGCTGTTCATCTCGGTCACACTGCCCAAATGGTTGATGCCATCGGTCCAACATGATCGGATTACGGTCATATCGTCGACATGCTGAGCGATGTTGGGATACCAATCCGATACCCAGATGCCGCTCTGGCCGTACTGCTTGAACGTACGCTTGGACGGCATCAGACCATTCTTGGAAGTACCTGGCATGGCCGTAAACTTGGGCCGCATCGATTCCGGGATCGGCTGTCCCGCGAGCTCCGAGAGCTTCGGTTTGGGATCGAAAAGATCGACGTGGCTGGGACCGCCCTCAATGAACAGCCAGATGATGGACTTCGCCTTGGGAGGATGATGGGGCTGTTTCGCCGCCAACGGATCTGCCCCGGCCGTTGCGGCCTGAAGCTGGTCCTCATGCAGCATCTGAGCCAAGGCGACGGCCGCCAATCCGCTGCCGGTGCGCGTGAAAAAATCCCGCCGCGTGGATACTCGCGGATAATGATTCGGATTACGCTCCATGGTCCGGTCCTTCCTTAATTCACGCACAAAAACTCGTTGGAGTTGAGCAGCGCTTGACAGAAATCCACAAAGGCTGCTGCCCGAGCGGTCTCGCCGCCGATCTCCCCGGCTTGCTTATTCAAGAAGTCCAAAACGGCCTGGCGTTCGTCATCCTTCGGCGCGCGATTAAAGACAACTCGAAAGGCACGCTCCACTTGCTGATCCGGCGACAGGCCGGCATCGTTGAGCACTCGGTTGGCCAGCTCTCGCGACCATTGGCGTATCAAATCGTCATTCATACCAACCAAGGGCTGCGTGGGACTGACAGTCGCATAGCGGCGCGGACAGCTCTCGGAGGTATCAGGAAAATCGTAGGCCTCGAACATCGGGTAGCGCAGGTTCCGTTTCACAAAGACATACACGCTGCGCCGATCGGCTTCAGCGGGGTCTTTCTCTGCCGTCCAAGCAAGATACTTCGATCCGTTGCTGATTCCCTGTGGAATCGGCGGGAAGACTCCCGGGCCGCCCATTTTCAGATTCAACTGGCCGGCGGCCATCAGCATGGAATCGCGAATTACCTCGCCTTCCAAGCGTCGCCGATCGAAACGCCAGAGCAGCTTATTATCCGGATCGACTTTGGCAGCTTGCTCCTGATATGCCGACGACTGCTGATAGGTGGTCGACAGCATGATCAGCCGATGCATTTTCTTGATGCTCCAGCCGTTTTCGACAAAGCTGGTGGCGAGGTAATCAAGCAGTTGAGGATCGGCCGGCCGCTCGCCCATGACGCCGAAATCGCTGGAGGTTCCGACGATTCCCTTTCCAAAGTGATCTTGCCAGATGCGGTTGACCATCACGCGCGCTGTGAGGGGATTCTTCGGATCGGTGAGCCAATTGGCAAGAGCGGAACGGCGGCCCGTAGAGTTCAGGCCTTCAGGCGCTACGATTTTGGCCGGCGCCGGATCGAGAATACTCAGAACGCCGGGCTGTACTTCGTCGAGCGGGGCGTCCCAAACGCCCTTGAAGAGGACGAACTCGGGCGGCGCGTTGCGGCTGCCGTCGAAGATCGCTTCGGCAACCGGCGGGTCGGCGGGTTTTAGGCTGTCGAATTGCGCCAGCCCTTTTTGCAGATCGGCGTACTGTTGTTTCGCGTCCCCTTTCAAAGCTCTCTCGAGCTCCCGATTGGAGGGAAGGCGGCTGGCGCTGCGATAATACATCTGCCATTGCATCGGAGTACGCTGCTCGGGCGGAGTAAAGACGGCATCCTGCGCCTCTTTGGGGAACATCCCGATGTCTTCTTTCAATCTCTCGACGCGGACCGAGGCCAGGAGCGTGTCCATCTTGGCTCGGATTTCGCGAGTCTGGGTCTCCCACTCGGTGCGCTGGCGCTGATAAGCGGCGGCCTGGTCACCCGTAAGCAGACTGGCATGATCGTCGTTCCGGATATTTGCGAAGAAGGCCTGCAGGCGGTAATAATCCTTCTGGAGAATCGGATCGAACTTGTGATCGTGGCATCGAGCGCAGCCGTATGTCATGCCCATGAATACGGCCCCCACGGTATCGGTGATGTCGTTCAGAATTTCCTGCCGGCGGAGAATCGGATTCGCCAGGTTGCTCTCGTCGGGCCAGAGACGATCGAAGCCGGTGGCGATTCTCGCGGCCGGGTCATCGGGATAAAGCTCGTCGCCGGCGATTTGTTCCTTGACGAAGCGGTCGTAGGGCTTGTCTTCGTTGAAGGATTGGATGACGTAGTCGCGGTAGCGCCAGACATTGGGGCGCGTTTCGTCCGCTTTGAAACCGGCGCTGTCAGCATAGCGGGCCAAGTCGAGCCAGTGCCGGCCCCAGCGTTCGCCATATTGCGGAGAAGCCAGGAGACGGTCGACCACTTTCTCGAAGGCTGAGGGCGAGTTGTCGGCCAGGAACGCCTGGGTGTCTTCGGGCGATGGCGGCAGACCGGTCAAATCGAGATTAGCGCGGCGGAGCAGCGTGATCTTGTCAGCAGGCGGATTGGGCTTGAGGTTCTGCGTCGCGAGTTTGGCGAGGACGAAGGCGTCGATCGGATTGCGGGCGCTCACGGCAGGCACGGGAGGCTTGGTGACTTTTTGGAACGCCCAATACTTGCGCTGCTGGTCGGTAAACTTGTGTGCGGCTGCGGTTTTGTCGGGTGCCGGCGCTGCCGCATTGAGCGGCGCTGCCGAATCCCACTCGGCGCCACTGTCGATCCAGGCCTTGATGACCGCGGTTTCGGCGTCGGTCAGACGCCCGCCCATCGGCATCTGAGGCTGCACTTGACCGGTGAGATGCTGGTACAAACGGCTGCCTGCCGCGTCCCCAGGAACTATCGCGGGTCCGTGCTGGCCTCCTTTGAGGGCGGCATCACGGCTGCGGAGGTCGAGGTTCGCCATGGCCGGGGCCGGCCCGTGGCACTGTGCGCAGTTCTTGGCGAGAATGGGCGCGACGTCGGTGGCAAAGGAAACCTTCTTGGCCGTTTGCGCCGATGCGACAGTGCAGACGAGCAAGCCAATCACCGGCCAAACGGGCCGCCTTCCGAAACGAAGCGTCATATCTGCGCCTCCCGCAGTACTTTGTTAAGTTTATCTTAATTTGCTACGCGAGGGTGTTAGGTTTAATTGATGAAACTGTTGCCCGTGCTTGTAATTGGTGGTTTGGGGCTGGCAGGATGCCACCGGGCGCCGTCAGGAGCATGGAACAAAACCGAGGCGATGATCCCGATGAGGGATGGCGTGAAGCTGCACACGCTGATTTTCGCTCCGGCCAGGACGGCCGCGAAGCTGCCCTTTCTGATCGAGCGCTCGCCCTATGGCTTCGATGAGGGCCGGGGTGAGCGTACGCTGGCAACGCGCTACAAGGAATTGGCCGATGAAGGCTTCATTTTCGTGTTGCAGGACATTCGCGGTCGGTACGGCTCCGAAGGCCAATTCGTGATGCAACGTCCGGTGCGCGACCGCGCAAAGCCGGATTCAATCGACGAAGGCAGCGATACCTACGACACGATCGAGTGGCTGCTGAAGAATGTCCCGGGGAATAATTCCCGCGCCGGACTACTGGGGATCTCTTATGGCGGCTGGCTCACCGCGATGGCGTTGATCGAACCGCACCCGGCCCTCAAAGCCGTCAGTGAACAGGCTTCTCCCGCGGACATGTTCCTGGGTGACGATTTTCACCACAACGGGGCTTTTCGTCTCAGTTATGGATTCGAGTACGTCGCACGCATGGAAACCGGGAAGATCCAATCCCACTTTGATTTTGACAAGTACGACACGTTCGATTGGTATCTCTCGCTGGGGCCGCTTTCCCAAATCGAGCAGCGCTACTTCCATGGCGAAAAGCCGACCTGGACTAATTTCGTCAACCATCCCAACTACGACTCGTTTTGGCAATCGCAGGCCGTGCAGCGCATTCTCACCCAGAACAGCGTGCCGAACCTGAACGTCGCCGGGTGGTGGGATCAAGAGGATTACTACGGGCCCATGGTGATTTATCAAACGCTCGAAAAGAACGATACCGATCACAAGAACTATCTGGTGGTGGGCCCCTGGCGGCACGGCGGGTGGGGCGGAGACGGGAAGACCCTCGGTCCGATTGACTTCGTCGGCGATCAATCGCAATACTTCCGCGAGAAAATCGAGATGCCCTGGTTTGCTTATTGGCTTAAAGACAAGGGGTCGCTCAATGAGCCCGAGGCTACGGTGTTCGAGACCGGCAGTAACTCCTGGCAGAACTACGCTGCTTGGCCGCCCAAGGACAAGATCGAAAACCGAAAGCTGTACACGTCGGTTGGGGGCGCGCTCTCGTTTGAAGCGCCGCATGAAAAATCCGATGATGCAGCGGACAGTTACGTGTCCGATCCGGCGCATCCAGTGCCGTACCGGCATCGTCCGATTCCGCCGACCTATTCATCCAATTCCGGATGGACGCAGTGGCTGGTGGAGGACCAGCGTTTCGTGCACTTGCGGCCGGACGTGCTGAGCTGGGCTACCGAGCCGCTGAAAGATCCGCTGACTATCGCGGGCGATGTGGTGGCGCACTTATTCGCTTCCACTTCGGGATCGGACAGCGACTGGATCGTTAAGCTTATCGATGTTTACCCGGAAAACGACGAAAAACTTCCCGGCTATCAATTAATGATCGACAGTGAAGTGTTTCGAGCGCGTTTCCGGAACAGCTTCGAGAAGCCGGAGGCGGTTCGGCCGGACCAACCGTATGAGTACGCCGTTGACATTCATGCGACGGATCACGAGTTCCGCCCCGGCCATCGCATCATGGTGCAGGTTCAGAGCACGTGGTTCCCGTTAATCGATCGCAACCCGCAGACGTTCGTGGAGAACATTTTCGCCGCCAAGGCGGCTGATTATCGGGCAGCCACGCAGAAAATTTACCGGTCGGCGAGATACGCAACGTACATCGAACTTCCGGTGCGGATGAAATAGTGCGCTGTCAGTTCATACGCTCGTAGGTGGCAAAAGTCACACCGGTGGTGTGGCCGGCCTCATCCATTCGCATATAGATGATCCCGATGGTGTTGCCATCCGGTGAGAGCACATTGGTGAGAACCTGCGCTACCTTGCCATCCTTCTTATAGACAATCTCGTTAATCGTGTCATTGATAACTTTGACCGACCCGGTGTCCGCGGCGGGATTGCCGGTGATGGGGGCGTCTTTTCCATCGAACTTCGTGGTGTAGAACCATTGTAATTTCACGCCGTCCTTGTTCACGGCGTCGATGGTGATCTTCATGCCGTGGGGGCCCGATGGCTCGTACGTCATGATATTGCTGGCCGGCGCCGGGGCGTTCGATTTTAATTTCCATTTTCCATAGCGAGGATTCGGGCTCTGCGCCCAAGCGACGTGTAGGAGCAACGCGATCGCCGCCGCGGCGTTCAAAACTTGGTACTTCCGCATGTTCTACTTTCCATAATATCTCGTCGGTCGAAAAATCGAATCGAAACCCCAAAAAATGATTTGCGCCTGTGACGAGTATCGACTATGCTACTGAAATAAGCCTCGTAGCTGTGCAGGGTGTTTCGCCGGTTTAATTTATGAAAAACATAGCGCTCGTTGTGGTGTTTCTGCTATCAATTGCCGCGTATACGGCATGGGCTCAGACCAGTGGATCGGGTACGATCGCCGGCACTCTGACCGATCCCAATGGCGCCGTTATTCCGAATGCGACGGTCACAATTTTGAATGTCGACACTGGGATTGAACGCACGCTCACGACCAACGGAGCAGGGCTTTATACGGCGCCATTCCTGCAGCCCGGCCATTATGAGGTCACCGCCAGCAAACCCGGCTTCTCGAAGATCATCCGTAAGGATCTCACCTTGCAGGTGGGGCAAACGCTCACGGTCGACCTTCCGTTATCGATCCAAACAACATCGGAGACGGTGACGGTTACGGGTCAGGCTTCGCTGGTGGATACGGATAAGACCGAGATGTCACAAACAGTCACCCAGGTACAGCAGGAAAATCTGCCAATCGCCGGCCGGCGCTGGGAGGGCTTCGCTTTTCTCACGCCCAATACTACGAATGACGGCGGCAACGGACTGGTTTCTTATCGCGGCATTTCGGGTCTCTACAATCAGAGTTCGGTGGATGGCACGAACAACAGCCAAGCTTTCTTTTCGGAGACCAAGGGACGGACAACGGTTCCCTACGTGTACAGCATGGACTCGATCCAGGAGTTCCAGGTCACCTCCAGCGACTACAGCGCGCAGTTAGGCCAGGCCGCGGGCGGAATTGTGAACGCGGTGACGAAATCGGGCACAAACGCGATTCACGGGGACCTGTTCTATTATTTGCGTTACCCCTCGCTGAACGCTCTCGATCCGCTGCAGAAATCGTTTGGCAACTACACCCAGCCAGTACACCAACAGCAACAGTTCGGAGGCAGCGTGGGAGGTCCAATCATCAAGGACAAACTATTCTACTTCTTCACTTATGATGGCTCCCGGAAAGTGAATCCGATCAGCTACACCAGCTTTGCGACCTTCCCGCTGGGTTGCCCGACTGCGGTAACGGCAGCCCAATGCGCGGCGGCGAATCATTTCTTCAGTTCGCAATTGGGCGCGTTTCCGCGTTTTGCCAATCAGGATGTCGGGTTCGGAAAACTGGACTACCAATTGAACAGCGCCAATCATCTCAGCGCTTCCTTCAACCTGGACGACTTCCATGCGCCGAACTCCTACAACACGGCTACCACTTCTTCTAACAATTCGCTCACCGCGAACGGCACGGCCGTAACCCACGAGAGGATTTTCGTTGCGACCTGGGATTCGACGATTTCGCCTACGATGGTAAACAACTTCCGTTTTCAGTGGTCGCAGGATCTGGAAATTATCGGCGCCAACGGGACGGCTCCCAGCGTGACTGTCGCAAACGTGATGGCCTACGGGCTGCCTAACGCTCTGCCGCGCCCGGCCTTCCCAAATGAACATCGGCTGGAATTTACCGACACGCTCTCGAAAACAGTCGGCCGTCACACGTTCAAAGCCGGTGTGGACGTCAACGCTATCCACGAACTGCTAATTAATCTGTTCCAGGGCGGTGGAGTTTACACTTACTCCGGCAGTGCGGCCTTCAGCAACTGGGCTGCTGATGTTCAGGGCGTCAATCTAGGCGACGGGTTGACCGGCCGGCACTTCAGTACGTTTGTTCAGGTAACCGATCCGGTCACCGGCGTTGGGAAGGACGACTTCTACGACGACGATTTCGCGGGTTTCGTCGAGGACACCTGGAAGGCTCGCCCGAATCTGACGTTTAATCTGGGTGTGCGATACGATCTGCAGCTCATCCCGCAACCGCCCAAGCCCAATACTACGACGCCGTTGACGACACTGTATACTTCGACGATCAATATCGACAAGAACAACTTCGCTCCCCGATTAGGGATGGCTTGGGAGCTCGCGAAGAATACGGTGCTGCGTGTTGGCTATGGCATTTTCTATGCGAAGACCAGCAACAGCACTTATTACGCCACGCGCGTGGAGAATGGCGTGTTCCAGCAAACGTTCAACTGTAATCCCACAACCTGTCCAGCCCTGAAGTTTCCCGACCTGATCTTCACACCACCAGGCGGGACTCCGCAGGCCCCGTTCCCGGGAGCGCTTACACCAGTCGTGACTCCGTTCACACCTCCTTCTCTGACGCAGACGACTCGCGGCCAAGTGCCCGACTGGGTGAATCCGCTGGCGCACGAGGGTGAAGTGACGATCGAGCGCCAACTGCCGTTAAACATGGCGATTTCCGGCTCCTACGTGTTCGGCCGCACTTTGCATTTGCCGATTTTCGTGGACACGAACCTAGCCGCGCCTAGCACTACCCGGACCTACGACATAACCAGTTCGAGCGGGGCCACTCAGAGCACGATCACAGAGCCGTTCTACACCGGCCGAATCGATCCTACCGGTCCGGTTCTAACTGGCTTCAGCGACGTTAACTCGTGGTACAACAGCCTGGTGGTCACGCTGCGCAAGCGCATGAGCAGCAGCGTGGAGTTCGCGTTGAATTATACGCTCTCCAAAGCTGTGGACGGCGGGCAGGTTCCGGGCCAGTTTGGGACTTTTAATGGCACTGATTCGCCCATCGATCCTCGGAATCGTAAGCTCGAGTATGCTCTTTCGGATCTCGACCAGCGGAATCGCTTTGTCGGGAATGTCGTTTGGATCCCGACCTATTTCAGCAAGCTCGCGAATCGACCAGCCAAGGCGGTTCTGGATGGATGGGTTTTTTCAAGCATCGTGACGGCAGCCAGCGGGCAGCCGGTTACGCCCCTCATCAATGGCTTCCCATCCGGCGGTCCTGCGGGCGGTCTGACAGGCGGAACGGTGAACAATTCAGGAACAGCGCTATCGGGATCGCGCTTCCCGGGTCAGGTTCGGAACGACTTCGCGGGACCCGGGTTCTGGGACGTCGACTTCCGCATCGGCAGGAACTTTATTATTCGCGAGAAGATGAAGCTTTCGTTCATCGGCGAAGCTTTCAATCTCTTCAACCACACCAACATCTTTGGAGTGAACGCCACGGAATTCAACTACACCGCCGCGGGTTCCGGTGCGTGTGCGGGGCATAGCAACGGTTGCCTGGTGCCGAACCCGACGTTCTTCGCGCCAACGGTGACGAACACGGGGCTATTCGGAGCGCGCCAGTTGCAGATTTCGGGACGGTTCACTTTCTAAAAGGCAGGTCGGGGACCTGCCCCACGTTAGGGCAGGCGGTACTTGATCCAGCAGCGCAGCACTTCGGCGACACTCCAGGCTTGTGCGATGCAGCCGCGTGGAGTGAAGGGCGGCTCGGCGTCGAAGATCTCGCTGATGGATCCGATGCAGGCATCCGTTAAATGCCTTTCGAAGCCATCCAGAAATTTGCCGGCGGTTTCGAAATCGCCGGGATGAACCTTAAGCCAGGCGTCGATAAACGGCCCGATGAGCCACGCCCAGACCGTGCCTTGGTGATACGCTCCGTCGCGGAGCCGGAGATCGCCGTCGTACTTGGGCTTGTAGTCTTTGTTATCGGGTGATAGCGATCTCAGTCCCACGGGCGTAAGGAGCTTGGTGCGGGCCGCCTCCACAACCGCCGCCCAGCGCGATTCATCCAGGACCGGATGCTTCAAAGAAATGGCGAACAATTGGTTGGGGCGGCAGGCGGGATCGTCGCCATCGGGACCACCGACCACATCCAGGAGATGCTGCAAGGGCTCCGACCAAAATCTCGCGTTGAAGGATTCGCGAGCCTTCTGGGCGTACGATCCGACGCGGGCGGATTGCTCCGGTTCGTTCTCTTCGGACAGCCAGCCTTCCAGTAGCTTCAGGGCGTTGTACCACAGGGCATTGATTTCGACCGCTTTCCCCCGGCGCGGCGTGACCACCCAGTCGTCCATTTTCGCGTCCATCCAGGTGAGCGCGAAGCCATCGGCTCCTTGCTTGAGCAAACCATCGGCAGGGTCGACGCCGATGCCGAAGCCGGTACCCCGCACGTGCCATTCAAAGATGTCGAGCAGCTTGGGCAGGGCCATTCTCAGAACGGACCGGTCTTTGCTGGTGGCGGTGTAGCGATCGAGTGCGTGAAAGAACCACAGCGTGGCGTCGGCGGTGTGATAGAGGCCGGCGGTCTGGCCTTCGGGGAAAAGGTTGGGGATGAGTCCGTCGCGAATGTAGTGCGCGAAAGTGCGGAGAATCCAGGCTGCCTCGGCATAGCGGCCCGTGGACAGAGTCAGGCCTTCGAGCGAGATCATGGTGTCGCGGCCCCAGTCGGTGAACCAATGATATCCCGCGATGACGGTACGTACCTCGTCGCCAACAGCTCGCGCACGCGTAGCGTCGTTGATTCTGCCGGCCGGAGTGATCACGAATTGATCCGCGGCCCAGATCAGCTCAGCGCAAGTGGGATTGTGGTTGACCAGGTCGTTGAGATCTTTGCCCAGTCTGTCAGCGGCCACCGTTAACATCCGGCGCTTCCGCTCCGATTCGGCCTCGACAGCGGCGGCTGGAGTGAGCGCGCGCATGTTTTCCCAATACTCCGCAGAAGCTATCAGGGTCGCGCTAGAGTCCTGACCAAGATCCACATGGAAAAACCCGGGGCTCCACAAATCACCGCGCGCGGGATAGCCTCGGTTCCCCTCTATGCGGTAAGCCACTTGCTCGATGCGAATGCGATCGACGGTGAGCGCCGCGTTGTGTCCTTGCAGAATAAGCCGGAGCGGGGGAAGATTGTTGCCGGCTGAAATTTCGTAGCGATCCTGGCCAACAGTTAATGTGTAGGAAGAATCCAGCTGGGCACTCACGGGGTCTTCATGCGGCCGAAAGTGAAAGGAGGGCCGCAGCACCAGGCGCACGCTCTGGTCTCCGGATAGCAGCGAGTAGCTGATGAAGGCGGTGTTTTGGCCATGGGGCATCACTAGCCGTTTTTCCAACACGATTGCGCCGACTTCATAACGCCAAACCGGAGTGCCGTCTTCCAGGCGGAACTCGCTCAGATAGTCCATTACCTCGAGCTTGGCCGGACCATCCGCGCGTTCCTCGCCGGCCAGTTGGACGAAGCGGCCATCGGGCAGCTCGATGCGTTCCACTAGATCGTTCAGCATCAAGATACGGCCAAAAGGGGCGGGAAGAGCCGCTACCAGATAGCCGTGATAGCGTCGTGTGATGACGCCGGACAGAGTTCCAGAAGCATATCCTCCGAGTCCGTTTGTCACCAGCCATTCGCCGTTCAGACCGGCTGCGGCGTCGTTCTTGCCCGGCCAAGGCAAGCGGATGACAGGGTCATTCATGCGTCGGCTCCGGCTTTAGCAACACGGCGGCGTGGCCTGGGATCCGCCAGTTTTCTTCAGTATCGAGGGGTGGCGTACCAGTGCCGCCGTAACGGGGATGTTCACTCGACCAGAGCGTGGTCCATACAGAATCGGACGGTGGAGCGAGGAGCGGCTCGGGCGCAGGATCGAGATGCAGTTCGCGGCCAAGGTTTACCAGGAGTAACCGGTCATGTCCATTTTCGCCGAAGAAACGTAGTAGGAAAGCTTCGGGAGCCAGGACCGCGCCATCGACACCCCGGCGTTTCTGCGCGTGCAACACGGGATCTTCCCGGCGCAGCTTCAATAGGTCGCGATGCAGCTCGTAGGCCTGGCGATGAGTTTCGCACTCGGAGTGAACCAGCTTGCAGCGCTCAAAGGTCGAGAGTGAGGCGGGATCGGCGAAGTACTCGGGCATTTCGGGGGTAGCGAGGCTAGGAAACTGCGCGAGGAACTCGATGCGGCCCAGGCGAATCATCTCCGACAGTTCTGAGTTCTGATCGGCGAAGAAGAGGAACGGACTGGAGGCCGCGAATTCCTGGCCTTGAAATAGCATGGGCGTGCCGGGTGCGAGCAGCAGCAAGGCCGTTATGGCTCGGAGTTTCCCAGGCGCAGCCAGCATGTGGCAGCGGGCGCCGTAAGCGGAGTTAGCGATTTGATCGTGATTTTGAATAAAAGCGATCAGCGAGGCCGGGTGCATATCGAGTCCCGGGGAGCCCCGGCGCTTCTCCTGCCATTTGTAGCGCTGCCCCTGGTAGAGATAGCCATACTTTACCGCGGAAATGAATTCCTGAGGAGTCCCCAGGTAATCGGTGTAATAGGCTTCGTTGTGTCCGGTCAGCGCGACCATGGCGCTGTGATGGAAATCGTCGTTCCACAGGCCATCCAGTCCGTAGCCACCTTGATCCGCTGGTTTCACCAGACGGACCTGCTGCGGCTCGTTTTCAGCGACGAAGATGATGTCGCGCGGAGCGGCGCGCTGGCGGGCTTCGCGGGCCATGGCCCGCAGGATGTGGTCTTCGGAGGTATCGTGGATATCCTGGGTGGCGTCCAAGCGAAGACCGTCGAGATGGAATTCGTTGATCCAATAACACGCGTTCGAGATGCAGAACTCGCGCACTGGGCCGGAATCTGGGCCGTCGAAGTTGACGGCGGGACCCCAGTCGGTATTAATGTCGCTGGAAAAATATTGCGGCGCAAATTGGGGAATATAGTTGCCATCCGGGCCGACGTGATTGTAGACGACATCCAAGATCACGCCGATGCCGAGCGAGTGGGCGCGATCGACAAAAAGGCGAAAATTGTCGGGAGTGCCGTAGAGGTGCGTTGGTGCGAATAACTGGACGCCATCATAGCCCCAACCGAAGCGACCCGGGAATTCGGCCACGGGCATCACTTCCAGAACCGTTATACCGGTCTCGGCGAGTTGTGGCAAATACACCTGAGCGCTCCACCAGGTGCCATCTTTGGTGAACGTGCCGATGTGCATCTCATAGATCACTTGGCCGGGCAGCGTGATACCGCGCCATTTTTGATCGGTCCACTTGAATGCCGAGGGGTCGACGACTTCTGATGGGCCATGCGGCCCTTCGGGCTGGAAGCGGGAGGCCGGATCGGGAAAGGCTTCCCCGGCGTCGAGCCTGTAGCGGTAACGGGAGCCCGCGGGGACGCTGGAGACAAAGCCGGAGAAATAGCCTGAGCCTTCAGCCTCGAGACCAACGGGCCGGATACCCTCGATCACCACGTCCACGGTTTTCCGGATCGGCGCCCAAACCCGGAAGTGAACGCCGGAATCCGTAACCTCGGCTCCCACGGTATAGCGTCTCTTTTGCGGCGTCAGCCTCACTGGCGTTCCGGGCTCAGCAAACGCGTGACGCTGGCCGGCTTGGCGTCTCGTGCGACGACGAGCGAAAGCGGCACCAGCTCGACCGGCGAACCAGGCTCGGAATAGCGCGTCTTTGGTTCCAGTGCGGGATCGTTGGTGTCGATGACGATCTCCCATTTGTCAGCGATCACCGGCTTTGGCATGTAAAACTGAATCGGCTCGTGATGACAGTTCAGCATGATCAGGAACGTGTCGTCCTTCACCGGTTCGCCGGCGTCGTCCACGTCGCCTAGTGTCTCGCCGTTGAGCATCAGGCCCAGGCAACGGACCCAGCCGAGTCCCCATTCCTCGTCGGACATCTCCTGGCCGTCGGGCCGCACCCATACGATGTCCTTCTCTTCGGTACCGCGAATGGGGCGTCCCTGATAGAACTTGCGGCGATGCAGGTTGGGGTGCTCGCTGCGTATGCAGATCAGTTTCTGTGTGAAATCAAGGAGCGCGATCTTGCGGTCGTCGAGATTCCAATTCATCCAGGTAGTCGGATTGTCCTGGCAATAGGCGTTGTTATTGCCGTTTTGCGTACGACTGATCTCGTCGCCGCCAAGAATCATCGGTACGCCTTGCGATAACAGCAGGGTCGCGAGGAAATTGCGCTTCTGGCGCTCGCGCCTTTTGATGATTTCCGAATCATCGGTGGGACCTTCGACGCCCATGTTCCAGGAGTAATTGTCATTTGAGCCGTCGCGATTGCCTTCCTGATTCGCTTCGTTATGCTTATTGTTGTAGCTCACCAGGTCGTGCAGGGTGAAGCCATCGTGGGCGGTAACGAAATTGATGCTGGCCGAGGGCCGCCGGCCATCGCGGTCGTACAAGTCACTCGAGCCAGTGAGCCGATAGGCAAAGTCGGAAAGCTGGCCTTCGTCGCTTTTCCAATAGCGGCGCACGGTGTCGCGAAAACGGCCGTTCCACTCGGCCCAGCCGGCGGGGAAATTGCCGACCTGATAGCCGCCGTCGCCGACGTCCCAGGGCTCGGCGATCAACTTCACTTGCGAGATGACTGGGTCCTGATGAATGATGTCGAAGAAGGCGGACAGGCGGTCGACATCGTGCAGCTCGCGCGCCAGGGTCGCGGCTAAATCGAAGCGGAAGCCATCCACGTGCATCTCCTCGATCCAGTAGCGCAGGCTGTCCATGATGAGCTTCAGAACCTGCGGGTGGCGGGCGTTTAGGCTGTTGCCGGTGCCGGTGTAATCCATGTAGTAGCGCGGCTGATCGTTGACCAGCCGATAATAGGTCGGGTTGTCGACGCCCCGGAAGCTTAGCAGCGGGCCCATGTGATTGCCTTCGGCGGTGTGATTGTAGACTACATCGAGAATCACCTCGATGCCTTCGGAGTGGAAAGCCTTGACCATGGTTTTGAACTCGGCTACTTGGCCGCCCCGATCACCGGATCCCGAGTAACGGGCGTCAGGGCTGAAGAAATTTGTCGTGTTGTAGCCCCAATAGTTCGTGAGACCCTTCTCAGCCAGGTGCTTGTCGGTGAGAAAAGCATGCACTGGCATGAGCTCGACTGCCGTGACGCCGAGCCGCTTCAAATACTGGATGGACGGTTTCGCCGCCAGGCCGGCGTAGGTGCCTCGCAGGGATTCGGGTAAATCGGGATGGCACTTCGTAAATCCCTTGACGTGCAGTTCGTAGATTATAGAATCGCTTAGAGGAATAGAGAGCGGCCGGTCTTGTTCCCAATCGAAGTAAGGATTCACGACCACGCATTTCTGCATGCCGGCCGCGTCGTCGTTTTCATCAAACGAGAGGTCGGCGTCGCCGTTACCAGCCTGATAAGGAAATATAGACGATTTCCAATCTACTTGGCCGGCGAGAGCCTTGGCGTAAGGATCGATCAAGAGCTTATTGGAATTAAATCGCAAGCCCTCGTTCGGTTGAAACGGACCATGGACGCGGTAGCCGTACAATTGCCCGGGTTGGAGACCGTGGATATAGCCATGCCACACATACGTGGTGCGCTCGGGCATCCGAATACGAGCAGTCGCAGGGGCGTGGGGCTCATCGAAGAGACACAGATCTACCCATTCGGCGTGCTGAGAATAGATTGCGAAGTTCGTGCCGGCGCCGTCCCAGGTCGCGCCCAGCGGGTACGGGCGACCGGGCAAAATATTAGTTGGCATATCCGAACGGTAGACGCCACAACAAGCCAAGTCTTAACAATTGTGTTACGTGATTCGTCTGTATTACGTGATTCGTCGAGGCTGCGGCGGCGCTTAAGTGAGCGATGAACCTACTCGACTCCCGAGGCCGATGCCAGATGGTCCATTTCGCGGCTCGATCAATACCGGAGAGGGCGAAGTCCGCGTGGCGGTAGGCGAAAAGGGCTTAGGTCTGCGGTCGTTCTGAGTACCAGCTCGTTCTCTGGCGTGTTGTGCGGCGTGAACGAGCATGTCCGCCTCCGAGAACATCAAACTCGGAAGCTGCTCCTCGCCGACCTTCGATGCCAGCAAAAAGGAGCACATCAGGGGAGCTTCCTGGAGCGGAATACGATGCTTATGGAGCAATGTCAGGTCGACACCGACGCTAAACTCTGTGCGAGTTCGCCGGTCGTCACCGATTCCCTGGAACGAATAATAGCGAATGTTCTCGTTTTGACGAAACCCCGCCAGCACAAATTTCATTGTCCCCCCGCGCAGTCCGAGTATGTGACTCTAACGGCCTAGGAAGGTTTCTAGGCCGATGCTTCAGATTGGCGTTCTCCACTGACGAGTCCGCCACAAAGATTCCCCTTGCTTACCGAGGGAAGCTCCTATATACTCATCTAGGAAACCGATATGAGTAAGCCGAACGACCTCGTCCAGGGCACCCTGGATCTGCTGCTGCTGAAAATGCTGGCGCTGGAGCCCTTACACGGGTGGGCCATCAGTCTTCGCCTGAAATCCATCTCGGGAGACGTCCTGCAGGTCAGCGAAGGATCCCTCTACCCTGCATTGCACAAGTTGGAGCAGGAAGGCTGGATCACGGCCGAGTGGAAGCAAACGGAAAACAATCGGCGGGCGAAGTTTTATTCGCTCACCCGCCTCGGTAGGAAACAACTCGAATCGGAGGCGGCGAACTGGCAGCGGCTATCGTCGGCCATCTCGCAGGTCATCCACCTTTCGGAGGCCTAGGAATATTATGCGGATGGAGCATTGGTGGTTCGCGGCACGCTTACGGGTCAGGTCCATCCTGCGCCATGCTCGCGTGGAACAGGAACTCGATGAAGAACTGCAGTTCCATCTGGAGCACAAAGTCGAGGAGGGCATCGCCAATGGACTTTCGCCAAGAGAGGCGCGCTACGCCGCCCTGCGCGCGATGGATGGATTAGAACAACGGAAAGAAGAGATGAGAGACATGCGACGCATTCATTGGTTGACGGATTTCCTGGACGATGCGCACTACGCGATCCGCAGCCTGCGCCGCACGCCCGGTCTTACCGCGTTCGTGGTGATCACGCTCGCGCTGGGGATCGGGATGACCTCGGGGACTTTCAGTATGGTGGATGCGCTGATCTTCAGGCCGTACCCCGTGCCGAATCCGAGCAACGTGGTCACTCTGGTGAGCACTACGCACGATAATAGCTTCGACAATTTCTCCTATCGTGAATACCTGGACATCCGCGACAAAACGAAGAGCTACGACGGCGTGATCGCCAACGCAGATATGGAGGCGGTCGGCTTCAGTGCCGAACCCGAAGCCACACCGCACGTAAGGGGCGGAATGATGGTTTCCAGTAACTACTTCCACGCGCTCGGCGTGGAGCCACGGCTGGGACGCGGTTTTCGGGCGGAAGAAGATGTGCCCGGTCGCGATGCTGTGGTGGTGCTGGGGCCGGAGTTCTGGAGGAATGAATTCGCGAGCGACCCTTCTATCCTGGGCAGGAAGGTTCGCCTGAACGGGACGGAGTTCACCGTGATTGGCGTGGCCCCGGAAAGCTTCCCTGGAATGCTGATATTCGCGCATCCAGACTTCTACCTGCCGCTCGGGACGGCGCGGGTGTTTGCGACCGATCGCCAGAAGAATTTCTTCGAAGACCGCGACGATCGCGAGTTGAATGTACAAGCGCGATTGAAACCGGGGACGACGCTACAGCAGGCCCGGAATGAACTCGCGGTGCTTTCGAAAAACTTAGAACGCGAGTACCCGAAGTTTAATCGCAGCCGCGGCGCGGCGGTACACACCCAGTTCGAAATGCGGACTCGAGATGACGACATTAATTGGAAATTCGGCGTAATTTTTGTGATCCTTGCCCTGGCGGTCTTGCTGGTGGCATGCACCAACGTTGCGGGACTTCTTCTGAGCCGAGCGCGTACGCGAACGCGCGAAATCGCCGTACGATTGGCGCTGGGCGCCGGGCGTTTTCGGCTTATCCGGCTGTTGTTGACCGAGAGCCTGATTCTGGCGTCCTTGGGAGGATTGGCCGGGATCGCCATCGGCTACGGCTTCGTGGAGTGGTTCCACACTAAACAAAGTATTGTGCTTATGACCGACTTGCCGGTCTCAATCCCGTTCCAGATGGACAGGCGCGTGCTGATGGCAAGCCTGGCGTTGTCGCTGGTGAGCGCACTCCTTTGCGGTCTGGCGCCGGCGCTGCAAAGCACGCGCGCGGACCTAGTGACCGGACTCAAGTCAGCCGAAGCGGATGTGCCCGGACGCAGACGCCTGTGGGGCCGGAATGTGCTGGTGGTGGCGCAGGTTTCCACGTCCCTGATGCTGCTGACGGCGTCGTTCTTGATGGTGCGGGGTTTCCAACATAGCTTGTTGGAGGGAACCAGTTTCGCGAAGGACCATCTGCTAATGACGAGCTTCGATCCGCGTCTGGTGCAGTACAACACAGCTCAGACTCAGCGGTTCTATAAGCTGCTGGCCGAACGTGTGCGGCAGGCTCCAGGAGTTCGGAGCGAGGCTCTCACCGAGAACGTTCCGCTTGGACAAAATGGATTTGACGGCGTGGCGTTCGTGCCGGACGGTTTCCAGATGCCGCGCGATCGCGAGAATTTCAATTCGACCATGGATACCGTTGATGAAGGGTACTTTGAGACCCTAGGGATTCCGATTTTGCGCGGCCGCGGCTTTGTGGCGTCCGATACCGCGGATGCGCCGCGTGTCGCCGTAGTGAATGAGCAGTTCGCGAAACACTTTTGGCCGGGCGCCGATGCGGTTGGCCAACACATCCGCCTCGATAGCCGCACCGGCACGCCGGTTGAGATTGTAGGGGTCGCGCAGACTATCAAGTATCAAAACACTTTCGGGCCGATGGATTTTGTGTATATGCCGCTGGGCCAGCATCCTATTCCACGAATGGTCTTGATGTTGCGGTCGAGCGGCGATCCACTGCAATTGGTCAAGTCCGTGAAGGACGTGGTCCGGACGCTTGATCCCAACCAGCCGATGTTGGAGACCAGGGCTTACGAGGACTTTTATCTGAACCAGGCCGTGAGAGGGCCGCGAATTGCGATCGACCTGGTGGGTAGCATGGGCGTGGTGGGCCTTCTGCTGGCCGTCGCCGGTTTATATGGATTGGTGGCGTACAACGTGAACCGCAGAACCCGTGAGATCGGGATACGCATTGCCATTGGCGCGGGACGCTCGGACGTTTTACGCCTGGTGATGGGCAAGGGCCTCGTACTGGTGGGGATGGGAACGGTGATCGGACTGGCGATGGGTTTCGCTCTGGAGCGGCTCATGAATTCCATGCTGTTCGACGCCGGCGGAGTCGACATTGTAGCTTATGTCGTCGTAGTGCCTTCGCTGTTTGCAGTCACAATGTTGGCGGCCTACGTACCCGCGCGAAGAGCAGCCCGGATTGCGCCAACACAGGCGCTACGCTACGAATAGTGCACTAGGTTCTTGAGCGCCCGGCCAAGACAGATTCCGACCGCGCCCTTGATATTACCTGGGCGCCGCACGCCACAAAATCACACCAACTCGATCAAGAGGTCTTCAGTCGCGCGCACCGTCAAAGTACTATAAGCTGATTGCTTATGCTGATCCTCGCCGCTATTCTGGCTATCTTCGTCTACGGCATGATCGCCGCTATGCTGGGAACCATTCTGCCCGACCTTGCGGCGCGTTTCAAGCTGACGCCCAAGCAGAACGGAACCATTGCGTTTTATCAGGCACTGGGGCTCATTATTGCCTCCGTTTCCGTCGGACCGTTGATTGACAACGAAGGCAAGAAGGTGGGGATGGTTCTCGGGCTGGCCCTGGTAACAGTGGCGCTGGTCCTGCTTCCTCGCTCCGGCGGTTTTACGAGCATCGCCGCCTATCTTTTTCTTTTAGGAATCGGCGGCGGAATAATCGTCACCGCGGCAAACGCACTGGCGAGCGATGTAACTCCCGACCGGCGCGGCACAACTCTGAACTTGCTCAACCTGTTCTTCGGGCTGGGCGGGCTGGCCACGCCGTTCATCTCAGCTAATCTGCTTTCGAGAAACGCAGTGCGGTTGTGTTATCTCGTGGCAGGATTCGCCGGTGCGACGCTGCTGGTCAACATCGCGGCACCCATGCCACTGCCAACGGGCGCTCAAAGTTTCGTTTTCTCGGAGATTGGCAGCGTGGTCGGCCGGCCAACGCTATGGCTCTGCGCTTTATTTCTGTTTCTCTACGTCGCTTCCGAGGTTGGCGTCTGGAACTGGCTGGTGCAGCATCTGATGGCGCAAGGCATCAAGGAATCGAGCGCGCTCAATGTGCTTTCTCTGGGATTCGCTTTGGGGCTGCTGATCGGAAGAGTGGGAGCATCGCAAGTTCTGCTCTCTGTCTCGCCGCTAAACGTAACGCTGGCCGCTTCCATCCTAATGGCCATTACTACCTATCTCATGCTGCGCACCAAAGACCCGAAAGTGGCCTGGATCCTCGTGTTTCTCGCCGGAGCGTCGATGGCGCCAGTCTTTCCAACTACGCTCGCGATTGTGGCCGACGTCTTTCCTCGGATGACTGGCACGGCATTGGGAATCGTCATTACTTCCGGTTGGATCGGACTAGCGGTAAGCTCCCACATCATTGGCTCCATCGCCGGGGGCGACCCCAAGCGGTTGAAGACAGCACTGCTGGTGCTGCCAGGTATGGCCGTCTTCATGATCGCCGTCAATTTGCTTTTGCATCTGACGGTTTAGTGCAGAGGTTTAGTGATTATGCGTTAGCCGATCGTAAACAAACCCACCCGCGCCACCGGCCAGTGCTCCGATTCCGGCACCTTTACCGCCGCCAGCCAGCGCTCCGACCGCCGCACCTACGCCGGCGCTGCCCGCCACGATTGCGACCGATTTCCGAGTCGATCGTCCATGATGAGTCTCTCTGTGGTATTCGCCAGCGCGGCCGTCGCTGTCGTTGTAAGCAGGATCGTTGTATGCAGGAGCATAGGCGGGTGGCGGGGGCTCCTCCGCGGGCCGCACCACAACCGGTCGATGAATGTACGGTTCATATTGCGCGTCCGCGTAATAAACCCCACCCTGATAAGCGGAACCGCTGTCGTAGGGCGGAGGAGGTGGCGGGCTGACATAAGAAGAATTCGTGCTCGGACTTGTCGGAGCACTGCTCGGGTACGCGGGATTCGCGGTAGTGTAGTCACCGGGCAGTGAGGAGGCAGGTTGCACATAACCCGCCTGCCCGTAAGCCGGCTGGCTCACAACCTGTGTTGCGCGCCCGTGGGTCCAACCGACGGCGGCGACGACGGCCAGGATTACACAAGCTCCCGCTAGCAAACCAGTTTTCAAATTCATGGCGATCGACCTCCCTTGGGCGCTCGACCGTGAGTGTGCCATTTTGATGCCAAATGGCAGGAAATGTGCTTTGAAGCAGTTAGGTCGATTTTGTTGGAGGAAAGCCTATGACTCCGGATGTCGAGAGTGTAAGAACTACACGCCCGCTGGTCCCGATGCGCAAAAACCACTTTCTATTAGCGGCGGCGGCCGCTGCGTTACTGATTGTAATTGTAGCCGCGATTTGGCTGAGGGTGCGACCTAGCGCACTATATCCAGTCAGAATGAATGGCAAATATGCGTACATCAACAAGTCCGGCAAACTGATGATCCAGCCCCAGTTTGACCGCGCCGAGCCATTCACCGAGGGTTACGCCGCGGTCGAGACCGCGGGCCGTTGGGGTTTCATCGACAAGAACGGTAAGCTCACGATCACGCCTCAGTACGATATGGCGGATCCCTATTCCGATGGCTTGGCATTGGTCGGCGTCGGCCCGCGTCTTGGCTATATCGACAAGCGCGGAAAGTTCGTTATTAACCCGCAGTTTCAAGGCGCCGGGCAGTTCGGCAATGGGCGCGCGCCCGTGATGGAAAATGGCCGCTGGGGTTATATCGACAAAGACGGCAAGATGGCGATCAATCCCCAGTTCGATGAAGGCGGAAACTTTTCAGACGGCTTGGCGGTGGTGCGGATCGTCGATAAGTTCGGATATATCGACAGATCGGGCAAGGTGGTGATCACCCCGCAGTATGCGTCCGCGGGCGATTTCCACGACGGTTTGGCGGTAGTGAAGCTGGGCAACAAGTTCGGCTACATCGACAAATCGGGCAAGGTTAAGGTCACTCCGCAGTTCGACTCGGCCGGCGATTTTTCCGATGGTTTGGCGCTAGTAGCAATTGGGCATCGCTACGGCTACATAAATCGATCGGGGAATTTCGCGATCAATCCGCAGTTCGATGAAGGCGGGAATTTCGAGGCCGGAATCGCGCCGGTGTGGGTGGGCAACCGGGAAGGATATATCGACAAGCATGGCAAGTATGTGTGGAACCCGATGAGCTAGTGGGGCAGGCGTTCTGCACTGCTTCCTCTCGATTGTTTCCGCCTGACTTGACCCAATAGCGTGCTTCCCGTACCCTTGCCGTATGAGTGCAATCACCCTGAAGGTCAACGGCCAATCCCACACCTTGGACCTTGATCCGGCCACTCCGCTCCTTTACGCCTTAAGTGACGACCTCGCTCTCCGCGGCCCCAAGTTCGGCTGCGGACTCGGCCAGTGCGGAGCTTGCACCGTCATCGTTAAAGGGCACGCGGTCCGTTCCTGCGTAACGCCGGTGAAGGCCATCGCCGGATCGGAGATAACCACTTTGGAAGGCCTCGGAACTGTCGACAAACTGCACCCGATTCAGAAAGCGTTTCTCGATGAACGCGCCGCGCAATGCGGCTTCTGCCTGAACGGAATCATCCTGACCGCGAAAGCCTTCCTGGATAAGAATCCAAAAGCGTCTGAGCAAGAGATCCAGCAGGCCATGTCGAACGTTCTGTGCCGATGCTTCACCAATGTCCGGATGCTCGCGGCCATCCGGCGCTACTCTGAGGGGACCGTCCGATGACCCGCGGCGCACGCGCAGCTCTAAGACAAGCCGGATTCTCCCGGCGCGATTTCTTGAAGACCTCAGGCGCCCTCATCGTCGGCTTCAGCGCATCAGACACACTGCTCCACGCTCAAGGCGGAGGGCCATCGCTGGGTTCGCCATCTCTCAATCAGGTTGACTCCTGGATCGCCATCGGCGCCGACGGAAATGTCACGCATACAGCGGCAAGGAGGAACTCGGTCAGGGAATCTCCACCGCGCAGACTCAATTGGTCGCCGAAGAGCTTTGCGTTCCCATCCAGCGCGTCAAGCTCATTTATTGCGACACGGCCCTGACGCCCGATCAGGCGCACACTTCCGGCAGCCAATCGCACCCCGCAAACTTCAATCAAAGTAATCTCGCCCAAGCCGGAGCGACAGCTCGCGAGGCGCTCCTCAAGCTCGCATCCGAACGTCTCTCAGCGCCTGCGGATCAACTGGTCGCCGCCGATGGGATCATAAGCATCACGAGTAATCCATCGAAAAAGATAAGCTACGGTGAGCTAGTCGGTGGGAAGAAATTTAACCTCACGCTCGACAAAAACGCCCAGCGCAGACCTCCCAGCCAGTGGACCGTGCTCGGCCAGCCTGTAATGCGCCCCGATCTCCCCACCTTGGTCGCCGGGCAATTCGAGTTTGTCCACAATGTTCGTCTTCCGGGCATGCTGCACGGCAAAGTGGTACGGCCTCCGGCTGTCGGCGCCACTGTCGTCAGCGTCGACGAGGATTCGGTGAAGGAGATACCGGGGGTCGTGAAAGTCGTCGTCAAGAAAAACTTCGTCGGCGTGGTCGCCCAGAAGCCCTGGCAAGCACTTCAGGCCGCGGCGAAGCTTAAGGTCGACTGGACTTCTGGTTCGGGGCTCCCGAGTCACTCCGATTTCTACGACCACCTGCGCAACCAGAAGCCCACGCGCGACACGCTACTGGTCGATTCCAAAGATGTCGAACAAAAGCTCGCGGAATCCGCCACGGTGCTGAACGCCACTTACCATCACCCCTATCAGATGCACGGATCGGTGGGCAGTTCTTGCGCCGTCGCCGATGTTCAGGGCGAAAAGGCCACCATCTATTCATCCACCCAGGCCGTTTGGTACCAGCGCAACACCGCAGCCATGGTGCTCGGTCTAAAGCCCGAGAATTTGCACGTGATCTACCGGCCCGGTTCCGGATGCTACGGACTGAATGGCGCCGACACGGTGACATACGACGCCGCGCTGCTTTCGCAGGCCGTCGGCAAGCCGGTCCGCGTGCAGCTTTCGCGCAAGGATGAAATGTCGTGGGAGAATTACGGCAACGCGTACGTCATCGATGAGCGCGCCGGCCTGGATGCTCAGGGCAATATCATCGCCTGGCATCACGAATCCTGGTCTCCAACCCTCGGTAATCGGCCGGGCCCTCGTACTCCCGGGAATGTCATCACGGGCTTGCTGGTCGGCTTCGCGCCAGAGCCGCTTGCGCCCAGATCTCCAGCGCCCGATCCGAGAAACTACAACAACGGCAGTAACGGCGTGCCGTCCTATGTTACCGGTCGAATCGACGGTGCAAATCGCGGAACGGGGACGGTTAAGAGCGAGCGGGTTCTTCTGCACAGTGTTCAATCGCCGTTCTGGACCGGACCACTGCGCTCTCCCGCTCGCCTCCAAAACACCTTCGCGAACGAGTGTTTCATGGATGAGCTGGCCTGCCGCGTGAAGGCCGACCCGCTCGACTATCGCCTGCGCCACTTGAGCGATCCCCGCTTGACCGACGTTGTCAAGGCAGCCGCCAAGGCCGCGAATTGGGACGCTCGTCCGTCACCCAAATTCGGCATTCGCAAAACCGGTATCGCCACCGGTCGAGGCATGGCCTGCGTGCTGTATGAGGGCGATAACGGATATTCCGCTCTGGCGCTCGAAGTTGAAGTGAATCAGGATACTGGAAAGGTTGCGGTCAAACAGATTGTCGCCGCCACCGACTGCGGACCGATCTCAAACCCCGATGGTCTTCGCAATCAGATCGAAGGCGGCGCGCTGCAGGGGGTGAGCCGCGCGCTTGGGGAAGAGGTCACCTGGGATGACCAAAAGGTCACGTCGTTCGATTGGAGCAGCTATCGAAGCTTGCCGCTTGGTTTCGAAGTACCGAAGATCGAGAGCGTGCTGCTCAACCGTCCAGATGTAGAGGCCACCGGTGCGGGCGAGCTTTCGATCACACTGGTCGCCGCGGCTATCGGCAATGCGATCTTTGACGCCACGGGCGCGCGCATCCGCGAAGTCCCGTTTACGCCCGAGCGCGTCAAGGCCTCACTTACCGCCCGAGCTTGAGGTAGGTCTGAGTCAGTGCTATCTAAGAGTCTCAGCCGTTGAATTGCCGGCGCCATGAAGCGACAGGGTTACTTCTTGCTGCCATCATCGGGATTCGCACCCGGCGCCGAACCGCCCAGAAAGAGCTGCCGCCCATCGGTGAAGGTGAGCTTCGCCCCCACGCCCCGATTCGAGCCGTCTTTGGATTGATAGCCTTCAACGATGATTTCGGTTCCCGGTGGCAGGGAATCCTTGTTGAAGCCCAGCCGGAATAGAGAGTTCGGGCTACCGCCTTCGATCATCCAGTTCACGACCGTCCCATCCGAACCTTTCACATCCATGCGGATCCAAGAATGCGGATTCACTAATTCCCACTTAGTCACCGTACCCCGCAACTTCAGCGGCTTTTTCACGTCGAACTCGGACCCAAAGGCATGGTGGGGCCGCGCCGGCAGGGCAGTCAAAAGCAAACCAGCGCTAATAGCGGCGATGGATAATATTGTCCGCATCGGATTCGTCTCCTACTCTAATATGTTCACTTCACATTCTTCTTAGCGGCTTCCTCGTCAGCCTTTTCTTTCGCCCGCGCCGCACTGAGATTGTTCACCATATCAAAGTTTCCTTCATGACAGGCAAACTCGTAGATCGGGCCTTTAATTTTGGTCATGGGAAGCTCCGCTTTCCAGGATCGCGTGAACGTGGTCGGATCTTCCACGGTGAACTCATAGAGGATGGTTTCCGCGTCGACGCGCGTAAAGCGCTCGATTACATGCAGGTTTTCACCCGACCCATGGAAGTTTGTCTTGTCGTTGAAATTGGTCGTATCCACCACCAAGGTATTGCCTTGCCAGCGCCCGCGCGAATCTCCCAGATACTGGCGGATGTTCGGCCCCAGGTGGGAACGCCCATCCAATGGGATGATGCGGGTGTCGTGGATCTCTTCGTGAAGAATCGCGACGTATCCGGGCCCTTGCTGGATCTGCAGGTTGGCGTTGTACGCCGGGGGTAGCATCGGCGGTCCTTCATGCGCCATCACGATGCATCGCTCACCCAGATTCCGGCTTTCCGGGCCGTCGTAGGGGCCTATTTTCTTTCTCTCCTCGGCACGTTCCGCTGCTCTCTTCCGCGCTTCCGGCGTCAAGGGAGGAATCTTTCCATCCGCCGGATCCACGATCAGCGAAGTCCGCAGGTTGAGTCCATGTTTAGTCTGCGTCCGGTCCAGCCCGTACTGATGGAAATCATAATGCGCGATCGTTCCGGCTATTTCCTCGGCACTTCTTGGTGTCTCCGCCTTTTTTTCTTTCTCCGCCAGTTCCTGCTCGGTGTAGAACTCCTTCCCGGCGAGTTCGGCGGGGCGTTCCAGTGGCGTAATGGTGACGTTCGACCAGTAACCTTGGAGGTCAGGCTGGCCATCGGGTGTGCGCTGCGTCCAACCCTTCGTGGCTACTTGGCCCGGCGCCGCAGTCACTGCCAGCAGCGTCAACGCGATCAAGTTGAGAAATGACTTACTTGCTCGGCTTTTTTCGAAGATGTCCATAGATCACCTCCTCGGCGAACTCGACACACTTGAACTCCAGCAACTGCGCATTCTTCTCAACATGGCGATACAGCGGCATGCTCATCTTCCACGGTCGCGTAAACACCTTGGGGTCCTCGATGGTCGCCTCGTAAGTTAGAGTATCAGGACTGCGTGGCGTATAGCGTTCCACCACGTGCAGTGCATCGCTGTGGAAATCGCCGGCCCGGTCGAACCAGGTGTCTTCGTTGAAACTGGCGACGTCCACCACCAGGGTATCGCCGTCCCAATGGCCCACCGACCACCCCATCCAAGCCGGCGCGGGGCTATCGCCGGGATTATTGAGCGGGATATTACGGACGG
>Ga0210406_10001034_pt1 | contig 35552 bp, 38 predicted proteins | sample IncBWC30MmetaG_FD_155454 | JGI IMG/M metagenome (GOLD analysis project Ga0210406, IMG submission 155454) | Forest soil microbial communities from Barre Woods Harvard Forest LTER site, Petersham, Massachusetts, United States - Inc-BW-C-30-M | ecosystem: Environmental > Terrestrial > Soil >... | reverse complement strand
ACTGTCGACCGGATAATCTCCTGATGTTGCTCCCTGCTACTCTCGACCGTAATCACCCAGTTGTTGCTACGCTTTCTGGCCTGCTTCTCCATTCTCGTACCTCCTTCTGCATTCATCTCTGACACCTATTTCCCCGAACGCTCTGTTGTACTGTTCCTTCGTCGGGGGTGCCCCAACATCGGCCCAGGTAAAGCAGACAAACCCTACCGGTGTGTCGGCTGGCTCTGTTGATGCCTCGATACTGTCGAGTGACTGGTTCGCACGGCAGAGACGGTTCCTTCTAAGGGCTTTGATAAGCGATCGGCCAACCTATATTTTTCAATGATGCGAGTCACGAAGGCGGCCACATTTAGAGCCAGTAGGAGTAGCGCAATCCATATCACAATTGATGTCCTCAACATTTTTGATCCCTTCCGCATGTCAATTGCCTTCATTTCCGAATACCCCTGTTACCAATGTTCTATTCCCCACTGTGAGGGAGGCATCGCTTAAAGATGAAGGACAAACTGAATGCGTGACTTCTTGAATTTGCGTTTGCAGTTCGTACGATAGTGCTCGAATTCGACCTGGAAGAGGAGTTGCCCAGCGATATTGCTACGCGGAAGAATTGATTAGCTGGCAGAGCTGCTCAAGCTCCACAGTGTCTGCGTCAGAGACGGCGCAGAATTCCATTTTGCCCCTTCGCCAATCAACCCATTGAAAGCTCTGCCGGGAACCTGTGCGCGGTGGACTGTCCGGTTCCCGTGTCGGCCAGATGAATACATTAATTGGATGTCCGTTGCGCTCGTACACGAGCACCGCGACGGCGTGGCCTTCAATAACATCTATGCGCCCACCCTTCAGTGCGAAACCCGCGTTCGCAAAATCGCGGACAGGAATAGCAAACGCAGCTCTGTTGTCGAGCCATCCCTTCACAACGCGCTCATCGTTGGAGGCGATGCCGTTCATGGGGCCGGGCTGTAACGAGCGCACGTGCGCGTCGACAATTTCCCCAGCAAGTTCGGCTTGATAGTCATCACTATGAAGCCCGTGCCCTACTCTCACCAGTAAGATCGCGACGAAAAGTAGCGCGGCTGCAGCTGCCAGCCAGTGCCAAAGACGAGGCTGGGACGTAGCAGTTGTGGCCGCGATTGTGTGGAGAGGCGTGTTAATCTTTCGCCGCAGCGACGCCGGGGCATGCTCATAGAGTTGAGCGAGTTGCAATCTATCGCGTAACAAGTCCAGGTCCACGAGCTCAGTGGCGCAGTGGACACAATGTCGCAGGTGACGCTCGAATTCGGCGGCCCTACGGCCACCCAGCTCACCGTCGAAATACCCCTGAAGCAGAGAGTCGGCAAAGTCACATCTCACGGACAGGCTCCTTGAGAGAATTTGTCAGCGCGGAATACAACTGGCGGCGCGCACGGGAGAGCGAGGACATAACTGTGCCAATGGGGATCGCCGTGATTGCAGCGATCTCCTTGTAGGAACAGCCTTCGAGCTCTCGAAGGACAAGAATTTCGCGGAAGCGCGGCGGCAGCGTCTCGAGGGCCAGGGTCAGGCGCTCGCGATCATCCCCGGCGATGGCAATGGTTTCGGGTGTGGGGCAAGTCTGTAGATGTAACTCTTCGTCGAATTCCACGCTCAGCTCCATTGGGCGGTTCTTTTCCAGCCAGGTGTAGCAGGTATTGCGCACGATTTGCAGCAGCCACGCGCGCGCATCTCCACCCTGAAAACCGCGGAAGAAACGACACGCGCGAAGTAGGGCCTCCTGAGCGACATCTTCGGCATCTGCGCGACTCCGCATCAGCCAACGCGCGAGATTGAAGGCGGCATCGACATGGGGCAGCACAAGCTGTTCGAAGCGCCGTCGGTCTTCGGCATCCAAATCGTTCAAAGACTTCCCCCGATCAGTGATGCTTCATCCGTAAGAACCAGAGAACAGCCGATTTTATTCTCGACGGGGCTCTGTTGTGACGGACATGCAAAGAGCCATGAACGCGGAGAATTTGGAATAAGAGAGGCGCTGCCTCGGTCTGGATGGACGCAAGCACGTTCAATGGCGGCGCGGGCAACCCCCAAACCATCCCGCGCCGCGAGTCCCAACGGCACGTGCAGAGCTTAGAGACGGGGTAAAAAAGTAGGTATGGAGGCCTAGGATGTCCGAGAAGAAAAAAGATGAACTCCTGCACGACCACAACCACGACGGAATTGACCGGCGAGGCTTTCTGAAGTGCATGGCGTGGGCGGGCACGGGTGCCTTTTGCGTGATGAAGGGTGGGGTGCTCAACTCGTACAGCTTGAGCCGGTTGTCGGAGATCAGCACGGCGGACATGATGGGTGAGCTGAGCTTCGTGCAGATCAGCGACAGCCACATGGGATTCAACAAGCCGGCGAATCCGGACGTCGCAGGCACCCTCAAAGCCGCTGTGGACAAGATCAACGCCCTGTCGGCGGCGCCGGAATTCATGCTGCATACGGGCGACATCAGCCACCTCTCGAAGCCGGAAGAGTTCGATACCGTCGATCAGATCCTGAAGGGCGCAAAGCCGAAGGATGTGTTCTACGTACCAGGCGAGCACGACGTCTTGAACGATGACGGAAAACAGTTCCTGGAGCGCTATGGAAAAGGCAGCAAGGGCGCGGGCTGGTACAGCTTCGATAAGAAGGGCACACACTTCATGGGGCTGGTGAACGTGATGAATTTAAAGGCCGGCGGCCTGGGAACGCTTGGACACGAGCAGCTAGAGTGGATGGAAGACGACGTCAAGCACCTGAAGCACAGCACGCCCATCGTTGTGTTCGCGCACATTCCACTGTGGTCCGTTTATCCGGAATGGGGCTGGGGCACGGAAGATAGCGCGCAGGCACTGGCATATCTCAAGAAGTTCGGATCAGTGACGGTGCTGAACGGACATATCCACCAGACGATGCAGAAGGTCGAAGGAAACGTGACCTTTCACACTGCGGCTTCGACAGCGTTTCCACAACCGCAGCCGGGCAAAGCGGATTCTCCGGGCCCAATGAAGGTGCCGGCGGAACAACTGAAGGCCGTTCTGGGAATCACGGACGTAAACTACGTGCAAGGCCAACACGCGCTGGCGGTGGTGGATTCTTCGCTCGCGTGAGCAAGACGTAACCAAACTCAGAAAACAATTCGAACTTGAAACAGATAAAAAAGGAGAAAAAGCATGAGGAGAAGTGTGTTCATTGCAGGTCTAGCAGCGGCATTGGTGCTGGGAATGGGCCTTTTCGGCACAGGTCGGAAGGGTTCTGTAACAAGCGCGCAGGAGAAGTCGTCGACGATGGAAGTGAAGATCGACAACTTCAGTTTTGGGCCGGTCGAACTGACCGTGCCGGTGGGAACCATGGTGACCTGGATCAATCGTGATGACATCCCTCACACGGTAGTTAGCACGGATGATTCGAAGACATTCAAGTCCAAAGTGCTCGATACGGACGAAAAATTCTCCTTCACCTTCAGCAAAGCGGGAACTTATCCGTACTTCTGTTCGATTCATCCGAAGATGACCGGCAAAGTCATCGTGCAGTGAGTGAGGAGCGACCTTGCATCCCTTCGACATAAAAACAGTACTTTTCGCGAAGCATGCGCAACACGTCGTGCTGATCCACTTCCCGATCGCGCTGTTTATCATCGGCGTCCTCTTTGATTTCCTTGCGCAATGGAAGAAGCAACGCCTGCTGGCTGCGGCGGCCTACTACAACTTGCTCGTCGCAGCGATCGCAACCATTCCCGTGGTAGCCACCGGAATTCTCGCGTGGCAGTGGGAACTCGAGGGCCAAAAACTGAAGGGCATCCTTTTGATGCATCTGGTGATGGGATGCGCGTCAAGCGCCCTGATCTGTGTGGTGTGGTTCATCCATAGGAAATCCCGGCGAAACCAGGAAGAGGTCCTGCCGGGATACCGCTTGCCGATCGAGGCTGTGGCCGTAGTCATCGTCGCGCTGACGGGACACCTCGGCGGCTTTCTCAGCGGAGTGAATGGACCGGGATAGAAGTGTTCCGAAACTACTGAACAACAGTCGGTTGATCCTGCAACAGGACAATTTGACGCGTCGGGAGATTCGGCAAAAAGGCGAGTGCTGACGGTATTTTGCGACCAAATATTTGGAGAAGTCCCATGCGGAAAAGGAGCACGAAAATGAAAACCAAAGTTCTGTTGGCGATTGTGGCGCTGTCATACGCGCCGTTGGTGGTGGCCGGGGATGAGGCCGCATATCCCAAAGAAAAGATAGCGGCGTTCGTGGTCGAGAAACTGGATTTGACTTCACTGCCATCCGCGCTCCGGCCGAAGAAGGAAAAAGGAAAGAAGACATTTGCGGATTACGGATTCACGGTGCAGACGGTGGACGAAAGCGAAGCCGTCCTCGAGGCGGCGGGTGGAGTGAGGAGGTTGGCGATCAAGGTTCTCGACCAGAAATCCTCAGGAATCTACGTGTGCGTTGCGGAGCCCGGAGAAAACCGCGGCTCAGCAAAGACGCAAAGCGTAATCCTTCTGAAAAGGAAGGATGCGAGCGCATTGTTAAAGGGACGCGAATCCTTTCGAGAATTTACGGCATGCCCGGTGGTTGACGGAAGCGACTCGACTTCGAACTCGTACGGGGACTGAGGAGTTGCATCGAAAGACCAAAGTTTGAGGCTTTAGGTGTTGTCGCTGCAGTAGGTCAGAGGAGCCGTTCATCGGCTACATCGATGTGAGACCTTAGCACCTCCCTCTTAATTGCCAGAATGAATTCTGCCCGCTCTGCCACGCGAGATCCTTAGCTGGACAACGACGGAACGCAGTCGGTATTCTGCGTGGAGACAATCTGTTGATAAAAGCTTTCCTTGAAACGGCCGCTCCGCGCGACGCCAATGTAGTTCTCGTCCTCGAAATCGCCATGGGAGTAGGTCTGTTGGTCGGCGCTCGGCTTGCTCGTAAGGGGCGCTTTCGGCAACACGCCTGGTGCCAATCCATCATCGTGCTTCTGAACTTCGCCGTAGTTGCAGTGATGATGATTCCTTCATTCCGCGTTCATGTGCTTCCCAGGGTTCCGGCCAAGCTCGGCAAGGCTTACTACGCGTTGGCCACAACGCACGGAGCGCTCGGAACCGTGACAGAACTCGCGGGACTGTACATCTTGTTGTCCGCGGGCACGACCGTTTTGCCGGAAAAATTGCGAATCACCAAATACAAGGTGTGGATGCGAAGCGTCCTCGTGCTCTGGTGGGTCGTGCTGTTACTGGGAATAGCAACATATACGCGCTGGTACGTGCCGCATTTGTTTCGGAAATAGATTTGCCTTGTGTGATTAAGAGGAGGGAGATTGAAGGTCGCCCCGATTTGCTTGCTTTGCATCTTGAGCGTCTTTGCTCAACTCAGCCGGGCACAATCGGGGACGCCATCCGTGCCGGAGGCTAATCCGGGACGACCCACGGTATCGACGCCGGCAACCCTTACGCCGGTTGGATACCTACAATTCGAGAATGGCGCGCTCTTTGCAGAAGACTCGACAGAGTTTTCGAAGCGCACCGGCATCGGCCAAGTCACCAAACTGTCCCTATTTCCCCGGCTGGAGCTGTTTTTGCAGAGTGAGCCGCTCGCCATCAGTCAATCAAAAGACCGGACCGCCGTGCATGAAGGCGAGGTCTTCGCAGGTGTACAAAGCGTGCTCTCTGCCGGCGGTCAATCACGGCCAACTGTTTCGATCAGCTATGTTCGCCGGGTTCACACCAGTGTCGCCCCGGAACTCGACGTTGGCACTTTTCGACAATCAACCTCGATTCTTCTGAGTGACGATCTGCACGGATTTCACTTCGATACGAACGGGATCCTTGCCGAGCAGGTTCAGGGCGCTGTACGTCGAGCGCAGTTCGGACAAACACTGTCCATTTCCCATCCCCTGGGCAAGTTCACAATTTCCGGGGAGATATGGCATTTCTCACAACCATTTGAGAAGGGCAACACAGTCGGTAATCTTTGGGCGGTTTCCCGGGCCCTTCGCAAGAATTTAGTGGTCGACGCAGGATTCAATCGTGGACTGACCAAAACGTCCACTCGGTGGGAGGCGTTCGTGGGATTCACATACCTGCTGCCGCATCGCCTTTGGATGGCCCGCTCTTGGTCCCAACCGTGAGTCTTCTCCTGTTCTCTCCTTCGTTTTTCCTTGCACTCATTCTTTGGATCTGTGCCGCTGGTTTGTGGCCCACTGAACGAGTCGCACATCCAGACGAGAGCGGAATAAAGCGCGGTCAATTTGGTCTATGTAATTGAAATGCGGCGGCGTCCATAAGCGCCTTCGCCAAACTCAGACCGAGGACCACTCATGGCTGAATATCACATGACACTGATGGACCGACAGAGAATTGCCAGGGACACGATGGCGTTTTGGTTTGACACAAATGGCTCCCGCTACGAATTCCGGGCTGGTCAGCATGCCGACTTTATCTTCGGTAGCGAGAGCGACAATTCTCGGACCTTCTCGATCGCAAGCTCCCCTGTGGACAAAGAGCCGATTATGATCGCGATGCGCATGCGCAAGACTGCCTTCAAGAGCGCATTGAAGGCTGCCGCTCTTGGCACCAGGTTCATCGTCAGCCGTCCACGGGGGGCCTTCACGCTCCATAGAGATATCACCCGGCCGGCGGTGTTTCTTGCGGGCGGCATCGGGATTGCCCCGATTCGCAGCATCCTTCAGTCCGCCATTCAAGAACGCCTGCCGCACAAACTGTATTTGTTTTATTCAAACAGGGAAGCGGACGACGCAGCGTTCATCGAAGAATTTGAAAGTATGACCGCGCAGAATCCTAATTTCACCTTCGTGCCAACGATCACCGGCCATAGAACTATCGCTTGGCCTTACGAAAAAGGCCACATCAGTCTCGAGATGCTTACACGCTATCTGCTCGGACTCAATGGGCCTATCTACTACATCGCGGGCCCATCGGGAATGGTCACTGCGATGACGGGCCTGCTCAATTTCTCGGGCGTCAGCGATGATGATGTGAAGACCGAAGAATTTGGTGACTACAAGTTGTATCAAAGTCCCGCGCAAATCGATCAAGGTAGGGGCAACGATCGCTCAGATTCATCTCTATGACGCCCGGCACGATGGAGACAACGTGAAAAGTAGTCCAGTCGCGACTCGCATTTTATCCATCACGTTCATGTTTCTGCTGCTCATTGCCCTCGTTGTCTTGATCTTCCCCGCGCTGGGCTTCCCACAATCCAGCGTCGCCAACGATGTGAAGCATGACACACCGGGCCAAGTCATTAAGCAGGGCCAAGCCGTCCATATCGACGTGGACCTGGCGCTTGTCAACGTTACCGTTACTGACCCGTATAACCGCCTGGTTACAGGCCTTGAGTCCGATAACTTCCGCATCTTCGAAAACAACGTCGAGCAAGAGATCCAGTATTTCTCATCCGAAGACGTCCCCATTTCCATTGGCGTCATCTTTGATCTCAGCGGCAGCATGGCCAACAAAGTCGGTAAGGCCAAGGAAGCGGCCTTGCAGTTTTTCAAGACGGCCAATCCGCAAGACGAATTCTTCCTGGTCAGTTTCAACGACCGCGCAGAAGTTATGAGCACCTTCACCAGCAGTGTTGAAGATCTGCAAAGCCGCATACTCTCGGCATCTGCGAAAGGCCGCACTGCGCTTCTCGATGCGATCTATCTGGGCCTCAGCGAGATGAGGACCGCCCGAAACGCCAAACGGGCCTTACTCATCATCTCCGACGGGGGAGATAACAATAGTCGGTACAACGAGAGGGATATCAAGCGGCTGGTGCGAGAGGCAGATACCCAGCTGTACTCGGTCGGCATATTTGACTCAGTTGAGTATCGCAGCCGAACACCAGAGGAACTCAGCGGCCCCTCGCTGCTCACAGAAGTGACGGAACTGACCGGTGGCCGCGCTTTTACCGTAGAGAATGTGAACGAGCTGCCGGACATCGCCACAAAAATTGGCTCGGAGTTGCGCAACCAATACATTCTGGGATACCGCCCGAGTAATAAAGCACATGATGCGCGATGGCGAAAGATCAAGGTCAAGATGCGTGCCCCCAAGGGACTTCCGCCTCTCAGCGTGTACGCAAAAACAGGTTATTACGCGCCCAACCTCTAGCTTCCCTAGCTGCAAGTGCTTGGCAGCAAGTCGCTATCAGGGTGTGGATCGGTCCTCTTAGGCGATGATTAACTCTAACCCCTCCGGGCGAGAGGGGACAATCTTGCGCAGAGCAGACGGGGATTGCGGTACGGCGCCAAAATCAAAAAGAGACGTCCTCGATCCCTTCTGATCATTATTTGCTATCGGCTGAGGAAAAATTCTCATCCGCAACATGGGCAGCCTTTTTGGCGAAATCGTACGTAGCTTTGAGATTCCCGCCAAAAAAGCGGACCTTTCCGTTTGCATCCTGCTCAAACAGTATGTTGCTGTCCGGTCTCGTGAACTGACAATGAACGCTGACAGACGTTGCGCCGGCAACGGTTGTTACCTGCCGAGCCCTTTCGCTGCCCGCCTTAAAGCCTCGTACGGTGCTGTGGAGGACAACGAGATCGCCGACGCTCGTGGCGTTGCGGTCGCCGTCGCGAAAGACATGCTGAAACTTTCCGTGCTTCTCTAGCTGGCGAATGAGGTTCTCGTAGAGTGCAACCTGGAATTCGGCAGGCAGCTTGATTTCGTCCGATTGGATCATCTCGACTTGGATCGCCGACGCCTTGATCTTGGCCGATTGGTGTTCCGGGGATAGCGCAGGTTTTTCTTCCTTGTTGGGCGAATTGCCGGAGGAAGCGGGAACTGCGCTTGGTTCTACCGCATGGGCCCCTTGCGCTAGAAGCTCGGTTTTGATCAGCTCGGAGTTGCCGACGGGCATCGTGAAGATCGCGCCGTGCAGTCCACCGTCGACATCGCGATACTGAATCGTGAGCGTATCGATTTTCTTGCGGAACAGACTGAGGAAGCGGCCGCCGCCGTAAGGCGCGGCCATACTGATCATTCCAACTGTCTTGCCGACTGCCTTCTCGGAATCAGCGCCGGTGACCACGTCTTGAATCGAAGTGGCGCTTACTTGGGTGCTTGCTTTGCCGCGTGCAAAATGGAGATTTCCGTTCTCAACGTTCAGAGTTCCTTTTGCATTTTCTTTGACGCCCGTGAGGCCGATGAGCTGGACCGCTTTAACAAGTCCTGTGGCCTCTTGCGCGTTACAGACAGAAATCCCAAGCCCGGAGAAAAGAAGAGCAAAAGCAACAAGATCTCTGTGTCTAAGTGTCATTTGTTTCTCCTTTATCATGCAAATCCAATTCGTATCAACGAACGTACACCAGTATCAGAGAAACGTCATCGCTCGACAGGCCCTTCCGCCGGGTAGCGAGGCCATGGCTCGCCTTGTCGGTAATTCCTATATTGTTGCTGCTGCCATGGTCCCTCAATGCCTGAAGTAAAGAAAAGGGATGACGTAGAAGACCAGGCTCACGAAGAAGGCCGCAAGAAGCGCGATGCCGCCAAGCCACGCAAACACGAACTTGCGGTCGCTGGTGCCGGGCGGAGGCTCGGAAACACCGACAATGTAGTGAAGTCCTCGGAATAATTGTGCGAGGAATTTGATCATGGCGGCCTCCGGAATCTCAACGGATTTGAAACTCGGCAGAAGCCGACTACCTTCCTCTAGCTGTTACGTCCCACGAAATCCGGGTGCGTCAACAACATACACCCGGGCGGGCACCGACGTCACCCGGCAGCAAGAAGCAGTCTTACCCCATCACAAGCCGTGTGGATCTCTGGCACGCGCGCCAAAATCGCTGTCTGGGTCTGTTGCGTTGCGAGATTCGCGGCGAACCTTGGGTAATAGAGTTATTGAAGCGAGCATACAGGAGGAATTCGACGCATCAGCAACGAAGGCCTAACCTGCGAGTTATCGTTTCTTGAATCTCTCACGGAAGAGTCTTGAAGCCTCGGACCGCGTCATCTTCTTGATGGGAGTGCCGCGGCCGTTTTCGGAGAGCAATTTGCGAACCGGCTTTGGATACCCCGTATCAAATACAAGATCCCAAACGCCGCTGGTGATCCCATAACCCAATTTCATCCCGCGGGGGCTGTGATGGTACAGGTGATATCGCTTGAGACGCCGAAAGTGGCGATTGCGAGACTTTCCGAAATGCAGGAAATAGTGGAGCCACTCTTCACCGACGTAGCTTTGCACGACGCCCGCAAGCAGGGCGGGCAAAGTATACACGGGGAACAGGAAACTCAAGGGTGCGGCCACGGCAAAGAGAGGCAAAATATCCTTCAGCTCGCCACTGATGTGCCAGCCGTCAAAAGGTCTCTCATGGTGTTCCCAATGAAGAGGGTCGAGGCGCTCGTGAAGAAAGCGGCGAATCAGGCCTTGACCCGGAGGAAAACGGCCGTGGAGGACATAACGATGAAATAGGTATTCCACCAGGCTCCACACCGGGATGCCCGCTAGATAGAAAACCGTCCCAATCCATGGATGCCCACTGCGCAAACCAAGCAGAGTCATGATCAGCGAGTACGTTGTGTAGAAGGCTGTCAGCGGATAGAGCCTCCGCCGTGCGATGCGGGATTGTTCGCGCTTGTAGGCCGCGAACGAACCTTCGCTCGGGCGATAGCGTATTAAGGCTGGCGCCAATCCTATGGACACAAATCACCTCCCGGAGCGAATCCCGCTCCTTGCAGTACTTGGCATGCTGGATTCCGGCCTACTCGAAACTGCCGGTCACCCCCTGAAAGCCATTGCGAGCTTGTTTCATGAGCCACTTCATGACGCGAGCAGCGCTGTAGCAATAGGCGACGTTGTAGCCGAGCGTTGAAAAACAGTGCGGCTCACAGCCTTGCTTCATCTCCGCGAGTTGCTTTAGGTCGAACTTCTGATTTTCAACCGTGCCCCAATCGAACTTCGCGTTGTACATGGGGAAGCACGGGGCGAGAGTTCCATCCGTGCGGACAATCAACCAGTTCTGTCCGGCGCGGCAGCCCCAGTGTTCGCCGACACCGCGCATGAAGCCTTTCATGTTCTGCAGGCGAGCAATGGAATCGACCATCTTCCAGCCCTGGCGCTGTTTGTCGATGAGCCAGTCCAGGAGATCGTCGACGACCGGGAAGTCTTGCGGGCGAATGTAGGTGTCGTTCTCGTGCAAATGCTTAAAGTGATCTTGTTCCATCATCGGCGCTTCGTTGATGTGGAAGGTGATGGAGATGCCGTTGTCGTGCGCGATTTTGGCCAGCTCTTTCACGTCATCGATGTTGGTGCGGCAGATGTTGGTATTGAAAAACACGGTATACCCGTAGCGATATTGCAGTTTGACGAGATAGTCGAAATAAGAGCGGACGTGCTCTAGCGCTTTGGGCAATCCAGGTTTTTCTTTCACGGTATCGACGGCAAAGTTGATAGTCGCGATCCCCGCGTCGGCCAAGCGGTCACTTACTTCCGGCCGAAGAAGGCGCCCGTTCGTGGCAAGGTAAACCCAGAAATCTTTCTTTGCCGCGTAGTACACGACCTTGTGGACAAAATCGGGACGCAACAGCGGCTCGCCGCCTGTAGGCGCAAGCACGCGACAAGGCGTCGAGTGCAACCAATCAATGGCTCGCCGCGCCGTATCCTCGGTCATCCCTTTCACGCGATTGTCATAAGACCAGCAGTAGTGGCAATCGAGATTGCATTTCCATTCGGTGAAGAGGTAGGCGATGATCGGCTGGAAATCACCCGGCAGGACGCGTGACTTCAAATACGGGAGCATCCAACCGCGCATGGTGCTCATGACCTTGGACGCGGGCCACTGGCGCTTGCCCGTGCGGACCACGGCTTCGTGCGCGGCAATATCCTGCTCATCGAGATCGTGAAACAACTGTGCATGTTGCGGAAACACCGCTGGAGGCAGTGTCTCGGTTGCGCGCAATTCCGGCCGGTGGGCCGACGGATCGTGCGAAGGCTGCTGCAGGAGTTCGTGAAGAGGGACATCGAGCCGGAATGGCTGATTGGGCAAAGTAGGGAACTGCTGCAATTCAGACATACAACTTTGGCTCCTTCTTGACCCTCTAGCCGCTGTGCTAGACGGCCGGCAAACGTGTATTTGCACTTCACCTATGCGGACTTTGATTCTCGATCCCGGCAAAGCGACACAAAAAACTTTAAGAAATATCACTGCGTCCATTATCGCCGGCTGTACTTCGAGGAGCGGCCGAAGAATTCGCATCAAAACTTGTATCTTTTTCTTATCCTCGGAAATCCAAGATGTTGGAAAGGCGGCTGAGTTTGGGGCGCTGTTTGAGGCTCCGAGCAGGCAGGTGTCGGCTAGCCTGGCACCCGCGAAATTGTTTTGGCGTTTTAGTCTTTGAGAAGCGCTGCGCACCGCCGTTCAGCATCGTCTCCAGAGTCGCCAGTGGACATATGCGATTCCAACAGCTTCGAGCGCCAGGAAAATTGGTGTAAGCGTGCCGAGTGTGCGGACATGACGAATCGCAGCTTTGCCCTCGTCACCGGCGCTTCCCAAGGACTCGGGAGAGTGTTTGCACATGCGCTCGCAGCCCGCAAACAGAATGTGATTCTCGTTGCCAGATCGAGGGACAAGCTGGAGAGCCTGGCCGATGAGTTGCAGCGGTCCCAGTCAGTTTTCGCCGAAGTACTCGATTTTGACCTGGCTTGTCCTTCTGCGGGCCAGCGCCTCGCTCAGCAACTACGCGATCGGAAGCTTCAAGTAAACCTGCTTGTCAACAATGCGGGCTTCGGCGTCCGCGGAGAGTTCCTGAACCTAACCCTGCGGCGTCAAATGGAAATGCTGAGCCTGAATAACGCTGCCGTCGTCGAACTCACGTATTCACTCTTGCCCTCGTTGATGGAACATCCTCAAGCGGGAATCATCAACGTGTCATCCGCCGCGGGCTTTCAGCCGGTTCCCTACGCGAGCCTCTATGCAGCGACGAAATCTTTTCTGACAAGTTTCTCGTTGGGGCTTCAGGAAGAACTCCGATCGAGCAGGGTGAGCGTGGTCACGCTCTGCCCCGGCCGAATTCTTGCCACTGGCCACAGCGGGGAAGCGAAAAACGGCCATCGAAAGTTTGGCTTCATTTATCAATCGCCCGAGGATGTCGTACGCGACGCCTTGGAATCGTTGGCGAACGGCGGCGGACTTGTGATCCCCGGTTTTGTAAATAAACTCAGTGTTTTCGCGCAGCGTTTGATTCCACGCCGCGCCGTGCCAACGCTCGTCGCAAGAATGTCGCGGCAATGACCCTGCGTGCTTCTCGGAAAATGGCCGGGACTCGTTGCCGGGACCCGAGATACTTCCCACCGCTCGTGGTGTGCGCAAATGTTGTGCTTTCAATGAAATGATTTGACTCTAGGAATCGGCTCGTACGTGGTCACGCCAACGATCCGATTGTGAGCTCGTTGATTTTGTGTGCCGTTCTGCTTTTCCCAAGCATCTCACGCTTTACGAACGAAGGAGCCTGGTGATTCAATATCCCGATCCCGGCGGAGCTGTAGTTCGTTCCGGAAGCCACGCAGAAGTACCTCTCGGAAGGGGGCACTGAAAGGGTATTGGTTGTATGTGCCATTTAAAACTGCTTAGCACGTGGCAAGCCCCCAAGCGCATGCTCGGCGTTTTGCTGGCTCTTGCCCTGAGCGTTGCCGCAGGTGTGGCGCGCACACGGTCAACGCAGGGAGAACCACCACAATCCCCGAGCGGGGCGATCCAAGGCATGGTGACGGTCCTCGACCAGCAAGCAGAACCAAGTGCGCTTGAAGGCATCCGCGTCGAGCTGAGGGAGAGCTCTCAGGATTCTCAGCTTCTTACGACCCTTACGGACTCCGCGGGACATTACGAATTTACGCGGTTAACCGCAGGCACCTACACCCTTCGTGTGAACCAACAAGGCTTCAAGCCGTTTGCCGAAACGATCTCGCTAAACGCGAATCAGAGCTCAGTGGCCGACATTGCCCTCGCCCTCGACACGGTAGTAGAAAAAGTGGAAGTCAAGGAACAGGCCGCGAACGTTTCGACGGAAAATGTTTCTCCGGCGTCAACCATCAATAACGCCCAGCTGGAAACATTGCCGCTGGCGCAGCAGAAGTTCCGGGATGCGCTGCCTCTTGTCCCGGGAGTCATTCGCACCTTGGACGGAAAGCTGAGTGTCAGAGGCACTTCCGAGAATCAAGGATTGCTCGTGGTGGATTCGGCAAAGACGGTCGATCCCGTGACGGGATCGTTCTCGATCCCGGTGCCCATCGACGCGATTCAAACGGTCAATGTCGACAAGACTCCTTTTAGCGCTGAGAACGGTGGTTTCTCCGGCGGGCTGACCGCTATTGAAACTACGCCGCCTCCGAGCGACTGGTTCTACAAAGTGAAAGATTTCAACGTCAGCCTGCGCGGCAAAAACGGTCACTTCGTGGGCATATCGCAAGCGACACCGCGGGTTTCGTTTGGGGGCCCCATTGGCGAAGGCAAACTCACCTTTTCTGAAGTGTTCGAGTACGACGTCAGACGAAACCCGGTGCGTGGCCTAGCCTGGCCTAGGAACGAGATCAAATCTCAAGGTTTCAATTCCTTTACTCGCGTTCAGGCCATCCTGTCTCCGCAACACGTGTTCAATGCCGACGTTAATGTCTTCCCGATGCGCACTCAGTTCGCCAATATCACAGCGCTCGTGCCGCAGACCGCGTCGTCGGATTACGACCAGAAAGGTGTCTCGGCAGGAATCTCAGACCTTCATAGCTTTCGCTCAGGAGCATTGCTCAGGATCGCATTGCGCTACACGCGGTTTGAAAGCAATGCCCACGGTCAGGGACCGGCGGACATGCTGGTGAATCCCGAAGGCTGGGACGGCAATTTCTTCAACTCCTGGACCAGGGCTGCCAATCAGTTTGAAGCATACCCAACATTTCAGTTTGCGCCCAAAAAGTGGTTTGGCCGGCATGAGCTGAAAGTTGGCGCGGATGTGACGCATCGGTCTTATAGCGGCAACAGCCTGTCGCACCCCGTTCAACTGTTGAGGCAAGACGGGACGCTTGCGGAGGAGATCAGTTTCACGAGCAACGGACCGCTAAACGCTTCGGCCACGGATGTGGAAGAGTTCATTCAGGACCGGTGGATAGTGAACGACCACCTATCGATCGACGTGGGAGGGCGCCTCACTAGCGAGACCGTCGGGCGGGCTGGGGCTTTCGGACCGCGTGTTGGCTTCGCTTATTCGCCCGGAAAAAATCAGAAAACAGTCTTTCGCGCCGGAGCAGGACTGTTTTATGACCGCGTTTCCTTGCTGGAAGCGGATTTCGTTCACAATCCGCAGCGGACCCTGAGCCTTTTTGACGAAACGGGCCAACTCATCGGATCGCCTGTTCCTTATCTCAACGCCTTCATCGGAAATGGCGCCGGCCCACTTCCATCACGAGTGCGGTTGGAGCCCGGCTCCAGTCCGCGCAGTTTCGTCAGCAATATCGAAGTTGACCGCCAATTGTGGGCTAACGCGGTCCTTCGAGTTAGCTATATCTACAGCCAGACGCGCGACCTGTTCGTCGTGAATCCCATTCCGGGCGTGTTCGGAAGTGCTGGCCTGCTGGGCCTCTTCCCAACAGGCCAAGCGAACTACCATGAGTTCGAGGCCACGCTGCATTTTCAACCTGTTCATCACGCTGACCTGAATGTCTCGTACATTTGGAGCCGGGCGCGGGGTGACCTGAATACCGTATCCAACATTTTCCTTCCATTCGAGCAACCCGTGATTCGCCCCAATGTCTCGGGCATTCTACCTTCGAATGTGCCCCATCGCGTGGTCAGTTGGGGAGTGTTTCACCTCCCATGGTCGCTGGCAGTGAGTCCTGTTGTTGACGTCCACACTGGCTATCCCTACTCCAACGTCGACGTGCTTCAGAATTACGCAGGCGTGCCGAATGGCTCGCGCTTCCCGACTTTCTTTTCCCTCGATGCGCAAGCTTATCGAGATTTTCATCTGCACCTGCCCTTCATGGAGCGTGGGACCCGGCACAAGGTTCGCGTCGGCCTGTACTCCATCAATCTCACGAACCACGGCAATTTTCATGACGTGTACAGCAACGAAGCTTCGCCATTCTTTGGCAGGTTCACCGGTTTCCAGCGCCGCGTGGATGGCTTCATTCTCAGTTTCGGGAACTGAATAGAGGGCTCACAAAGACTGAAGTGAACATATGGTCGGAGGAGGACTCAGAGGTTATGACAGGGCATGGTAGACGAATCGAAGCGGTGGTCACGATCGCTCTTATCCTGGGAGCAGGTCCAGTAGCATCGGTTGCGGTCAGCCAGGTCTTCGCGAGCCAAACAGCGCAGGAGATGGCTTTATCGAGTTACAGTGCTCCGGCTAGTCTGACGGGCGACGAAGTCGTCGCAAAAATGCTTGAGCGCAACCGGTTGCGAAACGAGCAGTTGCAGCGGTACTCGGCAGTTCGGACGTATGAGATCAAAAACTCGGAGGGCAAATTGGCTGCGCAGGCGATGGTCCGGGTGGAGTATTGGGCGCCTGACAGGAAAACGTTCAGCAACATCTCCGAAAAAGGATCGGGGATCGTGCGTCACCTGGTCTTTGATCGCCTGATCCAGAGCGAAACCGAGACATCTTCCGGTCAGGACCATCGCAACAGCGCGATCACGACCGCGAACTATAAGTTCTCGCTGTCCGGTGAAGAGGACGTCGGCCCGTATCATTGCTTTGTCGTCGAGGCCGCTCCGAAGCGCAAGGAGAAGTATCTGTTCGAGGGGAAAATATGGATCGATGCCGAAGACTTCGCGGTAGTGAAAATCGCCGGCCATCCTGCCAAAAAGCCGTCCTTCTGGATTAATCGAGCCGAGTTTGTCCGGCAATACCAAAGAATTGCCGGCTTTTGGCTGCCTTTCCGTGACGAGACGTCCGTTGACGTAAAGATGTATGGGAAAAGGATCTTCACCATTGACCATCAACAGTATGTGATCAATGCGGATAGCGCTCTTCCGGGCTGGAGCGGGGACATAGGGGGGAACATGCTAGTCGCACCATCCGCGACGTTGCGTCCGTAACCCCTGACGACGATCCAAAACATTTTGCTCCCTGTGGACTTCTCGCCGTCCTGCGTCTCGACGTCGACCGCTATCTGAAACGCTCTCAGAACATCGTCCCCAAGAACTTTACGGCAAGATTCAAGTGATCGAAGCCGCAATCAACGACGTCTGAAGTCATTGACCCTCGCCGTGGCTATGCTCTCCGACCAGCAGACCGACGGAACGGCGCGTGGGAGGACAGGCATAATGCCTGTGCCACTAGAGGCAGCGTCGCGTGGGGTATACTTTCGCGAGGATGGTTACTTCGGCGGGCGAAGGCGCGCGATTCCAATGGGCGAGCGATCAATCGCTGCTGGTTTACTTCGGTCAAAAAATTACGCTCCAGGCCCATCAGCAGGTCAGGAAGCTGCTGAGGCTGCTCGAGTTGGAGCCCATTGCGGGTGTCCGCAATCTTCATCCTGCGTATTGCTCGTTGCTGGTCAAATTCGATGGACTGCGGTTGCGGCACGACGAAGTGGAAGCGATTCTGCGGCGATATCTCGAGCGTCTTGAAGAGATAAAACTTCCTGAGCCACGGCTGGTCGAAATTCCGGTGTGCTATGGCGAAGAGTTCGGTCCGGATTTGGCAGAGGTGTGCGCCATCCATGGTTTGACGCCTGCGCAGGCCATCGAGCTGCATGCTTCGGCCGAATATCTTGTTTATTTTCTAGGGTTCGTGCCGGGTTTCGCTTATCTGGGAGAATTGCCCGAAGCGCTGGTCACGCCGCGGCTTGCGGTGCCGCGGCGAAGGGTGCCGGCGGGCAGCGTGGGGATCGCGGGGAACCAAACTGGAGTGTACCCGTTCTCCACTCCCGGCGGATGGAGATTGATCGGGCGGACGCCTGTCGCGATGTTCCGAGATGAGCGGGAGGGTTTGAGCCTATTGTCGATTGGAGATCGCGTGCGATTTGCGCCGATTTCCGAGGCGCGATTTGGCGCACTGGAGAAAGAATGGGCGTGATTCAGGTGCAGGAGCCGGGGCTTTTCACGACCGTGCAGGATTTGGGGCGAGAAGGATTCGGGGCCATAGGCGTTTCGGCTTCCGGAGCAGCGGATGCGGTTTCGTTGCGGCTCGGAAATCGGTTGGTCGGCAACGATGAGGGAGCGGCTGGGTTGGAGATGACCCTGCTCGGTGGGACGTTTGTTTTTCCGGAACGCGCGTTGCTGGCACTGACTGGATCCGATTTTGGCGCGGCGCTGAATGGGAAACCGGGCGAACTGGGGAGTTCGTTTGAGGCGAAGGCGGGGCAGACGCTGCGGCTGGGGCCGACGCGGACAGGAGCGCGGTGTTATTTGTGTGTTCAGGGCGGAATTGCGGTAGAGCTTTTTTTGGGCAGCGCATCAACACATATCTTGAGCGGGCTTGGCGGACATGAAGGGCGCGCGTTGCGAAAAGGGGATGCGCTAAAGATTGGGGCGGAGAGCGGGGCAATTCACGAGCGCAGGCTGTCGGCGCGGGCACTGAACGAGCTGCAGCCTCGAAAAGTGTTGCGTGTTACGGAGGGTCCGCAGAGTGATTGGTTTTCGGAGTCGGCGCGGCGATTGTTTTATGAGAGCAGGTATCGTGTAGCGGAGGAGTCCAATCGCATGGGGATTCGATTGGAAGGCGCGATCGTACCGGTGCCTTCGGGCGGGGAGATGATTTCCGAGGGCGTCTCGCTTGGCGCGATTCAAGTGCCGGAGGGAGGCAAGCCCATAATTCTCTCTGTTGAGCAGCAAACGACGGGGGGCTATCCGAAGATTGCCAATGTGATTTCCGCGGATTTTCATAGCTTGGGCCAGCTGCGGCCAAGGGACGAGATTCGGTTTGAACGGGTAGATTGGGAGACCGCGCGAAGCTTGTTGATCGAGCAGGAAAAGCTGATGTCGTCGCCAGGTTTGATCGTGCCGAACTGATTTGTGGCTAAGTTGTAGCAGCGGCGGCACATATCCCGGCCCAGTCGGAATAGGAAGATTTTCCTTGACATTTTTTTATAATATGGTACCGTAACACCTATAGAAACTTGCGCCCCGGCGCTGTCGGGGCTTTTTTCTTTTGTGGAGTGGCGCTGCCTTGCTGTCGCTTCTTTTCCTTCCGTTGGGCATTTTTGCCAGCGTTTCCTCCGCTCTTTTCTAGCTGTTAGCTGGCAGTTGTCGACTGTCAGCTTCCCGTCGTGCCAAATCTCCCAGTCTGGATCCCCAACATGAAAATCAAAAGACCCAGTGCCGAACAGGTGTGGAAACAATTCGAGGACCTTGCGCCGCGCCTGCGCCTGTCTGCCACCGACCGCGTCGTCTACTCTCATCTTTTGCGTCACAGCCGCTTGGAAAGAAAGCTTCGGCTCCGGTTTTCCATTCCCTGGCTCGCTCGGGGTGTCGGCCTCTGCGGCAACTCCGCGCGTTGGGCCGTGCGCCGTTTGATAGCGCGAGGCCTCCTGCGCCTAATCGAGCGTGGCAAAGCGGGCCACCTCGTCGAGGTCCGCTTGCCCGAGGAAGTACCCGCCGTCGCCGCTGGTCCAAACGATCCTCGCCCCCTGTGTCCCAATCGCACCGACCACTTCGAGGAGCTGGACTTCCTCAATCATCCATCCCTGCGCCGCGCTATCCATTTGCGGGAACGCGGTCTCTGTTTTTACTGCCGCGGTCGGCTTACCGTTCGTACGCGCTGCATCGACCATGTCGTCCCGCTTGCCGAGCTGCAGGACAATTCCTATCGCAACCTCGTCTCCTGCTGCCGCAAATGCAACTCGCAGAAAAGCGATCTTCCCGCGGCAGATCTTCTCCGCCGGGCTCCACGATGAGCATTGTCTGACCGCCGCCGAGCTTGCCGCCCGCCTTCGCGTCCTCGACGCCTTAGTCGCCGGCAAACTCCCTCCTCCAATCCGTCCCGAACACCCGTAGGGCCGGCTTCAGCCCGTCCCTCTTCTCTTTCCGTTTGTACGGAGCACGATATATCGTGCCCTCCTTGCCTTGCTCTTCCGATTTATATGGCCACGAATTGGAGATTCCCGGTGCCAGCAGGAACATCGTCCTTTCTGCACTTCGCATTTCGTAGCGCCGGCATCTTGCCGGCTATTCTCTCTTTCCTCGCAGGGCCACGATATATCACCCCTCACGAACATCGCGCCCGAACTCGTTTGGAGTGCGGCAGCCTTGCTGCCGCTTTTCTTGCTTCTCACTGTGCTCTATATTGGGCCAGGCTCAAAAGCTCAACTTGTCCTATAGTTGGCCATCAAATGAAACGCATCGACCTGAATTGCGACATGGGCGAGGTGCCGGAAGCCATTGCGGACGGCACGCAGGAAGAGCTGATGCGCTCGATCACGTCGGTCAACATCGCCTGCGGAGGGCATGCAGGTGACGAACAAACCATGAAGGCAACGATCGAGCAGGCGCTGCGCTGGAAACTGGCGATTGGGGCGCATCCGGGATACGCCGATCGGGCAAATTTCGGACGGTTGGAATTGAAGCTGCCGGCGAAAGAAATTGCGGATTCCGTGTTCGAGCAGGTTTGCGCCCTTGACGAAGTTGCTAAAGGTTGCGGAGCGCGTCTGGTTCACGTCAAGCCGCATGGCGCGCTTTACAACCAGGCGGTGAGCAATCGCGAGTTAGCGGAAGCGATTGCTCAGGGCGTTGGGCGGTGGCGCCGGGATGTTGTCCTGGTGGGCCTGGCGGGGTCGCCGATGCTGAATGTTTTCCGAGAGATCGGCTTCGCCATTGCCGCCGAAGCATTCGCCGACCGGCGGTATGAACCGGATGGAAGATTGCGCTCGCGGAAATTTGAGGATGCGTTAATCCGCAATCCCGAGGAGGCGGCGTGGCAGGCACTTGGCATCGTGCAGCGAGGCGCGGTGATTGCGAGCGACGGGAGCGAGGTCTCCGCTGACGCGCAAACGCTCTGCATCCATGGCGACACACCGGGTGCGCCTGAAATTGCCGCGACCGTGGCGCGGGCTCTGCGCGAAGCGGGGTTTAAGGTCTGTGAGTTCTCCCCGTCTGAGAACTGAACGCAGAGACACAGAGAAACGAAGAGGCCGGTAAAACAAAAAGCGGGCAGCCGAAGCTGCCCGCAAAGGACGAAGTGCCGCGGAAGCGGCACGGGCTATTCGAATTTTTCGGTGAGTACGGGAAATTGGAGCTTGGCCTTGGCGAGCGACTTTACAACGGTGGCCTCGGCGTTTTCGGCGGTGGTGTTGCGCGACGTAGCCATTTCGCTGACGAGGAGGTACTTCGCGCGTTCCAGCATTTTCTTTTCGCGGAAGGAGAGAGGCTTGCTGCGGCTGAGGGAAACGAGACTCTTGAGGACGACGGCGACTTCGAGGAGGGCCCCGGTGCGCATGCGCTCGGAGTTCTCTTTGAAGCGGTGCTTCCAGTCGTGATGAGAGTTAAGTTTGCCTTTTTCGAGGAAGCCCAGGACTTTGGTGGATTCCGTAGAACGAATAACGGAACGAAGACCAACGGTCATCGCGTTTGACTGCGGGACCATGACACGCAAGCCGCTGGAAACAATGCGAATCATGAAGTAACGTTCGGTTCTGCCGTTCAAGACTCCGTAGCTGATCTGCTCAACAACGCCCACACCGTGATTCGGGTAAACGACCTTGTCGCCGATCTTGTAGTCCATAGCTTTGGTTGTCCCCCCCAGGAGACGCATAAGGAATATATAACAATTGTGTTGGAAGAGTCAAGATATATCCAGTGGAATCAGGAGGTTAGGGAAAATTAGGTGCAAATTTGGCAGTCGAATTGCTCGGGGAGGCGGAGTTTGCGCGCGCCGATGGATGCGAGTAAGCAGCAGTTCAATGCGGTAAATGGCCGTTCGCTGATAGAGATTTTGGTCTTGTTGGGCGGCAACGACGTGCCGTATTTTTGGGGCTTCGACGTCGAATTGGAGAGTACGGTAGAATGCGGATGTGATTGTACTGGCAATAGATACGTGCGATGCAAGAGGAAGCGTGGCGCTGCTTCGGGATGAGGCCGTGGTGAGGGTTATTGCGCATGATTCACAGGAAGATTATTCCTCGTGGCTGCTCCCGGCGGTTCGTGAGGCTCTAGCGAGTAGCGGTCTGCGAATGGAGGATGTGGACGCATACGCGGCGGCAGCCGGTCCGGGGTCATTTACAGGGGTGCGGGTGGGCTTGGCTACGGTGAAGGCTTGGGCGGAGGTTTATGGGAAACGGATCGCGGCGGTTTCGCGATTAGAAGCATTGGCGGTAGAAGCCTCAAGGGGTCCGGCTTGGGTGGGGGCTTTTGCGAATGCACAACGGGGTCAGGTATTCGGAGCCGCGTATCAACGGAATGGGACGGGCTTGGTGCGGCTGGGTGACGAGATGGTGACGGCGCCGGGGAGATTTTTGGAAACAGCGGCAGAATTTGCAAAAGGTGAAAGTATTTCGTGGATTTCGACTGATGCGCAGTGCCTTGTTTCCGAAGAGGCGTGGAAGGCGCGAGAGATGCGCGGCGAGATTGTCGAATGCGCTTCCACCGTGCGCGCGCCGATGATTGGACGCATCGGATTGTCGGCATTAGCAGAGGGCCGGTTTACGGACGCGCTGGCGCTGGATGCCAATTACGTGCGACGGCCGGACGCGGAGATCTTCTGGAAGGGGAGCCACGTGCATGGCCGCTGAAACAAAGCGCGAGCAGGCGAGAGGAACGATACGGGCGTTTCTGCCCGCGGACGCCTTGGCGGTGACGGAGATTTTGCGGAGCTCTCCCGAAGCCTCGCAATGGACAGAGTGGGGTTTAAAGGAATTACTAGGCTGGCGGGGCGTTGTGGCGCTGGTCAGCGAAAGCGAAATGAAAGTCACTGGTTTCCTCATCGGGCGGCAGGTGGCGGGAGAAGCCGAGATCCTGAATCTCGCCGTCATGGTGGCGAAGCGACGAAAAGGCGAGGGCGGGGCGCTACTTAACGCAGCGATGGATGAATTCCGGGCACGGCAGGTAAGTCGCGTGTTTTTAGAGGTTCGCGAGTCGAATGGAACCGGAATGTCGTTTTATGAAAAGCATGGCTTCTCCAAAACGGGACGCCGTGCGGGCTATTACCACGATCCAGACGAGGCCGCGATTGTGATGGATGTCAAAGTCGGGGGGTAGGGCTGAAATACCACAAATACCCTCTTGACGCAGCAAGCCAGAGTGCTATCTTGCGTTCATGTAGTGCTCACATCCCATTCACGGAAACGTCAGGAGGAACGCATGGCAAGCGCGCAGCGGACACCTCGGGACATACCCTTCGAGGCAGACGCCGAGTATCAGCGTCTGGCAGAGCAGCACCGGCAATACGAAGCAGAACTGCAGAGAATCTCCAAATCGCCCTACCTGAATTCGGAAGACCTCCTGGAAGAAATCAAATTGAAGAAGATGAAGCTCCACTGCAAAGATGAGATGGAGCGGATCGCTTCGCGGATCATACGCAATCGTTCGAATTACAGCCAATAACGACTTTATCGCAGGCGATTCTGTCGTAGAATGACCATGCGTGCTCGCGGGGAGAATGCCGCGAGCGAAAACGCTGGGGTGTACTCCGGGAAGCATGGTCAAAGAAGGCTACTACTTTGGGGTTCCGCCGCTGGCGCTGGGTGGCGTCAGTCTCTTGCTGCATTGGTACGTGGCGGCTGCCGTCCTGGTGCTGTTCGCCGCGTTCATCTTCTCTTTCTTTCGCGATCCGGATCGCACAATCCCCACGGAACCTGGGGCGGTGGTGTCACCCGGCGACGGCCGCGTGGTTGTGGTTACGGATGAAGAGAACGCGGGAAGGCCGGGAAAGCGAGTGAGCATTTTCCTGGCCGTCTGGAACGTGCACGTGAACCGGTCGCCGGCTGCGGGAACGATTACGAAGATGGAATACCGTCCAGGGAAATTTTTGGCGGCGATGCGGGAACAGGCGTCGGTAGAAAACGAACAAAATGTGTTCACGCTCTCGACGGAAGCCGGAGAAATGGTGTTCAAGCAGATTGCTGGTCTGATCGCGCGAAGGGTTGTCTCCTGGAAGAAGCCGGGCGAAAAGGTGGCTCGCGGGGAGAGGATTGGACTGGTGCGATTCGGGTCGCGGGTGGATGTGTGGGTACCGAAAGAGGCAGAGATACTGGTTAACCTGGGGGAAAATGTGAAAGGCGGGTCGAGTGTGCTCGCGCGGTGGCCCGCGAAAGCCGCTGCGGCTAAATTGAATGGAATTGATACAGCAGAGAGAGAAACAAATCTGACAGCGACGGGGAAGCGATCTTAACCATGCCCGAGCCCGAGCAGCACGAGATACCATTCCAAGGGCGCCGGATCAAAAATCCCCGACTGCGCAGGGGGATCTTTCTTCTGCCCAGTTTGTTTACGGTGGCGAATCTTCTGTGCGGGTACTATGCGGTAGTGGCGTCGCTGCTCGGCGGCAGCGACAATTTTGACCGCGCCGCGAAGGCGATCGGTTTCGCGATTCTTTTTGATTCACTGGATGGACGAATTGCCCGGATGACGGGCACAAACACGGAGTTTGGAGTGCAACTCGACTCGCTCGCTGACGTAGTGAGTTTCGGCATCGCACCGGCGGTGGTGGCTTACGCCTGGGGCACGCGCAGCCTGCCGGGAGACGGGTCGGTTGCATTTCAACAAATTGGCGAGTTTGGCTGGGTTTGCTGCCTGGCGTTTTTGATTTGCTGTGCCTGGAGGCTGGCGCGATTCAACGTGCAGGGCATGGTGCCTGGAAGCTCAAAGTATTTCGTGGGCATGCCGACGCCGGCGGCGGCCGGAGTGATCGCCGCATTGGTCCACGGCTTTAAGGCGCCGCTACACGACTGGCGATGGTCAGTGGCTTGGTTCCTGCTGGCGGCTGGGCTTGGAGCGCTGATGACCAGCACGATCCGCTACTCCAGTTTCAAGGAGATCCCCTGGACGCGAAAACAGCCGTCGCTGGCGATTGTTCTGCTGTGCCTAGTCTTGGCCGTGGTCTGGCGATACTCAGAATATGCGCTGGTGATATTGGCGGGCACCTATGCGGCCGCAGGCGTCGCGCTGCATCTGGTGCGCTTCGTGCGCCATCGTATGATTTCCCGGACCGCGTGATTCATGCCTTCGTTCGAACGGGATTCCAACCGCATTGTGATTGCGGGTGCGTCTTCGCTGCTGGGAGCGGAACTCAAATCGCTTTTGGAAGAAAGCAAATTTGCGTCCTGGGATTTTCGTTTGGTGGATGAGGAAGTTGCCGCTGGCACGCTCACCGAGGCCGGGGGCGAACCCGCCGTCATCCAACCCGTCGAAGAAGGAACCTTCGCACGCGCTCGCCTTGTGTTCTTCACGGGCTCCCCGGAATTCACGAGGAGAAATGCCGGCGCCGCGGTGCAAAACGGCGGGCGCATCATTGATTTGAGCGGAGCCGTCTTTGACGAGACGGAAACCGAAGTCTGGTTTCCCGGAATCGAGTCCTTCCGGAAACGAGCGTTCCGTTCCCAGGCGGTATTGTTTGCCACTCCTTCGGCTGCTGGCCTTGCCGTGATTGCACTTTCCTTTGCTCTTCATGGGTTGGGACTGCATCGCCTCTCGGCGATATTTTTTCAGCCCGTTTCAGAATCCGGCCGTGGAGGAATCGAGGAGCTGGAGAGCCAGACCGGACAATTGCTCTTGTTCCAGAGCGTGGGAAAAACTGTTTTTGACGCGCAGGTTGCATTCAATCTCCTGGATCGCTTTGGGACGGAGGCCTCGCAGAAGTTGGCGGAAGTTCGAGAGCGCGTTCGAATGGAAGCGAGAGTCTTGCTCGATGGAGCTGACTTTGTTCCGGCGGTTCAAGTCGTGCACGCTCCGGTGTTTTACGGAACTGCGTTTGCCGCCTCGGCGGCCTTTGAACCTCTTGCAGCTGGATTGAACGAGGAAAAAATTGAGTCTGCATGTAAGTCTGCCGGCTTTGTAATTGCCACTGGCTCTGAAGATGCGCCCAGCAACGTCAGCGTGGCGGGGGAGAAGTCCATCCATCTCGCGGCTCCGGAGCGGGATTCGGGACGGGCGGACACCTGGTGGTTCTGGGGAGCGGCGGATAATATTCGATTGCCGGCGGCGAATGCGGTGAGGCTGGCGGAGAAACTCGCGGAATGAAACGCAAGCGGGAAAATACGGCGGTGCTGGGAATGTCGGTGGCGCTGTCTCTGGCTTTGGCGGGCTGCGGATATCACCTGGCAGGGCGGAGTGATTCACTGCCGAAGCGCATTCATGTGATTGCGGTGCCGGCGCTGGAAAACAAGACGACCAGCTACCGCATCGAGCAGCGATTGACGACCGCTACGGTGCATGAATTTTTGGCGAAGACCTCGTACCGAGTGGTAGCCGATCCGGGGAACGGTGACGCGGTGCTGCGGGGCAAGGTGCTGAGTTTGGAGGCGGTGCCGCTGCTGTTTGATACCGCAACGGGGCGCGCGACGACGATGCTGGTTACGCTAAAGTGCGAGATCTCCTTCGAAGAGCGCGAGACGGGAAAGATTCTCTATCACACGGACAATTTTGTTTTCCGCAACCAGTACGAAATTTCCACGGACGTGAATAACGCAAACAGCATTAAGAATTTTTTTGAAGAGCAAGACCCGGCGCTGGACCGCATGGCGCAGGACTTTGCGGCGCGATTGGTGGCGGCGGTAGTGGAGAATTATTAGAAGAGATTGTTGAGCGTTGCGCTGGTGAATATGTAGTCAGTTTTCAGTATTCGGTTGTCGGTAAGAGAAGAACAAATTCGTTCATTGAGAGGCTTGGGTGGTCAGATGAAAGTTGTCAGAATTTTGATCGGAGAAGAAAAGAGGTTTGTTGTTTTTAGTCTAGCTGGTTTATCTGAGAGAGTGCAGAGATTTGTCCATTAGGACGTGAAGGGGAGCGCATGGCGCGGCTATCGCCGGAAGCATTGCTGGAGCGGTTGGAGAAGGGGAAACCCATTCCGGCGATTCTGCTGCTGGGAGAAGAGCCGTACCTTCGCGATGCCTGCCGAACACTATTGGTCGAGAAATTCGTGGCTGAAGCGTTGCGGGCCTGGGCGGTATCGCGTTATTCGGCGGGGCGAGGCGAGACGCAGGCGGCGCTGGATCAGGCGCAAACCATGGCGATGCTTTCGCCGCAGCAGGTGGTTTTCCTGGAGGATACGGAAGCGATCGAAAAGCTTGGGGAGAAAAACCGGGACGAGGCCGTGGCGCAGCTCGGCGCGTACCTGGAGGATCCGGCGCCGTTCACGGTGCTAGTGGTGGAGGCAACGGGGCTGGATCAGCGGATGAAATTGGGGAAGCTGTTAGCGGAGAAAACGCTGGTAGTGGAATGCGGGCTGGGCGAGAAGGTGGAAGAGAGGCTGGCGTCGGCCACCACGCTTGCTAGAGCGATAGCGAAAGAAGAGGGTGTGGAATTCGAAAAGGGCGCCGCCGAGGACTTGGCGGAATTCGTCGCGGCGGACTTGATGCGGCTAAAAACGGAGATCGAGAAGCTGGCGACATATGTGGCAGAAAAAAAGGTGATCCGGCGCTCGGACGTCAGCGCGCTGGTGATTTCCGAGAAAACGACGACGGTTTGGGAATTGGCGGACATGCTGGCGTCGCGGCAATCGAAGAAAGCACAGGAATTCCTCGACCGTTTGCTGCGCGATGGAGAGGCGCCTCTGGAAATGCTGGGTGCGATAACCTGGATGTATCGGAAGGTGATGGAGGCCAGCGAATTGAAGGGCATAACAAACGGGTGGCAGGCGGCGCGCTCCCTCAGCATGCGGCCCGAGCAGGCGGAAATGGCAGTTCAGAGCGCGCGGAAGATTTCGAAAGCGCGATTGCTGGGCGGATTGCGTGCGCTGCAGAGGGCGGACGACCGCCTCAAGGGCGGCAAAGATGCGCGCACGGTATTGGAGTTCTTGGTTTCGGAGTTGACGGCGGCCGAGGCTAAATCGGCGCGGGGCTGAGAAAGCCCGAAAAAGAATTAACACAGAGGACGCTCCAGAACACAGAGTTCACAGAGAGTTCCTCGCCAAATGAGGAAGGGCGGCCTTGTGGCCGCCCTTGTTTTTTGTTGGAGACTTTGAGTACCTAGCCGCCGTGACGTCCGAAGCCGAGCAGGTCGAACAGATCGCCGATGGCGGGACTGTTTATTGGAACGTAGGGGTTGTCCCGCTCCGACTTCGGATTGGGAAGGTTGTCGCGGCTGCGATTGGTGATGGCCGGCAGGTTCCAGTTGCGCTCGATGAACTTCAGAATCGAGACGTGGTCTGAGTAGGTGTGCGAAATGTGGCCGCCGCGGCTGTACGGGGAAACCACGATGAGAGGAATGCGGGTTCCGTCGCCGAAGAAATCGAGCGGCTGGACGTAGCCGGAGTCATAGTAGCCGCCGCCTTCATCCACGGTGATGAAGATCGCGGTGCTCTCCCAGAGTTCCTCGTTGCTCCGGACGGCATCGACGATCTTCTTGACGTAGCCTTCGAAGAGATTGAACTTCGATGAAGCTGGATGACCATCCACCCAGCCGCTGGGCTTGACGTAGGAAACCGCGGGCAAATTGCCGCTGGCGATATCGCTGTAAAGCTCGGTGGTGTCAACAATATGGGCGGTGCGAACGGCGTCGTTGGCCATGATCTGCGTCTGATAGTGGAAGGGGTTGCAGATGTTGCAATACTGGTCGCCGTTTGGGCCGACGGTGCCGTAGTTGAGCTGGTATTTGTCGGTGAGGTACTGATTCCACTGATCGCCATAGTATTTCCAGGAGATGTTCTTTTCAAGGAGCACGTCGGCGATGCTGCGCTGGTTTGTCCCGGGGATCGTAAATGGAGTGTTATACACAAAGTGATCGGTGTAAGCGTTCGAGCCATCACCGAAATAGCCCGGATTGTAGTTGTTCAACAGGTAGTAGTGGCCTTCCTCGCAGTGCGGGTTGATTGGCCGCGCGAGCGACCCTAGGTATTTGCGGATTTGTCCTACGCCCGGCTGATCCGGGTCGGAACAGTTGCTGTAGCTTCCGCCTCCATGAACGGCGGAGCCAAAACCACCGCCACCGTATCCATCTTGAGTCCACCAGTTGTTGGTGCCGGGGACAGGGTTGGGGTTCTCAATTTCGTCCACCGTGCCGGCATCCAACGGAGTATCACCCCAAATGAACTCGTTGTGAGGCGGCTGGGCCGGCGCGCCACTAGCATCGCTAAACCAGATGGCATCGCCAAAACCCAGCATGATGCTGTTGGCGCCCGTGCCGCCCATCACCGGTTGGTGATAATTGTCGCTCATCGAATATTGATCGGCGAGCTCCTTGAAATAGGGCATGTCGCCCTGCAAGACGTTGTAGAAGCCCATGGCGGTCGCGCCTTCACCCGTTGTTTTCGCAGTGGGCGAATAATCGGTGCTGAAGTTCGAAGGCTGCGGCACGCCATTCACATTGGAGCCGACGGTTACTTCGGTCCAGGTGAAAAGATCCCCGAGGCAGCCGCTGGGATTTTGATGAGTCGCGTGACCGGCGTTGCAATCGAATTGCTGCCACATCTGGTAAAAGCGGTGGACGGGGCTGGCGGCGTAGGAATCCCACGTGAAGGTGTCTTTGCCGTTCGAGTTGGTAAGTTGGAATGGACCCGGAGGCAAGGTGGAGTAGGGAGCCGAACCGTGCACGCCGTTGATACGTGTATCAGGAACTTTGCCTGAGAGGCCTGTGCCTCCCGTCAACAGGAACTGATAGTAGTCCGGGTCCAGGCCGTTCTCGGAAGATGTGGCGTCGCCGAGCGTGCAGATCCCGTTGTCCTTGCAAACATCCGTGGGACCGCCATTGAGAGGAGCGGGGAGCTTGGAATAGAGCGTCTTTTTCCTGGGGCTTAGTTGAAATTCGTTGCTGTCCGTCGCGTCAGCGGCGAACTGGGCGGCAAGAGAATAGTTCGGGCCGGGTGTGCCGTCTTCGTTGACGATGCCCTTCGATAGCAGGTTGTCCACGGATTCGCCATGCCTTGGCTTGTAGGTGGCAAAGAGGTGATCGAAAGTTCGGTTTTCTCCGACGATCACGATGACGTGCTTGATGGGAGTGCGCGTGCGTGCTATTTCCTGGGCTTGAAGGGCGCCAGCGAGCGGGCCACCCAGGCTGAACTGAAATACGGTCACCGCGACGAAAGCGACGCGAAGTGCGTACAGGGACTTTGAAACCATTTGCTTCAGGGGCATGCAATATCCTCTCTTTCGAAGAATTAGGGTGAGGACTTCTATGGGCGAAGACAAAATGCACTTCGCGCGTTACAGAGAGATTGCGTGACGATGAAATGCGGATAACGTTGGGAGGGGAAAGAGGCGTGCAAGCCCTCAACGGCCATCAGAGATGGCGGTCTCAAAGTGGCGGACGCGGCGGTCAAAATCGGTGAGCAGGGCGGCGGCTTGATCGGCGACGACGGCCGCTTCGAGGTCGGGGCCGGCGAAGTTGCGGATGGATTCGAGGGAATGCCAGGTGGTCTCGACGACGATCTCAACTTCGTTTTCGAGCCGGCGAAGGGAAACGGTGGCTCCGAGGTAGCCAGGGACGCGGCGAAGCTCGGGCAGAACTTTCTGGGAAAAATGTTCGAGATATTTGGGCAATTGCGCTTCGGTGGTGCGGGCTGACCAGCAACGCAAGATGGTTCCGGCTAGCCTGTCCGAGGATGCGGAGGCCGGGGAGGAAAGAGAATCCTCGTTGCCGACGACGACGTTCCAAGGGCGGACTTCCCATTTTTTCGCGAGGCCGTTGAGGACGTAAGGATCTTTGCGTGCGAAGGCTTCGACCTTGCTTTTGTTGTCCACATGGAAAACGAGCAAGGCGCGGTCGACGGGTTCGGCGAGCGCACCGGCAAGGACCAGTTCGCCTCGTTCGCGGGCTTCGCCTGCCAGGCGCAGGTGTTCTTCGCGGAAGGGGGCGCGGCGATTGACCATGTCGTCGACAAGTTCGTAGAACAGGGCGTAGTAGTTCATCGAATGTCACCAAACATTCTGCAAGAGCGCATGAGTTTAGACGGGCAGGAGCCAATTGTGTGTGTCCGCTTCGCGGCCGGTTTGGATGGCGACGAGGCGGGAGCGGAGGCGTGCGGCGACTGAAGAATCTGAAACGGCGGGGAATTGCAGGTCGCGATCGCGGTAACGGATGCAGGCGATGGGCGCGACAATGGCGGCGGTTCCGGCGCCAAAGGCTTCGGTGAGCTTTCCGGCGGCGTGCGCGGAGAGAACTTCGTCGATGGAGATTTGGCGTTCTTCGGCGGGGATGCCCATCTCGCGAAGCATAGTTAGAGCGGAGTCGCGTGTGACGCCGGGAAGGATCGTGCCGCCGAGAGGCGGAGTAATCGCTTTACCGTCGAGAACGAAGAAGACATTCATTACGCCGGATTCTTCGACGTAGCGGCGCTCGACTCCGTCGAGCCAGAGAACATTGTGAAAGCCTTTTTCCTGGGCGAGGCGCGCAGCGAGGAGGCCACCGGCGTAATTGCCGGCGGCTTTGCTGTCACCCGTTCCGCCGGGGAAAGCGCGCACGAAACGTTCTTCGGCAAGGAGGCGAATGGGTTGCGCGAAGTAGGGGCCGACGGGACAAGTCATGACAATGAGGCGGAAGCGATTGGCGGGGCGGACCAATAGAGTGTCGTCGATGCCAAAGTAGGTTGGGCGGACGTAGAGAGCGCCGCCTTCGCGGTGGGGAATCCAATCGCGATCGAGGCGAACCAATTCGGTGACGCCTTCAAGGAACAGCGGCTCTGGAATTTCGGGCATGGCGAGGCGCGTGGCGGAGCGATTCATGCGAGCGAAATTCTCGCGCGGGCGGAACAGCGCGAGGCCGCGGTTCGCGGTGCGGTGCGCTTTGAAGCCTTCGAAGATGGCCTGGCCGTAGTGGAAAGGAGTCAGCGCGGGAGAAAACGAGATTGGGCCGAAGGGGACGATTTGAGCCGGCTTCCACGAACCGGCTTCCCAATCGGCGACCAGCATGTGGTCGCTGAAGGTGGCGCCAAATTCGGAATTTTCGCGCAGCGCTTCCGTGAGACGGGATTGTGAAACGCGGGTGATGGGGATCGCGTATGACATCAGGCCTCGCAGGGAGAAAAAAGAACGGGCGGGCCGAGGCCCGCCCCTACAGAAACTGGCAAATCGAAAAGCGGGAGAACCTTGCTACTTCACGGCTTTCGCCTTGATGCCGTTGAAGGCCAGCGTGAGGCGCGACTTGTAGCGGTTGGCGGTGTTCTCGTGCAGCACGTTCTTGGTTATGGCCTGGTCGATGGCCGACATGGTGGGTTGGAGAAGATTGCCCGCAGCGCTGGCGTCGCCGGCGGTGATGGCGGTGCGCAGACGCCGCATCATGGTGCGGACGCGTGTGCGGTTGGCGCGGTTGACCTCCGCGCGCTGAAGAGATTGCGCCGCGCGCTTCAAAACCGACTTCTTTTTCTTCTTAACTTTGGTAGCCTGTCCCTGGGCCATCTATTGCTCCTTTTGCGTATCGCTCAAACTTCTAACGGTAAACGAGGCTCACGGCTTTGTCAAACGAGCTGAAAGGGCGGTAGTGAGTCGCTTTCCGATTACGCAATCGAGACATAGCCATCCACTTCGCCTCGTTTTTGCTAGGATAGCTCATTGCTGTTTGAGTGCGTCTGAACACGCAGGAGGTGCAAACATGCAAGGCCGCATATTCGCAGGTCTCTTTCTTTTCTCTCTTTTCATCGTTGTTGGTGGAGATGCTCAAGACCCGGCAGTTTCCGAAAGGCCGGTTTGGACCATGGAATTTATTAAAGTAAGACCCGAAAATTTCGGCTTGGCCCTAGGCTACTTGGACGACCAGTGGATGCGCATACGAGAAGAAGCTAAGCGCCAGGGTGAGGTTCTGAGCTATCACCGCATCCAAGAGACGGTGGTGGTGGCTCCTGGCGTCAAAACAGGCGACCCAAACACCGTGGTGTTACTGACGGAATACAAGAATCTGGCCGCTTTCTCCGGACGGGAAAAGCTGTTCGCATCGATACGCGAACATCTGCCGAGCGGTACGCCAGGCGTGCTGAGGCAGCAGCGAGAAGACTTGTATGAACCCGTTGGTACACGCATGTTCATGGAAGTTCCGGACGACGGGAAAACCGGGCTCAAACTTCTCGCCAAGCAGTAGAGCTTCAGCGAAGCTGCGGCCCTCTGGGATGCACGCGTGGATTCTCCTAATTAGGGGGGCGCTCATAGCGGTCAATCAACCAACTTGTCGCTGAGCCAGCGGGCGACGACGTTCAGGCCGGCCCACACCAGGCCGGAGGAACTTGCATCGCTCCACCATTCCGGACCGCGATCATGATCGGCCAAGGAGGTTTCCAGTTGCAACTTTGCGGAGGCGAGTTTCATGGGGAGCATCGGATCAAGCGGCTTGGGGTCGGCAGCTTGTTTGAGTTGATCCAGCATGCGCTGCGGCTGCTTCATATCCAGCATAGAAATGGGCGAGTGGCAGTAGGGACAGGCCGAGTTGGATTCCAGGTTGATGGACGCCCCACAGTTGGAGCAATTCACGAACTGAACGTTCTGTCGCAGCTCCTGGATCTGCGCGGGCGTCAGTCGATGGATGAAATTCTTTTCTTTCAAGAACTCGAGAAAGTTGATGAAGTGACCGTCATCGCTTCCGCATCGCCAATAGGTGAATGGCATGTTTCCCTGTAGGTCGTGCGCCAGCCTCAGTATCGCTGCACACCGCGGGCAGCGGAGAGTCTCCGGCAGCGACGGCTTCCCCGGTGTCGAGTGTTCACCGATAAACTTCATGAGCTTCAGTGTGGAGCCGGGAGAGAGCTTCAGACTCTCGAAATGATCGAACCAGAACGCCTGGCAACGGGCGCACACATCGATGGCGACCTGTCCGCCTAAGCGGCCTTCCATCGTCATGGGAGTCATTTCGGTTCCGCAGCCGGGGCACTTCATAGACAAAGATTGTAACTGGCCGCCTCGACCAATGCTCATCGATCGGGAAGGAAGTTCCAAGGAATGCTTGCCAGTCTCCGGCCCGGCAGGGACCGCAATCGCTGCGCCGTCGCTTCCGACAAACTGCTTTTCGGCGAGCTGGACTCGGGGCACAAGGTTTGCTCGCATATTCTATTTTTCGTGGTTGAAGGAAAGCGGAAATTCAAAGATCACGTCGCCGACAGGGACGCGCAACATAAACTGGTTTGATTTTGCATCGCGTTCGAACCAGACATCTCCCGCGGTCTTCTCGTTTGGCTTCAGGTTGCCTTCTCTCAAAGAGAGAGCATTGATTTCCCGGGCCATGCCGGCTAGCGCGCCCTGATTTTTCGCGGCGATCTCTTCGAGGGCCTGATGTTGCGCGAGGTAGTTGGGTGAAGGATCAGACGACGGAAGTTTGTAATTCACTGTGTACAGATCGGCGCTGGACGCGGAGGAAGTCCGCTGCGCGCGTACGCTGCCAGTTGGGCCTGCACTGGCCGAAGTCCACAAAATCTGATGATTGGCGGCTTTCGCCACTTCCGCCGGATCCTGGTAGCGAAGCGGCTTCGCCATTGGCGCTGTCTCATCCAGCGAGAGCACCCTCGGCAGTACGTAGATCGGTTGCTGGCTGGCGTTGACCACAGCGACATTGGCGCGCATTTTCCATCCCGTGTCCTGCAACGAAACTTGTACGGTGATGCCATTAGCGGTCAGCGATTCCACCAGCTTGTCCCCGTTGGTGAATTCGTAGCTTCCTTTGGATCCAGACTGCCAGCGGGCCACGCCGTTATTCAGCGTGGCATTGTCAGCTGGCGCCAGAGCATCCGCCCTCTTCCGGACTGCCCGCGTGAGATACATACGCGCGACGTAACCATTCTTGCCGTCCGCAGTGCGGATATTTACCGTATATCCCTCGTCGTCGGAGAGTACGGCGACTTCCTGGCCGCATTCCAGATTGGCGATGACCTGGAGCGGGAGCGACTGCTCCTGATCGGCGGTCATGGGAACGTTGAGGTATCCATTGCAACTGATTTTGCCGGTGAGTACGGCGCTGCCGAGAGGAGCGGCTGGATTCGCAAGTTCTTCGGCCCGCGAGGAGGTACTCAAGGCCAGGCTCGCAAGAGCGCCGAGAACAATGAATTTCCTTGTCATGGTCGCACCCCTTCTCATCCCCGATAAATTTCGAGAGTATTAATCTCAGCTTCGATTCACATCTTCGCGGTACGGAAGGCTCGCGTCCATAGAGCCTCCGTACCAGAGTACAGGTAATGATTAAGGCACCGGTCGGAAGGGGCTGTTCTCAGTTGCCAGTTGCCAGTTTTCAATTCTTGGTTTTTAGTTGTCAGTTCTCAGATGGAAGAGGAGGGGGAGATCGATGGAGACTGTTTTCACGTGGACTGCTCGTCTAGTCGTGACGCTGGCCGTTTGCGCCAACGCGCTTTTTGCGCAGGCGCAGGCACAAGAGCCAGCGAAGCCGGCGGGAGATTGCCCGGAGATGGTGGAAGCGAAGGCCATGCTGGAGGCGCAGGAGAAACGGCTGAAGGATTGGCCGGATCTCGCGCGCTATCGGGATGCCAATGCAAGCGTGGCGGCTCCGGCGAAGAACGAACAACGCGTGGTGTTCATGGGCGATTCCATCACGGACGCGTGGGTCCAGCCCCG
>Ga0210406_10001033_pt1 | contig 35576 bp, 57 predicted proteins | sample IncBWC30MmetaG_FD_155454 | JGI IMG/M metagenome (GOLD analysis project Ga0210406, IMG submission 155454) | Forest soil microbial communities from Barre Woods Harvard Forest LTER site, Petersham, Massachusetts, United States - Inc-BW-C-30-M | ecosystem: Environmental > Terrestrial > Soil >... | reverse complement strand
ATGACGATAGGGTTCCCGCTCTGTACATGACGCCGATTCACGATGGGGAATTTGAGGGCGAAGATCATTTCTTTTGTCGGATTGCGCGCGAAGCCGGGTTCAAGATAGTGCTCGATCCATCGGTACGAGTTGGCCATGTTGGACAGTGTGAATATAAACTCTAGGGGTTGGGAATGACAATCTACCACCCGAAAGTCGGCTTTGACATTCAATCTGTTACGTCGGCCGGAACGGATGCGGCGAGCGCAACAGTTATTACTATCAATGTCGGGAAAACGCTGATCTTTGTTACCGGCTCTGGCGGACCCGATGGAGTTTTGATGCCGGACATGGACATCGGTAATGAGGTCGAGCTGAGGCCAGTCAGCAATCAGTGCCGCCTCTACCTTCCTGGGGGAGCCACTCTTAAGGGGCTCGACGGAAGCACTATTACGGTCGCTATTTATGTTCAGGCTCAGAGTGCTGGCGGCGTAGGAACTCAGCTTATCAAGACCAATACGTCAGAGTGGCGAATTAACATCTAAAGGGCAAACACATAGGAGGTTTAGGCCATGGCCTACACGGAGCAGGACGTTGATCGGCTGATCATGGAAGTTGGGATGATGAAGGCGAAGCGGAAGGCGGATTTGATGCATCCGCCGGTCGTGGTGGTTCCGTACATCGGAACAGACAAGGACAAAGCGCCTGCCGTACCGGATGCTGACGTGGCGGCGGAAATGGAGATGGCCGAGCTGGAACGTGATAGCCCGTCAGTGGCGTTTGAGAAGGACACGTTCGGCTTGCGGTTGCGGATGCGCGACCCGCTCACTGGCAAAATTCATGTGATTTGCCAGCCAGAGGAGGAGGGCAAGACAGAAAAGTTCATGACCGCGAAGGCTGTCAATGACCTGCTGGTGGCGGGGCGGAAGCCGGTGCTGGAGAAGCGCAAGGCGGATGCGGTGGCGGCGAAGGCTGCGGCTGACAAGGCGTTTGCGGAGGCGAACAAGCCGGGGCCGGTTACGGCTCATGGCGGGTCGGTGATGGCTGCGGTCGGACACTAGGAGGCAATCATGGCAGAGAAATATGCGGGCAGCGTGCCGCATCATGCGGGGCGGGTGTGGAAGATGGCGCCGTGCGACCAGTATGAGGGGATAAAGCCCACGGTTTCATACAACGACCCGCTGTCAACGCCGACTTCTGTGGTGGCGGCAAGGTCAACGCAGCGGACGGCGGGGAAGCCGGTTCTGGACTGGAACCCTGGGCAGTTCCCGCAGAGCGGCAGCCCGGCGACGCGCAGGGCCGGCGGTGGTGGGAGGCACAAGTAATGCTGTACGATCCGAAGTGGGGAAGACCGTCTGTCGCCGGCTTTCGGGTGTGGCTCGAGCGGCAGGATCCGGACGCGACGTTCTGCTATTCCCACTGCGACGGCTGCGCGGTGGGGCAGTATCTCACCTCGATCGGCATGCGCTGGCGGACGATGGACGATCCGGTCATGTTGAACAACCTCAACATGTTTGCCTGCCGGGCGGTCAACGGCAAGGACAAGACGACCTTCGGGGCGGTGCTGCGGGAGATCGAGCATGCCGAGGCGGGGCCGGCATGAAAGCCTCCCGCAAGGTCATACGGTCAATGGCCAAGACCTATGAGCCGCGCAAGGGCTGGGGCGGTGGTTCCAAGCCCGGTGCGGTTGCCAAGACCGTGCTGAAGAAGAGCATGCGGGGGAAGAAGAAGCCATGATCTATGCCAAGGAGATGGGCAAGTCATTGGAGAAGATAGACGCTCTGGTCAAGTTCATATCGGCAGAGCCGGATGAACTGCTCAGAAAGCATATGTGGATGCAAATGCTGGTTTGTGCCCCGGAGGGGATTGTGCACTCGTATTCGGATTATTTGAAACGGAAGGCCGCTCCATGAAGCGCATTCTCTCTATCGCGGCTGCCGTAGGGCTGGTTCTAGGCTGCTGTGGGTTAGCCGCTCTGCCAGCCCGCGCGCAATACTTCATGGAAGTGGCTCCCGGAAGCGTGGAAAATGCAATCAATCCCACGATCCTGCTGCGGGATCGCCAAGTATCGGCGCTCAATACGGCGGTGACCCTCACTTACGACATGCGCGGGATTGTCAATGCACTGGCGATTGTCTCGGTGTGCTCGGCGGGGACGGCGGCGCTGACGGTGAGCGGCAGCTCGGACAACATCAACTTCATCGCCATAGACACGATTACCGCGGCGGCGACGCAGGTGAAAAACTACAACAGCAGCACGGTTGGGGCGACGACGGCGGTATCGCCGCTGGCGTTTCGCTGGGTCAGGATTTTGGTTGCCACTTGTGGCGTAGGCAATACGTCAACGCTCACAGTGGCCGGCAAGTAGCAGTGGGCGTTGCGTCGTTTGCCGGGGTTCTGCCTCAAGCAGACACCCTCCCCCGGCAATAGGGCAGCAGGGCTGCCACAGCCCCCGCTCACCACGGCCCTGCTGCCCACTCCTTCTCGCGCCGTAGTCCAATCCTCCCTGTGACACGGCCGATCTGGCGGCAACTCCGACTGCCGCCCCACTTGGCCGGCTGCGATTGATAATAGCCGGCTCTTTTCTCCAAGGCGCCATGAGGCGCACAACGCAGCGCAACATAGGAGCTCAACATGGCGCGCTATGCAGTGTCCAACCAGAATGCGGCTTCTCCGATCAGCTTGACCACGACCTACAAGACGGAGGTGGTGGCGACCGCCGCCACCGGCGCGACCACGCTGCGCCGCGGCTGGATTGATGAGGTCGTTGTCGGCGCTGACGGTGTTGCCAACGCCACCGATTGCCAGATCGTCTGGGACTGGTCGGTGCAGACCGCGGCCGGAACGGTCGTTGCCGTCGTTCCGCAGCCCACACCGGACGGCTCCGATGCCGCGGCGCTGCTGGTCTATGGTGTCAATGCCACCGCCGAGGGGACAATCACGGCAAATTCGTCTCTTCTGGCCTTCGCCACCAACCAGCGGCAGTCGCAGCGCATCCAGTACGCCGATTTCCGGCTGACGCCGCTGATCATCCCCGCGGTGAACCTCAAGGGCATTGCCGCGCGGGCCAAGTCCACGACGTATGCGGCGACCGCAGTGGTACAGGAATACGTGGTTGAATGATCGCCGGCTGGACGATCTGCAGCAATAACGGCTCCGATCGGCCGGCCTACGAAGCCGACCTGCTGGTCTGCCGTCATTGCGGAAAGACCGTGTTCATGTGCCACAGCGTTACCAAAAAACCCCTTCCGGCCTCTGCGGTGGCGGAGCGGTGCGGCTGCTGCGATCAGGCGATCTGCGGGCGCTGCAAGGAGAAGATGCGCAACGGCGCCATCTGCTCCTACTTCCGCGACCGTATTGATGCCGAGGAAGCCGCACATGCCCAATACAGGAAACTAGGCGCATGGTGACGAAGTGCCAGCACGATCCGGTCGAGCAGACCCGCGGCAAGATGGGTGAGCACGACTATTTCGACGTGATGGAGAACGACACCCAGGAAGCCTTCCTGCACCGGGTGCCAAAGCCGTACCACGAGAACGTGGAGATCGACGCTGGCAACGCCGCCGACGTGCGCATCATCTGCAAGAAATGCCACATGACCACGGGCTGGTCCAAGGCGGACGCGCCCGGCATGCCCGGCGCTGGCCTGCTCTGGCTGCGGCAGCGGTGGGCCGGGATGACGAAGGAATAGGCCCGTGGCATATTATACGGCGTTCATAGCCGCCTGGAATTCGGCCACGCAGCCGCCGGTTGGAGTGACGGGTACAGCATTGGCGGGGACGACCGCGCAGAAGCTCGCGCTGTTCAATGCGTGGACGGTTACGGGAGTGGTTCCGACAACCTTATACGTTACCGGCGCGCAACTGCTCAACTGCATCAACTGGACTGAATTCGCGGCTTTGACCTCGGCGCAGCAATCAAATTTGTTGTTGCTCTGCTCCAATGACGGCCTGCACCTGGGCGGCAGCGCCAATACCGGATTTGTAACGGATGGCATGTTCCTGGCTTATTTCAATGTTGCCGGCCCGACGATAGCGGCGCTGACGGCGATGGTGGCTGGTTTGGTGCAGCCGTGGTGGCAGGCTAACGGTTATCAGCGGCCGTTTGATCTTGGTGACTGCACCGCGGCCGGAGTTGTCTGATGGCGACAGAGAAGTGGATTGCCGGTGCTGGCGTCGGGTTTACTTGGACCGACGCTTTCGCGACTGCGACTCTCAACTCGATTGCCAGCGGCAATGCCATCGCCAGCGCCGTGGTTGTCACCAACCAGACCGCTCTCGATATATTCTCAGACTTGTCGATTCATCTGGCGAGTGCCGCGTTCGTAGCTCCCAATTTTGTCGGCGTCTATCTGTATCCGCTCACGCATGGCGGTACGGTCTACGGCGATGGACGCTTTGCCGCTTCTGCTGCCGGACCGCCACCTGCAAATTATGGGGTTGGGAACATCGGCATCGTCGCCGCAACACAGGCGCAGGACGGAATTTTAACCGGCATTATCCTCCCGCCGGGAAGCTTCAAATTTGTTTTATACAATCAGACCGGCATCGCCTGGGCCGCCTCGGCGAACACCTGCCAGTACCGGACTTATAACAGGAGTATCGCGTAGGGGAGCGCGTGAATGGCCGCTATCCTACGTGTCGGTCCTACCCGGCTCTGGACACCCAACCAAACAAAACCTGTCGGTGTTCCAAAAATAAATTGGCAGCACCCGCTGGCGTTCGGGTTGATTTCGTATTGGTTCAGCGTGGGGACCGGGCGCCCGGTCGATCTTGTCCTTAATCGGCAGTCTATTAATGACGCAAGCGCGCTCAGCGCGGTTGGTGCGGCCACGCCTTATGGGCAGGCAGGCGCATATACTGGGGCCAACCAATCAAGTCACGATCCTGCTAATTTCCCGGTTCAATCGTGGGCGCATCCTTATAGCTGTGCGGCCGGTTTCTATCAGATAGGTTCCGCGACCGTTACTAGCACGCCCGGCTATTTCGGCGTTGTTGACGCGACTGGCAACGACGCTTTTATGCTTTACAATCCGAGCGCGACGACGTTCGGCCTAAGCATCGCTAACAATTCTCCCGCCAACAATTTCACTTTCGCTAACAATACATTCTACGTTGTGGTGGGTGCCACCACGGGGGCGTCGTCGTGGAACTGCTGGGTCAATGGCGTTGCTCAGACCGCTGGAGCATTGTCGACTACCTTTGCGGGCACCAATATAGGCGTTGAGTTTGGTGCCACGTCTCTGAATTTGGCCGGTCCTGGGTTTACTAATGCCGTCACTTTTTGGGGCGCTATTTGGAATCGGCAGCTTAGTCAAGCCGAAGCCATACTGCTATATACCGATCCTTATTGTTTTTTGCTGCCGCCAGAATCGTCAATGCCGGCGCTGGCGCCCGTCGTCGTCAGCGTGGTTACGTCTGGAACATCCTTTACGGTCCCCGCCGACTACGGCTCTCTGGTATCCATCGAGTGCATCGCCGGTGGTGCCAATGGCGGGGCCGCAAATGCCAATGTCGCTGCTGGTTCCCCCGGCGGGGCCGGCGCTTACGCGAAGATCACTTCTGCCTCGCTTACTGCCAATACCGCCTACACCATTCAGATCGGGGCGATCAGCACAAACACCTCTGTAACTGCACCATCCAGCAGCGCCATCGGTGATCCTGCAAATACAGGAATGAAGGACAACTCAGGAAACTGGGTTGTTGCCGCACAAGCAGGGGCAGCCGGTTTTGGTGTTACAGGAGTAGGGGGACTGGCCGGAACTGCGGCCAATTCCATCGGAACAACAAAGAACAGTGGAGGTGCCGGCGGGACATCTTCAGTCGGGGCGGGAAATCAGGCGGGCGGTGGCGGCGGTGGTGCGGGTGGCCCGAATGCTGCCGGGGCCACAGGACAAAACTCGGTAACGACGACCTTCGGAAAGGGCGGCCAGGGGGACGGCACATTCGGGGGGCTCGGCGGGCAAACAACAGCAGCGGTGGGGGCAGCAGGTACAGAATTAGGCGGGAGTGGTGTCGGGGCCGGTGGTGGTGGTGCTGGTGCCAATGGGGGCGCGAACAATGGTGGCAACGCCGGGAACTACGGGGCCGGCGGTGGCGGCGGCGGGTCTTCGTCTGTAGGCGCGGGTACTCGCGGCTCTGGAGCGCCGGGCGTTCTCATCTTCACTTACACTAAGGCGGTAGCCGCTGCCGCGCTAGGCCCGGTCAACGACCTGTTTTTTGACAGAACCCGGCTGACCCAACCTCAGCATTGGAACCTGGCGCTGCCGCCTGTTATGGCGGCGGTGTCTGTTCCCGGTCTCAATAATGACCCCCTGTTCGATACGGTCAGGAAAAACCTGACCGCGGAACGCTGGGATACGCGCCCGCCACAGCCGCTGCCGCACACCCCGCAGGAAAGCAACTTCCGGCTTTGGGAGGCCAACAGAAAGACCGGGGCGCCATCCTCCTGGGAAAACGCCCTGCCTCCGGCCTTTGCCACTCCCGATGTTATTGATCGGCAGTTCGACCTCCCGCGCCGCCTGCGGTCCGCTGAGTGGAGCGCGGATTTGCCGCCGGCTCAGGCCGCGGCTGCTGTTGTTACTACGATACCGGACAACTTTGATCTGCTGTTCGAGCCGGGTCGCCGCCTCAAGCCTTCGGAGTTCAGTCCCGCTCTGCCGCCGGCCCAGGCCGTCGTCGTCACCGCCATACCGGACAATTTCGATCTTCTGTTCGAGCCCGGCCGGCGTTTCAAGCCTTCAGAGTTCAGCTCGGCGTCCCTGCCGCCATTTGTCGCTCCTGTCGTCATCGATCGGCCGTTTGATCTTCCGCGCCGTCTGCGGGGCGTGGAGTGGACCGTAGACCTGCCGCCGGCCCAAGCCGTCGTCACCACAACCGCTGTCGTTTTCGACAGATTCTTTGACAACGCGCCGCGGCCTTCCCCGTCGCGCGGCCCGAACGAGGCACAGGGGCCGTTCCGCACTGCAATCCAGCTCTCCGGCTTTATCGGCGCCGCGTTCGACCCGCCGATACGGCTCAGGGTTGATCAGGGCAAGCCGGGCGCACAGCGGCAGGACTTCGGCACCGGCCCGTACCAGAAGCCGCCGTTCGTCGCCGTCGCCGGCTTCATCGGCCCGAACTTCGATCCGCCGATGCGGATTCCTGGCGCTGTCACTGCGCTGGGCCGCCGCGCCCCCGACCAGGCGTTCCAGTGGAGTTTCATCGGTCCTACTATTATTGTCGGCAGAGGACAGGAGATAACCGATACCACCATCCTGCAACTGCCGATCGATGCCATCCTCGCCGGCCAGCAGGATTATAAGGTGAGTGAGGTGGTGTGGGATATCCGCGATCCGAACCCGAAATACAAGGTCAATGTCGAGTCCTCGCCGGTCAAGCAACTGAGCGACAAGCCTTCGACATTCACCACGACAACGACCAAGAAGGGTTATGACTGAACTGAGCGTCTTGTTCTGCACGCCGGCCTACGGCGGCATGGTCACCGCGGCTTATGCCGGCTCCTGCCTGCGATTGAAGGAGGAGCTGACCAAAATCGGCCTGGCGCACGACTGGCTCATCGGAGTGAACGAAAGCCTGGTCACGCGCGCCCGTAACGAAATGACGGCTTCGTTCCTTACCACCAAGCACAGCCACATGATGTGGATCGATGCTGACATAGAGTTCGAGATCGAGGACGTTGCCAAGCTGTGGAACATGGAAGCGGATATTGCGGTTGGCGTGTACGCGATGAAGAAGCCCGACAAGCAATGGTTTGCCGCCTGGAAGGATGGCGCGCTGGTCAAAGACCTGGATCAGTTCAAGGGACCGATCGAGGTCGAGTACGCCGGCACCGGCTTCATGCTGATCAAGCGCGAAGTGATTGAAGCACTCGCCAGGACGGCGCCAAGCTACGAAGGACCGAATGGCCGCGTACCCGCGCTTTACATGACGCCGATCTACAACGATGGCTTTGAATCAGAAGACTATCACTTCTGCCGCATTGCACGCGAAGCCGGCTTCAAGATCATGATGGACCCCAGCGTGCGGCTGGGCCACATCGGCCAATATCGTTACGGTGCCTGATGGCACTCAGGGAATTCCTGGCGTTCTACGGAACGTCTACGCTAGGCTTTCCCAAGATCGCCGGCTCTTACCGCGGCGGCGTGATCGTCTGCGGCGATGCCGCCTGCATCTGGAACGATCTGGAAAAGTTCGGCTGCCGGTCGGGAGATGGCGTTGCAAAATCAAGATGGGATTTTCTCACGGTTAATCGCGCTGTGGAAACGTTCCCCGGCACGGTCGAACACTGCTACTCGAATGTTGCAGCAGTCGTCATGCGACACGTTAAAGATAGACGTGACGAGTACGTTAACGAGTTTGGACCTCCGCATGCCACGCACTCTCGCACCGACGGGACCGATTATCGGTGGCCATGGCACGGCGGCGGCACCTCCGGGTTCGGAGCGATCCTGACCGCCCTGGCGCTCGGCTACGACGAGATAGTCCTCGCCGGCATGCCGCTCGATAACAGCCCGCACAACGGTGAGCCGCCGTGGCGGGTGACGCGCTTTACCCAAGAGGTTGACGATAAGGACGAGCACTGGCGCCGCGCCATCGACTTTGCGTTCGAGGGTCGGGTCAAGTCTTTGTCAGGCCGTACCCGCGACTGGCTGGGAGCACCGTCATGCTAATTAGTCTATCAAATTGGGGGATGTTCCCGATCAGCTATAACCAGATGATGTGTGACAGCGGTTTTGCATGGACGGGAGTTAATACCGCGATCCTGTTCCCCTACGGATTTCATCTGGAGATGCCAGGATGATGATCGAGGCGGTTGTCGTCATATTCAGCGCCCACACCATCCTGGCGACCGGGCATTTCACGCCGCCGCATGAATTCCAGTCGGTCAAAGAGTGTTTGGATTGGCTGGACAGCGAGGAAGGCGACCGCGCCTGGCATGAGCTGGGTGCCGGATTCCAGGCGATCTACGCGCACCCGGTCGAGACCATACCGGCATGCTTCCGGCGCAACGAAGCATAGACATCAGCAATGCGATTGCCATCGGCCACATCGCCATGCGGGTCGAGGCAGACAAGCGCAATGAACTGCATGCGGCAATAGAAAAGGCAAAGCAGGAAATCGCTGCATGGCAACGCTGCGCGCCTGCTACGACCTGACAAGAGGCCCGCCGCAATACGAAATCGTGTGGTTTCTGGTCTATCTGGAAGCGCGCAGGATCGGTGGCAGGGACCAGTGCGAAGATATAAGCCTGGTGCTGGCACCTCTTTCCCTGGTTAAACGCACAGCTATTTTCAACGCTGTTGTCGTGCCGATGTGTTGGATGCTTCGCAGCGTGGCAAAGGTCGAGTTGCTTGACGATCTGCCCGACGAGGAAATGTTCGGCAAGGGCACGCGCTACACCGGCATGGCCGAGGTGATGAAGCCTGGATTGGAGATAGCCGGCCGCTGCCTTCGCCCGCACCTGACATTCCCGAGGAACAATAAGCTGGTAACCATCACGCTGCGCGAGGCTAGCTATGAGACGGAACGCAACAGCGACGTGGATGAATGGCTGAAAGCTGCTGCTGCCATCGTCAATGCCGGTTATGAAGTCGTGTTCGTCCGTGACACCGCAAAGGCCGAGCAGACACTGGACCCTTTCCCCATCAACCCCGCAGCGTCGGTTGATCTTGAACACCGCGGGGCGCTCTATCGCTCTGCCTTCTGCAACTTATTCGTCAGTAACGGTCCTGCCGGGTTCGCCATGGCGATCGATGCTCCGGTGCTGATGCTGAAACCGACTTGCGACAAGCTCGGATGGTCGTTCAGCGAGGCGATGTACGTCCATTACAAGATCAAGAATCTGCCCGGCAACCCCAAGCATCAGCGCATGGTGTTCGAGGAGGATACGTCATCGAACATAATCAGGGCCTTCAACGAATGGACAACGCAGCAGAGTCTGAACCCTGGCTGAACCCAGACGGCATTTTGGTCTGGATGCCGCCGGGATGGGAGCCGCATCCGACAGAAATCCATCTGTGGAGGCGCGGTGAATGGACGATCTCACAATAGAGCAGGCCAAGCGTGTTGCCGAGCTGCGCGCCAAGTTCCTGCGCGATGTTGCTAGCAACAAGCTATCGCAGTGGCGGCCATATCCCTGGCAGCGCCAGTTCTATGAAGCGGGGATAGACAATACCGAGCGTATGCTGATGGCGGCAAACGGCGTCGGCAAGACGTTCGTGGCCGCGGCCGAGGTCGCCATTCACATGATCGGCGACTACGACAGCCTATCCCGATCGATGAAATATCCAGATCGGATGTCGAATGGGCAGAATCATCCCAATGCGGGTGAACTGGTCTGGCCGGACGGCTGGAAAGGGAAAAGGTTCAATACGCCGGTGCGGGTGTGGACCGGGTCGCCGACGAACGAGACATCCAAGCAGAACGTGCAGACTGTCTTGCTCGGCGGCACCGGCGAGGAGCTAGGCACCGGATGGATACCGCGCAACCGGATAATCGGCCGTCCGACCATGCGGCAGGCCGGCGTCAAGGACGTGATCGACTCGTTCCAGGTCCGGCACATCTCGGGCGGAATATCCAATGGCTTCACAAAAACGTATGAACAAGGGTGGCAGAAGTGGCAGGGCGGTGCGCCGCACATTGTATGGCTGGACGAGGAGCCGGACGACAACAAGATTTACACCGAGTCGCTGACCAGAATTCTACGCACGCAAGGCATTCTCATCGCCACGCTGACGCCATTGCTTGGATGGACCGACCTGTCCCTGCATTTTCGAGACGGCGGCGACGGCATCTACATGCAGAACGCGACCTGGGACGCCGCGCCGCATCTGGACGACAACGAAAAAGAGCGTCTGAAAAAGTCCTATCCAGCTTGGGAGCTGGACGCCCGCACCAAGGGCATCCCGATGATGGGCGAGGGCGCCGTTTATCCCGTTTCAGATGATGAAATCCGCATCGACCCGTTCAAGATACCCGGCTATTGGGCGCGCATAAAAGGCTGCGATTTCGGCATAGATCATCCGGCGGCGGGCGTAGAGATTGCCTGGGACCGAGAGCAGGACGTGATTTATGTCATTGACTGCTACCGGGCCAAGGGAGAGTCGGCGCCGTATCACGCGGCATGGTTAAACAAGACCAACAAGTTTATTCCGGTGGCGTGGCCGCATGACGGCATGAACCGGGAGAAATCGGGCGGCAAGACGCTGGCGCAGCATTATCGCGACCTCGGCGTCAACATGCTGTCGAAGTCGGCGCGCTATCCTAAGTCTCGTTATGGCGAGCCGGATACTGGAGGCGGTCAGCCGGTCGAGCCGATCGTTGACGAGATACTGGAGCGCATGCACACCGGCCGGTTCAAGGTGTTCTCCAACTTGTCAATCTGGTTCGAGGAAAAGAACAGCTATCACCGCAAGGACGGTAAGATCGTGGCAAAGCGTGACGATACTCTTAGAGCGATGGACTATGCGGTAATGATGAAACGCTACGCTGTCGCCCCGGATTCGTTTGCCGTGCGCCGCAGCCATGCCCCGCAGCAGCCAATAGCGAGTGCGCGGATATGATTTTGTTTTATTTGTTTGCATGCCTTGCAGTGGAAATTGGCGTTTTAGCTGCGTGCGTATGGATATTATACGATTACTACACGGACCCGTATCGGATATGACCAAGGACGAGTTCGACGTGGTGCTGACGCAAAGCCCGGTGAAGCCGGTGTTCCGCACGCATGTCGGCGATCGCGAGTTGTTTGTTGCCGATGGCTATGTGCCGCCGCAGCATCTCAAATATCTGGACCGTTTCGGCATGCCGGCAACACCTGATGAGTATCCGTTCGGCTGCTTCGCGACCATCTGGTACTGCGAAAGCCGCATCGGGCTGTGCGGCATAGTGCTTTGCGACGCTTTTCACGATCCCGGCCACTCCTATGAGGCCAAGGCGGACATGCGGATTAAGACCGCTGTCGAGATGGCGCGCAGGGACATAAGCCGCAGGCAGAGGATGCACTGATGATGCAAGCAACTGACAATCATCCGCTTCATGATTTTGGCTATCGCCGGCCACCGCATTGGCTTTGGCGCCTTTCGCGCCGCTCCTATGTGGCTGCGGCGGCAGTAGGTGATATTTTATTGATCGTCACGGGACGGTGCTCATTGCACAGGGCGTGGCAGTCCGGACATGATCACGGCACGCAAATGGAATATCGCCGGACTGTCATGAACGGCGGACGCTAGATGGCCAAGAGCGACAACATCCAGGAGGTTGATCGGCAGAGCGGCGACGTCAAGAAAGCGCGGCGCTTTGACGATCGCGACTGGAAGTGGATCTGCGAATACGTCATCGAGGAATATAACCGCCGCAAGCAGGCGCGGTCAGACCGCGAGCGGGCATGGAAGGAGATCGACCGGCAGATTGCCATGGAGCCCGAAGTAGACTTCAAGCGGCTACCCAACGGCCAGATTGACGACAAGAAGAAGTGGATGGCGGAAACTGAGCTGCCGTTGCAGGCGCAGGCGCTAGAAGTTCTCACTGCCGACGCGCGGCGCATGATGTTCTCCGACGCGGGGAACTGGTTCAAGGCGCATGCTGAAACGTCGGATGAGTTTTTCGAGAAGGCCAGCCATATCAAGATTCCCGGTCTTGAGATGGACATGCAGCACCACATCAACCAGGACAACGCCGACAAGCTGGTCGAAGGGTTTCTGCTCAACAGCTTTCGCCAGTACGATCATACGTCGCGGTTCGACATCATTAACGCGGAATCGTTCAAGTATGGCATGGGCGTTGGGCGGGCGCGGGTGGAACGCAAGAACATCTATATTTTCGAGGCCCGCGGCGTTCGCAGCGAAAAACAGAAAATCCCGGTCATCGTCCCGTGCTCGATCAAGAACCTGTACCTCGAAGAACCAAAGCCCAATCTGCATTCGTCTACCGTGCTTGGTCCCGCGCATATCGCTCACGAGCAGATCAGATACGAGAACCTGGCGCTGGCCGCTAACAAGGGCTCGACCGACCCGGACGATTTTGACGGCGGCTGGATGCCGCGGAACTTGAGCAAGGTTCTCCCCGGCAAGGGCGGCTATGTCGAAGTCCTGGAGATGGAAGGCGACATCGTTGTCCCGCGGCGGACGGTAAAAAGCGTTGTCATTCCCGGCGCCATCATCACCGTGGCGCTCGGCGGCGCGGACTCCGGCGGCGGCTCGACCAGGGCAGTGATCCGCTTCCGCTTCCGCAAATATCCGTTCTCCAGCTATCTGCTGTTCCCGTACATGCATGAGTCGGCGGACGACGCCTATCCGACCGGGCCGCTGATGAAGGGCCGCACCGTCCAGCAGACGGCAACCGATGCGGTCAATCGCTTTCTCGACTCGGCGATGCTCAAGTGCCTGCCGCCAGTAGGCTACGACCGCAACGACCCGACGTTTGCACAATCGGGCGGGCCTGAAATATACCCTACTGCGCAATGGGAAAGCACCGATCCAATAACGGTCTACGACAAGATTGGCGGCGATCCTTCGGCGCTTGCCAATGCCGCGCTGCAGTTCATCAACCTGTATGCGCAACTGACCGGCGTCCTCCCGGCACGAGTCGGTGCGCAGACAGTCTCGCACACCACGGCTTACGCCAAGGATGCGGAATTGCAGCGCGGCGCCGTCCGCACCACCGATTATGTCAACCAGATCGGCCACGGGCCGCTCACCGCATGGCTCGGCATGGCCTACCGGCTGGGTCTGGATGCGCTGGGACCGCGCGAAACCATTTCGTTCTACATCGAAGCTTACGGCGGCTATGTCGAGCTCGACAAGTCGATGCTGCCCGAGGCGGCGCATTTCGAGTGGTTTGGAAGCGGCGGCCCGCAGGAAAAGCAGCAGAAGGCGCAGGCCAAGCTGCAAGGGTTAGAGGTCGCGCTCAAGATGGATCAGCTCGCGATGCAGATGGGCAACCCTCCCAGCATCGATGTTCCCGGCGCCATCCGCGAGATACTGCGCGAAGCTGGCTGGACCGATCTGGAAAAGGTAATGCATGCGCCCCATGAACCCCGTCCTGGCGGACCTGCTGGCCCACCTGCGCCAACACCCGGCGTTCCCGGACCTCCTAACGGCTCTGGAGGCCCCGCGGTTGCCGCGCTTCAAAACCTCTCAAGCCCAAGACCCGCATAAGGCTTTCGGGCTTTACGCCTATCACTCCGGACGACGCGATCAGCATGACGCATGGCTGACGCTGCTGACCGGAGAAGCACCGAAGGAGACAAACAGTGAGTGAAGAAAAGCAGGCCGTGGTTGACACGACCCAAGCAGCGGCACCGCCGGCTGTGACGGACGACAGCGCACGGGTAGGCGTGGACCCGCTCGACGAGCTCTTGACCCAATGGGATCAGAACCAGGCGAAGCAGGCCCCCGTTTCACCTCCCGAAGTACCGTCTACACAGCAACCTCATCAGGAAGTGCCGCCTTGGGCTCAGGAGCTCAAGGACCGGCTCTTTCAAGAGGACTTGAACAAGGCCGTTTCCAACATCTTTGGAGAATTGAAAATACCGATCCCGTTCGATGCGCAAATCGGCTGGATCGACCAGTTGGCCAGGAAAAACCCGGCACTCGGCCGGGCCTTCCTGAACAAGATCAATGATCCAAGGGCATGGGAACAGGCTGAGAAAGCCGTATCAAAGAAGATATGGAATGACTTCAAGTCTGCTCAGGGGGTGGATGAAATTGCCACCGCCGATCATGAGGCTATTGCGCAGTCGGTTCGGGGCGCGTCAACCAACAAGGTCGCCACGGAACCCGCCCCTAAATTCGGGCGAATGTCCAACGCCGAGTTTCGCAAGAAAGTCATTGAAGAATATGGCTACGATCCCGGCGTGTAAGTGGTGACCCCAAGGCCATAGGAGATAACGATGGCCCTGACAGTCACCGACGACGTAACTATTCTCACTAAGCCGATTAATGCCGTCTTTCAGCAGACCTTCCTGCGCCGTGCGCAGCAGGTTTGCCCGTACTTCACGGGGACGGTTCCCGGCCAACTGAACAGGCAGCAAGGCACGTCCACTATCAAATGGCGGCGTATCGAGCAGCTTGCACCCTCGACGGCGGCATTGTCCGAGCTGACCGGCGCGCTTGCGTTCATGGGCGGCCGCTCCTCGGTTACGCCGACGTTCACCGATGTGCTGGCTACAATGAGCAAATATGGCCAGTTCTACATCGTCAATGAAGAAGTGGACCTGTTCAACCCGAACGGCACCACGAATGAGCTGATCGGGACGCTCGGCGAGTCCGCCGGCCGTTCGCTCAACCAGCTCATGCGCAACGTGTCCGAGGGAACGCTGCCACAGGTCTATGCGAACAACGTGGCGTCGCTGCGTTCGGTCGTCGCCAAGGTGGCAACCGGCGACCTCAACTACGTCATCAACCAGTTATCGCGTAACGCGGCCCGGACCTTCACCGCGATGTCTCCCGGCGCCGTCGAGATCGGTACAGTGCCGATCCTGCCGTCGTTCTGGGCCTTCTGTCACCCGGACGTGGCAGTGGACATTGCCGGTCTTACCGGCTTCACCTCGGTGGAGAAGTACGCACAGCAAGTGTCGATCGCCATCGGCGAGTTCGGCACCTACTCGCTGGCTGGCCGCGGCCTCCGGTTCATCCAGTCGGAGGATGCCTCGATCGGCCTGGCAGGCGGCGGTGCGGTGGGCGGCGGTATCCGCGGCATCACCAACACCGACGTGTACGCCATCGTGGTCATCGGCCAGGATGCCTTGGGCTCGGTCGGCCTGGGCTTGCGTCACACCGATGGCACCTATAAGGCCGGCGACAATACCGGCGGATGGGAGATCATCAACCATCCGGTCGGCTCGAGCGGAGCAGCAGACCCGTTCAACGAAATCGCAACTCTGGCATATAAGCTGTTCTTTGCCGGCGCGGTTTTGAACTCGACCTGGGGCTTCTCGATCCGCAGCGGCGCCAGCCTGTTGGTCCCGTAATAGTCAGCTTTGCTACGCCAGGCGCGGAGGGCGGGGAAACTCGCCCTCCTCCACCTATGGAGTTTTTATGGGCGCTATTCTGACCAAAATTGAGGATCCCCGCGACAATCTGATGAAGATGACGCGCGATGAGCTCTATGACTACGGCATGGAGAACGGTATCGAGTTCCCGCAGGGCCGCGATACGCCGGCCTTTGATGCTACCAGTGCTCCGGTTCCCAACATGGTGGCGATCTTGCGGGCGCGGGGATTGCCCGGCCGCGACAAGTCGTATCGTCAACTCGGCGCCCCGCAGCCGCTGCTGTCCGATCCGCCGGCATCTTACAGCAACAAGATTCTTCCTAAGACGCCACCGCCCATTCCATCGCCTACTTGGAATCGCGATCAGGAACCGCCGCCGCCCATCGAGAAGATGACAATGGGGCAGATGCGCAAGGAGTGCAAAAGCCGCGGCATCAAGATGGAGCGTCGGGACAACATGAACACGTTGCGGGACAAGCTCCGTGGATTTTCACCGTCTACGCCGTTTTTTGTCGAGTGATATATGGCCAAAACATTTCTTGATGGTGTCAATGAGACCCTGACAAGGGTCAACATCATCGCCGGTAATGCGGGCCGTCTCACGTCGTTTGCCAATTCGGCGCTACAGCACAATATTGACGTTGCCAAGCAGTGCATCAACGAGAGCATCGGTCGCCTTTATCAGTACTCCAACAAGTCGCTGCCGATTGAGCAGGCGGAAGGCAGTATTACGCTCGCCACTGGCGTTCGAGAATATGCGCTGGCAAATGACTTCGTTATGATGATGTGGCCGTTCCGGGACCGGGTGAATACGCAATACATCTATGAATACACGCAAGGCTACAACGCGCTTCTCGACCTAGATCCGCAACAGAACCAGAGCTCGCAGCCGCTGTGGGGCGTCATCAGCCCGATTACCGGCAAGCTGCGCGTTGAATTTGCGCCCGACATTACCGTAAACGGCCGGCAATATTTCTACGAGTACGAAAAACTTCTGGTTATGACCGCTGAAACGGACACCATGCCGTTTCTCGACTCGGTGTTCTGGCAGATGATCCCGGTCTGGGCCGAGCTTTATAGTCGTGGCATGCGTAACGCCTTCGACCAGGGCATTTATGGGGAGGCATTGGGCATCGCCTCCAAGCTGCTGACGCAAGAGAAGCAGAGAACCAACTATTCCCCGAGGGGCTGATGGTCAGCAAGATCGGACCCGAGGAAAACAATGTCATCCTGAAATTCGGCGGCGGGTTGCACACCAGGGCCTCGCCGGACGAGATCGACGGCCGCGAGGCGGCGGGCGGCTTCAATTTCACCATCGACATTCAGGACCGCAACCTCAAGAACCGGCCGCCGTTCGATCTTGTCGGCACGGCGCCTAATGCCGGAGCCATCCGCGGCGCCGCCAGCCTGCTCAAGACCGATGGCACAGTCACCACGATATTCCAGGCCGGGAACACCATATACAAGTGGGACGGCCACTCGGGGTTCACCAACGTCGGCTCCTGCAGCGCAGGCTGCCAGTTGCGCGGTCACTGGAAAACCCACGTCTGGAACCTCAGCAATATCGTTCTGATCACCGACTTGACGCTGACTGACACGGTATATCAGTGGGACGGCACAACGTTCAGCCATCCCGTCTTTACCGATCAGGCAGGAGGGGCGTTCGGTAATTTCTTCGCCAAGTATTGCGCCGTTCAGGACGAGCGGGCCGTGTTTGCCAATGTTTTTGCGGGCATTGCCACACCGCACATGGTCGTTGGCGCCAAGCGCAGCGTCTACACGCAATTGACTGTGGTCAATCGTCCGTCATCGTCGCTCGGGGCCGCTGATCCTTTTTTCCTGCTGTCCAAGGATTTGAAGCCGATCAACGGCTATTTGACAACATATCTCGGCACGATGATCTCGACGGAAAAGGGCGAGATATTCAACCTCACCGGGACCGACTCCACCGACTTCGCCTTTGCCACGTTCTATGCCGCCTCGTGTGCCGCGGGCGTGGAATCGATCGAGGAAATCGGCAACGACTTCATCTATGGTCGGCCAGGCCGCATCGAGAGCGTGCGCGACACCAACACTTTCGGCAACTCGACCGCATCGGACCTCACCGAAATTGTTTCTGATCAGGTCGCCGCCTATACCGGATGGACCATCGTATTCAACTCGCGAACGCGCAAGACATATTGTTTCCCAGCAGGGGTTTCCGAGTGCTGGGTGCTGGATGCGGCAATCCGCGACGCAAACCAGATCAGCCCATGGATGCGCTGGAAAACCAGCCATCCGATGGCGTTCCAGCCCACGATGGTGATGTCGCTGCTCGATCCGGTAGACGGTCTAGAATATGTGTTCATGGGCGACGCGACGGGCCACATCTACCGGATGGAAGGAACGGGTGCAAACGGTGATGGCGGCACCAGCACCATCGATATGCAGTTCCTGTCGAAACTCATATCGGCCCGGCTGGACGCCAAGGCATATGATGTCGAGGGATACATAAAATACAAGCAGCAGCTTACCGCCGCGGTCACGCTGACGTTCCAGTACCAGGGCGAGAACATATTCTCCAACTCGCTGACTACCACGCTTGCCGGGGCTGGAGCCGGTAGCTACTGGAGCGGAACATCGTATTGGGGCGGGACTACCGCATCACCGGGGGCGGGATTCTGGGGCTCGTTCACCGGCCGTTTGACGCGCAACAAGTTCAGCATCCCCGGCAATGCAAATGAGTTTCAGGTGCTGACCGAGGTCACCGGCAATAATGCTGTCAGCATCAACGAAATCGGAATCCGCTTCCGCGCATCGAGCTCGTAGCAAATGGCGGCTTTCGCAGACGCTGCGGCGCACCGTTGACTATCGCCCGATCGAGGCCGAGGACATCAAGTATTTGTGGGCGGCGTACAAGCAGGGCGCGTTTCCCGACATGGAGCCGGACCTCGAGCCGGAGCAGTTCAAGCAGCAGTTCCAGAGCATCGTGCTGGCGAAATTTCATGCGGTGTGGACGCTATTTGGGCCGACCCGCAAGGGCTTCATCCCGGTTGGCGTGGTGTTCGCGGCATGGGCTCCGAATGCGGCCTATCTCATTATAACGGGCATCATGTGGCTGCCGTGGGCGACCAAGCGCAACATTGTCGAGTGCACGGTTGGATTCTTCAACGGAGCACGAAAGGAATTTTCATTCGTGGGCTACGCGCTGCCGGAGCACAAGCGGATGTATGAGGTGTGCTGCATCCACGGCATCATGCGCCGCGTGGGAACGTCGTATGTTGCCATAGCTGGCAAGCATGCCGCCGTGTTCGAGACGCGAGCACCCTGATGTCGTGGCTTAGCGGCAAAGGGCCGAATATATCGACGCCGACCGCCTTTCAGCCGGCAGGTTTTACCAGCTCCGGCTTTACCGGCAGCTATGCGGGCGGCTCCTATGGAGTGGCTCCCACTGCCGGGCTATCGTCAACTATCGGGCAACTGCAGAGCACCTTCGGCAAAGCGGCGACGGCGTTCAAGAACTTGGGCGCAACAGTCGCACCGGGATTTTCTCAATTCCGCCAGGCCGGATTGGCTGATCTCACCACTCAGCAGCAGGCGGCTCGCTCGAATCTGCAGGACACTTTGGCGCAGCGGCGCATTCTCGGCTCGTCGTTTGCCAATGCGCAGCAAAGCCAACAGGACGCGGAATTTGCGGCGAAACGCGATGATTTCATCGCACAGTCCTATTTACAGGAATTGCAGGCGAGCAACCAGCTCATCCAAGAGCAGTTCCAGGCGGCTACATCAAAATACCAAGTCGGCATAACCCAAATGAATTTGGAAGGAACCCTAGCTGCTGAATTGAGCGGAAAGATAACGACGACCATGGCTTCTCTTGCCGAGGAACAGGCTAAACTGGATGCGCAGGCTGCAACCGGCGTCGGCGGCTTCTTCGGGACGCTTGCGGCGGCCGGGATTGGTGCTGCTGGCAATATATTCAAGGGCGCCGGAACTCCCGCAGCGCAGCCGCAGCCCAGGTAGGAGAAAGAGATGGCCGGAATCGGCTTTGGTCTTGGAGGTTTTGCCAGCGCGTTCCAGCAAGGAATGCGTGACAACAGCCTGGCCGACTATCGTCAAAAGGAACTACAGTTGCAGGAGCAGGGCCAGAAGAATGCCATGCTTCGCGATCAATTTGCTCGCATTGACAGTCTTCAAGGCGACTTGTGGAAAAGCATCGGCCAGACCGTCGAGGCCGGACTGATAGCTGGTAACAAGCCAGCGGACATTGCCCAGCATTTACAGCCTCTCGTCGAGCGTTCCGACGAAATGTATAAAAAGATGGGAATGGCTCCTATGGGGGCGACCCGACTTGCAACACTGCTGTCGGCGCCGCCAAAGACGCAGACCGCAGCAGCCATGACGGCGGCCACGGCCGAGCCGAAGGTCGAGAAAATGACATCCGCGTCGGGGGATCAAAGCATTGCCATTGTGGACCCGTACAAGAAAACCGTGGACTATCCTGGCGGCCAGCCGGATACGTCGGTGCCGTCGCCGCGCGAGGGTTTACAGCCGGGTGAGATCGACACCAATTTCCTCGACGCACTAGCCAAGCGTTCGGGAGTGACATCGGAAGAACTCGATGTCGCCGGCCGTTCCTGGGCTAGTGGGAACCCAACTGCGGTGCAGAATCTCGGGCGCAGTCGTGGAGGAGAAGCTCAGAAGGCTGTAAGAGCATGGGGCACGCATGTCCTTATGCACGAAGAAGGACTTTCTGCGAAAACTGCTGCGGAAGTATTGGCAAACAATGTCATAGAATTTAGTGGCATGAAGGCGGGAGCGGCTTCTCTGGCGCGCAGAGAGGCGCAAGTCATTGGCGCATCCGAAACAGCCATGCAGACCGCGCCGCGCGTTACCGAAGCGTCAGATGCCGTGGACAGGACCAAATACTCTGACATCAATGCCATCATCCTGGCGGGGAAGCGAAGAACAGGTGACGAAAATGTCATCCGCTTTGGCATCGCGGTAAACACCTTTATCAACAATTATGCGCGTGCAGTCGGAGCCGGGAGCGCGACACTAACCGATACTGCTCGCGCTGAGGCAACTGCAAATCTGCAATTGGCATGGTCTAATGGACAAATCCATGCCGCCATCGATCAGATGCTCAATAAGGAACTGCCTTCGGAAGTCACGGGCGCCAAGTTGGGCATGCGGGAATTTCTCAAGCAGCGGGGGTATGCGGTTCCGCCCGGCGGAAGCGGAGGCGACAAGAAAGAAAGCAAAACTCCCGCGCCTCCTCCCGGATTCGTCGTTCAGGGTCAGTAGCCCATGCCGATCGCAACCAATCCAGACACCGGCGACGTAGTGTTCCTCGATAACGACGGGAAATGGTCACCGGCCAAAACCGCCGTCAATCCCAAGACCCGCGAGATGATGGCTTATGACGGCAAGGACTGGCAAAAGGTCTCCACGCACGGTCACGGCATCCTGAGCTATGTTGACGATGCGGTGCGTTCGATCGCGAGCGGCATCACCTTTGGCTATGCTGATCGGCTTGCTGCTGGGATGGAGTCACTGACCGGCGTCGGCGGCGCCAAGGGGAAATATGAGGAGAATCTGGCGCGCGAGCAGCGCAAGACGGCCGAGGTTCCCGGAGCGATCAGGATACCGGGCGAGATCGCCGGCGCCGTTGCCGGAACCGTGGCGGCCGCACCGGCTACCGCGGTGGTCGGGGCGGCTACCGGGCTTGCCCGGCTCCCCGCAGTAGCCAAGATCATTGCCGGCGGTGCCGCGGGCGGTGCGGCTTTCGGCTCCAGCGAAGGCGACACTCCCCAGGAACGGTTTGAGAGCGCCGTAAAAGGCGCTGGGCTCGGGGCGGCCACGGGCGGGCTATTCGCGGCTGGCGGACGGGCTTTGAGTGCCATCCGCTCGCCCACAGAGCGGGCTACGGCGCAGTTAACGCGGGCCATGGGCCGAGACGAGGTAACGGCGCAGGAAGCCGCCCAGCGTGCTCGCGCGCTCGATGTAGACCGCCCCGGCGTGGCGACGGTTGCCGACGTGGGCGGGGAGAACGTCAAGGGGCTGGTGGAACGGGTAGCGCAGACGCCAGGGGCGGGGCGGACGACCATGATCCCGTTCCTCGACCAGCGCCAGCAGCAACAGATGACTCGCGTCGCCGGCGACCTCACGGAACTTACGGGTTCCCGCCGCACCGCACTACAGGCTGTTAACGAAACGATGGCGCAGCGGGCCGAGGCAGCGTCGCCGCTTTACCAGGCTGCCTACCAGGCCGGCGACCGCGCAATCTGGTCAACTGAGGGGCCGAACTCGCTCGAGCGGCTGTCCTCGAGCCCGACCATCAAATCGGCAATGCAGGGCGCAGTTCGCATCTGGCGCGACAACGCCGTTGCGGACGGCTTCGGCGCCATGAACCCCGGCGCACTGGTCGATCGCGGCGGGCGTCTTTCGTTCTCCAGCGGCCAGCTTCCGGCGTTCCCGAACCTGCAATTCTGGGACTACACCAAGCGGCTTATGGATGACAAGGTGAGGCAGGCAATCCGTGCTGGACAGGGCCAGAAAGCCAGGACGCTGACCCGTCTGACCGAACAACTGCGCACCGAGCTCGACAGGCTGGCGCCAGAATATCGTGCCGCGCGAGACGCCTGGAGCGGCCCGACCTCGTATCTTGATGCGGTAGAATCCGGCCGTGGCATCCTCTCGCGGACTGAATCCGCCGAGGAGATGATAGCGAACTTCCGCACGTTGTCCGCAGCCGATCGGCAGGGATATCGCGAGGCCGCCGTGTCCTCGATCATCGGCAAGATGAGCAGCGACCCGGCCAAGCTCGGCGATATGACCAAATACCTGCGTTCGCCGGCCATGCGCGAGAAAGTTCTGGCCATGATGCCGAACAATGAGGCGCGGCAGGCATGGCAGCGGCGACTGGACTTTGAGATTCAATCATCGGAAATGGTTGGCAGGGCGCGCGGTAATTCTGCAACTGCAAGACGACTTGCTGAGATGGAAGATGCCGAAGGTATAGGTACTGATCTTGTTGTCGGCATGCTTAAAGGAAAGCCAAGCATAAGTTTGATCGAAAAATTAGCTATGGGTGCTTGGTCGAAAACACGCGATAGGCTGCGTTCCAAGACGGATGCCGAACTTGCAAGGATGTTGACCGGAACAGCTACGGCGCCGGCAACACCGCGGCGTCGGGTTCTCGGTCAACGTGCACTGTTGCCGTCTGCGGGTGCGATTGGAACTGAATCCGGCCTGATCCAGCAATAATCATTTTGGAGACACGAGAATAAAACCGGGCGGAGGCGGGGGAATTTTGCTGTCCGCTATAGAACTTGTTGTTGAACTACTTTCATACAATTTACATTTTTGTTCACTGAACGCGAACCAGCTAACAATAGCAGTGGCAGAAATCACAACTATCCACTTCATGTGAGGCCCCCTCGTGGCTCAACTCTACCCATCAACGCCGGTCACCGGCTACAACGCCAACCCGCCGCCGGACGACGGCACGCAGGTTTCGACAAACCTTGAACGCTGGTCGGATGTCAAGACCAAGATCGGCGACCCCCTCAACGTCTTTGCCGGTGCGGTCGATGGTAACCTAACTGCGGCTTTTGGCAAGACCCTTGACGGGGCAACGGTCGTATCCACCGGCACCACTTATGTCATGTCTGCGGCCGATCAGGGTAGGCTGATCGTGGTCACCGTAGCGGGCGTGGTTGTCACAACCCCTTCCGCCTCCGTGGTCGGGGCGCCGTTCACATTCGCGGTCAGCAACCAGTCGAACGGGACGATCACGCTGGACGGATTTGGCGCGCAGACGGTGGACGGGCTGACCGTGCAGACCCTCAAGGCCGGCTCCGGGGCGATCGTCAAGACGGACGGCAGCAACTGGTTCACGTTCGGCCTCAAGCCGGCTCAGCTCGTGTCGGTCAATCCGCCGTTTAGCTTCGATGTGCCGATCAACTTGGGCCTGGTAGCGTCGGTCAACGCCGGCATCCTCACTGTCGCCATCAAGACTAATTCGGGCAATGATCCGACTCCCGGCGATCCGGTCCTGATTCCGTTCCGTGACGCGACGATTGCCAACGGCGATCCGGTCTGGATTGCGATCACCGCGGCGCTGAGCATCAACACCAACGCGATCGGTGCAACGCTCCAAACACAGAATTCAACCCCGTTCCGGTTCTGGATTTGCGCATTTAACAATGCTGGCACTCCGGTTCTTGCGTTGTGGCATTCCGGTGTAGCGGCGCCTGTAGCAATAATAAGGCCGCTCGATGAATCCTCGTTGCAGTCGGCTACGGGCATTAGCGCGGCTGCGACATCGGCGGGCGTGTTCTATTGCCCGAACGGCACAACGCTCACAAACGTTGCAGTTCGTAAGATCGGATTCCTGGATTATGTGGCTGGTCTGGCGACAGCCGGGAATTACAACGTCGCCCCGACGAAGCTGCAATTGTACGGCCCTGGAATACCAAGCCCAGGAACTGTGATACAGTCTGCGGTATCGCTTAGCTTGAATCCCGCCATCACGATCTCGAACGCCGTCAACGCTGTAAAAATCTTTTCCCACCTGACTGTTTCCCAAACCGGCACGGCAGCGGTTTTGGGGACGCTAACAACCACGCTCAAAAGAGGCGCGACTACTTTAGACACGGCAGTACAAAATATTTTTCTAAGTACAACACTTTCTTTAGGAGGTGTCGTTTCTCTTCTCGCTATTGACGCCCCTGGCACAACTGCAGCTTCTTATGCTCTTGCTACCACATCAACAAATGGAGGGGCTATCGTTACAGGCCAGAACGCGACCATGCTTGACGAGATCATGGCATGAATCCAGAGGCGCCGCTTGACGGCCTGAACGATCATTGGGAGCCACCGCCCGAGGAGCCGGTCCTGATATGGCCGATGCTGCTGACCTTGTTTGTCATCGTTGTCATAGGATTTGCTGTCTATTCCTGCTCGGCGGGAGCCCACGACTACAGGCACCCGGAAAAACAGAAGTGGTACGAGTCTCTCCATAGCAGCAAGGAAGTGTGCTGCGACGGCAAAGAGGCCACGCACATCGCGGACTTTGAGTGGGACACCACTTGTGAGCAGAACAACTTCGGCGAGAAGCTCTGTCATTACCGGGTGTTCCTGCACAACAAGTGGCGAGACGTTCCAGCAAGCGCAGTAGTGGAAGGGCCAAACTTGGATGGGTCCGCGCTGTTATGGGAAATCCCGGACTGGCACGGCAATCAGATAACCGACACTACCATCCGGTGCTTCATGCCCGGCGCAGGAGGCTAGATGCGCTACTCTGCAATCTGGCCTCTGTACGCAAAGTGGTGGGACGCGATGGTCATCAAGCCGGAGCGCGTCCGCGAGTTCGCATTAGAAGCGGAGTATTCAGTCAGCCACAAGGCGGCCTATCTGGAAATACAGGAGGCCACGCCAAACAAGGTGCCATGGCCGATGCTGGCGGTGATCCACTGGCGCGAGTCTATACAAGACAGTGCCGGTCACCCGCGCTTCGATACCTATCTCGGCAATGGCCAGGTTCTTTCTCGGCGGACAACCATAGTCCCGGTGGGTCGCGGGCCGTTCACTGGGCCGCATGCCTTCCTTGATGGTGCCCTCGACGCGCTCAAGATCGATGATCTTCTGACGGTTATCGACTGGCGGTTAGAGAAAATGCTCTTCTGGATCACGGGCTTCAATGGTTGGGGCTACGGGATGCACCCGTCGCCTTATATTTTCGGAGGAACAAACATCCAGATTCCCGGCAAATACATCCGCGATCATGTCTTTGATCCGCATGCATGGGATCCGCAGCCGGGATGCGCACCGCTGCTACAGCAGATCGCCAAGCTCGACCCGAGCGTGCAGTTCGTTCGCGAGAGCACAGCATGATCAGCCGCACCATCGCCATCGTGCTGCTGCCGCTCTGGACCACCTCCGCCGATGCTGAATCAAGAATATTTCAGCATTGGCAAACGCCACACTACGGCTGCGGGCAATGGAGCAGGTGCTACGTCCGTGCGCTTTCCAGGGAGCGCATGTCGGGGATGGTGACGCGCTTCAGCGGAAGTTATTGGACGACAAGGAGATAAGGAGAACCGGGACTATGATCAATCCCACAAGCCCCGCGCCGGTAACGCCGCCAGGAACCGAATACGTCGTGGTGATGCACAAGAGATTTTTGATGATGTACGACGATTATGTCGTCGGCAGATACGCGGGTAAGGACGAGGCTGATGCCGCTTGCAGGAAACTGTCGCTGATCGCTCCGTGGGGAGCGAGCTACAGCGTAGAGAACAGGGTAAGGGGGTCATGACCGGCCCAATCCTAGGACGCGGCATGTACGGGATGTGGGGTCCGGTAACGGACCCTGGCGAGCGGGAATTCTGCGCCAAGGTGGCGGCGCTCGGCGTCGACATCGGGCGGTCCCCTTATGAGCACTATGAAGTCAATCAGATCGCCGCCGACTTCAACGCCGCGCCTAACGCCGTCCATCTGGTGTGGGGTTCTTCACTCGGGGCAAACAATTGTCCTGTCGTGGCCGTCTACGCCCCTCGCGTAGTCATACACGGCATGTGGGGTTTCCAGGCGTCGCTCGACGGAGCTCAGGTCGGGATACCGCACAATGTGTTGTTTGCGCATGAAGTGTGGAACCCGAATTGGGCTATGACTTTCGGCCTTGGTGCCTACGAGTGGGTCAGGGCGCCCGGCAATTCCCGTACCAACCTATACACGAGCAAACGGTACGACTTCCATCCCGGCGAAACTGAGGCAGCACAGGCAATGTTTCTCGCCGAGATGAAACGGGTCATTGCTGCTGCATCTGATAAGCCAACAGCACCTGTCCTAACATCCGGTGAGCCGTGACCGATCAAACCCAAGACGGCCCGACGCCACCGTTACCAGCGAGTGGTCGGTTCCCCGACACGCAGGCGGCTCTCGCCTTCTGCATAGTATTTGGCACCCTTGGCCTCATTGTCCTGGTGATCTTTCATCCGCCGCCGCAGGAGGTTGCCTCGACCATCTTCACTCTGATTGGAGGCTTCGGAACACTCGCTGCGGGCGTTGGCGGGTACTTTTTCGGCAGCTCGAAAGGCTCTGTTGCCAAGGACGACGCGCGCGATGCGACGATGAATACGCTGGTCAACAAGGTTGTTGGGAGCGGTACGGGATCAGGCGGCACTCCCGCCGCCGTTACGGCCGCTGCAATTGCTGCCGCTCCTGCCGCCGCTGCACAAGCCGCTCCACCGGCCGCTGACGTTGCCGCGCCGCCCGCTGCCGAGATCGCTGTCGAGCATGCGCTGGCCGAGCGCGATGCGGAGCACAAGACATGAGCCAATGACCTACGCGACAGCTCGCACCGAGGCGGCCGAATTGGCTCTCGCTATGCTGGATGCTGGCGAAGATAAGAACGACCTCTACAGCGTTTTTCTTCAAGTCGCTACGACGCTGCTGACAGTCAATGACAGAATGATCCGAACCGAACTACGAAAGGCACTCAGATGAACTGGATAGCCCTTGTTGCTTCGTTCGTGCCGGCCCTGGTACAGCTTATACCGCAGATCGTATCTGCCTGGACCCGCTCATCCGGGAACGGGCTTGCCAAGGTAGCGGCGGTCGTACACGGAACACCTGTTGCTGCCACGTTGGCCGATATCGGCAGCGCGATGTTTCCCAAACTGGATCCCGAGCTGCACGCTGCGGCTGCGGCCCTCATTCACGCCCACCCCGACAATACCGCCTATGTGCAAGAGACGTTGAATTTCCTCAGCTCCACCGGCTACATCACCATCAAACCTATTCTGGTCGTGGACGGTGCGTGGGGGCCAAAGACGAGCGCCGCCGTAGCAATGCTGCAGACTAAGCTCGGCGTGCCTACGACCGGCTTCCTTGCCGATGCCGAATATGCCGGCCTCTCGGTTCTGGTATCGAAGTTTGCCGGCGCAAACATCAATACGGCCCTTGCGGCAGTCGTCCCGCTGCCTGCGCCGGCACCAGCGCCCGTTCCGGCTGCTCCGCCAGCCGCGGCTAAGCCATAGGGGGAACCATCATGACCAATAGCGAGATAGCCGCGGGCGCGGCAGCACTTGAGACCTATGCCGAAGGGCAGAGCTGGAAGGCCCGCTTCGCCCCCGCGAAGACATGGCACGAGGGCTCAATCGACATCATCCGTGCCGCCGATGGCAGTCCTGACCGCACGCCGGCTGGGCAAGTTGTCGCCGGCATTAATGCTCTGCATATCGCCCTTAAGGCAATCGACCAAGAAACCGCACTCAGCGTCCAGCAGTATCATGACGCTGCAGCCGTCGTTCTGGCTGCCGTGAACAAGCTGCGGTCACATCCAGTCGCGCCAAAATAGCAGGAGAAACGGCCATGATAGGAATGGCAATATCGGTTCTGTGGCTGCTCGTGGGAGTCGTGGTTCTGTGCGCGGTCATCTGGTTTGCGCTTTATGTCGTCCAGCAAGTGCTGGGGATAGCCATCCCCGAGCGTGTCGTGCAGGCAATATGGCTGATTGTGCTCATCCTCGTCGTCATTGCGATCCTGACCATCCTGGCCGGCGGATCTATTGGCGGGATGAGCCTCCACTCGATGCGATGATGCGCCGCCACTATAGACGGCAAAAGCCGTTTGCATGGGGCACGGCAGCCACGTTCCTTATTGCCGTGCTGATCGTCGCGTGGATACTGACGCAGACGAGCGTCAAAATTTGGCCGGGGCTGTGAGTAGCTATGGCTAAGGCTAGAAGTGACAAGAATGGCGTAAGCCCGTCTGCTGCCGGGACAGGAGTGGACATCTACGGTGGCCCCGTCGTTGACCCGACGAAAAATGTTCTCGATCTGGTCAAGGCTGAGTCCAAGTATCAGGATGCAATGCGTGATGCTGTCGATTCAAAGCAGAAAGCGTTAGACAACGCGGAACAGCGCCGTATTGATGATCTAGCAGCACTTCGCTTGGCCTATGATCAGCGCATCGCCGAAGATTTGCGCGTTAACGTCAAGACGACATCGGATCAATTGGCGGGTCAGTTGGTCAAGGAAACCGGCGCGCTATCAAGTCAAATCGGCGTGCTCAATACGTCATTCACCAACCAACTTACGACATTAACGACCTCGTTCACTCAACAGATCGGTGCCTTAACGAGCGCACTTACTCCACGCATTGCCGACTTGGAGCGGTTCCGTTGGGAGCAGGGCGGAAAGACCAGCGTGTCAGACCCGGCAGTCACTACGGCGATCGCCGACATGACCAAGGCTATTAAAGATTTGGAATTGAGCCGAGGAACCATCAAGGGACATACTGAGGGCAATACTATTGTTTGGAATGTGGTCTCAGTCGGGATAACCATTTTAATTTCTGCTGCGGTGCTGATCACTATGATTTTGACACGGCACTGGTAAAATCCTGCCCGAAATAACATCCAGGCGCCAACTGGCCCGGCCGCAGCGATGCGCCGGGCTTTTTGTTGTTAATCGTTCCCGTCAACCTCATCCCAACCTTCGGGATGAAAATTTGCATCATATTTAGGGGCATCACCGAGGGCGGCGCGAGTATCGTCGTGCAGTTCGCCGCGGTATTGTCGTTTGTGAAGCAAGCGCCAACAATTATCGTGCCGTTTTAGGAGTGCCCGCAGCAGCATGATCTCGTACTGCATCAAATCGTGAGTCGCCGCTGCCTCGTTCAAGTCAGCTCGCAACTGTTCGATCTCGTCGCTCATTGGCTTTGGATCGAACCGAACCAGCTGCTGCGTTCCGGTCCCCGTTCTTGTACAGTCGCAATTGTCGTCATGCGTCAACGTCCCACAGGCTTCACAATGCCAGAGAACGCCCGCCCGCAGCCGCTCGATCTCTCCGGCCAAAAATTGTTTATCTTCAATTTGCTGGTTAAGATCAGCGATCGCATCTCGATACAGCTGTTGCAGCCGCTCGATCTCGGCGACGAGCTGTCCCAACAATCCGACAACCTCGTATGAGGAATAGGTGTCGCCGTGTAGCTCGACTACCTTACGCGCCTGCTCCACGATGTCGTTCATCCTGTCCTCGCATCAACGTGGCTAGCGGCCGAACGCCCGCCATATGCCCCGAAAATAATCATACCAGCGTTGGCTAATTCGTAAGCGTGGGTTGCACCATTCACATGCCTCTATCGGGCCGTCATGCGGGAAGCCGTTCCATGTAGTGTGTCCGCTCATCCTGTCCTCGCCTGATTCTTCTCCCACCAATCGACATATTTCAATAACCACGCATGCTCTGGTGTTGGTCGCGGGGCACTTTTAAGCACCGCCCGCAGCCGCTCGATCTCGGCGGCGGCTTCCCTCATTACGCTTTCGTAAAATGCCGGACGTTCTGCCCGCAGCCGCTCCACGATGTCGCTCATTTTTCCGCTCCCTCAATTAGCTGTCAATTAGCCAGGACCACCGCCACTGTCGCATTATGCTATAGAAAACAATATCTTGGATGGATATAGCCAGTAAGTAGTAGTTAAAAGAACGGCCCTTGAAAACATTGGGCTAATCGCCGGAACCCATTGGGAATCCCCAATTTATTGGTTAAACCCCATTAACACCCGTTTCAGCCAATTTCGCACGCATCATTAGCTGGGCCTTAGCCGACCCTGTTCCTCTAGCATTTTTAGTATCTCTTCGGCGAGGCGCGTCATCGTTTCGGGATTGGGCGCGATCCCCATGCCAACCGGATAGCCAAGATTGGCAATAACTATGCCGACCAGCTCGGCAATCTCGCCTCGCACGGGGTCTATCAAATCCGTCATGATACGGACCTATATTCCTGTCTCGGAAGAGCATCGATCCAAGCCTGCACTTCGCCGCTGTCCCACCGTATCGGCGAGTTCTCCCACGGCCCTATGCGGCGAGGAAGCGGAAACCTACCCAGGCGCATCATGCGCCATATCGTCGGATAGCTGATCCCCACCATCCGCAAAACCTCGGGGCGCGAGAGCAGGCGCGTTTCGGTCATGACGTGGTAGCCTTGGGGGTCATTTTTGTTCCTGCGCCATTACGCAACTGGAATCGGCTGCTCGATATGGAACGTGTGGACGTTCACTGATCGCAGCGCGTCTTGGCACTCCTTGCATATCCACGTGTGCCCGATCAGATAAGCCTCGCCTGCGAGGTCCATGCTTTCGCGGGCCAGCTTCGCGACGTTTGCCTCCGCGTGCGTTGATCCGCACAGCTCGTAGCCGGTGCCTGTTTGGCAGCCAGCGGTAACGCGCGGGCACACGGTCAGGCCATCGACCGCGCATTCATTTATCGCCTCATATCGGCGACCGTCCGCACGGATGATCACGCATCGCGTCTGCTTCTTGAGGCATGGTCTCACGGGTTAGCACTCATGATTGCTCGGCCGATGATTTCCGCGATCTGCGGAACGATGGCGTTGCCGAGTGCTCTAAGGCGGTCCACCCGAGCGGAAACCCCATGAGCCACTCGACCCACGTCGGGTTCAGTGAGCCATTGAGTTGACCCTTGCGTTGATTGTTTGAGCCGCCCTTCCAACAATTCGCGTCTGGTGTCGGCCACATCTTCACGGCCGAGTGCAGCGTATCTGGCTGTCCCCGATGTTTGCCGCTGTCGTATTCCGCTCGCGGCGTGGGCCACAATCCAGACCCTATCCCGTCGGTGAGGGGCACCAACGGCGGAAGCTGGTATGCAATGCCATTCCGCATCGTACCCGAGCGCGGCCAGGTCTCCGAGAACTCGGCCAAGTCCCCGTCCAAGCAAAGCTGCGACGTTCTCCACGATGACGTAGCGGGGTCGTACTTCGCCAACAATTCGGGCGTACTCGCTCCATAGTCCCGAGCGAGAGCCTTCAATGCCCGCGCCCTTTCCTGCGACGCTGATGTCCTGGCAGGGGAAGCCGCCGCAGATGACATTAACACTCGTTCGCGTAGTTGATGCGTCCCACCTATCCCCGCTTTGACTCGCGTCATCGCCGCCATGTTCGCGTCCGATGCCCTCGGAGTTGGAAATTGTCTTTGCGGTAAGCTCTCGCACATCTCCGAAAACAGGAACGTCTGGCCAGTGCTTTCGGAGCACGGCTTGGCAATAGGGCTCGATCTCACAGAAGGCGACGGTTCGCATTCCGGCTCGCTCAAGACCGAGTGAGAAGCCGCCAATCCCTGAGAAGAGGTCCAAAACATTCATCAAGCCCTACTCATCAATCATGAGAAGGAGTAGGCCGCATTTGCGCGGCCCCTTCGTGCCTACGTTGCCCGAGTGATGGGCTGTGGTTGTGTGCCTCACTCGACATTCGTCGCGCGTTGCTCGCGCCCGTCTGGTGCCCTCCTCTGGGTTGATGCGGCGGTATTGCCGCATCATATTGGATTGTCCGGTTTGTCCATGAGGCGACTGGCAAAAACTATCTCTCCCGCCGGCCGCATCAGAACGATCGTGTACAGGTCGCGCCATGACTTTGCCGTGTGCATGAGACCGTTGCGTTCTGCTATCGCCGCACGTTCAGCAATGCTGGCGAGCTGCTGTTGCTTTTCGTCTTCGGTCACCAAGGAATCTGATCATCCAGTGGCGGATCGAGTTCATCGTGCGTTTGAGGTGCCGGCTTTGGTGCAGGTGCGGTCCTTGGCAAGCGGACGCGGATTGACTCCACCATCTCGCCGCCAAAATCCACCATGGCATGAAAAAGAACTATTTCCTTTCCTGTCCAACCGTCGGTTTCCTTGCCGTATGCTTTGGCAATGACATTTTTGTTGGTCTTGTTCAGGACTAATCCCCTGCTCTCGCCTTTGAAATATAAAACAGGTTTTTCGTCGCGCTGCCGGCCGACTTCCTCGATCTCCACTCTGTCCATGGCCATCTTGCGCGGCTGCTCGGCAACATCGACAGCAGCTAGATATTTCGTAGGATAGGCTTCATCAATGTTCATCTTTGTTCCTCTATTTGACTAGAATGCGAAGTACAGGTTCAGCATTGGAAAGCACGTAGCCAGGTACGGTTTCCTTTGCGAGTAGGAGCGTCTTGATTTTCATCCTGTCAGGTTCTTTTTTGATCCTCACACATTCGTCCGGCAATCCATCGACTCCTTCGCCTATGACTTTTTGCTGTCCGGCGCTGATGCTAATGGTCGCCTCGGCGAGCACGACTTTGCGTAAATCGGCGATATTCATAATTTTCTGGATGAGTGAACGCAATGCGTATTCGCTCCGCTCTAACCTTGCTTTTCTTTCCTTCAATTCCTCAATTTTTTTAGCTGCTCCGGCAGCTAATGCGTCCACATAATCAATCTTGTTAAGGATGCCGGACAGAAATTCAAAGGTGCTGGTCTGACCTTCGATCATGTCCTCGCGCAACACTTCATCTTCGAGAAGTTCAGGGTAGACCAGCAGTAGCGTCGTGATTTCGTCCTGCACGGCTTTCGCATCGAGGTTTTTCATACCGCACTCCGTCCGATATCGTGACACGCGGCCTTGATGGTCAGCATGCCCACGTCCGAATCACAGTCGATCCAGCCGCAAGCGCAGTAGGCGAATGTGAACCATCCGGCTTTCTGGAACCGCACCCGATGGTCATGTACGACCGGCTCAAGCTGCGGCTCGCTACCGGCGCCGGGGGATTTGTGCGGGGCGGTCATGACAGCGCGCACCGCTGCCAGATGACATCGCAGGCGCAATAGAAATGATGGGTTGCCTGGGGTACTGCTGATCGTGCCGGCCGCGGGGCAGCAAGCTGGTCGACCAGGGCAACGGCGAGGAGAACGATGAGGATGCGTGCGGTCATGAGATTATGGTTACCATAAAGGAAACCAAATGCAAGCGCAAAGTTGCCGTATCGGAAACTATTTTTGGGGATGATAGCCTAGACGGCTTTGCGGCCCTTGAGCGATTCGATCACATCTGCGGCCCGCTGGCGCAAATCAGGGTCAAGATCGGCGGCCAGCGCATCGAGACTGGGGGTCTGGTGGGGCATCCAGTACATCTCGTAGACCTTGCGGTCCAATGCCTCTGCATAAGCCGCAATTACGCCCAAGGTGAGCTTACCGGGCTTGGCGCTCTCCCACCGGCTTACCGTAGCCTTGTCCACAGCGGGTTTTATGCGGTTCCCGAGCACCTCTTGGGTAATCCCGACCTTCTTGCGCCACAGCATGAGGTAGACGCGGACAGGCTTCCTGGGACCGATGCGGGGCGGCATACCAAAATGGTAACCCGCCAGGGATTAAAAATCGTCTACCACAGAGGAAACCGACCCCTTGCGCTATAGTTTCCTTTATGGTAACCATAATGAATGGATAACCCACACCCGTTGAAGATCTGGCGGCAGAACCTCGGCCTCAGCCAGGGTGCCGCTGCCGAGCTGCTCGCCCTGACCGAACCCACCCTTTCACGCTATGAAACCGGCTCCCGCTCACCTTCGCTCGCGCAAGCAGCCAAGCTCAGCGAAAAGACCGGCATTCCCCTCGACAAGTTCGTGAAGACGGTCGAGGCCGCCGAATGATGCACGGCACAAACCGTCCGCCATTCACCGCCGACGACATCCAGGATGTCAGCGGCCCGAGCTGGCCGCGTCATACGCAATGCGCCTGCAATCCGGGTTGCATGAGCTGCGCGCCGTCATGCCGCAGCAGCGGGCCGGATAGGCCGTTTGCCCTGCCGGCGGACAGCATCGAGATCGTGCTGGACCTGCCCATGCCGCCGTCCACAAACCAGCTTTGGCGCAACGGGCGCGGCCATACCTACAAATCCAAGAAATATCAACAGTGGCTCGCGGAAACTGACGTGTCCATCATGGCCGCCAAGCAATATCCCAGGCGAAAAATTCAAGGTCCATTCGAGTTCGAACTATTGCTGAGCACCGAGCACCGCGGCGACGGCGACAACCGGATCAAGGCCGCGCTGGACTGGCTGCAATCCCGCGACGTCGTGCGCAACGACAGCGATTGCCGCCGCGGGAGCTGGTACTGGGTCGAGCCGGAGCGGGCACCGAAGGGTTGCAGGGTTGTGCTGCGCACGCTGCACGGGCCAGCAGCATGAGCGACCCCTTCGCAGACCTGCCGCTCTTTCACTTCGGTGTGATACTTGCCGATCCGCCGTGGCGATTCTTCAACTATTCGGCAAAGGGCGAAGTCAAGAACTCAGTTGCGCAATACGATTGCATGGACTTGCCAGCAATCAAAGCGCTGCCGGTCGCCAATCTCGCCAAGTCCGATTCTGCGCTCATCATGTGGGCTACCGCGCCGATGCTGCCACAAGCCCTGGAAGTCATGCAGGCATGGGGGTTTACGTTCAAGAGTGCTGGCGCCTGGGCCAAGGAATCAAAGTCGGGCGATAAGATAGCGTTTGGGACTGGCTACGTTTTCCGCTCGGCGGCCGAATTCTATCTGGTCGGCACGATCGGCAAGCCCGCGATCCAATCACGATCCGTGCGTAATCTGATCTGGTCGCCGATCCGCGAGCACTCGCACAAACCCGATCAGATTTATGTGGACATCGAGGTGCTGTTTGACGGCCCCTACCTCGATCTGTTTTCGCGCCAAAATCGCCCAGGATGGACAGCGTGGGGAAGTGAAACCGGGAAATTCGAGGCAGGAGCATGACCACCTGGACCGAGAAACGCACCGCACAATTCCGCGACCTGTACGCGCAAGGGCTGT
>Ga0210406_10001032_pt1 | contig 35611 bp, 18 predicted proteins | sample IncBWC30MmetaG_FD_155454 | JGI IMG/M metagenome (GOLD analysis project Ga0210406, IMG submission 155454) | Forest soil microbial communities from Barre Woods Harvard Forest LTER site, Petersham, Massachusetts, United States - Inc-BW-C-30-M | ecosystem: Environmental > Terrestrial > Soil >... | reverse complement strand
GGCCTCCGTGCCTTCGTACCCTCTGTTTCTCGGTGCCCTGATGGTGCTGGCGTGCGGCATCACCATCCTGCAAGTCGCAGCCAATCCATACGTCGCCGTTCTCGGCCCGGCGAAAACCGCTTCCAGTCGCCTGAATCTTTCGCAGGCATTCAACTCGCTAGGCACCACCGTCGCACCGCTCCTCGGCGGATACCTCATCCTGAACGCCGCTGCCGAGAGCATGGCTGAATTGCGTCAGATGGCGCCCGACGCGCTGCAAGCCTATCGGGTGCACGAGGCCTCGTCGGTCAAGCTTCCGTACCTCGTCATTGGACTCGCTTTGCTCGTCCTCGGTTTTCTGATATCCACCTTCAAGCTTCCGCCTCTGCCGGGCGCCGAGCTTCACAAGAGCGATCCTACGGATAGCCTCTGGAAGTATCGCCATCTCGTTCTCGGGGCCATCGGAATTTTTGTCTACGTGGGTGCCGAAGTCTCGATCGGCAGCTTCATGATCAATTACTTCGGCCAGCCCGATATCGGGAACATCTCGGCAAGCCAAGCCTCGAAGTACCTCACCGCATATTGGTTCTGCGCAATGGTAGGCCGCTTCATCGGTTCCGCCATTCTTCGAAAAGTCCGCACCGGTTCGCTGCTCGGCATCGTCGCCCTGGCCGCGACTGCGCTGGTTCTCATTTCCATGGCCAGTTCCGGCCACCTCGCGATGTTCAGCATGATTCTGATCGGCTTGTGCAATTCCGTGATGTTCCCCAGTATCTTCACGTTGGGCATCGCCGAACTTGGTCCGCGCACCGGCGACGGTTCCGGCTTGCTGGTCATGGCGATTGTCGGTGGCGCCATCGTGCCGCTTTGCGTCGGTGTGCTCGCGGACCGCATCGGTCTGCAGCACTCGTTCATTCTGCCCGCGCTTTGCTACCTGTACATCGTGTACTACGCGTTTCGGGGTTCGCGGGTCGTCACTGGCAACCCAGTCTCACAGTGATTCACTTCGAGCTAAGTTATTGAAAGTTCGTGGAAGGCGTCTGGCGCGCTCGAGTAGGCGCGTCAACCATCGCGTAAAACAAACGCTAGAGGCCTTTGGGAGCCCTACAAGCGCCGATCGGAGTCGCCGACATGTTTTTGGGTCGGGAAGGTCGGTACGCGTGCCCTATAACTCACTGTAGCGCAATGTTAGCTTTGAGACAATAAAATGCCGAAGGGTCGGCAGACCTCACGGAGTCGCCGGCCCCTTCTTCGCGGGGCGGGTCTGTTCGACCGGGACCACGCCTTTTCCCTCCAGAACCGAATAAAACTTGTCCGCCGCCAGATCTTTCAATGATTCGGTCGCTCCCGAGGGCCAGTGAATTTCGATGGAGTCAATCTTGCTGGCCGACCCCAGCCCGAAGTGCACACGCAAGTCGTTCTGCGAAAGATAGCTGCCGCCGCTGTGAATCTCGTCGGTTTGCGTCATGCCACCGGCCACGATCTTCACGCGTGCGCCAATCGCCAGCCGATTGCTTTTTGTTCCTTGCAGTTCGAGACTTACCCAGTGCCGTCCGGGGATGCCCGGATTTTTGAGAACGGTCGGCGAGCCGTCGAGATTCTCGATCACCACGTCAATGTTGCCGTCGTTGAAAAGATCGCCCACGGCGAGTCCCCGGGACACGCGCGCCTCTTCGATCGCTGGTCCTGCCTGGTCGTGCGCGTCGCAGAACGTGCCGTTCCCCTGGTTCATGTCGAGCAGTTTCGGTTCGCGATAGCGATCGCCTGAAGGTAGCGTATCCACTTGCGGGTACACATGGCCGCTCGCCACGATGAGATCGAGCCAGCCATCGTTGTCGAGATCGACAAACGCGTCGCCCCACTTCACCCACCGAATCGAAGGCAGGGCCACGCCGGCTTGGTACGACACGTCATGGAACTCCCATTTGCCATCGTTTCGATAAAGCGTGTCGTAGTCGTCGGCGAAGTGCGTCACGTAGATCGACGGCCGCCCGTTGTGCAGGTAGTCGCCGAGCGCGATTCCCATCGATGCCTGCTCGTTGCCGTCCTCGCTGAGTGCCGTGCCCGATTCGAGACCGATCTCGGCGAACTTGCCTTTGCCTTCATTGCGATACAAATAACTCGGCGTGGAATCGTTGGCGACGTAGATGTCGGGCTTGCCGGTATTGTTGAAATCCGCCCACACCACGCCCAGTCCGTAATAGCCGCCCGGATCATCGACGCCTGCGGATTTCGTGACGTTGGTAAACGTGCCGTCCCCGTTGTTGTGGAAAAGGGAATCGCCCGAGCCTTTCAATCCGCGGGGGCCGCACTGCACGTCGATGCCCTTGTATTTGCAGTTGATACCTTTGCCGAAGGCCGGAGGATTCGCTAGATCGAACTCGACGTAGTTCGCGACCATCAGGTCGAGGAAGCTGTCGCCATCGTAGTCGCCGAAGGCCGCGCCCGTCGACCAGCGGCCGTCGGCCACGCCTGCTTTCGCCGTGACGTCAGTGAAGGTGGCGTCGCCGTTGTTGCGATAGAGAACATTGCCGCCGAGGCAGGTGATGTACATATCGGGCCAGCCGTCGTTGTTGTAATCGCCTACGGCGCCGCCATTCGCGAAGCATGGACTCGCGACTCCCGCTTTCTCAGTGACGTCGGTGAAGGTGCCGTCGTGATTGTTGTGATAGAGGGCGCCGCGCGCCTTCTCGCCTTTCTTCGCCATCTCAATCGTGGGCGCGTTGGTGAAGTAGATGTCGAGCCAGCCGTCGCGGTCGTAGTCAAGCAGAAGAACGCCGCCGCTCATCGATTCAAGAATGTATTTCTGATCAGGCGCAAGCAGGTGCTCGAAGCGGATGCCTGCCTTCTTTGTAATGTCTTCCAGTTGAGGGATCTTGCGGTCCTTGCATTTCATTTCCTTCACGCCCGGCGGAGGCGGCGCGGGCTGCGGGTGTCCGCCTTGGGCGAAGAGGGAAAGGGGAAGAAGAGAACTTAGGAACAACACTCGGATCGCGCAGAAGGCGGTGGGAGTCAATTCGTTCTTGGATGTGTTCAATGGAGAGGTGTGTCTGACTCGATCCATTCTACGTGTGCTGTCGATGGCATAGCTACACTCGGTCTCGCGGGCTGGGCGCCCATTGTTCCATAGTTCCGGCGGGGAGGTTTGAATAAGCTCTGGGGGCGCTTGTCGCAAGCTCTACGGAATCAGCTGGTAGCTCACGAAGGCTAACTGTGTGCTGTCGGGGGACCAGGAGGGGACGTTGATGGTGCCTTGGCCGCCGAAGAGCTTCGTGAGGATGGTGATTTTGCCGTCGCTCAGTTTCATGAGACGGAGCATGACATTCTTGTCTTCCGGGTGGCCTTCGACGCTGCGGTCGTAGGTGAGAAAGACCATCCACTGGCCGTCGGGCGAGATGTGCGGAAACCAGTTGTTGAACTCGTCGTGGGTGATTTGTTCTTGCGCGCTGCCGTCGGCTTTCATGCGCCAGATCTGCATGTGTCCGGTGCGCACGGAATTGAAGTAGATGTATTGGCCGTCGGGGGAGTAGTCGGGGCCGTCGTCGAGGCCCTTGGCGGTGGTGAGGCGCGTTTCGTTGCCGCCCTCGAAGGGGATCGAGTAGATATCGAATTCGCCGTTGCGCTCGCCGACGAAGGCGAGCGTTTTGCCGTCTGGGGACCAGCCGTGCCAGTAGGAGGGACCGTTGGGCGTGACTTCGCGCGGTGAGCCTCCGGCGAAAGGAACGATGTAGACGTGTGAGTTGTCTTCGTCTTTCGTCTGGTCACTGATGGCAATTGTTTTAGAGTCGGGCGAAATGCCGTGATCGTTGTTGCAGTGGAGGGCGAAGCCGGTGTCGATGAGGGCGGGCGTGCCTCCAGCGACGGGAATTTTTTCGAGGCGGCCTTTGCGATTGAAGATGAGCGAAGCGCCGTCGCGCGTCCAATTGGGAGCTTCGAAGCGTTCAGGGGCGAGATAGACGACGCGCCGATCGGTGGAGTCGATGGCGATGGTTTCGAGCGTGCTGTAGAGCTTCGGCTCGGCGATGGAAGCGGGCAGGGAAGTGACTTCGACGTTGGAGAACACGGCCTTTTCGACGACGTCTTTGTCGTGCGAGCAGATGCCGATGCCTATGTAGAAAGTGCCATCAAGGGAGACGGGCACGGAGCCACCTGCCATCTGAAAGGGCTGACCTTTGGAGGCGAGCCACATGGTGGCGTAGCGGCCGCGTCTTAGGAGGCGAATGCGCGCGGGCGCGGAGATGTTGGCCTGGATTTCGTGAGTGAGAGCGCTTTTCGCGTCGCGGTATTGGAGGGAGGTGAGGCCGCTTCCGTGAAGCGCGACGTCGGCGTAGGGGGAGTCGGCGTCGAGGGACTGGCGCACCATCACGACCGCCTTACGATGTTCGTTGACGCCTTGGCCGATGAAGGAGATGTCGGCGTTCACGGCCACGTCACCGGAGATTTTCTTCCAGACGAAATGGAAGGCATCGTTGGAGAGCCACATGTTTTCTCCGGCGGCGGAGAGTGTGAAAGCTTTGGCCGTGGCGTCGTAGGTGGCGGAGCCTGGATGGAGAGTCGTGCCGATGTCGGTGTGGCCTTCGAAGGGAGCGAGGCTTGCTGGGGAGTCGGCGGCGAAGGTGAGAGACGACGCGAGTGCAAGGATAATCGCGAGAGTTTTTAAGAAGAGTGCTTTCGGCATTGAGCTCTCCGGTTGTCGATGGCGCCTAAAGGCGCGACTGGACTTAACGCTTTGCGGTGCGGCTAAAGCCGCTCCCTGATACGACCCACCCCCTGATATGACCCACCTCACGGATACGACCCAACGCTACGCGTGCGTGGTAAGGAAGGTTTCGAGGCAGCGCTTGGCGGTTTCGAGTTCGGGGTAGCGGCTGCCTTCCTGTTCGAGGAGGTAGTACTCGAGTCCGCTGCTCTCGGCGGCGGCGAAGATCGCTTTCCAGGGCGCGACGCCCTCTCCGAATAGAACTTTGTAGCCCTGGCTGGGCGACCAGTCTTTGCAGTGCATCGACTTGATACGGCCGGGATGGGAGCGGATCCAGGCTACGGGATCGGCGCCTGATGCGACGCAGGTGCCTACGTCAAGTTGCAGGATGACCGACGGCTTGGTGTGTTCCGCGAGATACTGCGCTGGGAACTTGCCGTCGACTGAACGGAACTCCGGCTCGTGATTGTGGTAGCCGACTTTGAGGCCGGCGGGCTCGAGCTTTTCTGCGGCGGCATTCAGGGCGTCGGTCACGGATAGCCATCCATCGGGACCGGGCTTAGGCTGGCCGCTGGCGACGATGACGTACTTCGAGCCGAGCGTGAGGTTGAGATCGCGGGTGCGATTGATCTTGTCGGGCGCGAGGTATTCGAGATCATTGTGAGTCGAGTAGCAGTGGACGCCGAGATCGTCGAGCAGCTTGCGCATGTCCTTGTTCTGCGCGTCGGAGCGCTCGAAATAGGGCGCGTAGAACTCGACACACTGGTATCCCATTTCGCCGACGGCGCGCACCGTGGCTTCGGGATCTTTTTTGAGGGCTTCACGAACGGAATAGAGCTCGAGGCCGACCGGGAGTTTGGACTTTGTGGCGCGTGCGGTAAAAGCGTAAGGAAGCATCGCTGAGAGAGCCAGGAAGGATCGACGGTTGATCGGGGTCATGGGCTACTTTTTACTTGAGTCGGGCGTTGCGTGTCCAAGAAAAACATTCTGTGGGGCATGAGATGTTCTTGGGGAAATCTTAGGATCGCGGCTTTGCGTGGAATCCCACGCTAAAGAAAATAGGCTTCAAACGGTCGGTTGTGGCCGCGGCCGGGGATATCTCGATGCCGCGACAAAGGTGGGAGCCTGCCGTTACACTGAAGCTAGCCCTTCGGAAAACATCATCAGCGGAAGGAATGAACATGGCATCCGTAGAGTCCGCCATGCCCGTTGCCGCAACCTCCTCGCCTTTATCTAAAGAAGAACTGCGCCGGATGAACGCGTATTGGCGCGCCGCGAACTATCTGTCGGTCGGCCAAATTTACCTATATGACAATCCACTGCTGCGCGAGCCACTCAAGATCGAACACGTGAAGCCGCGCCTGTTGGGACACTGGGGCACGACCCCGGGCCTCAACTTTATTTATGTGCACTGCAACCGGCTTATCAAAAAGCTTGACCTGAACATGATTTACATCACGGGTCCGGGACACGGCGGCCCTGGTCTGGTGTCCAACACCTACCTGGAAGGAACCTACAGCGAGTATTACCCGAACATTCCGCAGAGCGAAGCGGGCATGAAGCGGTTGTTCAAGCAGTTTTCTTTTCCCGGAGGAATTCCGAGCCACGTGGCACCCGAGACGCCGGGATCGATCCATGAGGGCGGGGAACTGGGATACAGCGTGGCGCACGCGTATGGGGCGGCGCTTGATAATCCGGATCTGTTGGTCTGTTGTGTGGTCGGCGACGGCGAGGCGGAGACCGGGCCGCTGGCGGCGAGCTGGCATTCCAACAAGTTTCTGAATCCCGCACGCGATGGTGCCGTGTTGCCGATTCTTCATTTGAATGGGTACAAGATCGCGAATCCCACGCTGTTGGGTCGCATGACGGATGAGGAGTTGACGGGATTATTCCGCGGGTATGGCTACGAGCCGATATTTGTTGAGGGCAGCGAGCCGGAGGCGATGCATCAGTTGATGGCGGAGAAGATGGAGTCCGCGATCCGGGAAATCCATGAGATCCAGGATCGAGCGCGGAAACAAAGAGATGTGACGCGGCCGATCTGGCCAATGATCATCCTGCGCTCGCCCAAGGGATGGACGGGGCCGAAGATGGTGGACGGCAAGCCGGCGGAGGGCACGTGGCGGTCGCACCAGGTGCCGTTCTCGGAGATGGCGGGCCATCCGGAACACCTGCGGCTGCTGGAAGAATGGATGAAGAGCTACAAAGCCGAGGAACTGTTCGACGAAAGCGGGCGGTTGATTCCGGAGGTGGCAGAGCTGGCACCAAGAGGCGAGCGACGCATGGGCGCGAACCCGCATGCCAATGGTGGTCTGCTGCTGAAAGACCTGATGATGCCGGATTTCCGCGACTACCGTGTGGAAGTTCCGAAACCGGGCAGCGTGAATTCAGAAGCGACGCGGGTGCTGGGGACATTCCTGCGGGACGTCATGAAGTTCAATCTGGCGGCGAAAAACTTCCGCGTGTTTGGACCGGACGAGACGGCTTCGAACCGGCTGGATGCGGTGTATGCGGTGACGGACAAGGTGTGGATGGAGCCTCTGCTGCCGGTGGACGAGCATCTCTCGCCAAACGGAAGGGTGATGGAAGTTCTCAGCGAACACATGTGCCAGGGCTGGCTGGAAGGGTATCTACTGACCGGGCGGCACGGATTCTTCTCGTGCTACGAGGCGTTCATTCACATCGTGGATTCGATGTTCAACCAGCACGCGAAGTGGTTGAAGGTGACGCGGCACATTCCGTGGCGACGGTCGATTGCATCGTTGAATTACCTGCTGACCTCGCACGTGTGGAGGCAGGATCACAACGGGTTCAGCCACCAGGATCCGGGATTCATCGATCATGTGGTGAACAAGAAAGCGGACGTGGTGCGGGTGTATTTGCCGCCGGATGCGAACACGCTGCTTTCGGTGGCGGACCACTGCCTGCGCAGCCGCGACTACGTGAACGTGATCGTCGCGGGCAAGCAGCCGGCGCCGATGTGGCTGGATATGGACTCGGCGATCCGCCATTGCACGGCCGGAATTGGCATCTGGAACTGGGCCAGCAATGATCAGAATGCCGAGCCGGACGTGGTGGTGGCGAGCGCCGGGGATGTTCCGACTTTAGAGGCGCTGGCGGCAGTTGACCTGCTGCGGCAGCATTTCCCGGACATCCGGATCCGGTTTGTGAACGTGGTGGACCTGATGACCTTGCAGCCCTCAAGCGAGCATCCGCATGGTTTGACGGATCATGATTTTGATTCGATCTTCACGAGCGATAAACCGATCATCTTTGCCTATCACGGGTATCCGTGGCTGATTCACCGGCTGACATACCGCAGGCACAATCATGACAATCTGCACGTGCGCGGATACAAGGAAGAGGGCACGACCACGACGCCATTCGACATGGCGGTGCAGAACGATCTCGACCGGTTCCACTTGGCGGGGGATGCCGTCGATCGTGTTCCGCGGCTGCAGCGCATGGGGGCGCACTTCAAGCAGTTCCTGCGCGACAAGCTGGTCGATCACAAACAGTATGTCGACGACCGCGGGGATGATATGCCGGAGATCAAGAACTGGAAGTGGCCGTATTAGCGATGGAAATCTTAAACCGCAAAGGTCGCTAAGAAGAGCAGGTTATGAGTGTGTTCTTCGGCTGCTGCGGCCGGCACAGATTAAATCTTAAAACGCAGAGGACGCAGAGAAGGACCGCAGAGGGCGCAGAAAAAAACCCTTCTGCGACGTTGAATGTCGATGAACGTTCTTGTTCTTAACTCGGGAAGTTCCAGTCTCAAGTTTCAGCTGATCTCCACGGACATGGATCGCATCCGCGGAAACGCCGACGAGCGCCTGCTCAGGGGCGTGGTGGAGCGCATCGGCGGGGAAGCGATCATCACCCTGAAAAAGAAAGATGGAACGCAAGAAACGCAGACGGCGCCGCTCCGCGACATTGGGGCCGCGCTGGATTTTGTGATTCGGTGGGTGGCATCGGACCAGTCGGGGCTTGCGGAGGTGCGCGGGCCGGGGGATGTGCACGCGGTGGGGCATCGCGTGGTGCACGGCGGAGAACGGTTCACGGAGTCGACGATCATCGATGACGACGTGCTGAAGGGCATCGAGGGATGCATTGAACTGGCGCCGTTGCACAATCCGAACAACATAAGGGGATTTCTGGCGGCGCGGGCATTGTTTGGCGTCGCTACGCCGCAGGTGGCGGTGTTCGATACGGCGTTTCATCACTCGCTTCCCGAGCAGGCTTATCTCTATGCGATTCCCTATCACCTCTATCGGCGGCATCGGATCCGGCGGTATGGATTTCATGGGACGTCGCACCGGTATGTGGCCTACCGATACCGAGTGCTGCAGAAGATTACGCGCGAACAGACTCATGTGATTACGCTGCACCTGGGGAACGGGTGCTCGGCGGCGGCGATTCGCAACGGGTCTCCGGTGGATACGTCGATGGGAATGACGCCGCTCGAAGGCCTGGTGATGGGCACGCGCTCGGGAGATCTGGATCCGGCTATCGTCAACCTGATTTCGGCGAAGGAAGGATTGTCCCCGCACGAGGTGGAGTCATTGCTCAACACGCAGTCGGGGTTGCTGGGCATTTCCGGGCTGACGAATGACATGCGGGTGCTGCAGGCAGAAGTGAAAGAGCACGATGACCGTCGGGCGCGGTTGGCGATTGATGTGTTCTGCTATCGCGCGCGGAAATACATCGGGGCGTTTTTGGCAGTGATGGGCGGATCGGATGGGATCGTGTTCACGGGTGGCATTGGGGAGAACTCGCCGGAGATTCGTGCGCAGATTTGTGCGCGAATGGAGTGGGCCGGGATCGTGCTTGATGCGGAGAGAAATCAGAAGACCGTGGGCAAAGAGGGATTGATCAGCAGCGATTCTTCCAGGTTAGCGGTGTACGCGATTCCTACGGATGAAGAATTGTTGATTGCGCGGGACACGGTGCGATGTATTTTGGGGGAGGCGCATCCGTCGTAGTGCGGTCCGCGCCAGCGCCTAAAGGCGCGTTCGTGCGCGACCTTTACGGTGCGCCTGAAGGCGCACCCTGATACGAATCTTTACCCTGATACGAATCTTTGTCCTGATGCGACGTCTTTGAGAAGAGTCTCTGTCCTGAGACGAGTCTTCAGACGGAGTATGAGACGTCGTCGTCGGTGGCGACTTGCGCTAGAGCGCTGCCGTTGGCGGATGCGAGGGAAGATTTGCTGCCGCGGCGCATCGCTACGATTCCGGTGCGGACCATCTCCAGCACTCCATAGGGCCTGAGGACTTCGAGCAGGCCGTCAATTTTGTCTTCTGCGCCCGTGATTTCGATGGTGAGCGAATCGGGGGCGACGTCGACTACTCTCGCGCGGAAAACGCTTGCCAGTTCCAAAACGTGGGAGCGCGCTTCGTGCGTGGCGGCCACTTTGATCATGGCTAGATCGCGCACGATAGCCGGCTGGTTCGTGATGTTTTCGACCAGCAGGACGTTGACGAGCTTGTAGAGGTTGGCTTCGATGCGGCGCGCCTGGTCGCGGTCGGCTTCGGCGGTGATGGTCATGCGTGAGACTTCGGGCTTCTCGGTCCGGCCGACGGTGAGCGAATCGATGTTGAAGGCGCGGCGCCGGAACAGGGAAGCGACGCGGGTGAGGACGCCGGGCTTGTTTTCCACGTAGACCACGAATGTGTTCATCATGATGGGTTACTCGTCGGCCGCCGTTTCCACGATGGGGCTGGGGCGGCGAATCATCTCGTGCAGCGACGCGCCGGCAGCGACCATCGGATAGACGGTGTCTTCCTGCTCGACCTTAAAGTTGATCAGCACGGGACCATTGTGCTCGCGAGCTGTGCGAACGGTGGGCACGACTTCGGAGCGCTGAGTCACGGTCATGCTTCGGATGCCGTAAGCGTCGGCGAGCTTGGCCAAGTCGGGATTCAGCAAAGGCGTGGCCTGGTAGTTGCGCTCGTAGAAGAACTCCTGCCACTGGCGCACCATGCCCAGGAAGCCGTTGTTGATGATGGCGATGTTGACCTTGAGGTTTTCCTGCACGATGGTGGCGAGTTCCGACATGGTCATCTGGAAGCCGCCGTCACCGACAATCACCCACACTTCCGCTTCGGGGCGCGCTACTTTTGCGCCGATGGCCGCGGGTAAGGCGAATCCCATGGTGCCAAGGCCCCCGGAAGTGATGAGGGAACGTGGGCGCTCGTGCTTGTAGTACTGCGCTTCCCACATCTGGTGCTGGCCGACGTCGGTAACGACGATGGAGTCGACATCGCGCGTCTCGTGCCACAGGTCGTTAATCACATGCGCGGCGTAGAGGTGACCGTTGTCGGGAAGGTTCTGGATGTCGCGGACAGCGGCGTCCCCTTTCAGTTGGTCGATGAAGTCGAGCCAGTCGCTTCGATTGACAGAGTTCACGTGCGGCAGCAGTTCGTCGAGGACTTCGCGGAGATCGCCCACGAGGGCGACATCGACTTTCACGTTCTTGTTGATCTCGGCCGGGTCTATTTCGACGTGAATCTTCTTGGCGTTGGGCGCGTAGGTTTTCAGGTTGCCGGTGACGCGGTCGTCAAAACGCATGCCGAAGGCGAGGAGAAGATCGGCCTCCTGAATAGTGTGATTGACCCAGGCTTCGCCGTGCATCCCCATCATGCCGAGGTTGAGCGGGTGGGACGACGGAAAAGCGCCGAGGCCTAGCAACGTCATCGCTACCGGAATTCCACTGCGCTCCGCGAAATCACGGACTTCTTTCATCGCGCCCGAGATGATGATTCCGTGGCCCGCAAGAATGAGCGGGCGCTTGGCATTCTGGATCAGTTCCAGGGCTTGCTCGTACTCCTTCGCATCGGGAGAGAGGTCGGGGCGGTAGCCGGGGACTTGCGGCTTGGCGGCGTCCCAATCGAATTCGCAGGAAGTCTGCTGCGCATCTTTGGTGATGTCGACGAGCACGGGGCCGGGGCGGCCGGAGCGGGCAACGTAGAAGGCTTCCCGAATGGTGCGGGCAACTTCGCTGGCGTGGGTCACGAGATAGTTGTGCTTGGTGATGGGCAGGGTGACGCCGGTGATGTCGGTTTCCTGGAAGGCGTCGGAGCCGATAAGTTTGCTGCCAACCTGGCCGGTGATGCAGACGATGGGAGAGGAGTCGAGCATGGCGGTCGCGATGCCGGTGACCATGTTGGTCGCCCCGGGACCGGAAGTGGCGACGGCAACGCCGACTTCGCCGCTGGCGCGCGCGTAGCCGTCGGCCATGTGAGTGGCGCCCTGCTCGTGGCGCACGAGCACGTGATGAATCTTGCTGTGCTTGAGGGCGTCGTAAGCAGGGAGGATCGCTCCGCCCGGGTAGCCGAAGACGTGGGTGACGTTTTCGCGTTCGAGGCATTCCCAGAGAATTTGTGCGCCGGTCTTAGTCATCGTTACTCCTCGTCTAATCCGGGCCTTGCGGCCCGACGGGCGGGACGCCCGTCGCTCCATCGAAATCGTTCCCTAAAGCAACGGGCCATCATCTTGCTTTGGATGATGGCCCGTTCAGAAGCTTGGCTGACGGTTACATCATCCGCTGCAGTCGGTCCCTACAGATACTCGTACGACGGCAATGCGAACGAGTCGGCCGCTCCGGATAATTCGCGTCGGATTGGGTGCGGAAGTCAGCATAGGCACCAACGAGTATCTGACGTTTGTAACCCGTTCCCAGCTGCCGAGTCAAGACTATTTTGACCGGACGGTCGGTCGGTGTCAACCCTCGATGCGTAGTAGCAGGACTGGTTCGACCATGAAATCGAACTCGTTGATGGTGCTAACGGCGCGCCGGATGACTGGCTCGGACACCGGCTCGACCGTAATGACGAAGGAGACGCGGTCCTTGGGGAGGTGAGGCTCCTGCTCGAGGGAATCGATGTTGATCGATTCATGGGCAATGACTTCGGCGACGCGGGCCACGATGCCGCGCTGGTCTTTGACGGTGAGGCGAAGGTACCAGCTGACGGGCTTGGGACGGTCGGACAGGGGTAAGGCGCGCGAACTCAAGAAGCCCGGGATGTTTTTGGCGGACATCTGTCCGGCGGCGAAGTCGCGGGAGATTTCGATGAGGTCGGATACGACGGCCGATCCGGTGGCGTCCCCGCCCGCGCCACGGCCGTAGAACATCTGCGTGCCGATCTTGTCGCCGACGAGGAAGACTGCGTTGTTGACGCCCTCGACCTTGGCGAGCATGGAACGGCGGCTGACCAGCCAGGGGCGCACCGAGACCTCGAGGCCGTCGTCGGTTTGCTCGGCGGAGCCCACGAGGCGGATGGTGCTTTCGAGGCGGTTGGCGGAGTGGATGTCGATGGCGCGGACGTGGCGGATGCCGTAGGTGGGGATGCGCGCGACGTCGAGGGCGCCTTCGAAGGCCATGCGCGCGAGGATGCAGAGTTTGTCGCGCGCGTCCTGTCCATCAATGTCGAAGGAAGGGTCGGCTTCGGCGAAACCTGCTTTCTGGGCTTCGGCTAGCGCTTCAGCGAATTCAATTCCGCGGCTTTCCATCTGGGTGAGGATGTAGTTGGCGGTGCCGTTGAGGATGCCGTGCACAGAGCGTAGGCGATCGCCAGCGGTCGATTCGTGAATCACGCGCAGGATGGGAATGCCACCGGCTACGCTGGCTTCAAAACCGATCGGCAGCTTGCGCGCGAGGGCGAGAGAGAAGAGTTCGTCGCCGTGTCCGGCAAGGAGATTCTTATTGGCCGTGACGACGGGCTTGCCTTGTTCCAAGGCCCCGCGTACAAGCAGGAGCGAATCGCCGGTGCCACCCATGGTTTCGACGACGACATCGACGTTGGGATCCTGAAGAAGCTGATTCCAGTCGGAGTAAACGCGGGCGCCAGCCGGAGCGGTGGTGGGTTCGATGCTGGAACGGCGGCAGACGGCGGTGACTGTGAGCGTTATGCCGCTGCGGTGGGCGATGAGATCACGATGCTTCTCGATGATGTCGGCTGTGGCGCGACCTACGGTTCCGAAACCGACAATGCCGACGCGAACTTGTTTTTTCATAAGAATTTTGTATATCGGTCCAATGAATTCAACGCCTAAAGGCGCGCCCTGATACGAACCTCTAAACGAAATCTCCGCTGTTCATAACCTGTGCCATACAAAGGTCGTCGGCACGCGATTTGTTACGCGGCCCGAGTGTTACCTGCCTGGGCCGTCGCACCAGTAAAGTGCTTAGGTCCTCGCGCCGGTCGCATTGGTGCTTAAGAACTCCTGGTGGACGGCGCGGACCACGTCGTCCACGCGAGAATTGGTTACGGCGAAGCAGATGTTCAGCTCACTGGCACCTTGGGCGACGGCGATTACGCTGACGTTGTTCCGGGCCACGACCGAGAAGAGGCGTCCCAGGATGCCGCAGGTGCCCTTCATGCCTGAGCCGAGAACGGCGATCACTGCGACGTCGCGATGCACGGTCACCGGATTCAACACTCCGTGCTTGAGTTCGGTGCGGAAGAGCCGCTGAATGGCGTGGACAACGCGCTCGGTGTCGGCTTCGCGCAGGACGAGGCCGAGGGAATCTTCGGAAGAGGATTGCGTGGAGAAGAGCACATCCACATGTTCATGGCCCAGGCGCAAAAACAAGCGGCCGAAGATTTCGGCGAAGTGGACATCGCGGCGGGTGGTGACCGTGACCAGCGACGCTTGGGTGACGGCGGTCACCGCCTTTACGGGCCGGGTGCTTTCGGGGAGGCGCTCGACAATTTTGGTGCCGGGGACGTGGGGCTTAAAAGAGTTCTTGATCCAGACAGGAATGCCGCGGTCCATGGTGGGCCAGATGGCCTTGCGATGGATCACCTTCGCGCCGTAATAAGAAAGTTCAATGGCTTCGGCGAATGTAATCTCGGGGAGCGTGACAGCATCGGGGCAGACGCGCGGGTCGGCTGTGAGGACGCCGTCGACGTCGGTCCAGATCCAGACCTCTTGAGCATTCATGGCTGCGCCGAGGATAGTGCCGGAGTAGTCGGAGCCTCCGCGACCGAGGGTGGTCACCTGGCCTGAGGAGGTGGCGCCGCTGTATCCCATGACGACGGGAATGCTGCCTTGCAGCAGCAGTGGGTTGAGTACGTCGCTGCAGAGACGGGCGGTGCCTTCCATGTCGGGTGCAGCGTCGCCGAACTTGTCATCAGTGGCAAGGACACGTGCGGAATTTACGAACGTGGCCTTGGCGCCGAGTTCGTTCAAGCAGGCAGCGAAGATGTGCGCGGACATCTGCTCGCCGAGGGGAAGCGCCATATCCATTACCTGGGCGGTGGCGGATCCCAAGAGCAGGAGCGCTGCTGATAGCTCGCGGAGGCGCTGCAGTGTCGGCTGCACTTCGGCGGCGACGGCTTTCTTCGTCGAGCCAGAGAATAGTTCAGCAACGACTTGTTCGTGGCGAGTTTGCAATTGGAGGAGACCGTCTTCCATTTGCTTACCGTTTCCGGTGCGTGCGGAATTCAGCACGCTCAGGATGAGGTCGGTGACTTTGGAGAGGGCGGAGACCACGACCACTACGGGAGCACCGCCCTGTGCGTGGCATTGCACGATGGTGGCCGCTTGCCGAATACGTTCGGCACTCCCGACGGATGTGCCGCCAAATTTCATGACTACCAAGCTCATGGAGATTCCTGGCGCGAGTCGTTGAATCTAGTAGTACAGCACGCGGACGCGACAAGAGACAAGACTCTCGTTGGGATACGTCCCGCGGGCGGCGTCACGTGTGCGGAGAGGATTTGAGGGATTAAACAACGGGCCGGCCTCCTGAAAATAGAAGCCGGCCCGGTTGGTTGTGGCAGGTTCGGCTACTGCTTGCCGATGATCTTGCCGTTTACGTCGACGTTATCGAGCACCACGACGCTGGAGCCCGTTTCCGGACCGCCGTCCATGAGCAAGTAAACGCTCTTGATCTTGCTGCCTTGGGCGATCGGCGGATTCATTTGCGCTGGGTTGGCAGGATCGAAGCGCAGGCGCTTCCATCCGGCCGCGGGCGCCGGTTGCGACGTACCTGTGGCGCATCCGGCCTTGTGGACGACCTCGTCGCTGGTCACGATCGCAAAGCGCGGAGTTGTTGCCGTGCACTGTCCGCCACTGCGAATGTCGTAGCCAAGCTCCGTGATGGACATTCCTTCGACATCGCGAACCTGGACACCAGCCTGCGCCTGGTTGGACGCGGCGCTGGTCTTGGAGAGCAACAAGCCCTGGTTGCGTGTGTCGGAGTTGTTGGCAGCCGTTGAAGAGACGCCAGTACCGTCCATCCAGGTCGCGGCTACCGTGTTAGAGGAAGCCGGATCGTAGGCAAACGGCCAGGCACGGAGGCGATCACCGCTGGAAGCGTCGTCGCCACCACCGCCGTCGTCACCGCCGTCATCCCCGGAAGCCACTTTGAGGACAACCGGCAGATTCACACCGGCGGTTCCGTTCGCGGAGATCGCGACGGTCGCCGTGTATGTCCCTGAGGCAAGGCCGGTGGGATCGACTGAGATGCTCAGCGTGCCCGGGGTAGTGCCTCCCGATGGAGTTACCGATAGCCACGTTCCGCCATGAGCCGCGGCCGTGAAGCTGAGAGGCGACCCGGTACTCATTACGCGGAGGGTTCGTGGAGACGGCGTGGAGTGACCCGACTCGTACTCGAAGTAGGCAGCGCGAGACGGCCACACTCTGAGTCTGCCGGACCCGGTGCTGGTGGTGATCACCAGCGTGACCGGGATTGTTTGCGGGCTATTCGACGCTCCGCCTGAGGTGACCGTCACCGTTCCGTTGTAGGTTCCCGCGGCGAGTCCTGAAGGATTCGCGGTTACGGTCAAAGAAGCGGGGGTTGAGCCGGAGGCCGGGGTGACGCTGAGCCATGCGCCGCCAGCGGCAAGGGCGTTGATGCTGACAGCCGCTCCACTGCTGGCCACGGTTACCTTTTGCGTTCCGGCAGTCGTGGAGCCCGCAGCGTAGCTGAAGGAGACCGTTCCCGGACTGATGTTGAGGGACGGATTTCCCGTGGGAGCTGTCAGAGTGAGAGAGACCGCGACCTTCTGCGGAGAGTTGGATGCTCCGGCCGCGGTAACAGTGATCGTGCCCGTGTAATTTCCTGCCGCAAGGCCACTCGGATTCACCGAGGCGGTGAGACTACCCGGCGTGTTTCCGCTACCTGGCGTGACACTGAGCCAAGAGCCGGAGGATGTCGCCGTGTAGCTCATCGCGCTGCTGGCGGTGACGTTAATTGGCTGACCAGCGGGGACTGCTCCACCGGTTTGATAAGTGAACGACAGGCTGGCGGGACTGACGGTGAGGGTTGTCACAGGAGCAGCCGTTACGGTCAGCGACACAGCGACCTTCGGGCTGTTCGCGGCCCCCGCGGAAGTTATGGTCACGTTGCCGTTATAGGTTCCAGCGGCCAATCCCGACGGATTGATCGAGACGCTGACGTTGCCGCCAGTCGTTCCGCTGGGCGTTGCCGAAAGCCAGGTTGCAGAGGTTGCGGTGGTGAAGTTGACTGCCGAGCCGCTACTTGCAACGGCGAAGGCCTGTGCTGCGGGTGTGCTGCTGCCGATCTGATAGGTGAAGTTCAGGCTGGCAGGGTTTGTCGTCAAGGTTGGCAAGGCCGCAGCCGTAACGTTCAAAGTAACGGCTACTGTCTTGGGGCTATTGGATGCGCCCGCGGACGCAATCGAGACGGTACCGGTGTAGGTGCCAGCTGCGAGGGAGGCTGGATTCACGGAAACGGAAACGCTGCCCGGAGTGCTTCCGCTAGCAGGCGTGGCCGTGAGCCAGGTCGCAGACGTGGACGCAGTGTAGTTGAATGCGGTGCCGCTGCTGCTGACCGCGACATTCTGCGCGCTGGGAACCGATCCACCGCTCTGATAGCTGAACGAGAGTGTGGCCGGGCTGACGTTGATGGTGGGCAATGGGGCAGGTGCGTTCACGGTGATCGCTTGCTTAATGGTGCCGGTGCCACCGCCGTAGCTATCGATGGCCGCTGCGGACAAAGTGGCCGTGGTGGTCGCCGTCACGGTCGGAGCCGTCCAACTGAAGGTCCAGCTATGAGTGCTGCTTGGTGCACTGTGAACGATCTCGCCGTTGAGAACTTTTGTGCCGGTTCCGGCGGCAAACGTGCCCGCTGACGCCGCGACATCGACGCCGCCGTTGCCAGAAGCGATGACGCTGACTGAGATGGTGTAGCTGTTGGTGGAGCCCGACGCGACACTGGTTGGGCCGGTGATGGTCACGGTCGGTTTGCTGGTGCTGCCGCTATGGCATGACGTGCAAGTCGAGCCATTTATTCCGGAAAATCCGGAAATGCCGTTGCTGCTGGCCTCGGCAGGGAGCGCCCAATGAAGAGCGACGATGAAGGTAAGAACGATCCACGACCAGCGAACAATTCCGGGAAACGTGCGCGAATCGTGGCGAACGGGAACGATGAAAGACTTGCCGGCAGACAGGGAATTCGTGAGGTCCACGGTTGCTTCCTTTCTTTCGGCAGTCGTATGGCGCATACGAAGACCGATGGGGGACGAAGGATGCAGATTGTTCGGGATGCTCCAACCCTTACGGACGAAGCACGCTTCTCAGTTGCAATGGGCTGCGTTCAGTGGCGTGTGGCGAGGAACTGATCAAATCGCTTTCACTACTAGGGACAGTAATAGCACTCGGGAATGTCGACAAGGACACGCTGGTGAAGGTGAGCACATGTCCCATGGCTTGGCGAAAGTAACGTCCTTGTGAGTATTGATGTGCGTCGATGTTGGTAAAAGAAGCTTCGAGGTGTGCGGAGCAGCGGGCTGGTTTAGTTGGTGGGATTTCGCGGAAATTTCAGATAGGGGAGTCGGACAGTGTCGATGGTGACTTGGTCGGCACGAATATTGGCAGGCGCCTCGAGGCCCTGAGCACCGGCATTCGTGACGTAATCGTCCTGATCGACGCCATCGCCACTGACGCCCAGGCCGCCTACCAGAACGCCGTTCTTATAGAGCGGCAGGCTTCCGGGGAAGAATACGATTCCATTTTGCTTTGGATTCGACGGTTGAGAGCCTTGCGTGCACGGATTCGAAAGATCCTGCGAGTAGAGATCGAAAAATGGGCCATGATTCGATCCGTCGATTCCGGGAGGGAAAAGAGGCTGGGCGCCGAAACCGATGGTGCGATTGGTGATCGCAGTATTCGACGGGATACCGGGCAGATCGCTCGAGCCTGCTCCGCTGAAGTAGATCACGTTGCGGGCCTTGGCCACGGCGACATCGATGCTGAAGACGGTGGCGTCAGGCATGCGATGAAGCGCGAGTACGGTTCCGTCGAGGTCGGTGACGGCAATGGTCATGCGAGTACGCGATCCCGAAGGCAGGCGAATCACAGCGCGGGTCAGGTCTGCGGTCGCGACTGCCTGGTTCACGATGGCCGCGACGTCGGATTGGGTCAGGCCGCCGGTGCCGGCGTTTGGACCGACGAGGTTCCCTTCGGGCGGAAGTGCTCCTGCGACCGGGCCGACCAGGTAAGTTCCACTAACGGTTCCAGCGGAAACGCCAGCGGGGATCACCGTCTGATTCACGAAAGGCAATGAGATGCCTCCGATGATGACGACACCCGGGGGCGGAAGCTGAGCAGAAGTTGGAAGAAATCCCGACCGCGAGGCGGCCGAGAAAGCAGCGAATTCGGAAACGCTCGTCGAATTGCTGACCACGCCAATGCCGCCGACGGCGTGTCCACCTTTGAAGAGCGGAACTCCACCCGGATTGACGGCTGCGGGATCGCTGTCGACGGCGTCGGCTTTACCGGTGGCGACCCCGAGACCAAAGCTTGCGCCGTCAATCGAGCGCGAGGGAGTGATGGTCTTGCCGGCATTGAACGTGGTGTTCAAGGGACAGCCACGATTCGTGTTCTCGATTCCATAAAGGTCCGCATTGGGAGCAAACGAAACGCCGGGAGGGAAATGAATTCCGCTGATGAAGCGCACGGTACGGCTCGAGAGCGGCGCCTGATCATTGCTAAAAAGAGCTGCGGTTCGAGCGAGCGATACAGCAAGTTCGTGACTGTCGACAGCGACCCCAAAATTACCGATCGAGGTAGCAGGCGCGCCCGGAGTTTCGAAGACGGCCAGAATGGCGCCGGTGCGATCGGTGACCGCTACAACTACCGGAACGTCGACGGAGAGGGCGGCGCTCTGGACGATCGAACCGACTTCTGCGACAGAGAGTGGGACGGCCGGCGAAGCGTTCTGCGGCGTCGAGGTTGCGGGTCCGTTGCCACTGCACGCGGTGACGATCAATCCGATGCAAGTCAGCGCGAGCATGCCAAGGGAACTCAACAGCCGTCGATGAGGCGCTTTTCGCATGTCCGGTACAGAGAGACATGAGATATCGCTTGGCACGCAGGATATCCCACGCGAATGACCTTACCGCAGTAGTGAATGTAATACGGGTGGCGACGGAGAACGGCGGTGCCGCTACTTTCGTGTAACCAGAGTGATCAATCCCGCGGCTGGTAACGTTGACATTCCCAGTCACTCTGGCAGAATTCGCTCAGACCCCATTATTTTCTGGAAGATTAAAGGGAGAACCCTCTTGAATACCTGTAAAAGATGGACCGCGGCCGTTCTCTGCCTGCTGCTTTCGCCGCTTCCGGCGTTTTGCCAATCTGCTTCGGGTGACCATGCCGGGCAAATCAACGCGCTGGTGCCTGCGGCGACGCGCAATGCAAAGCCCGCGAAGGTGAGGGACGATCTCGATTGGAACGATCTGCTGCAAACGCAGAAGTCGGGTCGCCTGCGCGCTGGCTTGAAAGACGGTTCGATTCTGAGTCTGGGCTCCAACAGCGAGTTGAAGGTGGTGCAACACGATGCGGCTTCGCAGCAGACATCGCTGGAAATGGATTTCGGCAAGGTCCGCAGTAAAGTGGTGAAGATCACCCAGCCGAATGGAAAATTCGAGATCAAGACTCCCAATGCCGTGATCGGCGTGGTTGGGACGGACTTCTTCGTCGGCTTTGAGGCCGATCGCACCACCGTGATCTGTTATCGCGGAAAAGTCATGGTGACCCCATCGGGGAACGCCAAGATCATGCGCAATTCTGGCCAGGCAGACGGCAACAATTCGATCGCCGTGAGTGAAGGACAGATGGTGATCATCAGTTCCGAAATTCCGGCGGGAGGATTCCAGTCGAGTCAGGCGCCGCCGGACGCGTTGCAGGCCAGCATGACGGACACGAACGTACCCGATGGGCCTTTGCCGTCAGTCCATCCGCATCTGGTGCGAAACCTGATTATCGGGATCGGGGCAGCAGCGACGGGGTGGGCTGTGGGATACACTCAGCTGAATTCGAGCGGAGGTGCTGCAACGCCGCGAGTCCCGAACTGCCAGACCAATCCGAATCCGAAACTGTGTGGATGATTCGGGCGCGAATCTGTAGATCGGCAAGGTGCGCCGGGAAAGTATCGATCGATAAGGCCCGACAGGGCGCTTCATGACGCCAAATTCGCAGCGCTGGTCGCAACGGCTAAGCCGGATTTCGACTCGGCAGATTGACATGGTTCTCGCGCTGCTGGTAACAGCGGCGGGACTGGTTCTATTTGCATTTGCCGGCATCGGGGGAAACCGCGGTGCCGGCTTCCTATTTCTGCAGAACGTTGAGCAGAGCCTCCTCGATACCCGTTTCGAACTGCGCGGAGCCCGCAAGCCGGATGACCGCATCGTGATCGTTGGCATTGACGAGAAGACGTTGATGCATGAAGGCTCATTCCCTCTGCCTCGCCGCTCATATGCGGACCTAGTGAAGAGACTCAGCGAAGAGGGGGCGCGCGTGGTGGCTTTTGATGCGACTTTCCCCACGCCTGAGAGCAATTCGGCCACGCAGGCGCTGGATCGTCTGCAGGCACGCCTGGGTGGGGCTGCCGCGGTCAACGTCGAGAAGGAGATCAAGCGGTTGAAGGGAGAGAGCGATCAGGATGGCGCCTTCGCTGCGTCGCTGAAGGCATCAGGCAATGTGGTGCTGGGGCACCTTTTCTTGGACAACGAACGCGCCAAGAACGCCGATCCCAAGCTGGAAGAGGAGTACTTCAACATTGTGTGGGCGAAGTCGTTTCCGCAGGTGCTGAAGGTGAAATCGAAGGACGGGAAGGATTTCGACCTCGCGCAGGCGTGGATCAGCAGTGGCGGAACGGTCGCGGCGGGCGCGGAGGCGAATATCACGAAACTCGCTGAGGCCGCGGTGTCCTATGGCTTCATCGACATCAATCCGGATCCGGACGGAACGCTTCGGCATGCATTGCTCATCATGCGGTACCGCGACCAGGACTTCTTTCCTTCTCTCGCGATGCAAGTACTGCGGGAATACGAACAGATCCCAGACCAGGAGATCGAGGCCTACATTGCAGAGAACGGACTGGAGCGAATTCAGTTTGGTGCGCATCCGCTGCGGCCGTCGCGCGATGGCACGGCGATCATCAACTACGTGGGACCCTATGGAAGTTATCCCCACTACTCGATGTGGGATGTGATCACGCGCGCCACACCGCCGGGCGCATTCAAAGGCAAGATCGTGTTGCTGGGTGCGACGGCAAAGGCGATTGGCGATCTTCGAATTACGCCCTTCCAGAATGGCGATGCCTACATGGGAGTCGAGGTACATGCCAATATCATCGACAACCTGCTGCATAGCGGTGAGGCTGGCCGAAGCTTTCTGACCCGGGGCGCGCGCGAGGAGATGATCGATATCGGCTTCATTCTGCTCTTCGGTATCGGGATGGGGGTCTGGTTCGCGCGCGTGAAGCCACTGTATTCGACAGTTGCGTTGCTGCTCGTGCTGGCGGTGTTCGGGTGGTTTGTCTACTTCGCTTTTGAGCACTGGGGCAGTTGGCTCAGTTTTGCGATTCCGGCGGCGACGCTGGTAGCAAACTATGCTGCTATTACGAGCTTCCGCATGATCTTTGAGGAGCGCGAGAAGAGGAAGATCCGGAAAACATTTTCCCAATACCTTTCGCCGGGCGTGATCGGACTGATCGAGAAAGATCCGCAGAAATATATTCGCCCGGGGGGCGAGACGAAGGATCTGACGGTGATGTTCAGCGATATCCGCGACTTCACCACGCTTTCGGAAGGGCTGACGGCGGATGAACTCGTACATCTGCTGAACGAATATCTGGGCGAGATGACCGACGTGCTGTTCCGCAACTTCGGCACACTCGACAAATACATCGGTGACGCGATTATGGCGTTTTGGGGATCACCCTATCCGCAGGATGACCACGCGATCCGCGCCTGCAGTTGTGCGCTGGCGATGTCACGCAGCCTCGAGAAGCTGAACGCGAAGTGGAAAGACGAGGGACGAAAGCCGATTTCGATCGGCATCGGTCTCAATACCGGGCCGGTGAACGTGGGGAACATGGGCTCCGACAAGCGACTGGCATGGACGGTGATGGGCGACAACGTCAACCTGGCTTCCCGGCTTGAGGGCATGACGAAGCAGTATCGATCGCAAGTGGTCATTAGCGAAGGAACTTATCGCCAGGTCGCGGAACAATTCGTTTGCCGCGATCTTGATCGTATTCGAGTGAAGGGAAAACTTCAGCCGGTAGCCATCTACGAACTGCTGGATCGCATGGAGAATCGCGAGAGATACGATGTGCTGCGACAGCGTTTCGCCAGCGCAATGACCGCCTATCGCGAGCAGAACTGGAATGAAGCCGTGCTGCAGTTCGGCACGCTGCTGACGTCATTCCCCGAGGACGGACCGACGCAAATCTTCCTGCAACGGGCGCTCGAGTTCCGCGAACGCGCGCCTGAGCCCGGATGGGATGGCGTGCACGTGATGAAGTCGAAGTAGCCGGTCTATTTTTCGAAATTCCGCCAGTGACGGCCGTCGTGCTCAAGCAGGGCATCGGCCTCTTTCGGTCCCCACGTGCCGGCGGCATAGTTTGGGAAACTCCGCGGAGGCAGAGCTTTCCAGACATCCAAGATCGGACTGACCACGCTCCACCCCGCTTCTACCATGTCGGCGCGCTGGAACAGAGTGGCGTCGCCTACCATGCAGTCATGCAGCAGGCGCTCGTAGCCGGTACTGATTTGTTTTCCGAAATAGTCCGAATAATTGAAGTCCATGTCGACGGCGCCCAGACGCATGATGGGTCCGGGCGTTTTGGCGGCGAAGCGCAGCGAGATGCCTTCCTCCGGCTGGATGTGCAGCACGAGTTGGTTGGGCATGAGGGTTTCCACGCTCGTGTCGCGGAACAGCACGAAAGGAGCCTGGCGAAACTGGATCACGATGTGAGTATTCCGGGCGGGCATTCGCTTGCCTGTGCGGACATAGAAAGGAACGCCAGCCCAGCGCCAGTTATCTATCTGAAGCTTGATGGCGACGTAGGTTTCGGTGCGCGAGTCGGGCGGAACGCCGGCTTCGGCACGATAACCGGGGACGTGCTGCCCGACGAGCTCGCCGTCTCCGTATTGTCCGCGGACGGTGCGGCTGAGAACGTCTTCGGCGGTCAAGGGTTGAATGGCGTGCAGGATCTTGGCCTGTTCGTCGCGCACAGCGTCGGCCTGAAAGGAGATGGGCGGTTCCATGGCCGTGAGGCTGATGAGCTGCATGATGTGGTTGGGCACCATGTCGCGCAGGGCACCAGCCGTGTCGTAGTAGCCGCCGCGCTGTTCGACACCCACCGTCTCCGCGACCGAGATCTGAACGTGATCGATGTAGCGGCGGTTCCAGATGGGCTCGAAGATGCCGTTGGCGAAGCGAAACGCCATGATGTTCTGGACGGTCTCTTTGCCGAGGTAGTGATCGATGCGGTAAATCTGTGATTCGTTCGCGACGGTGAGCAGCTGCTTGTTAAGTGCTTTCGCGGACTCGAGGTCGCGTCCAAAAGGCTTTTCGACGATCACGCGGCGCCAGTGCTGGTTGCCTTCGTCCATCAGTCCGGCGGCGCTGAGTTGCTCGACGACCGGACCGAAGAAGACGGGCGCGATCGCAAGATAGTAAAAGTAGTTCTGATGGGTACCGTGATCGGTATCCATTTTTGCCAGCAGTTCTTTCAGCTGCTGGAAGGTCTGCGCGCTGCCGAAGTCGCCAGTGAGGTAATACATCCGGCGCTGGAACCATTCTTCGAGGTTCGCATCGATCTGCACGTCGGCAAACTGCTGGAGATCTTGCTTCAGCTTCGCTCGAAAGTCGTCGGTCGTCATGGCGTCTTTGGCGACGCCGATGACTGCGAATTCCTGCGAGAGAAGGTGATTCTTCCCCAGGTTGTACAAGGCGGGAATCAGCTTGCGCCGGGTGAGGTCACCCGAGGCGCCGAAAATGACCATGACGCAGGGATCGCCGGGGCGTCCGATCCGTTCGGCAGGAGCATCTGACTTCTGTTCTGGCGGCATGAGGTTCACCCTTTGAAGTTGTCGCGAAAGTTTAGCAAGCGCATGACCGGATTCTGTTTCAACAATCGGTACCGTTGACAAACCAAAGTCCTGCCACGCAGTTATCTTGTACCCACTGTAACCCTGTGGTACCAAGAGAAGCATCTTCGCAAACGGATGGTGGGACTGGTGCGGACGGGCGGGCGTGTGTCCCGGGGGATGACGGCGCAAATTGGACGCTGTGTCGCGCTGTCCGCGGCGCTGATGGTCACACTGAACAGTCTATCGGCACAAGAGCCCGAGCCGGCACAGTCACAGAAAATGCGGCGCATCCCGGAGCGCGCGGAAATTGTAAAAGCCAGTCTGCAGGGAAACGTGCGGGATGAAGATGGACGCGCCGTGCCTGCTGTTCTGTTGACGATTCGCTCGCTTTCGGATGGAACGAGGTATGAGGCGAGCACGGACGTCGAGGGCATCTTTCGGATGCGCGAGATTCCGTTGGGCGCCTATGAGCTGCGAGCTGTGCGGGAGGGTTATGAACCACTGGTCATGGATCGGGTTCAGATGAGCTCGGCTGGGCTGGTTGTGTTGCGTATTCAAGTAAAGCGCCTGAATTCTACGGCTTCCCCTACGAAAGGAGCGTCGGGCATACCTGGCAATGCACACTCGCCGAGTGAGCCGCAGGCTCCACCAAGTTCGTATCCAGGACTTAGGACATCGAGCCCGCAAGGGACGGTAATGCGCGAGGCAGAATCGATTCCACCATCTTCCGCGAACTTTGCGCTCGATTCTGATCGATGGAACGTTTCGATGCCGGATTGGCGCCGCTATGAAACGCAACCCGATACGCCTTATGTCAAGGGGCGCTGGTACGACCCCTTCAATCGCAACAAGCTGAAAGGGGACTATCCGGTTTTGGGGCAGCGCTGGTTTTTGAATGTCACTGGACGAAGCCAGACGGGGATCGATTTGAGGCGACTGCCACTGCCGAGTGGTTTGGATGCGGCCAACCCCGGCAGCAGCGGGTTCTTCGGGAGGGGCGAACAAGTCTTCGCGTCGGAGACTTTGCGATTCTCGCTGGATCTGCTTCGTGGCGACACCAGCTTCCGGCCGGTTGACCTTCGGTTTCGCTTTACTCCGGAAGTGAACCTGAACTTTCTGCAGGCGCGGGAGCGAGGCATTGTCAATATCGATCCGCGCAAAGGGACGGACAGGTTCGACGCCCACCTCGGAGTGCAAGAAGCGTTTGTGGAAGCGAAGCTCCACGACCTGAGCCCGCACTACGATTTCGTTTCCGTACGGGCGGGAATCCAGCAATTCACGAGTGATTTTCGTGGATTTCTGTTTTCAGAAGAACAACCGGGGGTGCGGATATTTGGAAACTTGCGCTCCAATCGGATCGCCTACAACCTGGCATGGTTCTACTTTCTGGAGAAAAACACGAACAGCGGATTGAATACGTTCGCAAGCCGCGACCAGCAGGTCTACGTGGCCAATGTGTACGTGCAGGACTTTCTGGCCAAGGGGTACACGACGGAATTCAGCTTTCACTACAACCGCGACAATGGGGGAGTGCACTTTGACGACAACGGCTTTCTGGTGCGACCCGCGCCGATCGGGGGTGTTGTTAACGGAACAATTCGCACGCACCAGGTCCACGCCTACTACCTGGGATGGGCAGGCAACGGACACGTCGGACGTCTGAACGTGAGCCACGCGTTCTACCAGGCCTTAGGACACGATGACTTCAATACTTTGGCTGGTCGACGCGTGGACATCAACGCGCGCATGGGCGCAGTGGAGTTATCGATTGATCGCGATTGGGCCAGATACAGAGCGTCGTTCTTCTACGCCTCCGGGGACACGAGCAGTCGATCGGGAGCATCCCGGACCGACGGCACTGCGCGCGGGTTCGATTCGATCGTGGACAACACACACTTCGCCGGATCGGATTTCAGCTTTTGGGACAGCGAGGGAATTCGATTGGCGGGAACCGGAGTTGGCTTGGTCGCGCCGCTCAGCTTATTGCCGAGTTTGCGCTCGAACAAAGAAGAGGGGCAGGCTAACTTCGTAAATCCGGGATTGATGCTCTTCAATCTTGGAGCTGATTTCAATCTCACTCCGAAACTTCGCACATTCGTGAACGCCAACTATCTCCGCTTCGACCGCACGGAGCCCCTGGAAATCGTCCTATTTCAGCGTCCAATTGATCACGGTATCGGCACGGACTTCGGGGTTGGAGTTGAGTATCGGCCGCCTTTGACGGAGAACATCGTGATACGCGGCGGAGCGTCGGCGCTGGTGCCTGCGGAAGGAATGAAGCAGTTGTACAACGGTCAGACTCTGTTTTCACTCTTTGCAAATGTCCGATTTCAGTTCTAGGCAGATGATGACTGGAGCCGTCGTGGCGCGAACCGCGCGCGCGTGGCTCGTCGCCTTGGTGATTCTGACCATGTCTCGCGTCGGGCACGGCCAAACGGCACCGGTCGATACCTTGCTGCAGCAGTCGCAAGAGGAGGCGGATCGCAAATCCAGCGGCTGTGTGACCTGCCACACCTCCACTGATAGCGCCTCCATGCACACGTCCGGAACTGTGAGGCTCGGGTGCATCGACTGCCACGGGGGCAATAACGACATCCGTGTCGGTCAAGGCATCTCTCCGAAGTCGGAGGAGTATGAGCGGCAGAAGGGGCAAGCACATCCGCAGCCAGATGTTCTAAAGACTGCGCCTGCGAATCCCGAGCGCTCGTACACGGATTGGCTGCGAGAGGATTGGAATTACGTTCGCTTCGTGAATCCCGGAGACCTTCGCGTCGCCGAAAAGACTTGCGGCGCCAGTGGTTGTCACACGGCCGAGGTTCGCAAAGTCCAGACCAGCATGATGACGCACGGAGCGATGCTGTGGGGAGCAGCGCTCTACAACAACGGCGCGTTTCCCCTGAAGACGCCTCATTTTGGGGAGAGCTATAGCGCGGACGGACGGCCCCAACGGCTGATAACGTTTCCTGCTCCAACCGCAGAGGAGATCGAGAAGAAAGGTGTTTTGACGTCTCTTGAGCCGTTGCAGCGGTGGGAGATTTCGCAGCCTGGCAACGTGTTGCGGGTATTTGAGCGCGGCGGGCGCAAACGTCCGGAGATTGGCAATCCTGATCTTGAAGAGGATCCGGGAAAGCCGGAAATCAAACTCAGCGAGCGTGGCTTTGGCACGGAGTTGCGAACGGATCCGGTCTTCCTCGGGCTTCAGAAGACTCGTCTGCTGGACCCACTCTTGTCATTTCCGGGAACCAACGATCAGCCGGGGGACTATCGCGCCAGCGGATGTAGCGGATGTCATGTGGTGTATGCGAATGATCGATCGAAGGAGCACTCCGCATCGTTTGCCGAGTTCGGAAATCTCGGGCAAAGTGCGACGCAGGATCCGACGATTTCCCATGGAGAGTCGGGACATCCCGTTCGCCACCAGTTTACGCGGTCGATTCCATCGAGCCAGTGCATGGTGTGCCACATCCATCCCGGCACGAACATGGTAGCGACGTATTTCGGCTACACGTGGTGGGACAATGAAATCGACGGGAAGCGCATGTGGCCGACGAGTCAGAGTCGTCCCAGCGCAGAGGGGCGGAGCAGGATCGAGGCCAGGAATCCGGAAGGCTCGGCAGTGCGAGGACTCTGGTCAGACTTGAAGTTTCTCGAAAAGACGGGGACATCTGAGTTCAACCAGCAGCTTGATCGAACGCAGTTCGCAGACTTTCACAGTCACGGGTGGATCTTCAGGGCGGTGTTCAAGCATGACCGCAAAGGCTCGCTGCTCGACGAGAAAGACAAGCCCGTTGCGTTCGAGGATCCCGAGAAATTCAAGAAGGCCGTGCACCTGAAAGACATTCATCTCGAAAAGGGCATGCACTGCATCGATTGTCACTTCGAGCAGGACAGCCATGGGAATGGCAAGCTCTACGGTGAGACGCGGAACGCGGTGGAGATTGATTGCGTCGATTGTCATGGAACCGTGCAGCAGAAGGCGACGCTGGTCACATCGGGGAGAGCGGCGCCAGCGCAGGGCACAAACCTGGCTGGGCTGCGAACGCCATGGGGGGAGCGTCGTTTCTACTGGAAGGATGGGCGGCTCTATCAGCGTTCGATGCTGGATGAACACATTGAGTGGGAAGTGGTGCAGGTGTTCGACACGATCACGCCCGGAAACGAACACTACAGCGAGAAGTCGAGGCTGGCAAAAACCATCCAACGGGACGGCGAGACCTGGGGCGAGGCGACGTCGGACCAGTCGAAACTGGCGCACCCCAATAGCCGCATGACTTGCTACGCATGCCACTCGTCGTGGGCGCCGACCTGCTACGGATGTCATTTGTCGATGACGGCGAACGAACGCACGCCAATGTTGCACAACGAAGGGCTGACGACGCGCAACTGGACGTCCTACAACTTTCAGGTGTTGCGGGATGACATCTATACGCTGGGAATCGATGGAACGGTGACCGGCCATCGGGTGGCGCCGGTTCGTTCCGCCTGCGCCGTGGTGGTTAGTTCTCAAAACAGCGACCGCGACTGGCTCTACTACCAGCAGCAGACGATTTCGGCCGAGGGCTTCAGCGGACAGGCCTTTTCGACATTCGTGCCGCATACCGTGCGCGGGAAGGAAACCAAGGGATGCACGGACTGTCATGTATCGCGGCAGAACGACAACAATGCATGGATGGCGCAGCTTTTGTTGCAGGGCACGAACTTCATGAATTTCATGGGGCGCTATGTGTTTGTCGCTTCCGGCAAAAGCGGTTTTGAGGCTGTCGCCGTTACGGAGCATGATGAACCGCCAACGGTTATAGGCAGCGATTTCCACAAGATCGCCTACCCCGACGACTTCAAGAAGCACGTAGACGCTAAAGGTGAACTCAAGGAAGCCTATCGGCATGCTGGCGCTGAAGTTTTCGATGTGCAGGCTCGTGGCGAATATCTATATGCCGCGATGGGGAAAGGCGGTGTGCGAGTTTTTGATATCGCGAATATCGACAACAAGGACATTTCGGAACGCATGGTGACGGCTCCGGTATCACCCTTCGGCCAGCGGTTCTACTTGCCGACGAAGTATGCGACGGCGGTCGCGACGCCAACCACACTGGGAGTGGATCCGTTGCGAAAGCATTGGAAAGAAAACGAAGAGCAAGCCGTTCACTTGATGTATGGATTTCTCTACGTAGCTGACAAGTACGAAGGACTGCTGATCGTCGGCAATCCTGACTTGAAGAGCAAGAGTCCGGGTGTCGGCACCCTGCTGGATGGAAATCCGTCGAACAATTTTCTGAAACGTGCGTTGGCTTTTAATCCAGGCGGAGCATTGAACGGTGCGCGCCGCATCGCGATTGCTGGGACGTATGCGTACGTTCTTTGTGATCGCGGTCTGGTTGTAGTTAATATCGACAATCCGTTGCAGCCGAAGGTGACCGCTGAAATCGGGGCACCGTTACTGGTAGAGCCCCGGGGGATTGCCATTCAGTTTCGGTACGGATTTGTGGTTGATCGCGAAGGCTTGAAGGTGCTGGATGTGACGGCGCTTGACCAGCCCAAGGTCGTGCCCGACGCGAGCGTCCCCCTGGAAGACGCGCGAAATCTTTACGTGGCGCGCACGTACGCTTACGTTGCCGCAGGTCGCCAGGGACTTGCTGTGATTGATGTAGAGCAGCCGGAGAAACCTAAGCTGGATCAGATGTTCAACGCGAATGGCCGGCTGAACGACTCGAATGACGTCAAGTTGGGAATGGTCAGTTCGAGTCTGTTTGCGTATGTCGCCGATGGGAAGAATGGGTTGCAGGTGGTGCAGCTGTTTTCGCCTGTAGATAATCCTGCATTCAGCGGATTTAGTCCGCGGCCTACTCCGAAGTGGATCGCGGGTTACCGGACACGTGGACCTGCGCTGGCTGTATCCAAGGGCATCGACCGCGATCGTGCCGTGGACGAAAGCGGCAATCAACTCGCGGTATTCGGCCGGCGGGGAGCGCGTCCGTTCAATCGCGTGGAGATGGATCGGATGTATTTGCGAGACAGCGGAGTCTTCACGGTGACGGATGATCCGCCGGCGAAAGGCGAGCGCACCGCTAGCAGTCAGTAAAAGGGAGATTTGCCGTTTGCCGGTTTACGGTTGCGGAGCGTGCAGTTCAGCTGTGCCACGCAGTTCGGGAATGGTGAAGCGATGCTTTGATGGTCTTGCCTTGCTCCACTCGTGATACTGGTGGCACTCAAAGCAGCGTCCTTCCGCCACTTCTTTCGATCGCGCCTCATCTCGATGACATTCCCTGCATGTCTGAATTCCTGGGAGCAGAACGTCAGCCGTGTCGTGACTATCGAGTGCCTGCGCGTGACAGGCAGTGCAGGCCATCATCCGGTGCGCCCTGTGATCGAAGGTCGCGTGCTCGAGCCAACGAGTACGAATGCCGGACGGAACAATCTCTGGAAGCGAGTCAGCGGTTGACTTGAGAACGTGGCACTGCTTGCAGGTCTTGCTCCACAACAGCCATTCGGCATCCTCGACTCGGAACTGCACCCACTCAGTTGCATTCCGAGCTATGCGAACGGGCCGGATCCGTCCTGGAACCTGCCGGGCAGGTGGTTCCGGTAGGTGCACCGCTGCCGGATTTCGCTCTATGTACTCCTGAAAACGCTTTGCGAGAAGAGCATGGACGATCTCAGGTTTGTCATGTGGAACCTGCTCGGCTCCAAAGCGCGTGTCAAATTGCAGTGTATGGCAACCGGCGCAATCGTTAGGGAACTTCACTGGCTCCATGGGCGAAGGACGAATGGGAGCGTGGAACGCGTTTGTTGGACCTGCAGGCCGTGTAGGAGTTGGATCTCCTGCGTACGCCAGCTGCTCCGGTTCGCCAGCGAGACGGTGGCAATCTTCGCAAGTCATCTGAACTCGCTTGCCATTCGGACCCATGAGGTTGGGCTTCATATGCAGAAAGTGATTCAGCCGAAGCTGGCCTGGGTCGCTCAATTTCTTTGTGGATGGCGAGAAATCGGGGTGTTCGCGATCGAAGTTGCTGATCGATCTTACGAAATGCGGATTGCCGTTCTGGGTGCGGAGGTTCTCGTGGCACTGCGTACAGCTCGCTGTTGACGTTTTGGCGAGACGGATCGATCCATTGTGTTCCAAGTGGCACGACGAACAGGGAGGCGTGAAGGCTTGGTTAGCGTGATGAACTGGGGCATCATGGCAAGCCAGACAGGCATCGTCGCTGACCTCCTTGAAGAATGCTCCGGCACGGGTGACATGGCACAGGCTGCATTGCTGAGTGAAGACCGCGTGCGACGTTGAGAGCGGGCCGCTGGAATAAGCCTTCTGCCCGCCTTGTGTTCTCTGAGCAACGAGCCAGCCGAGCGCCACGATCGGAACCGCAAGGGAGAGCCAGAAGCGCCAGCGCCGCAGCGGATGAGCACGCTTGAAGTATTGCAGGTCAATGCGCTTGGCGAGGTTCTTCGTTGTGCGTATGCGTCGCATTATTGCTTTGTGCTCAGAATCTCAAAGCCACTACGGCATGCCACGCTCCTAACAGAAGCAACGCATAGGAGAGAGGTACATGCACCAAAAGCCATCCATGCAGGATTTTGTGGAGGCTACTTTGCTTGTCGAGCTGGCGCTTTTCCTCACAAATGTTCTCGAGATCGTCGATGTTCGGTTGGAGGGTTGAAGGCACCAAGACACGGAGCTGGCGGAACAAAGCTGCAGCTACGGGAGGATCCTCAAGACGGATACCACGGCGCCCTGTCTTTTCGAGATAGGGGCGAATCTCGGTTGACAGAACGCGCCGCAACTCCGCGCTGGCCTGCTCATCTACCTGCATACCGGAGGCGACTGTGATATCCCAACTGGCGCCGGCCGACGCCGCGACGGCTCGCTGTCGCTCGGTGGCGCTCGAGACGTTGCCTTCAAGTGCCGCGCAACATTCTTCGACTATTTGCTGGGCTTCGTCTACAAGCTGACCGCGCACGCGATCAATCTGCTCGTAGATGGTTTCCATGGGTAGTTGAGTGGTGTGCAAGCGGGGCACGAAGTGTTGCAACGCGGCTCCGAGCAAGCCGCTGGCAAACACGAGCATGAATAACCACATCAGGAGCCGGGTCAGCGGACCACCGCAGTGAAAACCACCGTGCAGCAGGATTAGAGGGAACGCGACGAAGCCGAGCCACAGATGGCCGCGCATCCAGGTTTGAGTCCGACCGATTCGCCAGATGGGAAATCTCTTGCGAAGGCCCAGAAGTCCCGCGAATAGCATGAAGGCGAAGCCAACACCGCCATAGATCAGGCCCGGAATGCTTCCTCCATGAGGGCCTTGGGGCGATCGGAGGCTATAGGGGATGTACGACGCAACGGCTACGGCCAGAATTGCCATGCTGCCGAGAAACCATCCGCGATGTGTGCGATCGATCAGCATCGTGCTATCCCTTCGCCACGCTGGACTGCTTGAGCAACCCGGCAAAGAACTCGGGTGGATTTACGCGATGCGCGGCATCGTGCGGACAGGCATAGACGCAACTGGGCTCGGCATGATCGTGGCAGAGATCGCAGGACGTAGCCTTGACTCGGGTGCTGGCGATTTTCCTTCCCGGATGCGCGGGATCGTCGAGTTCGACTGGGAACGGGTGCAGATTGATGTTGCCGTAGGGACAGTTGTTGGCGCACAGACCGCAGCCGATGCACCAATCCTCGATGATGACTTCGAGAGAGTTTCTGCGGCGGATGGAGCCGACGGGGCATCCGACCATGCATAGCGGATCGCGGCACTGACGACAGGAAGTAGCGACGAGATATTTGTCGAAGCGCAGGCCCTCGCGCACCAGACGGCTAACTCCGTCGTGGGCGTCGGCGCAAGCATGCACGCACTGATCGCAGCGGGTGCAGCGCTCCAGGTCGAGCACGAGCAGACTCTGAGCCTCCATGAGGCCGTTGGCCAGAAATTGATCGACTGGCAGAGTCTGTAGTTGGGTCATTCGCCGGCGATTTGCGCCAATGCGCTCCTGAGCAATGGACTCGAGTTTCGCCCGGACGTCGGGGAAGCGGTCGAGCATAAGCTCAAAATCCGTGCGCGCAATGCGGACGACCTCCACGTGATCGAGTGCCGTACAGGTCGCAGTACGAGGGCTTCCGCTGAGCAAGGCAATTTCGCCGAAATAGCCGCCGCGCGCGAGGTATGCGAGGATTAATTCGCCGCCCGGACGTTCTTCGGATACTTTCACGAACCCAATGCGCACCAGATAGAAGCTGTCGGCAGCGTCGCCTTGGCGGCAGATCACCTGCCCCGGACTGAAGCGAACCAGTTCGACGCGATCGCGCAAGTGGTCGATGAAGTCCTTGGTGAGGGACGCGAAGATGGGCACGCTCCGCAAATGGGAGTCGAGCGCACGCAGTCGGTAGTTGCGTTCCAGTTGTGTGCGGAAGGTCTTGTTGCGCTGCAGAATGTCGAGCACGTTGCGAAGCATTTCGAGCATCACGCAATCGGTCTTAGCGCGGACCGTTGCAGATCGCGGGTAGTAGCTCATGCAAGTCATCTCGCCGAACAGATCGCCCGGACTGAGTTCCGCGATCGGGCGGTCGTAGGGAAGGTCGACGGAGGCGTCAATGGGGATGAATGGCCGATCCGATTCCTCGCTTCGGCGGTGCTGTTCGCGCGGGCTCAGCATGCTTTTCAATTTTCGAAAGAAGCCCTGACTTGTTCCTGCCGTCTCTACGTGAGCCATCGGGCTCGCGAGAAAGACTTCCGCCTTGCCTTCGAGGATGTAGAACGCGGTAGAACCAAATTCGCCCTCGCGGCAAATGATTTCTCCAGCGCGATAGTGGCGCTTCACGACAGCCTTCTGATTCAGTTCGAGGAAGGTACCGGATACGTTTTGAAAGATAGGTAAGTGCAGAAGTTCCGCAGGATCGAGAACCTCACCCTGCCCCAGTTCGGTCCCGACGACTCGCTTGTTGGTGAGAGCCCCGGTGGGGCAGGAGACCATGCACTCGCCGCACGAAACACAAGACGACTCGGCCATCGGAAGATTTGTATCGAAGGCGATGCCGGCCTGATATCCCTTGCCACGTCGTGCGAGGACCCAGTTGTGGCGGATGTCATCGCAGCCGCGTATGCAGCGATCGCAGAGAATGCAAGATTCATGATCGACGGCGATGACAGCGGAAGAGTCGTCCTTGCCACGCGGCGTGGAACGCTTTGGGAGGCGCGCTTCGGTTACGCCGGCGGCCGCAGCCAGGCGCTCGAGTTCGCAGTCTCCGGAGTGCTGTTGCCGGGCGCAGGGGGACGGATGGTCCGACATCAGGAGTTCGATGAGGGTGTGGCGCGCCGCTTGTACAGGCTCGGAGCAGGTCTTCACGTTCAGTCCGGGCTCGGCTTGCCGGATGCAGGAGGCCGCGTAAACGCGCTGACCGACATCGACCACACAGACGCGACAGACGCCCACGGGATTTTCATTCTGTTGGTGACAGAGAGTGGGAATCGCGATGCCATTTAGGCGCGCGGCGTCGAAGATGGTGGTCCCGGCCGGCACGGAGATGCTGGTCCCATCTATCGTTAGCTGGACTTCGGCTGCCGGCTTCGAACTCATGCCGAGCCTC
>Ga0210406_10001031_pt1 | contig 35643 bp, 27 predicted proteins | sample IncBWC30MmetaG_FD_155454 | JGI IMG/M metagenome (GOLD analysis project Ga0210406, IMG submission 155454) | Forest soil microbial communities from Barre Woods Harvard Forest LTER site, Petersham, Massachusetts, United States - Inc-BW-C-30-M | ecosystem: Environmental > Terrestrial > Soil >... | reverse complement strand
CATTCTCGGTGTCGCGCACTTTCGCGTAGCCCGCATTGAACGCGTGAACCTTGCCCGCGAAGTGTCGTTCGGTGCGCTCCGGCATGCGCACCAGTTCGATCCACGGATGGAGTGCCATGTACCTCTTCACGATGTCATCGGTCCCATCCGTGGAGCCATCGCTGACGATGACCCACTTCCGGGGAAGCACCGTCTGATTAGCCACGGACTCCAGCGTCAGTTCAATGAACCGCGCTTCGTTTCGAGCCGGGGTGATGACAACGTATTTGAGACTCTCTGACACGCCTATTGGCATTTCAACTAATTATTGGAGCGGGGGACTGGAATCGCCCAGTCTTTCCGGGTGGTGCCCGGCGCATCGCTCTCTATACTTCCCCCGCATGCTTCCTTTCTAGCTAGGAACCATCTGATCTGCGGCATCGCCACTCAAGTCTGGCTAATGAACCGCGCTTCGTTTCGACCCGACCTGTGTCAACGCATTTGAAACTCTCTGACATGCCTATCGGCATTTCGACCAACGATTTTTTGGAGCGGGGGACTGGAATCGCCCAGTCTTTCCGGGTGGTGCCCGGCGCATCGCTCTCTATACTTCCCCCGCATGCTCCTATCCAGCTAGGAAGTATCTGATCTGCTGCGTCGCCACTAAGCGCGGGTGAAACACTCATCTTCCCTCTTGGACAAGCAACGCGACGATCAGACATGGCGTAATTCCTGAACCGACTCATACGACTTCGATCCGTTACCTAGACAGTACCGGATCAGCTAGGAATCGAAGACTTTCTTCTACAACTCGGTTTTGTTGTTGCGGCGTGAGTTGCGGGAACATCGGCAAAGACGCAATCTGCGTCGCCACTTTCTCGCAGACCAGGAAGTCGCCGACGCTGTAACCCAGACATTGATAGGCTTTCTGCAGATGCAACGGAATTGGATAGTGAATGCCTGTGCCAATGCCCGCGTTCTTGAGGTGAGCCATTAAGCCTTCGCGGTCCTCTGTGCGGATCACGTATAGGTGGTAAACCGCACGTGACCATGAAGGTTCATATGGCGCCGTGACGGAGTCTTCGGAGTTCGCGAAAAGACGATTGTACTCGGCCGCTCTTTCACGGCGCAGAGCATTCCACTCCGATAGATGTACGAGCTTGACACGTAGTAGACCTGCTTGAATCGCATCCAGGCGACCATTATAACCCTCCATGTCGTGGTAGTACTTCTTGGCTTGGCCGTGGTCGCGGAGCATGCTGATCTTTTTTGCAACGCTGACATCGTTGGTGGTCACGGCACCTGCCTCGCCGCAGGCGCCCAGGTTCTTTCCGGGGTAGAAGCTGAATGCTGCCGCCTTGCCCATCGAACCGGCCTTCATCCATCGATTGTGTTTCTTTGAAAAATACTCGGCTCCGTGGGCTTGGCAGGCGTCTTCGATCACGATTAGGCCAAAACGTTCCGCAAGTTCCAGAATCGGGTCCATGTCAGCTGTCTGTCCGTAGAGGTGGACTGGAACAATCGCGGTCACGGGTCGGCCGCTGCGGCTACTGATGAGCTTGCCCAACTCGTCGGTTGTGCACTGCTGTTCGAGATACTCGCGAAGTTTTTCCGGGTCCATGTTGTAGGTGCGCTCGTCAATGTCGACGAATTCGGGAAGAGCTCCGGCTTGCGAAATGGCTTCCGTCGTGGCGATGAAGGTGTGCGGTACGGTAACGACCACATCACCCGGCTGCACGCCGCTGGCCATCAGGGCGAAACGCAGGGCATCGGTGCCGCTGCTGATAGCGATCGAATGGCTTGTGCCGCAGAAGGCGGTGAACGCCTTCTCGAATTCCTCCACCATCGGGCCGCCGATGAAGCCGGCAGTGTGTAGGACCTGGTGGAAAATGGCGGTGAGTTCCTTCTCCATTTCTACGTGAGGAGTAACCAGGTCAAGAAAAGGAATGCTGTTTGTGTTATTAGAAATGCTCACTTTGTGACCTCCGCAATCTGTTCGATATAACGCAAAACTCTGGCCGGATTTCCGGCGACGACGCTGTTTGCTGGGACATCCCTGGTAACTACGCTTCCAGCTCCCACGATGGCGTTTTCACCAATCGTGATGCCCGAGAGAATCGTCGCCCCAGTACCGATCGATGCTCCCTTCTTGATCACAGTCCGCTCGACTTTCCAGTCGGCCTCGGTTTGCAGATTTCCGTCAGCCGCCGTTGCCCGCGGATAGCTGTCGTTGATGAACATCACGCCGTGGCCGATGAAGACGTTGTCTTCGATGGTCACGCCTTCGCAAATGAATGTGTGGCTCGAGATCTTGCAGCGCTTGCCAACGATGGCGTTCTTTTGGATTTCGACGAAGGCCCCGATTTTCGATTCATCACCGACTTCACATCCGTAGAGGTTGATGAACTTGGAGAGCTTGACGTCCCTTCCAAGCTTGACGTCCGGCGCGATGCATAGGTGAGGATTCATAGAATGGAGAAAAGTTTTTCTAAGACTTACTTATTCGTAAAGCCAGGTCGTCGGTCCGTTGGTAGCGCTGCTGACTGCAGATGCTTCGGACTCGAGTTCACTAAGTTGGAACTCCCGATGAGTGGCGACGAGCGCTGCATTCATGTCCCGCCTCGCGACCATGTAAGAAAGGTTGCATTCCGAAGCGCCTTGGGCGATGGGAAGCACCTCGACATTCTCCCTGGCCAACGCGCTGAACACACGGTCGATCAGTCCGGATGCGGTGCACACGTGCTGGCCGACAATCGTAACGACGGCCACGGTTGAATCGAGAGTGATTTGTTTCCCTTGGTGATGTGGGGCATCCGACGCGAATTCGTTCCGTAGCACATCCGCCAATGTCTTTGCCGCCGAGGAATGAACGACCAGGCAAGTGTCATTGGGCGAATGCGAGGGAGAAATCAGCAAGACTTCGGCTGCGGGTGAGGACGGGTTACTGAGCGCACGTCCCAAAGCTTCGGTGACATCTACCATGTCCCGTCCGCGAACCGTAATCAAGGCGGCGTCGCTGATGGCGGCCACTGCCTTCACTCGGACATTGGGAGGACCCGCCGGAGTGATCCTTGTTCCCGCTTGCTCGGCTGCGAAAGTGTTGCGAATCTGAAGAGGAATACGCGATTGCATTACCGGACGAAGTGTTTTTGGATGTAGGACCTTGGCTCCGAAGTAAGCAAGTTCTGCTGCTTCGCGATAAGAGATTTCGGAGATCGTGCGGGCATTTGGCACGGTGCGAGGGTCGGCTGTCATCAGGCCGTCCACATCCGTCCAGATGATGACTTCGTCCGCGTCGAGCGCTGCTGCGAGGATGGTTGCCGAATAATCGGATCCGCCCCGGCCGAGAGTCGTGAGTACGCCCTCCGCGGTCGCGCCGATGAAGCCCGTCACAACTGGAATGATGCCTTGCCGCAAAAGCGGGCGAAGACGCTCTTGGCAGTTTTGACGCGTTGGATCGAAGAGCGGATCCGCAGCGCCGTGACGCGAGTCGGTGGTAATCAACTCGGTGGCGTCGATCGCTTTACTTGCTAATCCATGTTCCGCCAGAACCGCGGCAACCAGAGGAGCAGAAAGACGCTCGCCGAGACTGGAAATTGCGTCACTGGCGCGCGGCGTTAGTTGGCGGAGGGCAATCGTCTCCCGACAGAAGCTCTCCCCTTCCTGTAACAGCTCATGCATCTTGCCCTGCAGATCCGCCGGCGAATCCAGCAATGCGCTAGCTGCGGAGCTGTGCTGCTCGCGGAGTTGTTTGAAAATGGCCGTTACAGCGTCGCGATTTCCTGACTCCGACTGAGTTGCGGCGTCGATCAATTTGTTGGTTACTCCTGCCATCGCGGACACAACGACCATCACATCGCTCTCGCGAGAGGCGTCTCTGATGATCTCTACCACCTTGCGAATGCAGGCGGGGTTGCCGACCGAGGTCCCTCCAAACTTCATGACGCGCAGTGGCTTGTTCAGGCCTTTCCTAAAGTCGTGACTGGTACGGTCCGCCAGAGAGCGCTCAGAACTTCGCGGCGCGTGGACAGTGTTCTCGATCTCGAGATTTATTTTGCTTCGCAATCTACCTCCACAGCGCGATGCTCCGGGCGAACGGTTCTTGGCATAGAGGAGGATCGAGTGGCCGAGACTTCTGGTTTTACGTACCAGGCTCTTTGACCCTGACTCTTGCGGACGCAGTCACTGATCAAAGCTGGCTCTTCCCATGGAACATCGTGATAGCCGGATCGCAAAAAATCGCTTGCAGGGTCCCTCATCCATTCTTGGGGAAAGAGTGCGATCGTGTCCTTCTCCGTAACCTTCGGAGTTTCGGGGGCACGGTCGCCCGAGAGAGCTGCACATAGCGCCGCCGGAAGATCGTGCCCGCGCCCGAGCGCCAGGTGTCCGACCTGGGTGGTCCGCGGGTTTATTTCAATAAGGTAGGCATTGTCCGTGTGCGCTTCGAGCATGAAATCAAAGCCATAAAATCCGGAGAGGTTCAGGCGACGCACCACCTTCTCTGCTGCCACTGACATTTCGGGATGCTCGATCAGGCGCAAAACCGCTGCGTGTCCGCTCGCATGCATCTTCTTGAGTACCTCGAAATGCAAGCTGGCAAGGATGGAGCCTTCCCAGCAAAAGATTGTGCTGGTCGCTTCTCGTCCCAGGACAAATGCCTGCCCGTTCACGACGTGTCGCCGCCGAAGCAATGAAGGCCAAAGCAATGTAGAGTCTTGATCCAATAACGCGCGCTTCGCGGCTCGTGCGAAGAGTGGCGGTGCCTGCAGCATTCGGAGCGCGTGCTCTGCCTCTTCAAGTGATTGGGTGATCCTTACTCCGTCGCCGCCTGATGTACCGTTTGCTTTGAGGACTAGCGGGAAACCAAGGCGTCCGGCCTGTTTCCTGAGATCATTTCTGTTCTCGATAACCGCGGTTTTCGGAACCCGGATGCCCGCCTGATGGGCCAATTCCATAAAACTATTTCGCGCAAACACCTCCGGAAAACTCTCGGCCGGCCCCAGGGAACGCTCGATCAAGGCACATATCTGCGCTCCTTTATTCCCTTCACGTTTTCCATTGCGATGCAATTCGTGCAGGTGCCGGGTCGCGAAGTCATCGGCGGGAATGATCAGATCTGGACTTGTACCGAGAATCGCATTTCTGAACGACATCAATGGCGCAAGGCCATGGTAATTATGGGGGTGGCGCACTGCACTCGTCTTGCTGATTGGATGGCGAGCGGGGCACACGGCTTCGACGGCACATCCGGCATTGGCCAGAGCCATCGCGAGCCGAGCAGTCGGGACCCAGCGAGACGTTGTGGCAACTAGGACTTTCGGCTTCACTCTTGTTCGAACCCCGGGATATGCCAACTGTTTAGTTTCACTGGGAAATGAGGTGGGTGGAAAGCAATGAGCACGAGAGGCATCAGAGACTGACTAATGCTCCGCGTTTTGTGACCGATTTACTGGCTGCTTCGAGCAGTTTGACCACGCGCAGGCCGGCGGCACCATCGTTAAAGGGCGTGCGATCGTTCAAAATACAATCGACAAAGTAGGCAAGTTCCTGTTTCAAGGCCTCGATCTGCTCTAGTTGCGGCGCCCACATATCGCCCGACCGGTAGTTCACCAGGAGGTTATAGAGACCTTCCCGGTTTGTAATATTCACGCCTTTGTCGTAGACCTTGATCTTTTCGTCGGCCTCAAGATCGTTCCACACCAACATTTTCTTTTCCCCGCCGATCAGGGTTGTGCGAACCTTTACGGGCGACAGCCAGTTGACGTTGATATGGGCAATAATTTTGTTGGGGAAGTAGACGGTGATGAAAGCTACGTCCTCATGGCTGTTAAGGTGGGTCTGGCCAGTCGCAGACACCGCTTCAGGAGTTTCCTCGATGAGATGATCGATAATCGAGAGGTCGTGAGGGGCGAGATCCCAGATCACGTTCACGTCGTGTTGGAACAGGCCAAGATTGACCCGCATGGAATCGTAATAGTAGATCTTCCCCAGCGTACCTTCGTCGAGCAATTGTCCAATCTTTTTTACCGCTCCGGTAAACAGGAATGTGTGATCCACCATGATCTTCAGGTTCTTTTTTTCCGCAAGTTCGATGAGCTCTTCCGCCTGGATCGAACAGCTGGTGAATGGCTTCTCGACAAATACATGCTTTCCGTTTTGCAGGGCGGCCTTGGTGAGTTCATAGTGGGTCCACACCGGGGTCACGATCGCAATTGCATCGATCTCAGTCGATGACATCAAGTCTGAAGTTTCCGACAGTACTCCAATGTGTGGATAAGTTTTGTGGATGCGTTTGCGCGCCGTTGGGCTCTTGTCACAAACGGCGATCACCTTGGAGCCATCCAACTGGTCGAGGTTCCTGACCACGTTCGGGCCCCAGTATCCGTATCCGACGACGCCGAATTTGACTACAGCGTCACCACTTCCCTTGGGCATAGATTTATCTGAGCCTGGTTCCAAAAGGGGATTGGCCGGTTGTAGTACGGTTGACATATGTGTTGCTCCTTTAGTACGCGCCGTCGCCGAACACCACTGCGGCCGGAGTGCGCATCAAAATCTTCAGGTCCATCCACGGGGACCATGTTTTGGCATACCGCAAGTCCAGGCGAACCATGTCGTCGAACTTGATGCGGCTGCGTCCGTTCACTTGCCACAAGCCCGTGATGCCAGGTTTGGCTTCGAGCACCCGACGGCGATGCCAAATGTCGTAGGCCTCTACTTCATAGGCGATGGCAGGGCGTGGACCGACCAAAGACATGTCCCCCCTGAGCACGTTCCAAAACTGAGGCAATTCATCCAGGCTGGTCTTGCGTAGGAATGCTCCCACACGCGTAATTCTCGGGTCCTTGGTGAGTTTGTAGACTGCGGGACCGTTCCCGTTCGAGGAATTGCCGGCAGCCTGGCCCGCGATCAACTGCCGAACAAATGCCTTGTGTGCGCTGGCATCGTTGTTGACGTGCATCGACCGGAACTTCAGGAAGACAAACTGTTCACCATGTTGCCCGACTCGCTTCTGGCGAAAGAACACAGGACCTTTCGACGTTAGCTTGATGGCGAGCGCAATTGCCAGCAAAACTGGTGTAAGAACCAACAAGGCCAAAGCACTGCCAGCCGTGTCCATAATCCTTTTGAGCGCGCAGAAAAGTTTCTTGGCATTATCCCGGCGAGCCAGATCCGGATACAGCGCCGGATTGCTGGGCCTTTGGGGAACATCGTAATTCCATTCTTCTGGAAATAAATGGAAGGAGATGCTGATCTGATTGAATTGCTGCGAGTTTAGGTTGTCACGCAAGGTTTCACTGACCCTGGTCATCAAGGTGGTGAGGATCGTATTGCGATCGTCGACCCCAAACTCCGTGAACATGACGCCCACCACAGAGTCATTCTTGTACCAGCCTGTGACGTCGGTCTCCCGCGTCGAGAGAGAAAGTGCTGAAAGAATTTTGTCCAGGGCCTTTTCATTACCATCGGACTGCAAACCATCCCCCATGTCGAGGAGCATGAGCAGGAACGGCTTTCGCGAGCGCTCTGTCCGTTTTCGCTCGAGCGAAATCATCCTGTGGAAGGCTTCCTCATTCAATACGCTACGTTCTTCAGCCGCCGAAATTTGTGCTGAAAGAGTATCCAGAGCTGCTATACCGCCTGACCGCCGTACATTCACGACTCCCTCTCCTCGTCCTGCTTCCTTTTTCGGGCGCAGGAACAAATGACCTACCTTGCAATTGCTCCAGGTTTTGCTGTCTATTGGGGGAGTACAGAACCTAAAACCGAAATACACTAACAACTGGGGTGACTGACCTAACCGGGGTTTGCATTCTACAGATTTGCTTGCCGGGCTGCGCCCGGGCCGTAGCGCTGATAATAGTTACTGTGATCCGTATTCGCCGAGGAGTTCACCACTGCGCCCAGCAACTTTGAGGGTTCGAGCGCTTGCAGACCTCGCTGCAACATTCCCCTCCTGGTGGTTCCTTCTCTCGTGACCAGAAGGATGCCGTCCGCCAACCGTGCCCAAACACTGGTATCGGCCAGAGGAAGGATCGGGGGGGAATCGATAATGATCCAATCAAACCAGATGGAGAGTTGATCAAAGAGTGCGGAAAGCCTGCCTGACTGCATCAGCTCAAGCGGATTCTCCGGTGGCCGGCCGGCCGGCAAAAACCATATGTTCGGGCCTTCCAGACGGTAAATGTTCTGAATCGGACGCGGCTCGCCCTGCAACCATTCGCTAAGTCCGGGAAGAGGATCCAGACCAAATTGCTTAGCCAAAGTCGGACGCCGCAGATCGCCTTCCAAAAGCAAAGTCTTAGGTTGCTGCTTCCGCGCCAGAATGGCCGCCAGATTCGCCGCCACCGTGGTCTTGCCTTCTTCGGGAATCGTACTTGTGATCAGCAGTTTCTTGAGCGGACGGCTTTGCTGGAGCTGCCGCAAGCGGACGCCGAGAAAACGGAACTTCTCCGCGCCGAAACTTTCCCGAGCGGTAAGGCATACCAATTTACTGTCGTGCGGCAGTGACACGGGCAACGACCGGAACTGACTCAAGTCTTTCGGGGCGAATTCCTGTGCCGCGAGGTCCTCCTGAGCGGTCTCCTCCGCAGGGAAATCCTTCGGAGCCAGAGCGCTGGCTTCGCGCTCGACCGCTTGCAGAAGTTCGGTTGCCAGTTCGGGCGGCGCTAACGGCGTGCCGGAACGCTCCGACTCGGACCTCTGTAACGCTTCAAATATACGGCTCATGTTTGGTGGCTCCGGTCGCTGCGGCTGCCCGCGGGTCTGCCTGGCTCGATTGGAGTTTTTGCAGATAGTCATGCAGCAGGAGCAAAGTCTTCGCCGCTCGCCGCGCGTCCCCTTCCTCGTTAGCGGCGAGCTCAGCCTTGGGCTGATGAACCACGCCGAGGCGAAAGTCGGTGGCGATGTCCTCGATGATGTCTGGGGTCACGCTGCGCGCTTGTCTGGCGTACGCAGTGATCAGCGCGTTTTCGCACACGGTATTGATTAGACGCGGAATCCCTCGCGAGTGCCGATGCACGGTTGCAACCGTGTCGGGTGGAAAAAGGAGCGTCGCATTGGAGGTTGCTCCCGCGAGTTGCAAGCGACGTTGTATGTAACCCCTGGTTTCATCCAAATTCAATGGCTGCAGCTGCGAACGTAGCGCGATCCTCTGCTTCAATTGCCGCAGTTCGATGGAGTCCAGCTTTTCGTCCAGTTCGGGCTGTCCCACGAGCAGGATCTGAAGCAACTTTTCGTTCGTCGTCTCGAGGTTTGTTAGGAGACGGATCTCTTCGAGTACATCCGCTGACACATGGTGGGCCTCGTCGACCACTAGCACAGTGGTAAGTTTTTTCTGATGACGCGAAATGACGTAGTTGCTTAGCACCAGCAGCAACTCGCTCTTGTTCTTGCCGGTGACGTTGAGGCCGAAGTCCCCGGCGACGTACTGCAGGAACTCAACCGGTGAAAGCCGGCTATTGAAAACGTAGGCGTAGGCAACATCACTCTGATTCAGTAATTGCAGCAAGCAGCGGACGAGCAGTGTTTTCCCGGTTCCGACTTCTCCGGTCATAACCACGAATCCCTTGTGCCGTCGGACTCCGTAGTAGAGGGCCGCCAACGCTTCGTTGTGTCTCCGGGTGGGAAAGAGAAAAAATGGATCCGGAGTGATCTCGAAGGGGTTACGTTTCAGATTGTAGAAGGCTTTATACATTGACCGCCAACGTTACCTTCGGAAATAGCTTATCGCCGATCCTGCCAAAATGGTGGCAAAAACAAACCCTGCGGCGGCCCAGCCTACCCAGAGCTTCCTTTCTTGCTTTCGCGCTTCGGCCGGAGTTGTGATCGCTGGGATCTCTGATAGCACGGTTACCGGCAGCAGATCTTTGAGCACTTTCTCGTTGTAAAGACGGTCGTCCATGTATTCGGTCCCGCCTGCGCCAACGCCACCTAACGCAATTCCAATGCCCAATCCGATGCCACAGAGTTTAAGGCGATTGGGAAAATCGGGCTTCGACGGCAGGCTGGGAGGATCGATCATCTGGAAATGTTCGCCCTGCTGCAGTAACTCCATACTCGTGGCCATTTGCGACGAGTTCTTCTTCTTCAAGAGCTCATCATAGTTCGCCTTGGACTGTTCGTAGCCACGCGTAAGGTCGGCGAACTGTTGTTCGCGAATAGGTTCCTGGTTCAAACGCGCCTGGTAGTCGTTAATCTTTGCCTTCAAGGCCGCTATTTCATGTTCCTTGTTCGCAATGTCGATTTGATTGGATTTTAACTGCCCCTGAAGTTGAATCGTCGCCGAGCCATCTTCGCTATTGATGTCAGGGGATGCGGGTAGGTTGCCATTCGCCGAGGCTGCGGCCGCGCCCGCCTTCAAGTCAGCAAGAGCTTGCTCTCGCATTTTTTCTGTCTTCGCAATCTGATCTTTCAGTTTACGAACGTCGGGATGACGATCGGTGTAGTGCGAGCTGAGATCGGCAAGTTGCGCTTTGAGTTTACTCAACTCTTGGTCCAAAGCGGGGATTCCCACGGGCACGCCGTCTCCCGTCTTACCCGTTCTCTGCATAACACGGGATTGTTCGAGCATCGATTGTAAATAAGCGTTCTGCTGCCGGTCTGCATTGAGGCCGTCTTCTTCGTTCTGTAGTTGGGACTGGAGCCCGGTCAAGATTTGAAGATTGCTTGCCAATTGTGACGGTAGCTCGCCCAAATGCTGGTCTTTGTAGACCCGTACCTTTTCTTCCTGCTCGGCCAAGGTCTGCCTTGCGGTTTCGAGCTGCTGTTCGAGAAACTTGGTGGTGTCCTCGGATTTCTGTTGCCGCAGCTCCAGGTTCTCACTGATGAACAGGTTGGTTAGCTCGCTGGTTACCTGCTGGGCGACGTGAGGATCATGAGCCGAATAAAAGATGTTGAATGAGGTAATCTGATTTCGTGCATCGCGTACCAGCTCAATCTCGATATCCTTACGCATGCGTTCGACAAGTTCGTCGGAATTCAGCCGACCACGTTTGTCGGCATATAGATTGAGCTCCTCGATAATGTGCAAAAGGCGGGTGCGGCTCAGAATCTGCTGAGTGATGCTCTGCAGCCGTGCTTGCAGGTCATCCGATACATTTGGCGTCACGTAATCCTTGGGCATGCTCGGTTGCTCAACCAAGATGAGCGTACCTGACTTATAGACCGAGGGCAGAACCCAACTCGCGCTCCAAACCACGAGCCAGCCAAGAAAGAAAGGGATCAGGAAATGCAAATGCCGACGGCGAATCACGTCGATACACTGCTGTAGGTTGATGCCTTCTCCGGGTTTCTCTTCTAACTCATCTACCATAAATGCTTCTCAACTATCTGCCGAGCGGTCGCGCAAACTGATACGAGATGGTAATCGACTCACGATTTCGATCGGGAAAAGCGGATAACAGCGAGACGTCGCGGTAGGTCTGGTGCAAACGCACATATTGCAACTGCACATTCAGATGTTCCCCGAACTGGCGTTGCACCGAGGCGCTTCCCGAGAGGGTATGCCCGCTGGTGTTGAACGTCGCTAACGGATCCAGCATGCTGTTATTCGCATAACTCGCTCCGATAGCGGTGTTCAGAGTTCGCGTGAGTTGCCGGCGCAACGAAGCATTCCCGGTGGTGGCATGTACGGCCCCGCCCAAACCCCCACTGCTGTTAATGCTCTGCGAGCCACTGAATGCGAAACTGGTGAGCTTGCCCTGCCAGGCGAAGCTTGCGCCCCCCGACGGAGACCATGCGCGCGACGTCGGCAGCCCGAACTGCTGGGTGTCGGAGTGTTGCGGACCGCCGAAGAACGACAGGGAAACTGTCGGCTTGAAATAAACAGTATAGAAAAGCGAAATGGTGTGCGCCTGCGTCTCGCTTTGCCCCAGGGTCGGGTAAGCCAGATACATCTGGTATTGATACGCCACCCCGACATAGTGCATCTTCGACAGGCGGTGATTGTAGAAAGCCGACCCCCCTCTGGAACTCGAATCGCCTAATCCGGAAACCTGCGCCTGGTTCGGATAGTGCAGATTGGTAAAGGTTCCGCTGGCTCCGACCATTCCGTTCGCGCTGAACTGGTAGGCGAGCGAAGCGTTAGCATTGTTTGTGAGCACGTCCGCAATCGGCGCAATCACCGAATTGTTGGGAACGAAGAGCGAGCCGGAAACTGGCTGCGCAAAATCCTGATTGGGCTGATCAAGCACATTGGATGTTTTCTGAAACGAATCTCGCACGCTCAACGTCACATGTGGACTTAAGCGGTAGCTAAGGTTAACGCCCAGATTCTGGTTGGCTTGATTGAGCGAGCTAGTCTTCTGGTAGAACGTAAACCCCGGACTATAATTCAACACCCAATGGAGCCGTGAACGGGTCTGATCCAGCGAGATCGTCGGCCAGACCGAATAGCTCACATCGCTGATCGGCTTGCCATTGCTCGCTGGCAGCACATTGTCATCGTAGGCGCTACTGAATATCAGCCCTCCACGCAGGTAGTTCGAACGCGTTTCGGAGGTAAATCCCATCGCGTACCCTTCTCCACTGACCGGAGCGGGCGTCAACATGGCCCCACCTCCACCGCCGGAGCCAGTTGCTTCGGCGCCTACCTGCGCCCAGACTGGGCACGCAGCCAGCAGAACGATACCAATGAAGAATCGGATTCGCATGTTTGCTTTCATGGGACCACGATGGTGTCGCGGGGCTGCAGTTTGATGTTCTGCCCCGAGTTCTTGCCCTTGATGACGTCCTTGTAGTTAAAGGGCAAGCGTGACTGTCCGCCATCAGGATTCTGACGAAGAATGTAGAGGGATTTTTGCTTAGCAAAATCGCGGAAACCGCCGGCCAATGCAATTGCGTCCAACACCGTAGAAGAATTTGTCAGCGGGTACGAGCCAGGCTTCGTTACCATGCCGAGGATGTTGAATTTCTGGCTCTTGATTTCTGTAACGATCACAGTAACTTCAGGCTCGGAGATAAAACTTTGCAGCTTGGCGGCCAACACGTTCTCTAACTGAAGGGGCGTCTCTCCGCTGGCTTGCACTTCACCGGCTAAGGGCACGGATATTTTCCCATCGGAGCGAACCGGAACGGTTCGGGAGACCTCAGGCTCTTTCCAAACGTTGATGGCCAAGACATCGTCGGCACCAATGATGTAAGTGTCATCGTGCACCCGGGCTGAACCTGTGTTGGAGTCCGCGGTAACCGTCTGCGGTTGAGATTTTGTGGTGCTTGGGTTTTTTTCTGTGTCAGTTTGCGCCGCCAGCCAAACGGGGACTAGGAGGCACAATCCCAATGTCGTTATCCGACGGTGCATGTCTCTTGCTGGGATCGTCATAGTTTGCTCCAAAGTGCGCAATTGTAACGGGCGTCGCGGTCCACTGCTAAATCCGTTTTCCATTTCTCCTGACTCCATCCCCTGGGAATGCAGATGGATGGGTTTCGGAAGAACTCATGTGATATTGCTCGATCTTATACAGCAAGGTTCGATAGCTGACCTTGAGCAACCGCGCTGCGGCTTTTCGGTTCCAGCCAGTTTTCTCGAGAGCCGTTGCGATTGCGTTTCTTTCCGCTTCGAAGCGAACACTTTGCACCAGCGACTTGAGCGAGTTCAGACTGGAGGACCGCTCCCCATTCTCGCTTGCGACGAGGGCTTCTTTGGCGGCTTCAGATTTGCCAGTGCCGTCACCGTTCTTTGGTGCCAGTTCCGGCTGGGGTGCGGCAAAGATCAGCTCTTTGTCTCCCATCATCAGGTAACGCTTCACAAACTCCTCGAGTTCGCGGAGGTTTCCCGGCCACGAATAGGCATGGCACGCATCGAGCACCGCAGGTGAAAAAGTGCGTGGAGGTAGGCCGTAGTGCTTTGCCAGATGATGCATGAAGTGGCGAAGCAGCAACGGAAGCTCATCCTTGCGTTGTCGCAAGGGCGGCGCCTGAACCGTAAAAGCACTCAGCCGATAATAAAGATCTTCGCGCAGCTTCTTTTCAGAAAGAGCCCGCTCAATGTCGGCGCTGGTTGCAGCCAGAATTCGGACGTCGACCTCAACCGTGGCGCCGCTGCCGGGCCGGAAAAACTGCTTGTTCTGCACCACCTGCAGCAACTTGCTTTGGACGCTGCTTGGCATCTCCGCAATTTCGTCCAGCAGAATGGTCCCTTTTTCACACAGTTCGAGTTTGCCAGCCTTGGATCGCACGGAACCCGTGGAATCACTTCGCTCGTAACCAAAGAGTTCGGTTTCGAGCAGATCGCCGGGCAGCGCGGAGCAATTCACTTTCAGAAATTTGAATCCAGAGCGGACCGAGAGCTTGTGAATGAGGCGGGCGGCGGTATCTTTCCCGCTTCCACTTTCGCCCAGGATGAGTACGGGAACACTGGCTTGGGCCAGCAGTTCTGCTTGAGCGCGCAGTTTCCGCATGATCGGGCTCGCGCTGACGAAGAATGCGTCTTCGCCCACCTGTTCGATATCCTCACTCGCGATCTCCATGTCGATGCTGTCACTCCGCGAGTTGAGTTGCCCGCAAATGGTGACCTCCAATTGCTTGTCGTCGACCGGCCTGACCAAATAGTCCTGCGCACCCAGGCGAATGGCTTCATTCTTTCGGCCGGCATCATCGGGATAGCAAAGCAAGATGATCGGCAAATTAGGGCGAAGTCGGCGCAGCCAGCGCAAGATGTGCAAGCTGTCGGCATCTCCGCGAGGCAAATCCAGCAGAAGCAGGTCCGGAGTAATCCCGGCCTGGACCGATTCTAACGCTTCCCAGCCGCTGCCCACCGTCTCCAGCTGCCAGGAATTTGCTTCAGCAATCGACCAGAGCGAGCGAACCGCGCCGGGTTCCTTGCTGACCACGAGCAGGCGTGCGGATTCAATTCCGTTTTCTGTCACGGGCTTGGAGATCTTTTTGGAGATGAGAGACAAAGGAGACTTCTGGAATCTAAACAGGTTCGAGGTCGTATCCTTGAATGCGCACGGCCATCGACCTTTGTATTGCGTCGATCGAGACCACTAAGGTGTTGTCGTCGTTTCGAGCGAGCAGAATACCTTCGACACCGTCCAGCGCGCCGCCCCGCACTCGCACCCGCTGTCCAATCTGAAGAAAGGGATGGCTGCTCCACGGTACTTGCTGTCCGATTAACGTGCGCACCGCATCGATTTGCGCCTCCGCGATGGGCGTTCCTATGCCGCGACCGCCGACGAACTTGAACACGCCGTCGATACGCAACACCCGCAACCGATCCTCGCCGGTTGGAGGTAGTTTCACAAACACGTAGCAACCGAAGAGCGGCACTTCCACCGATTTCCGCCGGTCGCTCCAGCGATGCACCTCAGTCACTAACGGCAAGAAAGTGTTGACGCCTTGTTCGACCAGCCGTTGCGCGATGACTCTTTCGTGGCGGGCTTGAGTATGCACGGCATACCAATTGTCAATACCGGATCCAGCGATTGGCGCCATGTTCGGTAACTCCCGCGACTGGTTGACGGTATTCACAGCTTCGCCCTCTGAGTCACAATGTGACCTCTGCGCACGCAGAACTCGAATCAACAGAGAAGATCTCAGGCTTCAAGGGTCGGGGGAAACCAACTTGGAGATCCGGGGGAGAAATCTACACTAACTCTATCGACATTATTGCAAATACATTTTGTGTCAACCAGCGGAACACCCTGGTGTAGGAATTTTGAATTCCTGCACCTTGCTTGTGGTGTAGCGTCCGCCCTCGTACGGCAAACTCGGCGATTTGGTACACAAGCGTTCCGCTTGTGAGGCACGGGGGAAAGAACTCAGCTCGGACTTGCTTGTCGAAAGTGAACCTAGGCTATATTCGTGTGCAGAGTGCTGCAAGAGGTACCCGCTCTCTGCGACGGACTTCTCACACGTAAGAGGGTATAGGTTCCCGCTTCGCTGGGAGTAGCGCCCTAGAGAAGGATTTCTCATCCGCTAGGGACGCCCAGTCCAGCAGCCAAACGGAAGCCAGACGTCCTTCTTTGGGCTTTGTGGCTAGAGGCCGGATGGTCCATTGGAAGTCATCTTGTTGATTCTACAGCTAAATAAATGCGATTGCTGGAGCGTCTAACGGCATTTCCCGACCCAACGCGAGGCACCCAAAGTATCTGGAAAATGGTCGGGGGCACTTCGCGTGCTGCAAAGTTATGCAACCGGTGCAAGTATTTGCAACCTTCCCTTGATTTCCACCTACGCAATAGGGTAAGCTGTCTAACATTGTTGTTAGCTGGTAACGACGCTTTTGGCGAGTTCAATATGTAAGGTTGGGCTTTCCAGACCTCTCCCGATTAAAAGCAAGCTTCTTTTCCCCACCTGCGGAAGATCCCCCCTGCCCAGGACAGCTTGTTCCGGTTGTGGCTTTCGGTCGATCAGGCTCCGAGCCTGGGGACTTAACTTGATCTGTATCGCTGGAGTTCACTTAATGCAGACCCACCAGGTCGGCGGGAACAGAATTTGTGTACTCGTCGCGGACAATACCCGAATCCATACTCAACTGCTCGCAGAAGCGCTGCAACGGGATCGCGAATTGGACGTGATCAGTGCAGATTCCGATTCCCACGGTTTGATCGCGATTGCTGCGGCACATAAGGCCGATGTCTTGCTGATCAGTTCCAACCTGGACGAGGAACCACATCGCGCGTTTGAAGTTTTGCAGCAGCTTCGACTATCCCATCCTCAGACCCGCGCGGTGATGTTGATGGATTCCTCCAAGCGTGAACTGATCCTGCAAGCGTTTCGCGCAGGTGCGAGAGGAATCTTCAGTCGCCACGAGTCCGTGGAGTCGCTCTGCAAGTGCGTTCGCAGTGTGCACGAGGGCCAGATCTGGGCCAACAGCCTGGAGATGTCTTTTGCCGTCGAAGCGCTGGCTTCTTCCCCCGTCGTCCGGGCAGTCGACGCCAACGGATTGGACCTGCTTTCGAAGCGTGAGATGGAGGTCGTTCGCAGTCTGTCCGAGGGCCTCACCAACCGCGAAATCGCCGAGCGTCTGGGCTTAAGTCAGCACACCATCAAGAACTACCTGTTTCGAGTGTTCGACAAGCTAGGCGTTTCCAGCCGGGTTGAGCTATTGTTCATGACTCTAAGCCAGGCCAGTCCCGCGCAATCGCTGCTCCCAACGCTGCTGACGAATCCGACTAACGGGAATCGGCACGACGAAGCGACATTGGCCATCTGTCACAAAGCTGCTGAGCAGGGCTTGCCCAGCGCACAAGTCGCGCTGGCACAGTTGTACGCGGCGCGGCGAGCTGCGCCGAAGGACTTGGTATATGCGTATATGTGGTTCTTGATCGCGAGTGAACAGATCACGCAAGCCAAGAACCATGTCAATAAGGCCATGACCATGGACCAACTGCTCGAGGCCGAACAAAGAGCCGCCGAGTGGATGAGAAAAACCAAGAGAATTCCACTTGAAGATCCCCCCGCAGACCAACCTAGCAGTGCGAAGGGCGCATCTGGCGCCTGATTTAGTGGAAGAAGTTGTTGCTAGGAAACCGGATTTCTGATCGAAGTAAACTTTCCATACATCAGGCCAGTTGCAACTGGCCTTCTCCCAGTCTCGCGTCGACCATGGGAAGAACGTGCGCAAGTTGCCGTGTTTTCTGATTCTGAAGCCCAGTTGAGTCGAATTCGACGCCTAATACGAGCGTTGCTGAGCTTTGTCGGGCTCGATCCCCGGATCTGACGATTGTTCTGCCGATCCTCCCACTCAAGCCGGCGAGAGTATCTCTGCAATATGATTGGCGTTGTCTTTTAACGAAAAAGGAAATTGCGGCGTAAGCAAGGAGGTTCAACGTGCGGAATCTGGCAGGAAACCAATCTTTATGCCTTCAAGGGCGCTGGGAATGGAGGCGAACCCATGGCTGGAGTCATTCTCGATAGTGAGGGGAACCTGTACGGAACCGGCGCGGAGGGCGGAAACAACTGGGGCATCGCGTTTGAACTGAAGCGCTCCGGATCGAACTGGACACAAGTAATGCTGCACAACTTTTGCAGCCTCAACAACTGCGCGGATGGATCGCAACCCGAAGCGCCGCTGGTGTTTGATAAAACCGGCGGCCTGTACGGTACGACGCTGGGGGGCGGAACCGGATGCAACTATCCCGGGTGTGGGGTGGTGTTCAAGCTTTCACCCACCAAGACTGGATGGACCGAGACTGTGCTTTACAGCTTCAAGGGCAAACCCGACGGCAGTAGTCCGGTCCAGGGTCTGACGCTAGACGGGAAGGATAACCTATTTGGCGTAACCTCCGCGGGTGGCAAGGGAGGTACGGGCGGATATGGCACGGTGTTTGAGGTGACTCCGTAGGCTTACAGGATTTCTAGGAACATGTGTGAGCGCAGGTTCGCGCAATCGAGAGAAACTCCCGAATGCCCCGCTGACGATCGGGTTTTCCGTAGGGTCTTGCGGGGCAAAACGCTCATAGTGATACGGGGGGGCCAGTTGTTCGATTTCTACTGGTTACTCAAGCCTGCGAAAGTATCTCAGCAATACGATCCCCGGCATGGCCATCCCACAGCGGTGGAATCGCGCCTATTTTTGAATTCCCGTCAAGAATCTTCCTCAGCTCGGAAGTCATGTTATTGCCAGCTCTTCAGAAAAGTTCAGCTTCCGCTTTTCCCGTGATACGGGAGCGAACCGGGAAGGCAAGTGTTCTGTGGGTTGTTCGCTTCTGACCAGCCCAGTTCGGAAACGAACGTTCTAGCAGCCCTTCTTGCCCGCATTAATCATGCCTTACTTCCCGCTTTTCAATGGATTGTGAGTTCCACTGTTCCGGCATGAGAATTGCATCTCTACGGTATTAGGCCATGCGGCCAAGTTTCTCGGCTGAATTTAGTGCCGTGGGGAGACAGTATGACCGCCCTGCTTCAGGATATCCGCTACGCCCTACGCATGCTGCGCAATAACCCGGGTTTTACGGCCGTTGCAGTGCTCACGCTGGCGCTCGGCATCGGCGCAAACACTGCCATCTTCCAGTTGCTCGATTCCATCCGCCTGACCGCGCTTCCGCTCAAGAATCCGGACAAGCTGGCCCAGGTGCGCATCATTCAGCCGCATGGCCGTACCGGCAATTTTACGTCAGCGCACCCCGATCTTACCTACCCCCAATGGGAGCAGATTCGGGCCCAGCAGCAGGGTTTTTCGGGCATGTTTTCCTGGAGCGAAAAGTATTTCAATATCGCTCCGAGCGGCGAGACGCACTACGTGGAGGGGCTTTATGTGAGCGGAGATTTCTTCCGCGTGCTGGGCGTGCAACCTATCTTAGGGCGACTCCTCACCGTAGAGGACGATCAGCACGGGTGTGGCTCGCCCGGCGTTGTCCTCAGCGAAGCATTCTGGAAGCGCGAATACGGTGGAGAGGCCTCGGCGATCGGGCGCAAGATGACGATCGAGCATCATCCCTTTGAAATCATCGGCGTCACTCCCGCCAGCTTTTTTGGCTTGGAAGTCGGCAGACAGTTCGACGTGGCGGTGCCTCTTTGCGCTGACTCGTTAATCCGGGGCGAGTATTCGCGTTTGGATGTACCTCATGAGTGGTGGCTTTCTGTCATGGGCCGCCTCAAGCCGGGCTGGTCCGTTGAGCGCGCTTCGGCTCAGCTGGCCGCGGTATCCCCGCAAATATTCGAGGCAACCGTCATCACGAATTTTGGCGCGGAGGAGGAGAAACACTACCTCGGTTTTCATCTTGGAGTGCTCCCGGCGGGCACCGGCGTCTCTGACATCCGCAAGGACTACGAGACGCCGCTCAACCTGCTGCTGGCCATCGCCGGATTTGTGCTGTTGATTGCCTGCACCAACCTCGCCAGCCTGATGCTGGCGCGAGCCAGGGCACGCGAACGCGAAATCGCCATTCGGCTGTCGCTGGGAGCGTCACACGGACGCCTGATCCGGCAGTTGATGGCCGAAAGCTTCCTCTTAGCGGCCAGTGGCGCCATGATCGCTCTGGTGCTTTCCAATGCGCTTGGCAAGTTTCTGGTTTCATTGATCAGCACTGAGCAGAATCGGGTGTTCGTGGATCTCACGCCGGATTGGCGCGTGCTCGGCTTCACGTTGGGGCTCGCGGTCTTGACCTGCCTGCTGTTCGGGCTCGCTCCCGCGCTGCGCGCCACGCGGGATGGCTCGGCCGAAGTGCTGAAGGCTGGAGGACGCGGTAACACGGCCGGCCGCGAGCGCTTCGGCTTGCGGCGCGGGCTAGTAACGGTTCAGGTCGCGCTCTCGCTGGTGCTCCTGGTGGGCGCGCTCTTGTTCTCCCGCAGCTTGGGAAAGCTGCTGAATGTCGACCCCGGCTTCCGCGCCAACGGCATCCTTATCACGGATTTGGACCTTACTGAACTAAAGCTCGCCCCCGACCGCCGTCAACCGTTCAAGCGTGATCTGCTGGAGCAGGTGCGCGCGATTCCGGGCGTGGACGCCGCTGCCGAGACGGAACTTGTTCCTCTGAGTGGCAGGGGGTCCAACGACGAAATTTGGATGGACGGCCAGAATCCCAGCCAAAAGAAAACGGTGGATAGGAATTGGGTGAGCCCGGGGTATTTCCAGACCATGGAAACTCCGCTTCTGGCCGGCCGCGATTTCGACGAGCGCGACACCGCGACTTCTCCCAAAGTGGCTATCGTGAATCAATCTTTTGCACGCGCCCTGGCCCACAGAGCCAATCCTGTGGGCATGAGCTTCCACACGCCTGTGGGACCGCATCATCCGGAAGCCGTCGTTCAAATTGTTGGATTGGTGAAGGACACCAAGTACAACGATCTCCGCGATGAAAACGTCGCCATTGCTTTCGCTCCTGTCGCGCAAGACCTTGACCCCGACAACTTTGACACTTTTACAATCCGCTCCCAAGCGCCTCTCGGGCAAACCATTTCGGCCGTGAAGCGTCGGCTGGCCAACGCCAATCCCGAGATTGGCCTCACCTTTCACGTTTTCGAATCCGACATACGCGACACCCTCGTGCGCGAGCGCCTGATGGCAACGCTTTCCGGCTTCTTCGGTTTTCTTGCAGCTGTGCTGGCGGTCATCGGTTTATACGGTGTGATGTCTTATATGGTGCAGCGGCGAACCAATGAAATCGGCATCCGAATGGCGCTTGGCGCCGGACGTGTGAGCATCTTGGGCATGATCCTGCGCGATGCCGTCTTGCTCCTGGGTGCCGGCATTGTCGTTGGCCTTGGCCTCTCCGTCGCACTGGGGAAGGCGGTCAGCTCTTTGTTGTTCGGGGTGAAGCCTGCCGATCCAATCACGCTCGGCCTGGCGGCGGCTCTGTTGGCTGCTGTGGCTGCAGCGGCCAGTTACATTCCAGCGCGGCGGGCCTCCCAAGTTGATCCCATGGTTGCGTTACGCTACGAATAATCTTTCCCGGTCAGATCGCAGCGGCGCGTAGCTTCCGCGTAGCCGGCAACTCGGCTATTGTTGTGAACTAAGGTTGGCGCAGATAGGTGTCGAGAGATCGCCGTTACACTCGTCGACAGGTCAAAACGTCTAGTCGCATGGTTACAACATGTTGGGGCTCTACACCGGTCTCATAAACCCAGACTGACACCTATGGCTGCCTGTTCGCCTCCGGACATCACGGTCCGACTGTGGACACCTTTGAACCAGAGCGGTGTTCTCTTGTCTCTGTACTATCAAGGGTTTAGGCCTGCACTATATTGGTAAGAGCATTGCACCCAGCTTTGCAGGGGCCGTGATCCGTTTTTGCCTTGTATTGGCCCGCGGAATCAGCTTTCCCAGGAGGACGAACCTGAGATGACCGGCCTCGCACAGGACGTTCGCTACGCGCTGCGGCAGTTGCGCAAGAGCCCTAGCTTCACTACGGTCACGGTTCTCACCTTAGCACTCGGTATTGGAGCTAATACCGCCATCTTTAGTGTCGTAAACGGAGTGTTGCTGAACCCTTTACCGTTCCACGATGCCAGCCGCATCGTCTCCATGTTTCAGGACAACCCGAATTTTTTCAAAGGGTCGATCTCCTATCCCAACTTTATCGATTGGCGGCGCGACAATCGTTCCTTCGAGGCAATGGCCGCATACCGCTCGACAGATGGCAGCATCACGGGCGTAGGCCAGCCGGAGAATGTGCAGGCAGAGCGCGTGTCTGCAAACTTCTTTCCGATTCTCGGGGTGAACCCAATCCTGGGACGCAATTTCACTTCCGAAGAAGATCGGCGCGGCGCCAGCCCGACGGCCCTGATCTCGGAAGGGTTGTGGAAGCGAAAGTTCGCTTCGGACCGGAACGTGATTGGCCAACGGCTCATCGTAGGGGGGCAGCCGCGCACCATCATCGGCGTCATTCCAGCTTCGTTTCGATTGCATGTCTTCAACTTCAGAACCGCCGATGTGTACGAAGCCATCGGGGAAGAGACCGATCCGACCTTTTTCCTCCGGGATTCGTACCGGGGCATGGATGCGATTGGCTTGTTGAAGTCTGGGGTCACGCTGACGCAGGCGCGTGACGATATGAAGCGAGTGAATGCCGGCCTCGCGGATGCCTATCCCAACGTTGACGGCAATATCAAGACCAACATCATCCCTTTAAAAGACAATATCGTTGGTGACATGCGGCCGGCGCTGCTGGTGCTGCTGGGGGCGGTGGGATTCGTCTTACTGATTGCCTGCGTGAATGTCGCCAATCTGCTGCTTGTCCGGTCAACGGCGCGCCAGCGCGAGTTCTCAGTGCGTGCCGCGCTGGGTGCGGGGCAGATACGGATTCTGCGCCAACTGCTCACTGAAAGCGTTCTGCTCTCGGCGCTGGGCGGTGGTTTTGGGCTGATTCTCGCGAAGTGGGCAACAGTCGCCGCCCTTGCGGCGGTCCCGGAAACCGTTCCGCGTGCCGAGGAAATCGGGATCGATTTTCGGGTGCTGCTCTTCACCATTTTGGTTTCGGTACTTACTGGAATCATGTTTGGTCTGCTGCCTGCCCTAAGGATGTCGCGGACCGATATCAGCGGAAGCCTCAAGGACAGCGGGCGCGCCATCTCCGGCCCCCGCACACGCATGCAGTCTGCCTTGGTGATGGGCGAAATGGCGATGGCGATGGTGCTGCTGGTGGGCGCGGGGCTGATGTGCCGCACCTTGGTGCAATTGTGGAAAGTCGATCCTGGCTTCGATCCGCGCAACCTCTCGCGTTTTGCAGTGACGCCACCGCCTTCTTTAAAGAATCAATCTTCGGACGCGATCCGCGCTGCGCTTCGGCAAATCAGCGCAACGCTCCAGACTGTGCCGGGAGTTGAGGCCGTGTCCTTGCATGATGGCGCCCTTCTCATGGAAAGCGACAGTGAGAGGGGATTTTTGCTCGAAGGGCAAGAGCCGCCCACGCAGCGAAGTGAGAATATTCAGCTGACTTTGGAACACACAGTAGAACCGGAGTATCTGAAAACCATGCGCATTCCCCTCCTTCAGGGCCGCTTCCTAAGCGACGAAGACAATGAGAACGCTGCGCGTGTGGTGGTGATTGACGCGGGCTTCGCACAACAATATTTCGCCGGCCAAGACCCGATTGGCAAACACATCCGCATTTTTGACTTCGACGGCGATTCCAACCAACGCGTCTTTGTACCTCTGGTGATTGTTGGTGTGGTTGGGCACGTGAATCAGTTTGGACTCGCCGAAGACGCTAGCCATCCCCTGCAAGCCCAGATGTACTGGCCAATCATGCAAAATGGGGCCCGCGACACGAAGAGTCTCGCCCAAGGATTCAGTGTATTTGTTCGCTCCAAAACGCCGCTCGCCCCTGGAGCCTTTTTCGATTCGATTCGCCAGAAATTCCTGGCGAGCAACCCGGACATGATCGTTTACGACAACGAATCCGAGGAGGCGGTGGTGGCGGACTCCATCGCCAGCCAGCGTTTCTCTGTCATCCTGTTGGGCGCATTCGCAGGGCTGGCTCTGTTGCTGGCTGGCACTGGAATCTATGGCGTGCTGTCGTACTTGGTCGGGCAGCGTACACGGGAAATCGGTGTGCGCATGGCGCTGGGGGCGCAGCGGCTTGATGTACTGCGCATGGTCCTGCAAGACGGAGCGCGCATGACGCTGACCGGCACGGCGATTGGAATTGTCGCCGCCCTGGGATTGACCCGACTGATGGCGACCATGCTGTTCGGTGTTAAGCCGACCGACCCGATTACATTCGGCTTGGTCGCGGTGGTTTTGTGCGGCATCGCCTTATTGGCCGGTTATGTGCCTGCGCGGCGCGCAGCCAAGGTCGATCCCATGGTGGCGCTGCGATACGAGTAATCGCTCACAAATACCTCAGCGGCGGTTCCAACACCGCCCACTCTTCGTTACTGACTTCCCCGCGTCCTCGCATTGGGAACCCGAGAAGCGCCTGAGCCTTCCTTTATCTCTCGCATTTTTAGAGCCACCGAACCATAGATGGCTTGTTCGGTTTGCACGGGTTAAGGCATCGGAAGCTATGGTTCATCGGCATTTAAGCTATCTCCAAAGCTGGATGCCTCGGTATCTTGCTCTGGTACGGGTTTTCGGGGTATTTGGCGGACGAGGAACGCCAGTTCGTCGACACGGAGTTTTACTGTTTCCTTCTTTTTATCAAGATCTTTGTAATGTCTGACCTCCTCAAGCCATGGACGGATTGTACGCCGAGGTCTGCTCGTTACAGGAGTGGGGTACTACGATTCGAGGTCGCGGAACTGTCGCTTAAGTAGGTCCTAATTTGAACTTCTCACGGGTTGAGACTGGCAGGAATCGTGCTCCGTATCCACTCTGGCAAACTCTGCGTATTTGCCCTTGCTGTCTGAGCCATTGCCTCAGATCATCTGCCGTGAAGCGCACAGGCACAATTCGGTCCTTGGCTTCACCCTTTGGCAGTTTGGGACGCCCGATTTTGGCGCTCTTCTCGGAGTGCATGCTGCAGTGTGCTCGAAAAGCGCTTGACACGGCCCACATTGTCAGAGAGGCCTGGTTACATCAGTTGAAAGATTACAGCGGCAACCGAGAAGCCCTGAACATGACCTCGGGAGTAGAATCACATACCTGTTGAACCGCAATGACGAGGCTAGTCCACGAAGGGGAGAACGAAAAACCTCAAACGTCGTGTACTATGAGAAAAATCTTCTTCAACTCCCGTGGTTTGCGCGCCGGTTGGCGTCTGCTCATTTTCGCAGGCATTTTCGTCGGACTCGAGTTCCTGGCCGGCTGGATCGTTCCAAAGGTATTCCATCCCAAGGAGCGGCCAGATTTGAATCCTGTAAGCTTCATCTCTGGCGAGCTGCGGACGCTCGTCCAGGCGCTGGTCGCCACCTGGATTATGGCTCACATCGAGCACCGCCAGCTCCGCAACTACGGCATTCCGGTGCGTAACGCCTTCGGCCGCGACTTCTGGGTTGGACTCGCTTGGGGCATGGCTTCCACTACGGCGCTGGTGGGCTTAATTGCAGGATTCGGTGGCTATCGTATCGCCGGGTTCGCGATCCACGGCAGCACGCTCTGGTACTTTTTAGGCCTCTGGATTATCGCCAATTTGCTCATCGGATTTACCGAGGAAATCCTGTTCCGCGCCTATCTCCTCGCCACCCTCGCCGATGGAATCGGATTCTGGGCGGCGGCCATTTTGCTGAGCGCGGGCTTCGGCGCGCTGCACTATTTCCTGAAGCCGCACGAACGCTGGGAAGACTTCGCATCCACCGCGCTGCTCGGCCTGCTTGGTTGCCTTACCCTGCGCCGAACCGGCTCACTGGCCTTTATGATCGGGTTCCATGCTGCTTTTGATTTCGCCAATCTCTTCGTCTGGTCCGGGCAAAACGCCGGCACCTATGCATTTGGCCACCTTCTTGAAACTCGCTGGCAAGGACCGCAATGGCTAACCGGCGGCATGTTGGGTCCCGAAGCTAGCTGGATGGCTTTGTGGTGGTCGCGCTCATGTTTGGGGTCTTTAATCGATGTTATCGTGACCAGAAATTCCCACTCTGAGTTCTTCGGGCCATGCGTTGGCTAACCGTTGGAAATTGCCGACCGTGGGTGGTTGTTGCAACATCGCCAATCACTCATTGACCTGCCGAGCCAATTCTCAAAAAGTCTAATGGCTTGGTTTCGTCAGCCATCCCTTCCGTCTGCTCGTTTCCGGCTTTACACCAATTTTTATTCGGACGGTGGCATAATACAGGCCATGCTCGCGCTTCGTCTCGCATCGCTCTCCGCTCTTCTTTTCGCCGCTTCTCATTTGTGGACAGCCGACCCTGCCAGCCCTCAAACGCTGCGCTACACAATCCTGAGTAACGGCAGGACGGCAGGAAGTGAAGTAGACCTATACAAACCGGGCGGTCACATTGACTGCACATTCGAGTTCAACGATCGTGGCCGCGGTCCCAAGGTCGCGGCCCACTACATCGTTACCGACGATGGATTGCCGTTGCGCGTGGACGTGACCGGCAATGACTATTTGAAGGCTCCGGTGGACGAACACTTCGTGGTGAAAGATGGGATTGCAGTGTGGAAGAGCACTTCCGAGAACGGACGGGCTCCCGCCCAGGGTTTCTACATCAGCAACAACGGAGCGTCAGTGGAGTCGGCGTTGCTGGTCGATGCGCTCCTACGAGCGAAGGGTGTTCCTGTGAAACTGTTGCCTGCGGGCGAAGCCCGATTGGAACGACTGACGGACGTAACAATCGAAGATCATGGGCGAAGATTGCACGTTACTGAGTTTGCGATCACAGGACTTTCGTTCGAACCGCAGACTGTCTGGCTCGATGACGATCAGCATTTTTTCGGGTCTCCGGGGAAGTGGTTCGCAACTCTAAGAGAGGGCTGGGAGGGTACCAACGATCAACTCTACGCCCTCGACCGCGCGGCTGAAGACACTCGCAATGCCCGTTTGGCACACGAATTGGCACAACGTCTGAATCATCCAGTGGCGGTGGAGCATGTGCGCCTCTTTGATTCAGAACAAGCTACGACTCGGGAAGATCAGACGGTAGTCTTCAATGGTGAACGCATCACGATGGTCGGCCCATCCGCGGCTGTCATCGTTCCAAAAGATGCTCAGCACATCGATGGGACAGGCAAAACATTGCTGCCCGGTCTCTTTGACATGCATGCTCACGCCCAGCCTCTGGATGGGCTCTTAAACATTGCGAGCGGCGTAACCAGCGTTCGCGATATGGGCAACGACATCGAAGAACTGAAGCACCTCCAAAGCCAATGGGACAGTGGCGCTGCCATCGGTCCGCGGATCTGGAAGGCCGGATTTATCGACGGACACGGTCCATTCCAGGCTCCCACTGGCCTCTATGCGGATACGGTCGAGGAAGCACAGACGGATGTAAACCGCTACGCCGACCTTGGATACATTCAGATCAAAGTCTATAGCTCACTTAAGCCTGAACTGGTTCCCGGAGTTGTGAAGACTGCCCATGAACGCGGGCTGCGGGTGAGCGGCCACGTTCCGAATGGCATGACCGCGAGCCAATTTGTGGAAGACGGCGCCGACGAGGTGCAACACATCAACTTCATTTTCCTTAACTTCCTGGCATCGCAAGTGAAAGATACGCGCACTCCCGAGCGCTTTACGGCCGTGGGAGCCAATGCAGCGAAGCTCGATCTGCAGTCGAAAGAGGTAAATGATTTCATTGCACTGCTCCTGAAGCATCACACGACCGTAGATGTAACGTTGGCTGCTTTCGAGGGAATGTTCACCGGGCGTCCTGGCAAGGCGTCTCCCGACTACACACCCGTGATCAACCGGCTTCCGGCACAAGTTCAGCGTGGCGCGTACACCGGTGGACTTCCGGTGACGGAGCAGAATGACCAATTGTATAAAGATTCCTACGACGCCATGCTCCGGATGACGAAGCGAATGTACGATGCCGGCATTCCCATTCTCGCCGGAACCGACGCGACGGCCGGTATCATGTTGCATCGCGAATTGGAGCTGGAGGTTAGAGCCGGAATCCCGCCCGCGAAAGCATTGCAGATCGCAACCTTCAATGCCGCTCGACTTCTCAAGCAGGAGAACGAACTTGGTTCGATCGCACCTGGGAAGCGGGCTGATTTCGTACTTGTGGAAGGCAATCCAGCCGAACATATCAGTGACATTCGCCGCTGCCGGCGAGTTATGAAGAACGGAGTGCTCTACAACAGTGCCGAGGTTTACGGTGCGGTTGGCATCAAACCGGCTGACTAGCCGGACCTTCCCCGGCGAATCTCAGGGCCGCAGGTTGCGGCCACGGTAGTTGAGAACCTGACCGGCAGGGCAGAGATAGCGGTTGTATTCGGGCTGATGCTGATCGAAAAACACATCTAGAACAATGCCTCAGAGCGGTCGTGTTGCCCCATCATGAGGAGCAAGCCTCCGACAATCGAAATCCAACAAAGCATGGGCAGACGCTTTCTTCGAACATGCTTTTGCTGAATTTCATCCTGCTAATCGACGTGACTTTTTCAACACCCACATTTATCGCCAACAACCCTTTTGAGACCCTGCCAACTTCTCGCGTTTCATTGACTTGCACTTCCCGCCCACGTAAGATTCTGCGCCAGTGATTGGCCAAACCATTTCGCACTATCGGATTGTCGAGAAGTTGGGTGGCGGGGGAATGGGAGTGGTCTATAAGGCCGAAGACACCCGGCTCCATCGCTTTGTCGCTCTAAAGTTCCTGCCGGAAGACGTGGCCCGCGACCCTCGGGCACTCGGCCGTTTTCAACTCGAAGCCCAGGCCGCGTCCGCATTGAATCACCACAACATTTGCACAATCTACGACATCGGCGAGCAAGATGGCCGTACGTTCATTGCGATGGAGTATCTGGATGGGCTGACGCTGAAGCACATGATCGCGGGCCGTGCATTGGACAACGAGACGATTCTCTCGCTGGCGATTGAGATTGCTGAAGCGCTCGATGCAGCGCACGCTGCAGGCATCGTCCATCGGGACATCAAACCAGGAAACATCCTTGTCAGCAAACGCGGCCATGCCAAGGTGCTCGATTTCGGACTGGCGAAGATGGATCCGCGAGAAATACCGACCGGGTCTGGTTCGGACGATGTCACGCTCGAGTTCAAGGACTTGACTATCAGTGGCAGCACCATGGGTACGGTGACCTATATGTCGCCGGAGCAGGTCGTGGGCAAGCCGCTGGATGGGCGGACGGACCTCTTCTCCTTTGGCGCGACCCTCTACGAGATGGCAACCGGCCGCTCGCCGTTCGAGCGCGAAACCACAGGAGCCACCTTTGGGGCGATCTTGCATGAAGCGGCAATTTCAGCCCGTCAGCTGAACCCGCAGTTGTCTCCTCGACTGGAAGAAATCATCAAGAAATGTCTAGAGAAGGATCAGAATCTGCGATACCAGCACGCCTCGGAGATACGGTCTGACATTCAACGAATGAAGCGGGACAGCGAATCGGGGCCTCAAGCGATTACGGACGCGGGCGGAGCCCGGACGACACCGAAATCAACAAAGCGGTGGGGGATAGTCGCGCCTATCGCCGCAGTACTCATTCTCGGTTTCAGCGTTGCCCTGTGGCTGCTCCACGCCCAAAAGGTGCAGGCACTGAGTGCAACCGACACGGTCGTTCTTGCTGGCTTCGACAATACTACGGGCGATGCGGTGTTTGATGACACGCTCCGGCAAGGTCTCGAAGTGCAGCTTGAACAGTCCCCTTTCCTTAGCATTATCTCCAGCGAACGCATGCGCCAGACCCTTCGCCTGATGAATCAGCCACCCGATACTCGGCTTACGCCGGCCGTTGCGCGCGACCTTTGCCAGCGGGTCGGAAGCAAAGCCTACATATCGGGCTCGATTGCGAGTCTGGGGCACGATTACGTGGTTGCCCTGCACGCGGTGAACTGTGCGACGGGTGATTCGTTGGCGCAGGAACAGGAGCAAGCGCCAGGGAAGGAAAAGGTGCTCGGCGCCATGAGCCGGGCCGCCACGGATTTGCGGAAGAAACTAGGAGAATCGCTCAACACGGTGTTGAAGTTTGATACTCCCATCGAGGCAACTACGTCTTCGCTTGAGGCGCTAAAGGCTTTTAGCGTAGCGAGCAAGGGTGAACAAGCAGAAGCCGTCCCATCACTGCAGCGTGCGGTAAAGCTGGATCCTAACTTCGCCTCTGCTTACGCGGCGTTGGGAATCTGGTATTCCAATCTTGGCGAAAACAGCTTGGCGAGAGAAACCATCGGTAAAGCATACGCGCTGCGAGACAACGTCAGCGAGCGAGAAAAGTACCGTATTTCTGGCACTTACTACACATACGTTACGGGGGAAGTAGAAAAAGCGAATCGCACGTACATCGAGTTAGCGCAGGCCTATCCTCGAGACTCGTTTTCCCGTAGCAATCTGGGAGCGAATTACATAGTGCTGGGTCAGTATGAAAATGCGGTGGCCCCCATCCTGGAAACGATACGATTGCGGCCCGACGATGGCGTTGCTTACGCAAACCTCATGCTCGCTGATGTTGGTCTGAATCGTCTCGCTGACGCTAAAGCGATTTACGAACAGGCAGTGGCGCACAAACTCGATGAGGTCTATCTACACCAGGCCCGTTACTTGCTTGCCTTTCGCCAAGGCGACACCGCAGAGATGGAGAAGCAGTCAGAGTGGGGTCGAGGAAAGGATGGAGTCGAGGATGCATTTTTGTCCATGCAATCCGATACGGAGGCCTTCTACGGGCACTTGGGGAAAGCGTTCCAATGCTCACGGCGAGCAGTGGAATTGGCGAAGCATGCAGGCTCCAAAGAAACCGCTGCACTCTGGCAGGTCAATGCCGCACTGCGCGAAGCGGAGTTCGGTAATCCTGTAGCGGCCAAGCAGGGCGTCAAAGAAGCTTTGACATTAGCTCCGGGCCACGATATTCAGATTCTGGCGGGTCTCGCACTGGCACGGATCGGCGACGGAAGCCGGGCCGAGACACTGGTAGGGGAGTTGGCGAAAAGCGACCCGTCCAGTACCGTCCTAACGGGCTACTGGTTGCCGGTTATACGGTCGGCCATCCAACTGAGACAACGAAATCCAGCCAGAGCCCTGATCCTTCTGGAAGCAGCGGCTCCCTACGAGCTCGGCAATCCGAGTCCTTTCGGAAATCTTTACCCAATCTATCTGCGTGGGCAGGCATATCTACTGGCGCACCAAGGACCCGCTGCTGCGGCCGAGTTTCAGAAGATTATCGATCATCCCGGTATAGTGCTGAACTACCCGACCGGTGCGCTTGCCTTTGTCCAACTGGCGCGAGCCGAAGCGATCAGCGGCCACATTGCGAAGGCGGGGAAGGCATATCAAGATTTCTTCGCAGTATGGGGAAGTGCTGACGCTGATATTCCAATTCTGAAGGAGGCCAAGTTGGAATACGCGATGCTACGCTAACTGGAACAGAGTTCGTTCTTGTCACTTGCTGTTTACCGATAGTTGATGGAGAGACAGTCGATTCTGAATCTGGGCGGGCCCTACGGGGTGCAGAGCATTCTTGCTGTCATTAGCCACATTATTGATCCGAGTGCTTACTGGATGACCATGCATGAGCCAAGCGTAAAACTCTATGGCAATCACGATGCACGTCTGCCTGAGCTACCGAAATGTGATCTTGGTCTTGGCAGAACGAGGCACGCTTTTAGTAGTGTTAATCAGCACAGTGACCACGCCGGTCGACCTTTGGTTTAGAGCGTCCGCGACGCACGCCAGCACTATGTCCGGGCGACCATCTTTATTCACATCCGCAACCGCGACCGAGGGTGCTTCGGCTCCGCCGGATGGGAAGGTTTGCGCCGGTCGGAAGGTGCCGTTGCCCCTGGCTTGGAGAACGGTGACGGCGCCATCGTTCGTGGCCGCGTTCGGCGTGCCCCAATTTGACACCACGATGTCGAGCTTCCCGTCGTCTTTCACATCGGCGGCAACCACGTCAAACGGCGAATTCGCCGCCGGATAATTCACCGCTGGCTTAAAAGTTCCATTGCCGTTCCCGAGCAACACTCCAACGTTTCCTCCGGGAGAGCCAGGACCGCACGCCTCAGGCCCGCAATTGGCTACGAGAATGTCCAGTTTGCCATCCTTGTTCAAATCCGCCACCGCAACGGAAACCGTGCCATCCCCACCCGACGGATAGGTTTTAACCGCCCGAAACGTTCCGTTGCCGTTCCCGAGCAGCACGCCAACCGATCCCTCCACCGGTGGATAACTGCACTGCGTCGCGCAATAATTCGCCACCACCAGATCTGGCTTCTTGTCGCCATTCACATCCGCGATCTCGACCCAACCGATGGCATCAAATCCGCCGGTGCTATAGGTCTTAGCCTTCCTGAACGTTCCGTCGCCGTTGCCCAACAGGACGCCGACAAAGCCCTCGGAACAACACGTGGTGCCCGTGGTTGCGACTGCGAGATCGAGCTTGCCATCGCCGTTCAAATCACCGACTGCCACATGCGATCCAAAAACGGATGCCGCGCCTGAGCCGTAAGTCACCGCCTTCTTGAAAGTTCCGTCGCCTTTCCCCAACAGCACCCCCACACTCCCCGTCGAACAATCGCTTCCGAGGCAACCATTCGCCACCACCAAGTCCAGTTTGCCGTCGCCGTTAACATCAGCGACGCTGATGGAATAAGCGCTTTGCCCACCGGAGTCGTAATTCACCGCCGCATGAAACGTTCCATCCCCCTTCCCGAGCATGACACTAATCGAGCCCTCGGGATTGCTCTTACTCTGCTCCTCGTTCGCGACAATCAGGTCGAGCTTACCGTCGCCATTCACGTCGGCAATCGCGACCGAGTAAGGATTGTAGCCGCTCGTTTTATAAGGTACCGCCTTCCGGAAAGTTACTGGGCCTAAAACTGGTGATCGGAAAACTGTTTCGTCGCTATTGAGCCCTCTGACCGGAGAGCCCTGAGGTTCCCCAGACCCCCGCTGCGCGAAATGTTGCCAAGGCCGGTCATAATCCGGAGCTGAGCCCGTCTCCTGGGCCGAGGCAAAAGCGGCCACGAGCGTGAAAACCGTGACGAAGAGAAAAACAACGTTGAGATTGCAGACGTGAGGGAAGAATTTGCGGGTCATGGAGCCTCCTCGATGGAACTGACGGGACCACCGTGAAATGCTCCCGGGGTCTTGCCCGACTGCAAGCCGTGCGATCCGTGGAACATCGCACCATCGAGCGCGACAATTGTCATTCAGGAAAAGAATGGTGTCAAGCTGCAGCGCTAACTGCCATGAAAAAACACGTAATCCCTGTGGCTGATTTACATCCGTCGACATTCGGGCGGAAGGGAGGTCACGTCGGCGTGTGACATTGATGATTGCTAAGCTCGCCATCGCAGTACAGTAGTCGTGATTGGTCGGCAAGTCACTGATGTAGTTTCCGAGCTACGGGGTGAGCTTGAACACGATTCCACAGCCGGATGGGGCGTTGCAGCTTAAATCGCCGCCACTTTGGGTTGTGCCATACAGATTCCCCTTCGCGTCCCGGAGCAAACCTGCGGCGGGACTTGCCCCGTCGCCACCCGTTGCCGTGAAATTGTGCAGTATCGTCTCTTTGCCAGTCGGCTCCAGTTTGAACACCGTTCCCTTGCCATAAGCGCCGCCCAGGTAGGTCGTGCCGTAGAGATTTCCGTTCGCTTCAAGAAGCAAACCCTCGTCGGGATATGTTCCGTCCCCGCCACTTGAAGAGAAACTGTGCAGCACGGTTTCTTTGCCCGTAGGATCGAGTCTAAACACCGTTCCGAGGTCGTAAGCGCCGCCGAGCGAGGTGGTGCCGTAGAAATTCCCTTTCGCGTCCCGCACCAGACCTGCAGCCGGATTCCTCCCGTCGCCGGTCCCCGTTGCAGCGAAGCTGTATAACACAGTTTCTTTGCCGGCCGAGTCTAGTTCGAACACGGTTCCGTTATTGAAAGCGCCGCCCATGTAAGTTGTGCCATAGAGATTGCCAGCGGCGTCCCGAATCAAATTCCCCTTGGGGTTTGCCCCATCACTCCCGCCAAAGCTGTACAGTACGGTCTCTTTGCCGATCGCATCTACTTTGAACACTGTTCCGTAGGCGTATTCCCCGCCCGACGTGGTGCCGTAGAAGTTGCCGTCAGCGTCGCGGACCAGACCTGCGGCGGGATACGCATCACCGCCCGTATCGGTGAAGTCGTGCAAGACAGTCTCTTTGCCTTTGTTCGTCACTGTAAACACGGTTCCGGCGTTGGAGGAGCCGCCCCAGAAAGTCGTGCCGTACAGGTTTCCCTTCGGGTCCCGGACTAAAGCTGCGAAGGGGGTCATTCCGTCGCTCCCAGTGTTGGTAAAGCTGTGGAGCACCCTCTCTTTGCCTTTGTTCGTCACTTGGAACACGGTCCCGACGTTGGAGATGCCACCCACGGCAGTCGTGCCGTAGAGATTTCCGGCTGCGTCCCGTATCAAATTCCCCTCGGGGTTTGCCCCATCCCGGTGCGTGGGGCCGGCGAATCTGTAGAGTACCTGCTCCCTATAAGTCTGCCCTAGCGCCCATGGAGTTACGCCACCTCCAAGCAGAAGGACAGCGGCCAAGGCTACGGTGCCAGTGTGAGCGAATCCCACTTTCGTAGACAGCGTGACGATTGGGCTGACGAAGAGTTTGAAAAGGCCCGACATAATCTGTTCACTCCTGAGCGCTGGGAATCGGATGCCTGCCCCGACTCTGAGGTTGGCTTTCTTCGTAGTGGAAGAATGGGCAACCAATTTAGTGTCGGGGACCTCCAAGCGACGCAGTTTAATGCCGCACTTTCGATGCGGATCAGTCTGCGGGCTTGAGCAAACTTGCGCTGACGTTTGCGTTGCCCGCGTCTCTCTTTGTCAGCATGGCCGACATTCCGAAAGGTCTTCTGCTCGAGCAGGGTCGTCTTGTCCTGGCACTGATTCTCTCCCACGCCGGTCTTTTCGTGGTTGCCTGGCTGCTCTTGCGGATGGTGAAGTCGCTCAGCGGGACGGCTTCCATCATCTACGCGCTGATGCTCGCGACCTCTGCTACACAGTCCTTGGCCTTGCTGTTCTCGAACCACTCTTAGGCCCGACCAGCGGCGGGGCAGTGGGACTCGTGGCCCTGGCAATTAATTTAACGGTGCCTCCCGCAGTCGTCCTGCTGGAAATGGATGCTGCCGCCAAGAACCAGCAGGTCGCCACGAATCGCTCGAAGCCGAGCGCCATCGTAACCGGACTGAATGCCGGCTTAAAGTCACCACTCCTATGGGCGCCGATCCTTGGGATTACGGTTGTCCTTTTGAACATTCGCCTGCCAGCTGTGCTAGCCAGCTGTTTTGAACTGATTGGCTCGGCCACCTCGGGAGTAGCGGTTTTTGCGGTAGGTCTCGTCTTGGCAGCTCATCCAGTTCGGCTTTCACGTGCCGTATTGGTTAAAACTCTTGGTCGCGTCACCGTGCAATCCGCGGTTCTGTTCGCTTTACTGCATCTGTTGCACGTTGTTAGTCCGTTTGCGCGTGAGGCGTTGGTATGCTGTAGCTTTCCGCTGGCTACCGTGGTCGTGCTCTTTGCAGCCCGGTACAAAGCGGTCGAGTCAGAAGCCGCCTCTATGCTTCTCGTCTCGACGCTCGCTTTGCTGATTACGGTACCGACGATCCTCTGGTTGAGCCATTGATTCATGAACGATCGCTTCAGGAAATGGAAGAGAACCATCCGTGGATTTTGGTATCGCCAAGATTCTGGACAGTGGCGTTTTGGCGGGAGTGGTGGGAGCGACCCATACCGCGGGCGGAGTATTTTCTGGCGAATGGCGCTGTG
>Ga0210406_10001029_pt1 | contig 35674 bp, 21 predicted proteins | sample IncBWC30MmetaG_FD_155454 | JGI IMG/M metagenome (GOLD analysis project Ga0210406, IMG submission 155454) | Forest soil microbial communities from Barre Woods Harvard Forest LTER site, Petersham, Massachusetts, United States - Inc-BW-C-30-M | ecosystem: Environmental > Terrestrial > Soil >... | reverse complement strand
TCTTCCACCAGACCTTTCATGAGCATGATCGTGCCGCGGAGTCCATCCTTGTACTTGAAGTGGTAGGCCATAGGAGTTTTGACCAGCGCCTTGATCTCCTGCTGCGTGGGATACACGTCGGTAAAACTCTCCCTGCACTGGCCCAGCGTATGGCTGCGGCAGAGAGCCGCCTTGAACAGCGCCGGAGACCACACACCTTCTTCGTGGGCCTTCCAGAAGTTGTCGCCGCGATAGGCTTGCACCCATTCGACTCCGGTCTCTCCGCCTTTGCGGCGCTCTACCATGCACTGCAGAGTCTCCAGTGCATGGATGTCATAGCTATCCAAACTACCGAAGGCCACGCACATAGCTTCGGAGACCACCGCATCCTGAGGCATCTCAGCCTGTGGAATCCGCCACGTGACCGGCAGGCTGGAGCCGCCCATCAGGGGGAAGCCAAGCTTGCGCGAGTCGTCGTACATCTCTTTTGCCCAAACCCAGTTCCATGAAAAGTGTTTATCGGTATACACAGGCACCGAGCGTCCGCTGCTGCGGAATACCTCGATGACTTGTTTGTAGAACTGGTAGCGGGGATAGAGGGTCTGTCCCTTTTCGTTAGTGGGGTAATCACCCTGTTCGCCGATGTAGATGACTCCATCGACTGCGAGTTTCCCCGTACCCAGAGTCAGGGCATCAGCAACGCTGGCGCATACCTTCATTGCAGGGTGCCGTGCGGCACGTTCCGGCACCAGATCCCCTTCTCCTCGCTGCTCAACGTAGATAGACACCACGTCTAATGCGGGGTGGCGAAATACTCCGCCCCAATCGTATCCCTCGAGGACGCGGTCGATGATGTGTTGCGTGTGAAGATGCGTCTTGTAGACGTTGGCCAAGACTGCAACTCTAGGCCGTTTTGCATCCGATGCGATTTGGGGCATTGTGTCATTCCTTTGAGCCATGCGTGTTGCGAGACTAGAAGGTGAGCCGACCCATAAATTCGAAGATCCGCATATTGGTAGCTGTGGTCGTGATATTGCCAAAGGTGGCCAACGATGAGAAGTTGCCGCTTGGAGGCCCCCAGTTCGGGTGATTGAACGTGTTGTAGGCATCGACGCGGAATTGAAAACCAAGGCCCTCATGGATGCGGAAGGTCTTCGCCAGCGCGGTATCGAAGTTGACGTAGCCAGGACCGGCGAAGACATTTCGAGCGGTGTTGCCGTAGGTATAGAGCGCCGGCATCGCGAAGGCGCTGCTATTTACGCAGTTGACGAGCACGCGGCCACAACTTTCTGCGTGGATCGTGCCCACTCGGTCTGGCCTCTGGCTGGCTTGCCCGGTATTGGCCTGGTCCTGGCTGATGGTGACGTTGACCGGTAGACCGGTTTGAATCGTCGCGATGCCGCTCAGCGACCATCCCGCTGCAACCGTGCGCACAAGAGGGCCTCTGCCTGCGAAGAACGGAATCTGCCACACGTAGTTACCCACAAACCGGTGCGGCACATTGTCGCCTGAATTTCCGTAATCCGACCTGAAGTTATAAGGGTTTACGATCTGCCCGCCGGAGGCCGTGGAGTAGAGACCCATGTCAAGGCTGTGCGAATAGGTGTAATTCAGTTGAGCACTCAGCCCGTGGTGCATGCGCTGCGTAAAGACCACGTTCAAGCCGTCGTAGTGCGAGATCGCTTCGTTGTAGAGGTTGCGAATGTTGCCGAAGTGCTGATTCGGACGCCGGGACTGGATTGTGCCCGGCCCCGGGAGAGGCGCGTTCATCTGCCAGCTCGTATCCAGGTGATAGGTGTAGTTGCCCTGATATTGCACGTCGATGCCGGCGTCGTTCCAGAGGCCTTTCTCGACGTCGAAGCTCCACTGCGTCATCTCCGCCGATGGGAAACGCGGGCCGATCGTAATGATGTCCGGGACAGCGACCGTGCCGAGGGCTCCCGCAGCATTCGGATTGTTAAAGGTGAGCACGGGATTCGCATGTGAGGCGTTGTAAGTGAAATTGCTGCTGAACGGCGGGTTGAGGGAGAGGATGGTGATGACGTTTGTGGTGTCTGGGCTGTAGTAGAGACCAGCACCGCCGCGCACCACCCAGCTGCCTCCGACGCGGTATGCGAACCCGACGCGGGGTGCCCACTGGTTATGATTCGGATTGGTGAATACATATCCAGGAACCACCGAGTTCGGCACCAGCGTCGTGCCATCAGGGCTGAGCGTATTTGCCAGCCCGCTGGGAGCAGTCGGGACAGTGGGGAGCTCGTACCGGATGCCTAAGTTCAAGCTGAGCTTGTGGGTCGCGTTCCACTTGTCCAGCACGTAGAAGTCGTCGCGCCATTGCAGCCCGGAGGACTCCAGTTGCTGCACCGGAGTGGTGTCGCTGGCGATCAGGCCGCGCATGAAGTCCGCCCCGCCGTCACCGGTCATTACGCCCGTAAAGTTGAAGCTACCACGTGGGCTGTTCGCTGCGTAGCGGGTAGTAAACACACGAGACAGGTCAAAACCCGCAATAATGGTATGAGCACCATGGTTCCAGCTCAACGTGTCTGTTCCCGTCCAGACCTCGTCGGTCTGCAGGGAATTGCGAGCGGCGCTTCCCGTTCCTGTATAACCGCTCATCGTCACGGAGGGATCGCCCGGATTTCCCGGTGGGTTGGCATAGCCAGGAATAGTCAGCACGCTCAACTGGCTCTGCAGCGACGGATTCTCGAAGTACCCATTGGCGCTGTTGAGCGCGACCTGATTGCGGCCGACCAGCGCCTGGTTAATCAGGTTCGGCGTCAATACCCTGGTATAGCCGAATACGAAGTTGTTCTGCGTGCTCGGGCTATAAGTCGAGTCTGGAAAGAACACACCGCCTGTGTATGGATTAGCCTTTTGATAGGCGTATCGAAAGTACAAGCGTGTCTTATCACTGACAGCTTCATCGATGCGCGTGTAGTACTGATCCCAGTTATTGCCGCTCGTCGGAGTTACGCTCAGGTTCTGGGTCAACCCCGGCAGGTTAGCCCGTGGCAGGAAGTTCAGCACCTCCAGCGAATGTGGATTGACGCACCGCGGTTGAATGACATTGCCCACGATGCATTTGGGATCAGCGGGGTCCGATAAGGTGACCTTCTTGGCTGCCGTCAGAAGTGCGGAGAAGTCGCCCGTACGCTCCGCATCGGTCAGGACCGTGTAGAGCCCTGTCGTCTTGGAGGTTTGACGCCGCCCCTGATAGGCAAACATGAAGAAGGTCTTATTCCGCCCGTTATATAACCAGGGAAGGATGACGGGACCATCCACCTCCGCGCCGAACTGATTTTGTCGCAATGGGTTGATCTTCGTATTTGGCTGATCGAACGGGCTGTGGGTGTTGAAGGCATCGTTGCGTATGGCTTCGCTGAGAACTCCATGAAACGAATTGCCGCCCGCTTTCGAGACGGCGTTGATGTGAACCCCGAGATAGTTGCCGTATTGAGCCGAATAAGTTCCGGTCTGAACACTGACCTCCTGCACGGCATCCGGCGAGGGCGGGAAGTCGATCGTTGTATGCAGAGTGTTCATGATGGTAACGCCGTCCAGCGTGACGTCGTTTTGCTCTCCACGAGTTCCGGGCCCGGCAAACGATTCTCCCGGCGGATCGCCAACCGTGACATCTCCGGACTGAATCACTCCAGCTGTGGTAAGAGCCAGCTTCAGCGAGTCGTGTCCCGGGATCGGCAGATTGTTGATGGCGTTCGTGGAGAGAGTCTGGGTCAGGGCAGCGTCATCCGTAGCAAGGGGGGGAGGGCTGTCGGTGACCGTAACTTCATTGCTGACTGACCCGACCTTGAGCGAGAAGTCTGTGCGCACAGTCGCATTCACTTCTACCAGCACATTGCTGTGTACGACTTTGTCGAAGTCCACTGCCTGAACTGTGATGGTATAAGTTCCAACATCAACGTACGGGAGCGAGTAGTCGCCGGCAGCCGTCGTCTTGCCATGATAGGAAACTTTGGTGGCGTTCTGCACGGCAATGACATCTGCGCCTGCGACGACAGCGCCCGAATTATCCGTCACGGTCCCTACCAGCGTTGTGGACGAAGCAACTTGGCCTGACATCGGTCGGCTCATCAGCGCCCACAGACTGAAAACAAAGAAAAGTTTGCCCTTCATTGGCGGAACTCCTTAGATTTCTTTCGCTCTTATCTGGCGGTCGACAGATAAGAGATTCCCGTGCCGTTGTCCGCTGGCTTATGTCTCTGGTGCGGGGTGACCGGGTGGACGAGGTGAAGCTGTAGCTGTTGTGAAGTCAGTGTGAATTACTCAGCCAGGTTGTGCCACGTTCCATACAGATCGGAACAGACGTTATGCGCACACCTGTAACGTCTCCATAACATGGCTAAATAGCTTCCCGGAAATAACTTACGAGACGACAAGCGTCTGCCGGCCGCGAAATCAAATCTCCAGATTCACTGAAGGGATCCAGCAAACTTGGTAGTACTCGCTCCTGAACCAGCCCCATGTACCGTCGGCCACCACAAAGGCGAAGTCTTCGGCGCCTGCACTGTTTGTCACCGCTTCTGGGCGCAACACTGCACCGGAAACATCGACGCATCCGAAACCGAGCTCATCAACGGCCGCCTCTGCCCCTCCGTTGGAACCTGCAACGTAACGGGCACGGCGAGTACCATGGCCTGCCTCGTAGAGGCCCTCGGCCTCAGCCTCAGCCTTCCGATGTCCGCAACCGCGCCCCAACCGACGCCGACCGGCCGCCACATCGCCGAGCGCGCCGCCAAATGGCCATCTCCGGCGGCCCGAAGCTCAGGAATCTCATCACCAACGCCTCCGTCCGCAACGCCATGATCATGCTTAAAGGCCGTCGGCCGATCCACCTCATCGCCATCGCCGCGCGCGGTATGGCGTTTACTTGCCGAATACAATCAATTCTGCCACCGAGTGCAGCGAAATGCTGCCACCGAGTGCAAAGTATCATCCACGCCGAAGGCGTGCCGTGCCGCGGTTGCGGTTCGGTCAGGACGATGTCCAATTCGAGCTCAGGGGAGTAAGGTGCGGTTTGCCGACCACCCGGAACTTGGCGGTGACCTTTGCGAATCTCGATGAGCGCATTGCCCTGTTCGCACCATTTGAACTCACACCTCCCGCCTCTTTTTTATTGACAAGGTCGCGTATTAGTATCACATTGTAGTTATAACTATGCTCGGCGAATTCGAATACCTTCTGATCACAGCGGCAGCCACACTGAGCGAGAACGCCTACGGCGTCGCTATGCGTGAAGCGATTGTAAGGGCGACAGGCCGGACTTGTTCGATGGGCGCGTTGTACACAACGCTCGACCGGCTTGAGGCCAAAGGACTGGTCAAGACCTGGATGGGAGAAGGCACCCCTCAACGAGGGGGCCGCTCGAAGAGGATGGTCCGCGTAACGCCCGCCGGCACAGCTGCAGCAAGAAGCTTCTACGACACTATGATCCGCATCAGCAATCGGGCGCCCTGGGCGGCGCAACGGACGGAACGGGCCAAATGAGAAATATCGCATGGAAGCTCATCGAAGTCATGACTCTGCAATTAACGTCCACAGAGCGCGAGATTGTCCTCGGCGATCTGATCGAAACCCGTGAGACCGCGTGGCGAGGGATGCGAGAAGTATCGGGGCTGGTGGCGCGTCGTCAGTTGCAATTGTGGAACGGCTGGCGTCCCTGGTTAGCCGCTCCTGGTCTGGCGTTCCCATGCAGCTTCATGTTGATGGGATTCTCCTTTGCCATCAGCTCGGAACTTCGAAATCACTTCGTATATGGGTGGCAGCTGAGCCTATTTTCGACTGAACCGGTAGAAACCCTATTGCTTCTCTGCCAGGTTCTTGTGTTGCTGATATGCGCATGGGCCGCCGGATTCACCATTGAATCGGTTTCGCGCCGCACGTCTGTGGTCAGTGCAATTTGCTGCCTTCTACCTTGTTTGTTTTGTCTGCTCCGGTTTCGCCAGGAATCGCTGCCACGGTTCTGTCTCCTGCTCTTTCTGTTTCCCGCGATCGCAGGGGTTTGCTTCAGCAGATGCGGCCGGGCAATCAACCGACGCAGCGCTCTCGCCTTGGCTCTGGCAGCAACAATCTGTATGGCTGTTCTGGCAGTTCGTGGACACCTATGGGTGCTCAATTGGGAGTTGATTGGGCCCGCGTGGTATGTGGCCATTCTGCCGGTCCGGTCGGATCGTATGGCAAATCCCCGAAATGAGGGCACAGTCTCATGAATAAGCGAAAGATGCTCGGCGCAACCGCTCTGCTCGCCATCGCATTGAGCGCTGTTTCTACTTTGGCGCAATCGACTTTGGCGCAATCGACGCAGGGCCAGATCTTCGACCGGCAAATCACCTCCACAAACTTTGCCGGAAACAAGACCGGCGTCAGCCCTGTGCGCAAGATGGTGATCTATCTGCCTCCTGGTTACCTCTCATCTACGCGCCGATTCCCGGTGATCTATTTTCTTCCGAACCCTTTCGAGGATAACTATCGTTTCGATTTTGATCACAGAGATGCTCAGGGCCTGTTTGATCGGGCCATTGCGGAGGGTGTGATCAAGAAATTTATCCTCGTAGCGGTTGACATGAATACAACACTTGGAACTTCGTGGTATGTGAATTCCTCGGCCACTGGCAACTGGGAAGATTTCATGATTCAGGAACTGGTTCCGTACATCGATGCAAATTTCAAAACCCTACCCAACAGGGACTCGCGAGGCATCGCCGGAATTTTCATCGGAGGATACGGAGCTATCCGCTTCGGTATGCGGCATCCGGATGTTTTTGGATCTGTGTATGCAATGCACCCAGTCGGGACTGGGACAGGTGTTGGGCTCAGTGCGGCAATACCCAAATGGGATATTTTGGCCGATGCCAAATCCATGGATGACGTGAAGAAAGATGGAGGAACACGGATCTTTACCACCATGTTTCAAGCTCATTTGCCAAATCCCGACAAACCGCCTCTGTTCGTCGACCTGCTGGCACGCCAAGAAAAGGGTCAGTTGAGCATCGATGCCAAACTAATGGAACGCTTCCGTAACAACTTTTATCTCGAAACGATGATTGGCAAATATGCCAACAATCTCAATTCTCTGCGAGGGTTCAAATTTGACTGGAATCGTTCCGATGCCAATTTTGACCACGTGTATGCCAACCAAGCCTTCACCCGCAAGCTGAGAGAATACGGAATTGCACATCAGGCGGAAGAGTACAACGGAACGTGGGACGACTCGAATTGGGGGATCGATGGACGATTCTCCACTGAAGTCCTGCCATTCTTCGCCCGATATCTCGTCTTCGACACCGGCCCCCAGATCAATCACCAGTGAATGCGGTTTATGGGATCGAGTTGACGCAATTCATCGTCGAAGGATGCCAAATCGCCAACTCACTCACCGAGTGCGGACACGAGACTTTCAAGATTTCGGAGTTCTGGGCGAATGACGGGCAATCCTTCCCTTACCCGTCGTTGGTCGTTCGGGCGCGTAACGGAAGGGTTGCCGACCATCCGGAACTAACGATATGGGTCTGAGGTGGGTATGATTTTTCTATGAAAGATCAACCGTTCACTGACACGGGCAGTTCGGCATGGGAGACGCTAGCTCAAGTCTATGCCGAATCTAGGCAGGTCTCCGCAGACAAACTTATCGAGTGGCCAGCACAAAGACGCCTGGTTGGCGATTTCCAAGGAAACCGCGTTCTAGATGTTGGGTGCGGAACAGGCGACAAAGCCCGATACTTCGCGGAGGAGGGGGCATGTTCCGTCGTCGGGATCGATGCAAGCAGTGGCTTCACTAAGAATTGGGCTGAGCATGCAAACTGCTCGAACCTTGAGTTGATTCAAGGCTCATTCGACGCTTTGACTTCTCTCCCCATCATTCAGGGGAAGGCTTTTGATCTGATCGTTTCTTTTCAAGCTCTCATGTACGCGCATGACTTGGTGAGCACGATAAAAGTGATTGCGGATCTCTTGGATGATGATGGCGTGCTCGTGTTCTCAGTCCCGCATCCTTTTCGTTTTGCTATCCTGCGGAATGAGATTGAGGGTTGGGGTCACGGCTTTGCTTATCAACAAACAGCGTGCTACCGGTACCCCTCTCCATGGAAAGCAGAGGTTTCTATAGAGCATCCCATGCCACGTATTAGCGACTACCTGAATGCAATCGCTTCTGCCGGCCTAAGGCTGACAGCGTGTGTTGAACCGTGCGTGACTGAGGAGTTCCGTGAGATTGCCCCTGCAAAGGCCGACTGGATGGATAAGTATGTGGGAATCGTCATATTCCGTGCGGAAAAGAATGAATGACGGGCTAACCTGAAGTAATCCCAAGGTAAGGGTTGCCGACAGCACGCCAACAACCGGCACAGAACGTCATTCAGCAGCTCAGGCGCAAGAGTGACGATGGAAGCGATGTTGATGATGACGCCGTTGGCACATATGAAGTCATCGGCGACCACAACTTACTTCATCCACTCCCCAACCACCCGCTCTCCCACCGAATAAGCCGCCTCCAGCGCCGGCAGATAAGCTGTATAGCTCCCATGGTTCTCACTCGCCAGATTCTCCGCCGCAGTCACCCCTTCCGGAGGCATATCGAAATTACTAGCCGTCCGCAGCAGCAAAGCCTTGTTCCAATCCACTTTCCCCTGCTTCGTCAAAGCCTGCAGTGCCAACATCGCGCCTGAGTCATTCATCGCCGTAGTCCCAAACTTCGCCACCCCATCCGTCTCGAACCCCACCCACCGATGCGCCCAAGCATCCATCTTTGCCCCATGCCAGAAGATCTCCGTCGCTATGTTCGCCCCCACCTGCACCTTCGGCCCCGACTTCGTCCCGGCAGCGCTCTTGTACTGTGATCGAAGCCCCTTCATCGCCACATCTTCCGGCAACTCCATCTCCTTCGTCATCCCATAAGCCCATCGCATCAGCGCAAGATTCATCCGAATCACATTCCCCCTCCGATTCGCCCGAGCCTCATCTCCACCCCACTTGCGTACATCGTCCTCCCAACCCGCACCACCCTTCGCATCGGCCTGCGTAGTCCCATCCAGCGACATAAACCCATCCGGCCATCCCGCCGGAATCTCTCGCGGATCAATCTCCTTCGCCAAATCACCATTCACCACAAAGTCCGTCCACACCGCCGCTCCCAGCGTCCCGTCCTCCGGCGAGATCCCCGCAATCCCATTGATCAGCCAATGACTCTCCCGCAAATCAAATCGCGGATCACTCCCCAGCGCCATCAGGTTAACTCCTGGCTTGATATTTCCCGGCCCGACGGCGACAGCAATCTCCGTTCCCGCCGCATTCGCGCGTACCGCCCGCGTCATCCCCGGCACATCAATCCTCCGGTCGAGGTGGTCCCGCTCCACCCAGAATTGCAACTCGCCTGGCCGGTCCCCGGTATCCTCGCCCACCTCAAAAAAAGCGACCACCACAACCTTAGGCTGCAACACCGTATGCGCCGGCTGCGCTGTCGCAACCATAGCCCCGAATGAAAACAGCACAGCCGCAACCCAGACCAACGAGTGAAGAAACCGCCAAGTATTTCGCATAGCAAAACTGTGCACACGCAGTTGCCAAAACGAATGGCCTCCAACCACCAAAATGTCTCCAACACGCAAACAGGAAAGACCCGGCAAACGGATCTTCCCATTGCAACAACGAACCGAGCGCCAACCTTTCTTAAGCAATGCAAGATCAGTATCGGAGGTCAGCAAGGATTTACTGAACGTTGCCGCTGCGGCAACATTGTTCCTGGATCACGGGCAAACCGCACCTTACTGCCTGTTGCTCCGACCGGAGTCGCCATGCCGCCTCGGACAGTTGGATTTGGCAATCGAGACCGCTTCGAATTAAATGGCAAGATTGGATTGCACCGCGCGGCAAGATAATAGTGCATCGGGAATGCCGCCACAACAGTACGCGATGGCGTGATGTTTCCAGCCAGGTTCGCTTCCTGAGTGTACCCCCCGACTGGTTGTTGGAGGAGTACACCTAGTTCCCAGACAAGCGATTGTCTTTTGGGTCAACGTTTGACAAGCGGATCTCCGAGCAATTAATGTTGCCGGCGCAGTACAACTCAGCGAATCGGAAAGTTGGGATAATGAACTCATTTTTGAGTATGAAGCCATTCTTCGTCTGGCTTTGCGGGATGCTCCTGGTGGGACTGGCGGCTGTGAGCCAGGCCGCCCTGGCGCAAACCAATCCGGATCTCGGACCAAACGTGCTGGTATTCGATCCTAGCATGCCGACCAGTCAGATTCAGGCAGTAGTCAACGCGGTCGCTACTCAACAGATAAGCAACCAGTTCGGGACGCAGCGCTACGCACTCCTGTTCAAGCCGGGTGTCTACGGCACCGCGCAAAACCCGCTCATCATCAACGTGGGCTTTTACACGGACGTGGCCGGCCTCGGCGCGCAGCCGAGCGATGTGACAATCAACGGCCATGTCGACGTGTACAACCAGTGTTTCTCAGCGAACAACTGCATCGCGCTCGATAACTTCTGGCGGTCGCTGTCGAACCTGACGATCCATGTCACGGGAACGGGACTATCCGGCTGCCGGGCTTCGGCGGACTTCTGGGCGGTCTCGCAGGCCTCGCCGATCCGGCGGGTGAATATCAACGGTGCCAACCTCTCGCTGCAGGACTACTGCACCGCCGGTCCGCAGTTTGCCAGTGGCGGCTTCATTGCCGACTCCCAGATCGCCAACACGGGGGGCCACGTCATCATCAATGGCTCGCAGCAGCAGTTCTATGTGCGCAACAGCAACATCGGGACATGGACCAATGATGTGTGGAACCAGGTCTTCTCCGGTGTTGTTGGCGCACCTCCGCAGTCCTATCCCAAACCCAAGTACACAACACTTGCCACAACCCCGGTGAGCCGTGAGAAACCGTTCCTCTACGTCGACGCCTCCGGCAACTACAACGTGTTCGCTCCGGCGCCGCGGACGAACTCTGCAGATGTCAGCTGGTCCTCCGGCTCAGAACTGGGGCGTTCCCTTCCGATCAGCAGCTTCTTCATTGCTTCGCCCTCCACAGATGTACAGCAGATCAACGCGGCGCTGGCCTCCGGTCAGAACCTGATTCTGACTCCCGGTGTCTATCAACTCGATCGCTCGATTGAGGTGAAAAGGCCTGACACCGTAGTTCTGGGCCTCGGCCTCGCAACACTGGTTCCCCAGTCCGGCAACGCCGCCATCACCATTGGTGCGGTGGACGGAGTGGAGGTATCAGGACTGATCGTCGATGCCGGTCCGGTCAACTCGCCGGTGCTCTTCCAGATCGGAAAGCCCAACGGCTCGAAACCCAACGATCCAACCGACCCGGTCACGCTGAATGATGTGTACTTCCGCATCGGCGGCGCGACTCTGGGACGCGCGACGACCAGCCTCCAAGTCGATCATGACAATGTGATCCTCGACGATATCTGGGCATGGCGTGCCGACCATGGCGCAGACCCGGCAGCCATAGGCTGGACGGTAAACGTAGGTGACCATGGCCTGGTGGTCAACGGGGATAACGTAACTGCGCTGGGACTCTTTGTCGAGCACTACGAGAAGGAGCAGGTACTTTGGAATGGCAATGGTGGGGAGACGATCTTCTACCAGAGCGAGCTACCCTATGATCCGCCGATCCAGAGCGCATGGATGGACGGATCAGCCAATGGCTACCCGTCCTACGTCGTGTCTGATGGGGTGGCCACCCACCAGGCCTACGGGTTAGGGATTTACTCCTTCTTCGACCCGACCCGGAACAACGGGAATTTCATCACCGAAGACAACGCGATGACTGTTCCTGTCGTGCCCGGTTATGTCACAGTTCATGATGCAGGCACTGTCTTCCTCAGCGGCACGGGCCAGATCACTCATGTCATCAATGGGACAGGCGCGACCGTCAGCATAACCAACCCAGACGTGGTGAGCCCGGTTGTGACCTACCCGTAAACAGGGTAGGGAATAAAGAGTACAGGGGCGGCGCATCGAGCGCCGCCCCTTACTCTTTGCGGGTTGCTTAGCGGAATGATCGTCAGTGCCCCGATGGCATCCTTATTGTACAGAGCAGGCTCCGCCTCCTCATCTGCGGCTCCTCCGTCGCCTCGGGCATACTCTCCATTCCAATTTCGTTGAATCGATGCCAATTTGGACGTCGGTAAGGATCGTGCCAAAACCCCACACGATTACGGGGAGCGGCGGATAGTCGGCTCATTTCGCTAAAGGCGAGACAAAGATGTTCTTTGGAAGCTCGAAGAGTGTAAGGTGCGGATTGCCGACGATACGGGAGTTATTTCGAATCGATGCACCTACTCAAAGGTCTTTTGTCACCAATCCAATAGCGAGGACCGGGACCGAGTCGGCTGGCCCGATCACCAGGGTTGGCAAGTTGACAGTCCTGTAGTGACAAGCAGCCGCAACCAATGCATCGCGTGAGGCCCGCCCGGAGGCGCTCGAGCTCGGCAATCCGCTCATCAATACGCTTTGTCCAACTCGCAGAGATTTTCGCCCAATCCGTGCGTTCTGGCACGCGGTTCTCGGGTAACTTCGCCAGTTCGGCGCCGACCTCTTCGAGCGTCAGACCCATTCGCTGAGCGAAGACAATGAAAGCAACCCGGCGAAGAACTGCCCTCGAATACCGACGGTGACCTGAGCCCGCACGTTCGGACTTGACCAGGCCTCGCTCTTCATAGAACCGGAGCGCCGACGCGGCAACGCCACTTCGACGAGCAACCTCGGAGATTGTAAGCAGGCCGGACATAAGGGGAAGAGTAACGGGATTTGGCCTTGACTTCAAGTTAACTTGAACTTTTAGTCTAAAGATGTGCCAGATCATACCGCCTCTTCGGCAGGAAGAACTCTCATGAATATCCATCACAAAGCTGTCGACTTTATTCCGTCTCCGCTCGCCCTCGCAGACGACCATCCGTTCAACCCGTTCCCTCGTAGTCGAATTGCTGTTACCGGCGGCACTTCCGGCCTTGGCCTGGCCCTCGTCCGCGAACTGCTGAATCGCGGTGCGGAGGTCGCGCTCGTCGCGCGTGGCCAGGACAGGGTGAAACGTGTTGTGCAGGAGCTGTCGGACGCACACGGCATTGTCGGTGACGTCTCCCGGAAGGAAGATACACACCCCATTGCGATGCAGATCGTGGGTGGGCTTGGAGGACTTGATGTTCTCATCAACAACGCATCGGACCTGGGGCCGGCGTCGTTGAAGCTATTGGCCGATACGGAGTGTGAAGACCTTGAGCGCGCGCTGGCGACGAACGTCCTCGGTCCTTTTCGGCTGACGAAGGCGCTGCTTGGCTCGCTGGCTGCGTCCGCGCGGGAGGGCCGCGGAGCGGTAGTGGTAAATGTGTCGAGCGATGCCGCGGCGAACGCTTACCAGCGCTGGGGCGCTTATGGCGCGAGCAAGGCAGCACTACTTCATTTGAGCCGCATCTGGGACGAAGAACTCCGTTTGGAGGGAGTCCGCGTCCTCTCCATTGATCCAGGCGATATGGACACACCCTTGCACGCTGCTGCGGTGCCGGATGCGGACCGTTCAACGTTGAAGCGCCCGGAGGTGGCAGCCCGCGAACTCGCTGACGCGGTCGCCGCCGTGCTGTCGCGGCGTGTCTCGGATCTAGGCTCGGATTCGGATTCTGAGGCAACAGCACAGGAGGCGATTGGATGATCGCCGCCAATCTTCCAGTCCAGCGCCCGTCCAACGCGAAGGTACTGATCGTTGACCGTCGAGGTCATATCAAACATCAGGCCCGGTCCGAGTTCGTGAACCTATTGCGTCTCGGCGATGTGGTGGTTGCGAATGACGCTGCTACCTTGCCAGCGAGTCTTTTCGGACAGCATAGCCGCACCGGCCGGCAGATTGAAGTACGTCTTGCGGCCCGTGACTCACTCGATGAGGTCGGGCAGTTTTCTGCTGTCGTCTTCGGGGAGGGGGACTTCCGCACGCGCACCGAGAGTCGGCCTAAACCCCCAACCTTGATTCCCGGCGACCGACTGGAGTTAGGGCGGCTACGGGCGACTGTCGCACGATTGCTGAATCATCCGCGCTTGATTTTGTTGCAATTGGATGGCTCGCCACCGGAGATCTGGGAGGGGCTGGCCCGGCACGGGCGACCTGTCCAATATGCACACCTTCCGACCCCACTTGCCATTTGGGACACTTGGACATCAATAGCCGGTCCACCAGTCGCCTTCGAGCCGCCTTCAGCTGGATTTGTTCTCGACTGGAGCATGCTCGCATCCATGAGCGCACGGAAAATCCGGTTCGGAACAATCACGCATGCAGCTGGGCTTTCTTCGACCGGCGATCCGGAACTGGATGCGCTCCTGCCTTTCGCCGAGCCGTACCGGATTCCCCGATCAACTGCGTTGATGATCAAGCAGGCGCAGGCGTCACACGGACGCATCATTGCCATCGGTACTACGGTTGTAAGGGCACTGGAACATACGGCTGCAATGTTTGGCGGCGTCGTGCCATCCGGCGAGTGGTTGGCGACCCAGAGACTCGGCGCCTCGAGCAAGCTGTGTATCGTCGATGCAATTCTCTCCGGCACCCACGAGCGGGGCACCAGTCATTACGAGCTGTTGCGCGCCTTCGTCGATGATGAAATACTGGGCCGCATTGACCAGGAACTGAATGCTCGCGACTATCGCACACACGAGTTTGGCGATTCAGTGTTCCTCGAAAGAGCCGCCAACCGAACGTGCCGCGGGGCGCAGCTATCTGTCGCAGCATGCCAACATGGGTCTTAAGCACTCCGTCAGCTTCTACGAGATTAGTCCATTTAGGCGGATTGGTCCTGAGTGACGGGCAACCCGCACCTTACCCGTCGTTGGCCGTTCGGGCGTGTAACGGAAGCGTTGCCGACCAACCGACCGGAACCCGCGATTTACCTTCAGCCAGTCTGGATAAGTGCATCGGCCTGAAGTCGTCATTCGAGAATCCACATTCTGATTCGTCCCTTGACAATCAATGGTCGAGTGTCTACCATCCTTGCCAATCGAGGGTAGACTGTCTTCTATGGCGAAGCAAGCACAGCAACGGGCCGGGCTCCTCCAGGGAACGCTCGACATGCTCATCTTGAGGACCCTTCTCTATGGGCCTTCTCACGGTCACCAGATCGGGAAGCACATTCAGAGGACCACGAATGAATTTCTGCAGATGCAGCACGGCTCGCTCTATCCTGCGCTGCATCGCCTGGAACGAAGAGGCTGGGTCGTCTCGAAATGGGAGACTGCGCCGGACCGAAATCGGGAATTCAAATACTACCGCTTGACTGATAAAGGCAGGAAACAGCTTGTGGTCGAAGAATCCCAGTGGAAGCAGATGGCCGAAGCTGTGGCGCGCGTGATGTGGCCCGCCGCCGAGGAGGACTGACATGAAATGGTGGCAGATGAAGAAGAGGAACGCAGACCTTGAACGGGAGTTGCAGGCGGATCTCGATTTAGAAGAGGAAGAGCAGCGGGAAACTGGGCTATCGCAGGATGAAGCCCGCAATGCTGCCCGCTGCGCCCTCGGAAACACGACGTTAATCAGAGAGCAGATACACGAGGCGTGGGGGTGGGCGCCATTTGAACGTTTGTCGCAGGATCTTCGCTATGCAGTGCGACAATTGCGGCGGTCTCCCGGATTTACAGTCACCGCGGTCATGATTCTTGCGCTCGGAATTGGCGCGGTCACTGCAGTCTTCAGCCTCATCGACGCGGCGCTCCTGAAGATGCTCCCGGTACAAAATCCTGAACAAGTTGTACAGTTCAAAAGCGTAAATCCCGCTTCTTCGGTAAACGACGCATTCTCGTATCCAACCTTCAAGACAATTCGCGAGCAAACCCAGGTGCTTGCCGGGACACTTGCGTTTCGAAAACAACCCAATATCGATGTTGAAATCGACGGACATGGCGGTCTTGCAAAGGGACAACTGGTTTCAGGAAACTACTTTTCCGTGCTCGGAGTCAGAGCAGCCCGAGGGCGCACCATTCTCCCCGTCGATGAATCAGTGGCAGGTCAGAATGCGGTAGCCGTGATCGGCTATGACTATTGGCGCTCAAGGTTTGCACTCGATCCCAATGTCATCGGAAAAACGATCTTGTTGAACAACGCCCCTTTTACGATCGTCGGTGTGACGGAGCCGGAGTTCTATGGTGTGCAACCCGGCGAGAAAGTCGACATCTCCGTCCCAATTACAACGGTCACGTTAGTAAACCCCGCCTTCGCGACGACGGGAAGCCCTTACGACACGCTGAAGGCGCCATTCCGCAATTGGCTCTATGTGATGGGCCGGCTCCAACCTGGCGTTACAAAGGAGAAAGCAACAGTCAGCCTACAGCCCGTTTTTGCTCAATCGATGCGCGATGCGGCGGCAGGTCTCGCTGGACTCCCGTTTGATTCTCCGACCGTTCGCCAGGCATTCCTTCAGTTCAGGCTGCAACTGGATCCGGCGAGCCAGGGTCTTGCCACACTGCGCCAGCAATTCTCCAAGCCGCTTTGGGTCCTAATGGCGGTTGTCGGCTTGCTGCTTCTCATTACGTGCGCCAACGTCGCCAATTTGTTGCTGGCACGCGCTAATGCTAGAGAAAAGGAAATCGCAGTTCGGCTCGCAATGGGCGCGGGGAAGGGTCGCCTGATACGCCAGTTAATGACAGAGAGCATTCTATTGGGGCTGAGCGGTGGCGTACTGGGCGTGGGGCTGGCATACTGGGGCTGCAATTCATTGCTTGCTTTGATGGCGCGCGGTCGCAGTCCGGTCTCGCTCAGCGTGCATCCCGATTTGACGGTGTTGATCTTTGCACTGACCGTTTCTTTGCTCACAGCATTGATCTTTGGCACGATTCCCGCATGGCGCGCCAAGGATGTAAATCCGTCGCAAGGACTCGCGCAGACTACCCATGCCTCTTCTGGTGTGGGCAACCGGTACAGACTCGGAAAGTCTCTGGTCGTGGTTCAGGTGGCCATCTCCCTCGTGCTGGTGATTGGTGCCGGACTCCTGACGCGCACTCTTGCTAATCTCAGGGACTTCTACCCGGGGTTCAATCAAAATAACGTATTGCTGTTTTCGGTGAACCCGACGATCATCGGTTACAAAGAGGTCGTTCCGCTCTACGAACGGCTGCTCAACCGTATTGAAACGCTTCCCGGCGTTCGCTCGGTATCCCTGTCGGTACATGAACCGATGAGCACGAACGTAAGCGACACCAGCGTAAGGGTTCTGGGTTCTGTTCCTCGACAGAGTGAGGACTTGACACCGGTAAACGTTGAGCCAGTGAGTCCGGCCTACTTTGCAACGATGGAAACTCCGGTGCTGCGCGGGCGCGTTTTCTCTGCGAGCGATCGCGCAGGAACGCCGAACGTTGCCATCGTCAATGAGAGTATGGCTCGGCATTACTTTGGCGACGCGGATCCGATCGGCAGACTGGTGAGTATCCCCGGCTATCGCGGCGACTCGAGCTGGATTCAGATTGCCGGCGAAGTTCGGGACATCAAGGTCCACGATTTGAAGGAGTCGGCTACCCTCATGCTCTATGTGCCCATGTTCCAGGCCCCTGAAGGCGGCGCCACATTCGAGGTTCGTACTGAAATGAATCCTGCATACGCTCAGAGCGCCGTGCTGAGCGCCGTACAAGCCATCGATAGACATCTGCCGGTCTACTCGGTCAAATCGCTTGGCGAGCAGCTTGACGATTCTCTTGTCGAAGAGCGGCTCGTCGCCTCTCTCTCGGAAATATTTGGACTTTTAGCACTGCTGCTGACCTGCGTAGGGCTGTATGGCTTGATGGCCTACACCGTGAATCGAAGAACCGGCGAGATCGGTATTCGCATGGCGCTTGGTGCGAAACGCGCCCGGATTGCGCGCATGGTGTTTGGTGAAACGTTGCTGCTTCTTACTTGTGGCCTTCTCATCGGCGTTCCTGTGGCAGTCTTCGCGTCACGCCTGATTGCAAGTCAGCTCTTTGGATTAAAACCAGGTGATCCTGTTACGTTTTTGATCGCCTGCGCAGTAATGGCCACAGTGACGATGGCGGCTAGCTATTTGCCTGCCCGACGTGCCGCGTCCGTCGATCCCATGCAAGCGCTGCGAAGTGAATGACACCTGCACGCCGATTCCCGCAAATGCGGATCGGCACCGAGGAGAGCTGACATGAAATGGTGGCAGATCAGGAAGAGAGATGCAGACCTAGAGCGGGAGTTGCGTTCCGACCTGGAATTGGAAGAAGAAGAGCAACGGGAAGGTGGTATTTCGAGAGAAGAGGCTCGCTACGCAGCCTTGCGCGCCTTTGGCAATCCCACTCTTATTCGTGAAGAGACTCGCGCCATCTGGTCCTGGACCTGGCTTGAATCCCTCGCACGCGATCTGCGCTTTAGTCTGCGCACGCTGCATCGCACCCCCGGTTTTACCGTCATCGCTATCCTGGTGATGGCTTTGGGCATTGGCGCCAACGTCGCGCTGTTCACGGTGGTGCGTGGTGTTTTGCTCAAACCTTTGCCGTTCGAGGATCCGGATCGCCTCGTGATGCTCTATGAGGGGGCCCTTCGTGACGACGATACGACCGGTTCCAACGTGGTCTCCGGCGGCATGTACGCCGAGTGGAAGAAGCAGAACCGCAGCTACAGCAGTCTCGCGCTCGCGCAGGGTATCCGGGTAGGGCTTTCCGGTTCGGGCGGCCAAATGCCGGAGAAGCTGAATAGTGCACTGTTTTCATGGGACATGCTCCGCACGCTGGGCGTGCAGCCCGTGCTGGGCCGTGATTTTATGCAGGCCGATGACAGCCCCGCTGCCAACGGCACGGTGTTGCTCAGCTGGGGCCTCTGGAAACGCCGCTTCGGCGGTGATGCTGCCATCCTGAACCAAACGATCGAGCTCGACGCCCAGCCATACACGGTCATCGGCGTTATGCCCGCCTGGTTCGATTTTCCTTCCCCGTCCACGCAGCTATGGACACCAGTCAACCACGACAAGCCCGAGGAACAGATGGCCTCGTTCAACCAGCACATGTTTCGCGTTGTGGGACGGCTGAAGCCGGAAGTCAGCGCGGCGCAAGGCGTGGCCGATCTGAGCATCATCTCCCAGCGCATCCACAATGAGCACCTCAACGACCCATTCGTATTTCAAAGCGCCAAGGGCCGTCCGCTACTGGAGCACATGGTAGGCGAGATCAAGAAGCCGCTCTATGTGCTGCTGGAGGCGACCTGCTGCCTGTTGCTGATCGCGTGCCTCAATGTGGCCAATCTGCTGGTGGCGCGGGCGGCGGCGCGGCGCAAAGAGCTGGCTATCCGCGCCGCACTGGGCGGGGGCTGGCTGCGTCTGATGCGCGAGCGAATGATGGAGTGCTTGCAACTTTCGGCCGGCGGCGGCGTGATGGGACTCTTGCTGGCGTTCGCCGCGCTTCATTGGCTGACGCGAACTCGCCACGACATGAGCCGTGTCGAATCCATTCATATCGACGGTGTGGTGGCGGCGTTCACGGTTGGCGTTATCGTGCTGTGCGCACTGTTTTCCGGACTCATCGCTGCGTTCAGCGCCAGCGACAAGCGCATTCTGGGCGCGCTGCATGAGGCATCGCGCTCCGTGAGCGGCGACAATGCGCGGGCCACGCTGCGCAAGGTGCTGCTGACGCTCGAAGTGGGGCTGACGGTGATCTTGCTCATAGGCGCCGGTCTGCTGCTCAAGAGCTATGAACGGCTGCGCTCTGCCGACATGGGCTGTCTCACGCAAGACGTGATCACCATGCATCTGGGCATCCCGGATGCCCGCTATGCGACGCCCGCTCAGCGAGCCAACTTTTACGACACGCTGCTCGAGCGTGTGCGTGCTTTGCCCGGAGTGGACGCGGCTGGCTTTGCGACGTCTGTTCCTGGGCAGGGCTATGGGTCGGATCGGGCCTTCACCATCGTGGAGCATCCGCCCTTGCCGCAAGGCAGTGGTCTGACTGCCTTATACCGCTGGACCGATCCGATGTACTTTGGCGCGATGGGCATTCCTATTTTGCGCGGACGTACCTTCGACGGCGGGAAGCGATTAGATAATGCCAATGAAGTTGTCATCAGCCAATCCTTCGCCAGCCAATACTTCCCCGGCGAAGATCCACTGGGCAAGCATCTTCGCGCACGCGGAAAAGGTGCCCTCATCGTGGGAATTGTGGGCGATACCCGCTACGCGATCGGTGAAACGCCGCAGCCGGTGCAATACTACCCGCTGGATGCCGGCGTCGAGACCGTCGGCACGCTTGTGATTCGCTCCAGCCTTGAACTGGAACAGTTCGCTCTTCCGGTACAGCGCATCGTCTCGGAGATGGACCGCGATTTGCCCGTCTCCGACGTGCTCACCATGAACCAGTTGCTAGGCAAATCGACCCTGAACCAAAACTTCAATACGACGCTGCTCGTCGCTTTTGCGACGCTGTCGCTGGTCCTTGCCGCGGTTGGTCTGTTCGGCGTGATGTCATACATGGCAGTGCAGCGGACGACCGAAGTCGGCATCCGCATTGCGCTGGGCGCAAAGCGCGAAGATGTGATGCGGAAGATGTTGCTGGATGGAATGCGGCCCGCGATCTTCGGTCTTGTCGTGGGACTCGCAGCCAGCCTGGCAGCCAGCCGTCTGATGCGCGACCTGCTCTATGAGATCAAGCCGCTCGATCCGGCGGTTTTTGCCGTAGTTGCCGCAACCCTGCTCGCGGTGGCTGCATTCGCATGTGTCGTCCCCGCGTGGCGTGCATCGCGCCTCGATCCGATGCAAGCATTGAGAACCGAATAGGCTGATATTTCGGCAATCTCTCGGAGGCACTCTCAATTGGCGCATTATCGCCAACGCACTCAGCGAACACTGCGGCCGAGAGATTTCCGGACTTCGGAGTTCTGGGCGGTTGACGGGCAAACCGCACCTTACTGGTCGTCTCCCGAATCGGTCCGGTGAGGTTAGCCGACGGATGATTGACGAGTTGCCGATCCACCCGGAACACGAACCAATGGCTCCTCGATGAGCGCATTGGTCTGTGGCTGTTGAAAAACTCATCCTCGGGAAGCGCTCATAAATTTCATCGCACTAGGATGCCCTACTAGCGACTTTCTCGACTCGGCTGGACATTTTCTATCCCCAAATCTGCGGCTGTTTTCCCCGAAAGCGACTTTTTCAACACCCACGTCTGTTATCGCCAGTGGGGCTGAACAAGTAAACACAAGTCTATTTCTCGTTACTGAGGCGCGGGCGTCTTGGTAGACTGGCTCACGTTCGGAGGGCAATGGGATGGGCAGCCGTACGGAGACCAGAATCTTCGATCCAAAAGATTCTCCTGGTGGAACCGAGTTGCTTGATGCGTCGGCGGCGTATCGAGATGGCCAGTGGTGGATGTACCTTGCCGGGCAAGCGGGCGGGTACGGTGCTACGCAACTCTTCAGCGCGTCTCTTGCTCCCGGCTCTACCCTGTCGGCCTCCGGCTGGCGGCTCACCTTGGACGACCCTGGGCAGCCTGTTCCGCTCTGTGGCAATCAGAAAAGCCTTGCATGGGACGGCGGGGGCGGGCGTCACTGTCCTTCCCATGTGAAAGGGTGGGACCCTCACAAAAAAACGTGGGTCGAGCGGCTGTACTATGCCGGAGCCACGGAGAATCTTTGGGGGCCTTATACCATCGGCTATTTGGAGTGGGACGGTGCCTCATGGCAGGACCCGCCATCGCCATCATTCGTCGCCAACGAGGACTGGGAACATGGCAGCGTGTATGAGCCGAATCTGATCTACCACGATGGAAAGTGGAAGATGTGGTACGTCGCGGGTTCCAACCAGGAGAACTGCCTCATTCACTGTTATGCCGAAAGCCAGGACGGACAGTCCGGGTGGAGCAAGCATGTCATATTTGCTCCTCCCGAAATCAAACTCTTTGACTTCTGCGTGAGAGAGCGGGGCGGAGCCTTCGAAGCGGTATTTGCGCGCGTTTCAGTGGGAACAGATCCCGCGCTCCCCGAAACGGGACTCTGGTGGTGTTGCGCAGATCGACCTTACTCCACCCTCTCTGAGTGGAGTTCCGCTACTCAAATCATGGACGCTCGGGACTGTGGATGGCATAGCGGTGCCTGGAAGCCTTCGCTCCACTTCCACGAATCAATCCCAGATCGTCTACTCATCTTCTTCGACGGGCTTTACCGAACGGATGAGCCGGGACCATTCCCCTTTGCCTTCACGCTCGGGTGCCTAGAATGTGACTCGCCGCGATGCACCTCTGAAACAACATCAGAATAACTCTCGCCATGGTTCGCGTTCTCGAACGAGGGATAAATCGCCGAGGCACTCAGCCACCGCTATTGCACCTGTATGAAAATAGCAATCATGGACTTGAGCCGGAGCGAATACAACATGCCGACATCCAATAAATCATGAGTTCATCAGAACTTCCCTCAATGCCGTTACCCGATACTTCCAACTCCGACCGCCAGGCCGTCCGTCTCGGCTTCGATAACACCTATGCGAGATTACCGGAACGCTTCTACGCCCGGGTAAATCCGACACCGGTAGCGACCCCGCGCTTTGTGAAGCTGAATCTGGAACTGGCCCGTAGCCTTGGGCTCGACCCGCACGCGCTAGCGAGTGAACAAGGAGTGCAAATCCTAGCAGGCAACCGAGTCGCCGAGGGGTCCGAACCCCTGGCGCTCGCCTATGCCGGGCACCAGTTCGGATACTTCGTACCGCAGCTCGGCGATGGCCGTGCCAACTTGCTAGGGGAGGTGATGGGGCCTGACGGCGTGCGCTATGACATCCAGCTCAAGGGCTCCGGTCCGACTCCCTTCTCCCGCCGTGGCGACGGCAGAGCCGCACTCGGTCCGGTCCTGCGCGAATACATCGTGAGTGAAGCAATGGCGGCGCTGGGCGTGCCGACCACCCGTGCCCTGGCCGCGGTCACCACAGGCGAACAGGTGTTTCGCGAAACGATCTTGCCCGGAGCCGTTCTGACCCGAGTCGCGGCGAGTCATCTCCGTGTGGGCACCTTCCAGTACTTCGCCGCTCAAGGTGACACGGAAGGGATACGCAACCTAGCGGACTATGCAATCGCCCGGCACTATCCTGAGGCTGCAGGTAAGAAGCGGCCATATCGGGCATTGCTGGATGGCGTAATCGCTCGGCAGGCGCATCTGGTCGCACAATGGATGCTCTTCGGCTTCGTCCACGGCGTGATGAACACCGACAACACCTCCATCTCGGGCGAAACAATCGATTACGGCCCTTGCGCCTTCATGGAAGCATACGAACCAGATAAGGTGTTCAGCTCCATCGATCATCAGGGACGTTACGCCTATAGCAACCAACCCCGCGCCGCACTCTGGAACCTGACGCGTCTTGCCGAGACGCTGTTGCCCATCCTGGAACTCGAAGAGGGTAGCGAATCTACCGCCATAGCCTCGGCCAACCAGGCGCTCGCTGCCTTCGATCTCATGTTCGCAGACGCTCGCGCCGCCGGCTTGCGTCGCAAGCTTGGCCTCTTCAAGGAACGCGAGGGTGATGCAGCGCTGGCCGAGGACCTGATGCAGCGCATGGCCACTAACGGCGCCGACTTCACCCTGACCTTCCGCCGGCTGTGCGATGCTGTGGGCGAAACACAAGGAGACGAGGAAGTACGCAACCAGTTCGCTGATGCAGGAGCTTACGACTTATGGGCTTCTGAATGGCGCCGACGCCTGGAGGAAGAGCCCGTATCCGCGGAAGTACGCGCTACTGCCATGCGGTTGGCAAATCCGGCATACATCCCACGGAACCACGTGGTAGAGGCGGCACTTGACGCTGCCGTCGAGCGCCGGGACTTCCAGCCATTCGAGGATTTGCTGAAGATCTTGTCACATCCCTATGAGGAAAGGCCGGGCCTGGAACGGTATGTCACGCCAGCCAGCCCCGAGGAATGTGTCCGACAAACTTTCTGCGGCACCTAAGAAGTCGGGCCGCGATAGGTCAAACGATCCGTAGCTTGAGCCTTCCAAAGGCCTATCCCGAAGCTCACGTCGCTGCCCGTTACGGATGACATCAGTCTTCATGAGGATCGAGGTGCCCGACTGCTTTGATCAGAACCCATCTTCGATCGTGACAAGCCTTTTCGATCACTAATTGACCTTTGGTCAGACAAATTATCTCGACGAGTGCATTGCCCTGTTGGACTCAACTGAGGATCATGCGGAGGCAGATCGGCGAACGCTGGCCGATTTGCCGTTAGAAAAGACGGTCCAGATGAGCGGTACAGCAAGCTCGCTTATCAGGTAACGATCACCTCAGAGCCGAGGAGCGCTTTGCTTCGGCTTTGCAGGAAGCTTCGAAAGCGGACATCCGGTCCACAAATGGACAGTATGTTGGCGGAGCCGAGATTATGGCCCCAACCTATGTCAATGGCGGATATAGACTTACAGTCATAGGTGTTTTGGCACACTGCGTGCATATCGGGGGGGGATGCTCAGGTTCCCCAAGAGCAAACTTCCTTTGAGGGAGGTAGGCGTGAGAGGGCTATTTCAGGATGTTCGTTTTGCCTTGCGGCGACTTCGCAAGAATCCGGCATACACGGTCGCGGCTACGGTGATGTTGGCAGTGGCCATTTGCGCAAACGGCACGGTGTTCAGCTGGATTGACGGGACGATGCTGCACCCGATACCGGGAGCGCGAGATACGAGCTCGCTGGTAAGCGTGATGCGCGGGCAGTGGAATAGCTCGCCGACTCCGCCATTCTCATATCTCGATTACCGCGATCTGCGGGACCAGAATCACAGCTTCGAGGGAATCATCGGGTATCATCACGATTGGCTTGCGTTGACCGGCGGAGCTAGGCCGGAACGGATCTATGTTGCCAACGTGACTGCGAATTACTTCGATGTGCTCGGCGTGAAGCCCCTCTACGGGCGTTTTTTCCGTCCGGAAGAAGAGGCTGCAGGGCGAACCATTCCGTATGTCATTCTCAGCTACTCGCTCTGGAAGACGCATTTTGCGGGTGACCCCGGGATTGTGGGTAAGCCGCTGGAGATTGCTCACCACCTGGTGACGGTGATCGGCGTGGCGCCGAAGGGTTTCGTCGGTGCGGCGCCGGGACTGCGGCACGATATGTGGATCACGCTCGATCCGCTCGGAACGGGCGGTTGGCGGATGACCGAGCGCAGCGGGAATTGGCTGAACGTGGTGGGAAGGCTGCGGCCGGGCGTGAGCCGCGAGCAGGCAAACCAAGATCTTGAGACCATCATGCGGCGGATTGTGGCGGCGTATCCTAACGATCACCTGGGCACGAACACGATCACTCTGGATCCGATGTGGCGCTCGCCGTTCGGCGCGAACGGATATATGGCGAGTACGCTCCCCATCCTGCTGTCCATTGCGGGGATGGTGTTGCTGCTGACGTGCGCCAATGTGGCCACGCTGACACTGGTGCGGTTTGTGTCGCGGCGGCGCGAAATCGCAATCCGACAGTCGCTGGGTGCAGGTCGCGTGCGCGTTGTCCGGCAGATGATGCTCGAAGGCGTGATTCTTGCCCTCTGCGCGGGAGCGGCGGCGTTGTTCTTGACTCTGTGGACGGCGAAGACATTCGCACTTTTCTTTCCGCCGAACGCGAACCCAATCGCGATAAACGGCATGATCGATCCCGGCGTTGTGATCGCAATTGTGGCACTGGCCTTTCTGGCGAGCCTGCTGTGCGGAGCATTTCCGGCTTGGCGGTCGTCGCAGGTGCCGGCGGCGGAGGTGCTCAAGGAGGAATCGGCAAGCGTATCGGGCAGTAAGCACAATCGGCGGCTGCTTAGCGGCCTGGTGGTGGCGCAGGTTGCGCTCTCGCTCGCTCTGCTGGTTAGCTCCGGACTGTTTTTGCGCACGCTCAGGAACATTGCCCATGCAGATCCGGGATTTGAGCAAGATCATGTTTTGACCACGTCCGTGGGATTGAACATCTCCGGCTATCCGAATGACCAAAGGGGGTTGATCCGCGACAAAATTCTCCAGCGCGTGGAGGCACTGCCTGGCGTGACTGTGGCTTCGCTGACCGACTGGGTACCGCTAACGCTGTCACGAAAGACGGAGGACGCGTATCCGGAAGGATATGCTCCACGGCCGCATGAGTCGCTGGAAGCAGGGAGAGCGGATGTATCGCCGCGGTACTTCGAGACCATGGGGATACCCATTCTAGAAGGGCGCGACTTTACGCAGGACGACAATGAGAAAGCGCCGAGCGTACTGATCGTGGACCAGACAGCGGCGAACCGGTACTGGCCGGGGCAGGATCCGATAGGGAAAAGGCTGAGCATGCCGACTATGTCGAGCAAACTGTTCACGGTGGTTGGCGTGGTGAAGAACTCGAAGCACCTGATGGTGAGTGAGCGGCCCGGGCCCATGATCTATATGAGCTATTATCAGCACCCGGGCCCGGAACTCATCGTACAAATGAAGACCATTGGCAATCCGGCGGATCTGTCGCAGGCAGCCGAGCAGGCGATCCAGGAGGTTGACAGTCGGCTCCCGGTTTATGACGTGCGCTCGATGAGGGAGAATACCGCGATAGCGAGTACCTTTGTCATGATGCAGAGCACGTTCGCGGGGATATTCGCGGTAATCGCGCTGGTTCTGGCGGCCACGGGCATTTATGGCGTGATGGCATACCGCACCGAGCTCAGGACACACGAGATCGGCATCCGCGTGGCTTTGGGGGCTTCGCGAACGGATTTGATGAGGCTGGTGCTGCTGCAGGGAATGCGGCTGACGGCAATTGGTCTGGCGCTGGGACTGGCTCTTTCGTTCGGGCTGACCCGCGTCATTGCCGGTCTGCTGTACGGCATCGGCGCCAATGACCCAGTGACGATCTTTGCCGTGCTGATTCTGCTCGCGGCGATGTCTTTGCTGGCGTGCTATCTTCCGGCACAGCGAGCGATGCGGGTGAATCCGGTGACGGCGATCCGCGAGCTCTAGGCAATGTAATCCGGGTGCCTCATCTACTTTCAGCGAGAGAAGCCTAGGGCGTGAATGGCACAAGACCTTCAGTCCCGGCCAAGCACGATTTCAGGATCTATCCCGGCAAGCGCCATAGGCTCCGGGCGCACTTCTGGAATGACGCCAAATCGCCAAAGCGCGTTTCCAGCGGCCGGGAGCTGGAGACGTGCTTTGACCTTCTGTTTGCATCAACTGAGAATCAGTTTCCAATTTATCCGCTCGCGTGCAGGGATTTCGTCCGTTCGATCATTGATCTTGAACTTACGAACGGGCGTTCGACACGCGGGCAGGGTGTGCGGTCTGCTAAAGTTCTTTGCTATGCATGTCTTCATTGACCGCCTCGCACCCCAACGATCCTGCTTTGTTCCGCTGCTCATCCTGATGCTTTGCACGGCTGCGCATCCGCTGCATGCGCAAGCGCCCTCAGTCCCGGCGGCATCTGCACCCGCCGTGCCGGACTGGGCGCAGCCGGGATCTCCTACACATGCTCAGGTACCGCCACCGGCAGATTTTCATAGGCCGGGCAGGAACTTTGATGCGCCAATCGGAGTGTTTCAGGGCCAGTCTGACATTGGCGCCGCCGTAGTGCCAGGCAGTGCAAATTACGACGCCAACACGAAACAGTACACCATTAACTCCGCCGGCTATAACATCTGGTACTCGCGTGACGAGTTCCGCTATCTCTGGAAGAAGATGTCGGGGGACGTCTCGCTCGCGGCCGACGTCACTTTTCCAGATCCGAAGGGCTATGGCGATCGCAAGGCAGTCCTGGTCATTCGCCAGAGTCTTGATGACGATTCCAGAGAAGCCATGATCGGCGAGCACGGGGTGGGCATGATCCACCTAGCGTGGCGTCCGGACAGGGGCGCGATGATGAAGGACGCCCAATTTCGCTTCGGGGGCACTCTCGCCGGAATCAAAGCTAGGCGTATCGGAATCGAAAAGCATGGGGATTCCATTGCGATCTTTGTCAGTCTTGAGGGCGAACCCGTGCACCAGCTTGGCCCGCCAGTCACGCTCCACTTCGACGAACCTTTTTATGTGGGCATCGGTTTCTGTTCGCACTTGCCCGCGACATCGGACACTGCTGTGCTCTCTAACGTCGTTCTCGCGAACTCGGCGGGTAAAGTGGAGTAGACCAGAGCAATGCTCGCACTGCGGTGCGCTTGACTGTGTGGCGCTAGCTGAACCAGCGAAATGATAATCGCCGTCAATAAGGGGACGACCCGGCGATTTCTACCCAAAGAGGAGTGTCATCGACATGAAGGTTCGCCGGCTCGCGTGAACCTACGTGAGTTCTACCAATTGCGCTTCGCACGTATCGCACCTCTGTTACTGATCCTTCTCGCAATTCTGAGTGGTCTTCATCTCGCTCAGGTCAAGGGTTTCGTCGTCTCTCCGAAAGCTGGAGGATTAGGACGCGCCCTACTTGCGGCCCTTACCTTCCACATCAATCTGCTTGAAGCTCGAAGAGGCTATTTACCCGCAAGTTGGGACATCATGTGGTCGCTCTCCGTCGAAGAGGTGTTCTACTTATTCTTCCCGCTGGCCTGCCGTCTTTTTCGTCGTGGCAGATTTCTCTTGATTCCTCTCCTTGTCCTCGTTGTGCTCGGCCCATTCGCTCGGTCACGTGCCTTCAATCCCAACCCTGTATGGCGGGAATACTCCTATCTTGGCGGAATGGATGCTATTGCCTTGGGTTGCCTCACTTCTCTTTTTGTTGCAAGGCATCGTCTCACTCCCACTGTTCTCAGGACTGTTAGCGCCTTAGGCACCCTGCTCCTCGTCTTCAGCCTGGGTTTTTCCCTCCGAGCCTACATTTGGGGCCTTGGTCGCAACGGACTGAATATGACGATTCTCGCTGTAGGCACCTGCATGATCATCGTCGCAGTTGCCCAGAGACAGTGGCAAGCCCCAAGCTTCCTCAAACCACTTCTCAAGCTGGGGCAACGCAGCTATGAGGTCTATCTGACACATGTGTTTGTTGTCTTGGGCCTCTTCAACCTCTTCGTTGTCGTCGGCAAACCGATGAAGGCAGTGCCGGTGCTCTTTATTGCCGCCGTTCTTCTTGCAGGTATATTGGGCGAACTCGTGGCGCGAGGCTACTCAGAGCCGATGAATCGGCGGCTCCGCAAACGCTGGGGAGTTGAGTCCAAGAGCCTCGGCTCTGTCATCGAATACGACGAAGCTCCTGGACAGGAGAAAAGCCAAATCGCCGTATAGATTGTCACTGTATGGGTATTAGTACCGAATCACGGGCAATCCGAACCTTACTCTCGTCAGTGTGGGCTGCTGCAGCCGTACCCGCGTCTGTCTTGACCGCCGCTCGGGAACTCAAATATTCGTGGATCCTGGGGCGTTTCCCGGTACTGATCATCGGTTCTGGCCCGCCGGGATGAGCGCCTAACAGTGATCATCCATCCCAGCCTCCCGAATTCTCTTGCCGAAAGCGGGTCAATTGTGACTTGAGGAGTAAAACTGCTTCCCATAGACATCCGAGTGGAGTATAGTCGTCTCCCATAGTCATTCGAGTGGAGCAAACCTTATGGCCAAGAACAGACCACCGGACGCGGGCGACATTCTCCAGGGCACTCTCGACCTGCTCATTTTGCGCACGCTTATCCTTGGCCCCGCGCATGGGCACACCATTGCGCACTCCATCGAAAGTACGTCGGAAAACGCTCTCGAAGTCGAGCAGGGCTCGCTCTATCCGGCGCTTCACCGGCTGGAGGATCGGGGCTTAGTGGCTTCCGAGTGGGGTGTGAGCGACAACAACCGCAGAGCGAAGTTTTACCGGCTCACCGCGAAAGGCCATAAAGAACTCGCGGCAGCAACCAGCCGTTGGCGACAGATGACGCGCGCCATCGGTCTCATCCTCGGAGAATCGAACGGCTAGCAGGAGGGACAAGTATGGGTTTCCAGCGCTACTTCAACCGCGAGAACAAGGATCGGGATTTGGCGGAAGAGATGCAATCACACTTGGCACACGAAGTGGATGCCAATCTCGCACGCGGTCTCTCGGACGCTGAGGCGCGACGGCAGGCTCGACTGAAGTTCGGTAATCCGCTCGCAGTGCGGGAACGTGTCTGGAGCTATCGGTCTTTGCCGATGGCGGAAAATATCTGGCGCGATCTACGCTACGCCTGGCGCTCTCTAAGGAAGACTCCCGGATTCACAATCGTCGCTCTTCTTGTGATCGCGCTTGGGATCGGAGTGAACACGGCGGTCTTCTCGGTTGTGAATACCGTACTGCTCCAGTCGCTGCCGTATCCCGATCCGCAGTCTCTCATGAGGCTCGTTCTATTTACCCCTCAGCGAACGCTCGACTTTGCAAGTGTTCCTGAATTCAACCTCTGGCGCCAGCAGAGCGGGGTCCTTCGTGAAGTGGCAGGCTATGACACTGGCGGCGCCGGGTTGAATCTCACCGGCGGAGACCACCCGATGCAGGTAGAGGGTGTCCACGTTACGCGTGATTACTTCGCGCTCTTCGGCGCGCCGGTAATTGCAGGACGCACCTTCACGGCGGAGGAAGACAGTCCTCATGGTGGAAATGTGGTGGTGCTCAGCTATGGCCTGTGGAAACAGCGTTTCGGCGGCGACACCCACATCGTGGGCCGGACCATTCAGTTGGATAACACTCCCTATCTTGTTGTGGGAGTCATCGGACGCAGCTTCAACACCGAGAATCCGGCGGATCTGTGGATACCGTATCAATTCGATCTGAATACCGAGGACATGGCGCACTACTTCGGAGTTGCGGCGCGTCTGCAACCGGGTGTCACTATCGAACAGGCGAACGCGCAACTCAAACTCGCGTCCGATCAGTTCCGGCGAGCAATCCCCAATGCTATCAGCCCACAAAATCGTTATGGAGTCGTCCCGCTGAAAGAGTGGATGATCGGCGATACACGCACGCCGCTACTGATATTGCTCAGCGCGGTTGGGTTGGTATTGCTGATTGCCTGTGCGAATGTGGTGAATCTGCTGCTGGCCAAAGCCTCGGGCCGTAAACGCGAATTTGCTACGCGCGTGGCTCTTGGCGCGAGCCGCTGGCAGGTCATCCGTCAGCTTCTGGCCGAAAGCCTCCTTCTGTCGCTATCAGGCGGTCTGCTCGGATTGCTTCTCGGCTATGTCAGCGTTCGCCTGTTGCTCAACGTGAATGTCGGCGGACTTCCCCGGCTTGGTGAGGATGGGGCGGCAGTCGCTTTGGATGTGCGCGTCCTGCTCTTCACTCTCGGTGTTTCGGTGCTTACCGGGATTCTGTTTGGTCTTGTTCCCGCTGTGAGTGCCTCACGAACGAATTTGGTCGCCAGTTTGAATGAAAGCGGCAGCCGCGCCGGTACTGGTTTCCGCAGCGCAAACTTCCGGTCAGTTCTCGTCGTCACGGAGATCGCGTTGGCGCTGGTTCTGGTGATTGGCTCAACGTTGCTGATCCGCACCTATATCAAGTTGCAGGCGGTTAATCCCGGATTTGATACGCACAACACGCTGACCATGGCCATGTCGATCAGTGGCAGCCGCTTCCAGGCGAGCGCTCCCGTAGCTCAGATAATTCGCCAGGGCACGGAACGTCTCAAGACCATCCCCGGTGTGGTTGAAGCCGCCGCGGGTAATGGACTGCCGCTTCAAGGTGGCTTCGGAATGCCATTCGATATTGTGGGACGGGCCAAAGGCAAGGCTCCATTCACCGGAGGGGCGCAATACTACTCGGTCTCATGGAGCTATTTCGATGCCTTAAAGATTCCTCTTCTTCGCGGCCGCGCGTTTACTGATCACGACGATGCCTCCGCTCCTGGAGTCATTATCATCAACGAGGCCATGGCGAAGCAGTACTGGCCAAAGGGAGACCCGCTGCGGGACCGGTTGCAGAAGGCGCCTGGCGCCGGTGGGCCTTTCGCTGAGCCGCCTCGTCAAGTCGTCGGCATCGTCGGCGACACTCGCGATGCGCCGAATCGTGATCCCTTTCCTACCATGTATATCCCGCTGGCACAGATGCCAGATGGTGAGACCGCACTTAATTCTCGAGTCGCTCCACTCTGGTGGATCGTGCGCACTCAAAGCGCACCGCACACGCTGGTTGCACAAGTGACATCAGCACTGCGAGAGACGACTGGCGGGCTCCCCGTGGCGCACATCAGAACCATGGACGAGATTGACCGCCTGAACCTTTCGCGACAACGGTTCAACATGCTGCTCCTGACGGTCTTCGGAGCATCCGGATTGTTGCTGGCTGCTGTGGGCATTTACGGGTTGATGGCTTTTTCTGTGGAGCAGCGCACGCAGGAACTAGGGATACGGATGGCGATGGGAGCGCAGACATCGCACCTCCGCAATATGGTTCTCGGCCAGGGAATGGTGCTTACTGTTATCGGTGTGGTGATTGGTATCGTTGCAGCCTTCTGGCTGAGTCGATTCCTCACCAGCTTTCTCTTCGAGGTCAAGGCATGGGATCCTCTCGCATTTATACTGACGCCGTTGTTGCTCACCATTGTCGCCTTGGCGGCCACTTGGATTCCGGCTGCACGCGCGACCAGGGTAGACCCGATGACCGCGCTGCGTTTCGAATAAACAGACGCTAGATCCAAAGAATGTGATTGCTTGTTTCTCATCCGTACTGCAAAGTCGGCTTGTGGCAAGGTTTCTCGGGTCCGTCACATGGTCCCTAGCGGATCACGGGAATCCCTCCCCCAAGCATAAGGTGCGGGTTGCCGGCCACACACCCGGAACTGGATCTTAGAGCACCATTCGTCATGCTAGGCGAGGTCAAAGTCCGACGCCGCGAAGATCGCAAGACACTGCGGCGTTTTTCGGTACTGATCACTTCAGGTTCGACGAGCGCTGGGCTCGAGACGGAATCGCACCAAAGTTGGATCCATACCGAACCAAAATCCTACGTATTTACAATAACTTATAGGACGCTAATGGCACCGTAAGTCATTGCTAATTGTAGGAGGTACCCCATACCAGTGGGTACGATTTCGGGTCGCGCGTCAGCTTGCTAACAGAAAGCGAAAGTCTCATTGAGCCTTCGATGGTGTTCGCGGGGCCAAGCGCAAAATCTCCGGTTCTTGAATGACAGATCAATTCTGTTGCTGTAAAGCTGGACGGCGGTCGTGGAGAGGCAGTAGGATTTGCAGGCTTCGTTGCGGCTACAAGTCGGAGCGACGAAGGAATGGTGATCACAACGGAGAGTCTCATGCGTTTTTATCGAGGTCTGCGGATCGTCCTGTCGGTGGTGCTGTTATTCAGTGGCTTGGGTTTTGTGGCGGAGGCCGTCACCCCGATTCCCGCGAACCACATTCGCATTCACTACTTCCGACCGGACGGGGCGTATGCGGGCTGGACGGTGTACGCGTTCGGAGATACGACCGAAGACCAGGGCAACTACGGCGGCGGCCCGGTGCAGATCGCGGGGACCGACAGCTTCGGTGTGTTCTTTGACGTCGGGGTGACGTTGGGTGCTAAAAACGTTGGGATCATCATCCACAACAGTTGCTGCAAAGACCCAGGGCCGAATGAGTATGTGAACCCGTCGGCGCAGGGCTATGAGTTCTGGCAGATATCCAACACCACTGGGCTGTTTACCTCTCCGCCGAAGATCTCGAACGCGAAGAACCCGGCGATTCCGGCGAACGTGGCGCGCGTGCACTACTACCGGCCGGACAATAACTTTACAGGTTGGTATGTGTACGCCTTCAACGATACGACGGCAGATACCGGCAACTATAACGGCGGCCCGATTCCGGTGACTGGAAGTGACAACTACGGCGTGTACTTCGATGTGCCGCTGAAGGTGAACAACCCGCAGGACCTCGGGTTCATTGTGCACAACATCCAGAATGGAACCAAGGACACTCCAGGCGATCTCCACCTGAACGTGGACCTCTACAACGAGGTGTGGATCATCTCGGGTGACCCAACGCTCTACTTTACGCAGCCGAGCGCGGCGCAGTTGTTGAACGGCAGCTTCCTGAAGGCGCAGGCGTTCTGGATCGACAGGAACACGGTGTTGATCCAGGAGGCGTATGTGCAGAACGGCGGTCAATATTTTCTTGCGAGTGATCCTGCAGCGGGGCTGGCGCTGACCAGCGCTGGCGTTACCGGCGGAACGGATATTCCGTTGACGGCGGGTGGAACGCTGACCGCCGACCAGAAGGCGCGCTTCCCGCAACTATCGACGGGATATGCGGTGTTAACGCTACCTTCGACCCTGAAGCAGGCAGACTACGATGCTCTGGTTCGGGGACAGCTTGCCGTGTTCGTCGAACGTGCGAACGGTTCGTTGACGTATGCGACGGGCGTGCAGGACGCCGGTGCGTTGGACGACCTGTACGCGTACTCGGGAAGGCTGGGCGTGATCGTTCGCAAGTCGTCGTGGGACGGCTACTCTGAGTGGAGAGACTTCGACGATGACAACGCGGGCGCGCTGAAGCTGAAGGTGTGGGCGCCGACAGCGCAATCGATGAATCTGCAGTTGTTCAATGCAGACGGGGACACTACCCCGGCGCAGACGGTCGCGATGCACGAGCACAATGGCGTGTGGGTGGTGACGCTCGACGAAAGCTGGATTGGCAAGTACTATCTGCTGGACGAGAAGGTATATGCGCCGACTGTGCGGAGCGTGGTCGAGAATCTGGTGACGGACCCGTACTCCATCGACCTGGCGTTGAATGCGATGAAGAGCCGGTTCACCGATGTTGACGCGCGAATCAATACACCGGCGGGCTGGGAGGACGATCAAGCCCCGGCTCTGGCGCGGGTGAACGACCTCAACATCTACGAGCTGCATGTGCGCGACTTCAGCGTGGGTGATGCTACTGTCCCGGCGGGCCATCGCGGGACGTACCTGGCGTTTACGGATACGGGCTCCGACGGCATGAAGCATCTAGAGCAACTTGCCGATGCCGGGCTGAAGGCGGTCCATCTGCTGCCGACGTTCCACTTCAACAGCATCAACGAGGACAAGACGACTTGGAAGACGACGTCTGATTTGACCGGATTTGCCCCTGACAGCCAGTCGCAGCAAGCGGCCGTGGCGGCGGTGCAGAGCGCTGACGGCTATAACTGGGGCTACGATCCGGACCACTATCTGGCGCCGGAGGGCGGTTATGCGGTGGATCCGTCATACCGGGTGAAGGAGTACCGGCAGATGGTGATGGGACTGCATCGTGCCGGTCTGCGAGTGATCCAGGACGTGGTCTTCAACCATACAAGCGGGTTTGGGCAGGCCAGCAATTCGATCCTGGATCAGGTAGTTCCGAACTACTACAACCGGCTGGACAACGATGGCAACCTCGAGACTGGGTCGTGCTGCGCGGACACTGCGACCGAGCACCTGATGATGGGCAAACTGCAGCAGGACGCGATCCTGTGGAACGTGAAGAAGTACAAGATCGACGGCTTCCGCTTTGACATTCTGAGCTTCACGTTCGTGAAGAACGTCAACCAGATTCAGCAGGCGCTGGCGAAGCTGACGCTGGACAAAGACGGCGTGGATGGATCGAAGATTTACATCTACGGCGAGGGCTTTAACTTCGGCGAGACGGCGAACAGCGCCCTGGGCGTGAACGCTTCGCAGTTGAACCTCTACGGCAATGGGGTCGGCACGTTCAACGATCGTATTCGCGACGGTGTGCGGGGTGGCGGGCCGTTCGACGACGAACGGGTGCAGGGCTTCGCGACTGGCTTGTTCAATGATCCGAGCAGCTATACGACTGGCAATACAGCGTCGTCGGACCAGAAGAATACGCTGCTGCATCGGACCGACTGG
>Ga0210406_10001028_pt1 | contig 35735 bp, 20 predicted proteins | sample IncBWC30MmetaG_FD_155454 | JGI IMG/M metagenome (GOLD analysis project Ga0210406, IMG submission 155454) | Forest soil microbial communities from Barre Woods Harvard Forest LTER site, Petersham, Massachusetts, United States - Inc-BW-C-30-M | ecosystem: Environmental > Terrestrial > Soil >... | reverse complement strand
CAAACGCGGATATCGGTTCATTGCACCTGTGACCCCACCAAATTCCGGGCCCGACTCGGTTGTCGAAAAAACGGCTCCAGGGAGAAGAGTCTGGATAAGGACCGTCGGTGCATTCCTGCTTCTGGCCCTATTGTCAGCGGGTTTCAGTCTGCGGCACTGGAGCACTGCGACTTCCCTGCCTGCTCGCGTATTGGACTTCGCTCAGCTCACGAGCGACGGTCAGGCGAAACAAGGCCGGCTCGTAAGCGATGGTTCACGAATCTACTTTTCCGAGATTCTGCCGATCGGGCAGATCCTTGCCCAGGTGTCAGTGAGGGGTGGAGAGACCACCACGATTCCCACCGCTGTCTCCAATCCTCGACCAGCAGATATATCACCAGACGGAACTGAATTGCTGATCTTGTCTGGGCACAACTTGAAGGAGGAGGGGGAAATCAACGGGTCTCCCTTGTGGATCCTTCCAGTGGCAGGAGGATCCGCTCGGCCTGTCGGCGACGTGCTCGCCACTGACGCGCTATGGGGTGAGAGAGCGGAGACCATCGTTTATTGCAACGGACACGATCTCTATGTCGTGAACAGAGACGGTTCCAATCGCCGAAACTTCGTAACTGTTTCCGGTTACGTCGAGTCTCTCCGCTGGTCACCAAATAAGCAGCTTTTGCGATTCACCATGAACACTCGAGCCATGGGAGGCACAAGCTCCATCTGGGAGGTGTCGGCGAGCGGTACCGGCCCCCGCGAAATCGTTCATGGATTGCCGGGAGCTTCCGTTTGCTGCGGTGTGTGGATTACCGGCAGTGACGACTTCTTATTTCAGTGGACTCGGGCAGGCAGGAGTGACCTTTGGGAGCTACGCGGTAACCCCGGTGTTCTCCGCCCAGCGCCCACCCGCTTGACGGCAGGGCCTATGAATCTTTCCCAGCCCACGGCTAGCGGTGCGCCGAATGAGGCCTTCGTCGTAGGCAGCATTCCTCGGGCAGAGCTAGTCAAGTACGTTCCACAGGAAGCGGAGCTTGTGCCATATCTTTCCGGAATCTCCGCCGAAGGAGTGGAAGCCTCCCGCGATGGGCAGTGGTTGGCTTATACGGTTTTCCCTGAAGGGACGTTATGGTGTAGCAACCTCACAGGAAGCGAGCGCGTGCAGCTCACTTTTCCTCCAATGCGCGCCTTCCTTCCAAGGTGGTCGCCGGATGGAAAGCAGATCGGCTTTGTTGGTACCTCGACCGGCGATCATTGGACAACCTACGTGATTCCTGCTCAGGGGGGCGTTGCACGGCAGATGATTCCGGGAAACGATCAAACTGCCGACGCCACGTGGATGCCGGACAATAAGTCGATCGTCTTTGGTCCCTGGAAAGGTGGGGATTCGCGGGGCATTAGAGTGCTGGACTCAAATACGAATCGAGTCAGTCCTCTGCTCGGGGCCACGGAGATGTGGTCCCCCAGGGTTTCGCCGGAAGGGCGCTACATCGCGGCGATTTCTCAACAAGACGACAAGATGATGTTGTTTGATACGAAGACGAAGAAGTGGGAAGAACTTTCCGCCAACTATTCCGGATATCCGAGCTGGTCTCGCGACGGAAAGTTTCTTTATTTTCAAGACTGGGACCGTGGAGGTGGATATCCCTCACGGGTGGTGCGTATCCGCATCGGTGATCGAAAGCTAGAAACGGTTGTGGACCTCAAGAGTCTTGATCGCTTGTCGATCGGAACGTTTATGAGTTGGAGCGGTTTGGCTCCCGACGACTCTGTTCTACTTTCCCGGAATAACAGCACACAGGAAATCTATTCTGTGAAGTGGTAGGCGTTCGCGTCATAAGCTGTTGTGAACGGTCTCAACCTTCGCCTCAACTTAGGGCACTCTCAATTTGTTCGGTTTTAGCCGATGGGGTTCCCCTCCTTCCGCAGTTTCCTTTTTCACCCCCTTGGAGATTCGGCATTGTGGCGTCATACCTTTCCTCAAGTCCTCGCCAAAACGGTCAGCGACCGCCTCATTCGGCTCCTCGCAAATCGCATGGCCTAATTCGTGGCTAACCGCAAGTTCGAGAAGCGCGGGCATCGACCGTTGCCACTCCGTCATAAGTTCAGAGGTACGCTCCGGATCGTGGAAGAGGAGAGCTTCGTCGAGAAACGTTGCCCGGGTATCGAATGATGTGAAAGCGGGGCTGTGCGGATTCAATTGGAGCATCCGGGAAATCGGCTTCCAGTCCTGGGAGCGAACGAGAACCCATGTCCACGGCCCGAGCGCCTCGAGCGGGTAGCGAGTCAGCACACTTTTGAGTTGAAGAATGTCCTTCTTGCACTGCGCGAGTTGATAACCCGTATGACAATGGAATTCCTGGCCCGACAATGCTGTTGCCCTTGCGGTGGCAGGCGATGAAGTCTCGGACACGGTCTGTCCCACAGCCGGAAACATCCAGATCGAAAACACCACGTAGCAACTTACCGCCAACCTCGACGTCAGCAACCCCACCGTTCCACCCGATCCGCAGTTGCGGGATCGGCAGAGATTGGCAGGTCTGGAACTGCAGATCTATAGACAGCGTCTGATCCCTATCTGAAATGCGGCTGACACGCTAAGTGCTGTTCAGTGATAGTGTTAGTGGCTGTCGTGAGACAGCTGACGGACCGTCGGAAGCGACTTCAGGCATTTCTTCAAGGGTGGGTTCCGTTGCCGCGCCGCCGCTCCGGCGCCGTCACTTTGCCAGAACACGCCGAAAAGACGAATCGGCACCTCGGAAACTATCCACAAACGGGCTAGGCTGCGGGAGGTTTCAAGGGTATCTCGAACGTGGTTTCGTCGCTGAGACGGGAGATGTCGAGAAGTTGACGAAACTCTTGGGACACGCTCCGCGCCGTTACCAGGATTTTGCCGCGGAGACCGCTGCGCTTTGGAAGTAATGAATCGCGTCAATGACTCAAGACAAGACCTTGAGGAGAACAAAATGTCATCCGCTCAGCCGACAATTCCGCCGGACGATCCCAAACGCAGCCTCACTCTTGCTCAACTCGAAAACCTGCCTCACATCGGGCTGGTCGGCGATACCTACACCATTACCGTGACCGGCGAGCAGACTGCCGGACGATTCTGCGTCATCGACATGCACATCCCGCCCGGCGGCGGTCCGCCACCGCACCGGCATGACTTCGAGGAGACCTTTATCGTCCTCGAAGGCCAGATGGAAGCCACCTTCCGTGGCCAGAATTCGACCGTCCGCGCCGGCGAAACCCTGAACATTCCTGCCAACGCTCCTCATCAGTTTCACAACGCTTCTGGTGAGGCCGTACGCATGCTCTGTATTTGCTCTCCTGCCGGGCAGGAGAAATTCTTTTTGGAGGTTGGAGTTCCCGTCGCCACTCGTATCACGCCTCCGCCCAAGCTCTCGGAAAAGGATCAAGCGGCATTCATTGAGAAAGTAAGAGCGCTCGCCCCCAACTACCGCACCGAACTGCTAAGAGAGGCGTAGACGGGTGGAGAGGCCGTCTCATCTCGAAGGGCATGATTTCGGCCAGACAGCGTGAAGTTGAAGTCCTAGTGTTGTATCAGAAGCGACCATAGCGTGAAGTGGCATGGGTGCAGTGATGACGTGAAGCAGACCGCTCCCAATCGTCGAAGCTAGAGAAGTCAGTAGCCGTTCAACAGCCATACTTCGGGTAAGAGGTTTTCACTGGATGGCGTTCTTGGAGCAGCAAGAAACACCTTGGCCCACACAATGGCCGACTACCGTTATGCGGGGAAATGCCGCCTCCCGAGCTTATCAGCGAGATTTACATTCCGGCTTTTGAATCAAGCTCTTTCTCACGGACCCTGTTGGAAAGTGAACCTCTCGTCCGCACGCCTGTTATTCCGCATCTGTTTGGCGATTGCGAAATGCTGATTCGCATCCGCAGTGCGGCCAAGACCCTGATAAGCCTTGGCGAGGAAATAATGGACGTAGTCGTTTTGCGCATCCAGTTTCACGGCGCGCTCGAGGAATCCGGCAGCCATCCCCGGATCGTTGCGCTTCAGGGCGACTTGACCCAGCAGGATATAGGCACCAGAGGAGGTTTCGTTGAGCCAGATTGCCTCTTTCAGGACCTTTTCGGCCTCCTCGTACTTCTCAAGTCGCACGTAGGCATCCCCCAGGCGCCAGTAAACCAGCCAGACCGTTGGGTTGATTGCCACCTCTTTGTTGAGTTCCTCGACGGCAGACGGGGCATCTCCCTTGTAAAGATCGATCTCGCCCAGAAGGAAGTGGGCCATGGCAAGCCGAGGGTCACGTTGCAGCGCCGCCTGGATTTCTGGTACGGCGCGGTCTTCCAAACGCTGCCGGACAAGAAACTTTCCAAACATAAGATAAGCGATGGCGCTATCGGGAGGGACAGAGAACACGTGCGCGAAGGTCTTGCGAGCGTCGTCCCAGTGCTGCGTCATGACGTAGCAACTGGCGAGCAGATAAGCCCCATCGGTGCTGTTCTCGGGAAGCTGGGGGCCCAGCTTTTCCAGCAGCGGGATGGCTTCGGCGTACTCGGCCACCGCAAAGTAGCTGAGGGCGAGCAGCTGTGCAGATTCCGCATCGGAATCGTTCTGCTGCAAAGCGAGCCTGAGAGGAGGAACCGCCTTCTGAAATTGGTTGGACTGGAAATATGCTTTGCCGATTTTGGCTTCAATACGAGTTGTGGCTGGCGCCGCTGCGGCGAGTTCGTTCAAAAGAACCAGCGCATCTTGGGGTTTGCCTGCGCGTAGAAGCTCGTCAGCACGCGCCACCCGCGGATCAGGCAAGGACGCGGGAGCATTCTGAGCAAAGCCGATAGCGATGGAAAGCGATAACAGGAAAAACAGCCGAGCGAAGATCAAAAAACTCGGAGGACCTGGAGGGTTCCTCCGCGCGATGAGTGCACAGTTAAACAAACGTTGCAGCAAATTTCTCCACCGGTAACGCACTCAAGCCCTGCCAATACGGCTAGAAGTCGAAGCGCAGGCCAAACTGCATCCTCCGCATGATCGCGTTGCTTGCCAGGCCGTTAATCGTCCCTGCCCCGAAACAGTCGACGCAGGAATTAGGGTTGCCCAGATTCGGGTGATTAAACACATTAAAGGCCTCAGCGCGGAACTGAATTTTGAGCTGCTCGCCTATGGGAACGATCTTGACAACGGACAGATCACTGTCAAACCACTTGGGCCCGATGATAGAGTTGCGCTGCGCATTGCCGAAACTGGGGAGGCCAGGGACAGGGGCTGACGGGCGCTGCCACGGTCCGCTGGTCTGTGAGTTAGCGGCCAAGGGCGTGGGGCTACCACCGACGAGAGCGGTCGGAGCAAACCATTCCTTCTTGTTCGGATGCGAGACATGCGAGCTCCCAACGACGTTGGGGAAGCAGACGCCAGCATCATTGTCGCTACCACACTCCTGATAGCCCGGGTTGACGCCTGAGCCGCTCATGATGGTGGTGACGTTGACCAGCTGCCAACCCCCGACTAGGTAGTTCACCGCGGACGGAGCATTGCCGGCCAGCGCCTTTCCCTTCCCAAACGGCAGCTCGTAAATAGTGGACACGGTGATGTTTTGGTTCCGCTGCCATGAGGGCCGGCCATACTCGAGGGCCGGGTCGTAGAGATAGTCCGGCGAGTCATGGTTCTTAGCGTGCGAGTACGTGTAGTTTCCCAGAATGTTCAGACCGTGCGAGAAGCGCTTATCTAGCTGGACCTGAAGCGAGTTGTAGTGGTTATCGCCCGGGTTGCACATGCATTGCAGCCCGGTTGTCAGGCCAAAATTGTTCGGCGAGTTGTAGAAAGGCAGGCGGTGGAGCTGATCCACGCATGGCGCAACGTTGCCGCCACCTGGGCAGAAACCGACTTCCGTTGGGGTATTCAAGTTAATCCAGTTATTTTCACCGACGAAGATGTGCGATCCCTTGTTGCCCACGTAGCCTGCCTGCAGCGACAACGTTGGCGTAATCTGGCGCTGTACCGTGGCGTTCCAGGAGTCCACGGTTGGCATGCGCGTATGGAAGGGCATGACCCAGGCGCGGAATCCGTCGGGATAGATGTAATTCCCGTCTGGCCCCTTTTTGGTTAACGCTGTGCCCGGATCAAGCAGCGGTGGCCCTGTCGCCAGTTGGAAGGCCGGATCCCATCCGTTCGGCAAGGGATTGATTTGCTGGGTTCCCAGCACCGGAAGATTCTGTGTCACGGTATGTCCGAAGATGGTGCCGAACATCCCCACATCAAAAGACCGGCCATAACCCACGCGAACCACTGTCTTGGGACTGACCTGGTAAGCTAGTCCAGCGCGGGGAGCGAAATTCTTGAGGTTGGTGACAACCGGGCCACTCAGCGGGACGCCGTTTTCCCCAGCAACGTCGATCTCACCGTTCGCAAGATTAAACCACCCGCCCCGATCTCTTCCGGTCACGCGCTGTGGACGATAGATTTCCCACCGTAGCCCATAGGTCAAAGTCAGCTTGGGGGTGACGCGCCAGGTGTCCTGTCCGTAGAAGAAATATCGCCACTGCCGTTCGCCGGCGTCTTCCACGTGGGATATGTAGCGGGTGAACTGCGACACCTCCCCAAGCAGGAAGCCGGCCATCCCCAAGCCGCCTATTTGGCTGCCTCCCACCTCGCCTACAGTCAGGTTATTGAAGCTGTAGACCTCACCGGAGCGGTGCTGGTCGCTGGGCAGGCGCAGATTCTGATTGTAGTGAAGATCCGGGCCGAACTTGAAGGTATGTTTGCCCACAGTCCAGGTCAAATTGCCGATTTCCTGGAATTGCTGCATCCGTTCCACCAGCGGGCAGTTGCAGTTATCGTAGAGACCATTCCCGAAGTCTAAATTGCCGGGGCCCTCATTTATCGAGAAGTGGGGCATGCTGTTGGTGGTGGGATCGCCGGGAATGTTCAGCCCGGGCGCCCCCGCCTGGGTAGCAAAATCTCCGCTCACCAGGGGATTCACATTGATGCGCTGTTTATACCAGCCAAAGCGAACATCCATCAGCAGGTTTGGCTTGAGCGCGTAGGAGACGCCAAACGAGTTGCTTTGCGGCCGCGTGTCGCCTACTCCCGTGTAACCGATTGGGTTGAGCTGCGGACCCCCAGCTGCTCCGCCAAATAGCCCCGGGGCTTCCTTGTGGAACTGCGTGAAAGTGTAACGGTCAAACAAGCGCAGCTTGTCGCTATAGAAGTAGTCTGCCCTCACGTCGAGGGCATCCGCATGGTAGATCTCGTCCGAGCTGGCTTGATAGTTCGGGTTGCCCAACTGATACCCCGGAGCGTTCTCGAGTGCGGGAAGCGGAAGCGGAATAAAGTTGAGCAGGGCCGTCGCCGCCGGCTGGATCAAGCTGGGATCGATGACATTAAGTTTCCCGTTATATGAAAACTGGGGGCGCGCGCTCAGATTGTCCTGAATCCCGTTATTGCAACCTGGGGTTCCGCTTGTACAGAGCGGGTTATAAATGGGGTTATTGGACGCCCACGCGCTGAAGTCGCCGCCGCGTTCCGCAGCCGTTGGAACCACGGCCTGTGCCGACCCACCGTCATGAGCGCGCGTTCCCTGGTAGTCGCCGAAAACAAACAGCTTGTTTTTGATGATGGCGCCGCCGATTGACCCGCCAAACTGGCCCCACAGAGTGGGTGGAATGAACCTGCCGGTGACTGGGTCCGCTGTAGCCTGGGCAAATGGATCGCGGGCAAAAGTTGCGTCCGAGCGGCGGTAAAAGAAGCCGCTGCCATGCCACTGGTCGGTCCCCGACTTCGTGGAAACCGTAACCAGTGCGGCGCTGACCTCGCCAAACTCGGCATCGTAGCTGGATGTGGTCACCTTGGTCTCGGCGATCGAATCCAGGTTCGGCACGATCAGCATGTTTCCGTAAAGAAAATCGCGATTGTCGGTGCCATCAAGAATGGTATTCACACCGACGAACATCTGGCCGTTTGCGTTGACGGCTAGGCCGCTTTGCGGATTTTCGGTGGAAGTGTCACCCCAACAGAACTGGACCGTTCCCGGAGTAACCAGCAGCAGTTGCGAAAAGTTCCGGCCGAAGGTGGGCAGCTCGTTCACTTGTTTGCTGCTGAGAACCGTGGACACGTCGGTACGTTCCGTTTTCAGCAGGGGGGCCACGCCCAGGACGGTTACCGTCTCCGAGACTGCACCTGGCTGGAGTTTGGCGTCCAACGTCGTAAGCGAGTCGACGGAGACATCGACTGCAGAAAGTTCAGTCTTGAACCCCTGCGCTTCGATTTTGACCTGGTAATGCCCGGCGATCAGATGCCTTTCGTCGTAGCGACCGGAACTGTCCGTTTGCGTCGTGAAGACGACTTGGCGCGCCGTGTCCGTGATCGTGACTTTAGCGTCGCCAACCGTACTACCGGACGAGTCAACCACCGTCCCGCCAATGCTGCCGTACACTGCTTGGGCGTTGGCTGCGGGACCACCTATGGTCGAAAGCATGAGGCTCAAGGCGGCCGCCGTCAGAACAGTGCGCAAGCGAACGCTGTGCGTGACCGCTAAAAAACGTTGCCGGACCCCTCGTGAAATTTCTTGGCAGCTTGCGCGCGAAAGCCTAGGCATCGCCCCGTACCTCCGTTAGATTTCCCACGTTCGATTCCCCACTCGAAGCAAAACCCCAGATCCATTCAAGTCGCACACCCCAACAACTTGACCGGCCCGAAGACTCTCGATCCGAAAGTTCTTTGCACGGAAACTTAAAAAGGCCAAGCGCCGAAAACAGTGCTCTCGAGGAAACCGCCCCTTCGGACCAAATGCGAGCGCTGAACACGATTCCATGAAGCGATTCAACTTACTACAGTTTTTGTACTAGCTTTGTCAAGCTTATTTTTCTGAGAAATTGCCAAAAACCCAATGCTAGGCGCTTATTTTGCAAGTTAGAAGGCGGCCCGATGCGCTCTTTCCCGCGAGATCGACGGGGCAACGGTAGCCTCGTACGATCATGAACTGATTCATGAATAGTCACGGTTGGGCTGGCCCACGATTCACAAAGGGCTCGCCGGAGCGAAGGTCCCCGGCGTGCGCTATGGCGCAGGAATTACTTCAGATCTCCGCAATGTCCACGGAGCGATCGTGGTCGCCGGAATTGAGCCTTCTCGCATGGATGTTCGCCGCATTCAGGCGAAGACAGATGGGGAGCCTTCGGGTGCTTGGCGGACTCCACTCGTAATTCCAGAAACGCCAGCTCTTGCCTGGGGACGGTGGAATGTTTTCCACGGGCACAAATTTTTGGCTAAGAGCGAATCGTATTTCAATTCCCTGGCTCGGCCCCAAGCCACCCCACTGAATCCCAGTGAGGCGGTATCGGATCTTCCCGCCGATGAGCCATTTCTCGATGCGAGTGCCATTGAACGGTCCACGCCTTCGATCGGTCCAACCGCTTGGAGGTGCGCGTTCTGATAAAAAAATTGTCAGCTGGAGTCACGGGGTTTTCTGGCGTCAAGGTCGAGAGGTCCGGGAACAGTCGTCCATCCAGTTCGGTCCCGATGACTTCGCCCATCGGCGGGCGACCTTCCCCGGAAAAAGGCACTATACCCAGCAATGAACCATCGCCTGAGGCATCAGCGGTTCGAGAAAGAAGAGACCGGGTAATCGGAGTTGATTGAAGTCGCAGATCCACGCGCTTCCGCACAGTAACGAATGCCGCAGCAGGCTTCGTCGGGTCACGCCCGAGCTGTTTCCCATGCTCATTGTTTCGCCAAGATTCAAGGTTTCGCAGAGGTTCAAACAAACGACCCGACACGCACCGCGACCATGCAAGCATGGGTCTGGACTCGTCGTTAGCGCTTTTTTTGTTCGGTTGCGGCGGGCAACCCTTTCGGCCGTATTGCTTCGGCGGGCACGATTCCCTGCTCTTCGAGGACGCTGTAAAACTTGTCCGCGCTCAGGTCCTTGAATATTTCCACTTTCCCCGATGGCCAGCGAATCTCGAGACTGTCAATACTTGTCGACTTCCCAAGTCCGAAATGCACGCGCGTGTCGCTCTGCGACAAGTAACTTCCTCCGCTGTGAATTTCCTCAGTCTGAGTCATTCCGCCAGCGACCAACTTGAGTCGCGCCCCGATCGCCATGCGGTTGCTCTTCTGGCCCGCTAGTTCAAAGCCCGCCCAATGACGCCCGGGAATTCCGTGGTTCCGAATCACCATTGGTTTGCCGACCAGGTCTTCCACTACTAGGTCCACATTTCCGTCGTTAAACAAGTCGCCGACCGCGAGTCCACGGGAGACCCGCGGCTCCAAAATTGCCGGACCCGTCTGGTCGCTCGCGTCGCAAAACGTGCCGTCCCCTTGATTGAACTGCACCAACTTCGGCTCACGGTATTTCGCACTGGAGGGAAGCTGATCGGCTTGCGGATACACATGACCATTCACCGTGAATAGGTCCAACCACCCATCGTTGTCCAAGTCAACAAAAGCAATACCCCACTTTACCCAGGGCAAGGAAGGCAACCCGATTCCCGCGGCGTAAGAGACTTCCTGAAAATCCCAATTGCCGCCATTGCGGTACAGCGGAGTGTTATCCAGCGCGAAGTTCGTCACCACGAGCGACGGCCGCCCCGTGTGCAGGTAATCGCCAACCGAGACTCCCATGCCGGCCTGTTCGTGGCCGTCTTCGCCCAGCGCCGTTCCGGACTCCATGCCGATCTCTGTGAATTTCCCGTTTCCTTCGTTCCGGTATAAATAGCCGGCAGTGGAATCATTGGCCACGTAGATATCCGGCCGTCCGGCGTTGTTAAAGTCGGTCCAGATAACCCCCAGCCCGAAATAACCGTTCGGATCATCCACGCCAGCTTTTTTGGAAACATCGCTGAAGGTTCCGTCCCCGTTGTTGTGAAACAACGAATCGCCCGAGCCCTTCAGGCCGCGCGGGCCGCATTGCACGTTGATTCCCATGAAGCGACAGGTCATGGCGCTGCCAAACGCGGGAAGGTGCTGCAGGTCGAGATCTACGTAGTTGGTGACCATCAGGTCGAGGAAGCCATCGCCGTCGTAATCGGCAAATGCCGCGCCCGTCGACCAGCGCCCATCCGCCACGCCTGCCTGCTTCGTCACATCGGTGAAGGTGCCATCACCGTTGTTTCGATACAGCACGTTGCCGCCGTAACAGGTCACGTAAATGTCGGGCCATCCGTCGTTGTTGTAATCGCCGACCGCTCCTCCCATCGCATAACACGGCTTGCCGATGCCGGCTTTCTCGGTTACATCGGTAAACGTCCCGTCATGATTGTTGTGATAGAGCGCGCCGCGCGCCTTCTTGCCCTGCAACGCTTCCGCTACGGTAGGCGCATTCGTAAAGTAGATATCCAGCCATCCGTCGCGGTCGTAGTCCAACAGCAACACGCCCCCAGCCATCGATTCGAGGATGGAATGCGCTTCCGGGGAAAAGTCGTGCACGAAGCGGATCCGGGCCTGATCAGTGATGTCTTCGAGTTGCGGAACGGGCCGCCCTTTGCATTTGACGTTTTTCGCCGAAGCCGGAGGTGGCGGGCCCTGGCTCATTCCCTGGCCCAGCAGTTGCTGCGCGAACCCCAGCATGAGAACGACAAGAGAAATCCAACCAAACGTGCGACCAGGCGACATCATCTCCCAAGCATGCGGCTTCATAGACTAGTGTGGAACCACCAAGTGCGAATCCAGTTCCGCCGCTTTCTGAAATTCACTGCCGGATTCGTCTTTCTGACCTTGTTGTGCGAGGGCCACCGCCAATTGCCAAGAAACATGAAACTTATCTTACCTCCAGGTGATACGAGCCAGAGCCAAGCCGGACTACGAGAGATCCTGCCTCCGGGCGCGCATCGACAGGATGGTTATCTTCGATCACCCGTGCGTTGGGGATCGCGGGTAAGTAGACCTTTGCGTGAGTGTTGGCCGGGATTGTGAGGTTGATCGAAAAAGACTCGCCCGGCTTCGCGTTCCAATCGCTGACGATTCGACCGTACACGGAATCGTATTCTCCGCGGGCGTTCGTCACACGGGGGTCGAGCACAGGGTGAACCACGATTTCCCGATATCCGGCTCCCTCCATGTTCGTATCAATTCCAGCGACCGATCGGTACACCCACGCCATAACGGACCCGAAGGCATAGTGGTTGTAGGAGTTCATGCCGGGATCCCCGGTGTCTCCGTTCCAGCGCTCCCACCAGGTGGTCGCCCCTTTGGAGAGCATGTAGCCCCAGGACGGATACGTTTCGTTGAGAAGTAGCCGATAGGCCACATCGGCGCGGCCGTGATCGGCAAGGGTGAACAGAAGGAACGGTGTGCCCAGGAAGCCGGTGGAGAGATGCCAGCCTCGCGACTCGATGTCGGCAACCAGTTTGTTCACCATGGTTGCTTCCAACTTCGGAGGAGCGAGCTTCATGTAAAGCGTCACGACGTAAGCAGTCTGCGTACCTCCCAAAACGTTCCCGTTGCGCTTAATGTACTGCGTTCGGTAAGCCTTGCGGATGTTCCCGATCAGAGCCGTGTAGCGTTCAACCGCTTCTTGGTTGCCGGTAGCCCGAGCCATGTCCACCATCATGCCGGCGATCAAAACCCAATAGGAGGTGGCCAACAAATCTTTGGGAGTTCGATCGTCGGGGGCGAGCCAATCGGCATAATTCGGCCCCACACCCATTTCCCTCAGGAAATTCGGATTCGACTTGGCGATGAAATTCATCCAGCGTTCCATCGCCGTCCAGTTGTCCGTGATGGCTTGTCTGTCGCCATATTGCAGCCACACCGTCCAGGGAAGAATGACACCAGCATCTCCCCAACCCGGGGCGCCTTCGCTTCCGTCCGGCCGCAGCAGGTCGGGTGAAACGTTGGTAAAAGCTCCGTCCTTGGTTTGGGCGTCGGTGATGTCGCTCAGAAATTTGTGGGAGAAAGCTTGGATATCGAAGTTGAAGGTCCCGGTTCGCCAAAAAACACCGGCGTCTCCCATCCAACCGAGACGTTCGTCGCGCTGCGGACAATCGGTGGGGATACTCAGGAAATTCCCGCGTTGCCCCCACAGGCCAATCTTCCACATCCGATTGACCAGATCGCTGGACGTGACCAGAGTTCCGGTAGGGCCGCCCTCCAGGCTATTAATCACTTCTCCGGTAAGGGCGGCGGTGGTGGGAATTCCAGGGTAGCCGCTCACCTCTACGTAGCGAAATCCGTGGAAAGTGAAAAGAGGCGTGAAGGCCTCCTCTCCTCTCCCGGCAAGGATGAAAACGTCAGTGGCGTCGGCGTTGCGGAGATTGTCGCGGTAGATCGAGCCATCGGGGTTGAGAATCTCCGCGAAGCGCAGGCGGATCTGGGTTCCCGCCGGACCGTTAGCTTTCAGCCTTACCCAACCAACCATGTTCTGTCCCATGTCGAAGACATAGGTGCCGTTCGCCATGGGCTTAACGGCAACGGGCGCGATCGTCTGCGTGACGTGGACCGGTGCGGAGGCTTGCCCGACGACGGCCATGGAAGGCGCAGAAGCCGCCAGAGCGGGGCTCCAGGCCGAGTCATCAAAACTGGCTGTGCCCCAATCGGCATGGTCGAGACGGGCATCGTAAAATTCGCCTGCATAGATCTCGGACCGACGAATCGGCGATGCAACGCCAACCCAGGATTCATCCGTGGCCACGACATCGCGACTCCCGTCGAGGTATTCGATTTCAAGTTGAGCCAGCAGCCGCGTCGGAGGTGGCAGGAAGGAGAAGGGTTTCCCTTGCCAGGTCATCCCGCTGCCGAACCATCCGTTCCCAAGGATGGCCCCGATGGCATTGCTGCCCGGCGCCACCAGGCTCGTCACGTCGTAGGTCTGATAGAGGACGCGTTTGGTGTAGTCGGTGAACTCAGGGGTCAGAACGTCCTGACCGACTCGTTGGTGGTTGAGGAACATGCGATAGCTGCCCAGGGCTGTGGCATAGAGACGTGCCACCTTCACTGCTTTGGCAACATTAAAGTGTCTCCGCAAAAGCACCGCAGGCTGGGGAAGCGAGCCGGGGAGAATCGTTCCAAATTGCGGGTTGCTAAGATCGCCCACGACAGTGGCTGGTTGCCAGGTGGGCGTTGGCGCGAGGCGTCCCGACCAGGCCTCGTTAAGCGGTATGCGAGTGATCTTGCCGTCACTGTCTGTGATCTTCAACAATCCGGCGAGAACCGCCGTCACAGTCTTTTGTGCGGGTAGCGGGCTAGGGTCGTCCGGCCCTGTTGCCGTAACGCTGAGCTCGATGAGATTCTTCCCCGCGACGAGCTGCTGCAGGACATCTTCACCGTCGAATTCGTTCCAATCACTCTTGGTCCCAACTTCGCGGCCGTTGACTTTGGCTACAAAACTGCCGCGTGCCAGCAGGAACAAAGTGGCCTCCCGGGGCTTTTGCGTGAGGTCCAGATCGAATCGGAACTCCGCCACCGTTGTCGGTGCCATGTTGAGCGCATCCTGACCAGCCAGCCAGATCCATCGAACGCCATTCAACTCCGAGTCCTGTTCCGGATTCTTCCACGCGATCCATTTGGCCTTCCATTCCTGTTTGAGAAGGCCGGTTTCCCACCAGGCAGTCTCGCTGGCTTGGGAGGATTGCCCCTTCGCATCCCAAACGCGAACCGACCAGTAGTACCTGGTGCGTGGTTCGAGTTTCGGGCCGCCGTAAGTGATTCCCACCGATTCTGCCGACGTGATTTTGCCGCTGTCCCAAACTTTAGCGGAAGCATCCAGCCCTGGTGAGGAACTCGTGGAAACCAAAATCTGATATGCAGTCTGCATCCAGTTGCGCTCGGAACTGTCGCTTTGCCACGACAGATGCGGATTCTCGACGTCGATCCCGAGTGGATTGTTCATCGATTCGCACCGGAGGTGCACCGGAACCGCGTGCGCTGTCGTCGTCAGACTTAGCGTCAAACTTAACAACAGCAGTAGCACTCGACCTCGTGTGATGCGCATTAGCTTGGTTCCTCCGGTTGAATCTTGTGGCCTATCCAGTTCTTTGGAAGTTATTCCGGCAAGATATGCTCTCGCCGAATCACGAATGGTGCATCCACGCTCGGCGCGCCGGTCCCGGGCTGGCCGCCTCCCACACTGACTCGGTAGTCCCCCGGCGCAGTGAGTCGAACCCCGACTTCATTCACCATGCTCAAATCTCGCGGGCTGAGACTGATTTGCACGTGACGCATCTCACCTTTGACAACGTGGACCCGAGAAAATCCGACCATCGCGACGCGCGGCGCCCCGCTCAGTCTTGGAAAGGTCAGATAAACTTGGACTACCTCGTCTCCGTCTCGATCGCTCGTGTTGGATACGTCCACCTCCACACCCAGAGTTTCGCCTTCGTGAAGGTCCGCGGTTGAGAGCTTCAAATTGCTGTATTGAAAACGGGAATAGCTCAGACCATAACCGAAAGGGTAAAGGGGCTGCCCTTTAAAGTATCGGTAGGTACGATTCTCCATGGAATAGTCGTCGAAGTTCGGAAGTTGTTCGACTCCCTTGTAAAATGTCACCGGTAGCCGGCCTGCCGGATTGTTCACTCCCGCCAAGGTCTGCGCGACCGCAGTTCCTCCTTCCTGGCCGGAGTACCAGCTTTCTAAGATCGCATCCGCGTTCTGGTTCGCCCAGTTTACGGATAACGCGCTGCCGTTCATGAGCACGACCACCAGCGGTTTGCCGGTCATCTTGAGGGCCTTCAAAAGATCTTCTTCGTCCTTGGGCAGATCGAGGCTGGTTCGGTCCCCTCCGCTAAACCCGGGCACCTTCACCGGCAGTTCCTCGCCTTCCAGCTGCGACGTGATACCCACTACGGCGACGATCACGTCTGCCTGTACAGCCTGTTGGAGCGCCAGTGAAAGTGGATCGGCAATTAAAGAAAGCCACGACAACTCGGAGCCGCCATCATCCTGAACGATGGACTCGAGGCGCAGCCCATACTTGTGCCCTTTCTGCAGTTCGATGACGGGTTCCGCCGCGGTGCCCTCGGGCGCCAGATCATCAATCACCAGCTTTCCATCCAGCCAAAGGCGGTTGGTGTGACCGCTGGTGAACATGCGATACCCGGCGGATTGCGTCGGAGTCAGCAATCCCGTCCACCGGACGGAGAAATCCGTAAGCCCCGGAGGCTGGGTCAGAGAATCCTGATGGTGGGGCAGCGGCTCCAGATTGATGTACGCATCCCTTCGAACCACCAGAGGCGGGCCCTTAAATTCTTTGTTTGGAAAATACTCTCCCATGACGCCCGGTTGCCCGTCGGCGGTGGAATAGGCTGGCGGCGGGATGAGGGACTCCTGACGCAGAAAGTTTGTGCCCTCAGCGTAGGTGACTTGCGCCGAGCCGAACTGCTTTTGGATCCCTTCCAGAACAGTCGTAGTGCGGGGCGGAGTGCCGCCATAATTCCCTGCCAGGACGAGTGCAGATTGGGCCAGCGGTCCGATCACCGCAATTTGTTTGAGGTTCGGGCCAAGAGGCAGCACGCCGTTGTTCTTGAGCAGGACCATGGATTCCTGTGCGACCTTCAGGGCAAGTTCCCGGTTCGCCGGGCTCGCAATCTCAGAATCGGACACCTGCGCGTATTTCACCATTTCCGGCGGATCGAACATGCCCAGCCGAAAGCGCGCTCGCAATAGGCGCCTGACCGCAGTGTCGATTTGTGCTTCGGTCAACAGTCCTGCGGATACCGCATCCAGGTATTTCTTGTAGTCGGAGTTGTCCGGCGCCTTCGAGTAGGAATCGATGCACTCATTGTCGGTGCCCCGCTGTAACGAGAGCGCCGCCGTTTCGGCAATCGTTTTCGTAAAGTGATGCTCACTGAAAATCTCGTCGACGGAGTCACAGTCGCCGACGACATAGCCGTCGAACTTCCAGACGCCTCGCAGGCTATGTTCGAGCAAAAAGCTGTTGGCGCACGCGGGCTCGCCGTTGACGCGGTTGTAGGCGCACATGATGCTGCCGGCTTTGCCTTCCATAACGGCTGCCCGGAAAGCCGGCAAATAGGTGTCTTCCATGTCGTGATTGGAGACTTCCACGTTGCGGGTGTGCCGGGACGGTTCCGGACCGCTGTGAACGGCGAAGTGCTTCGGAGTAGAAATAACCCGCAGATACTTCGGGTCATCGCCCTGCATGCCGCTGACGAACGCGACCCCCATCCTCGCCGCCAGGAACGGATCTTCGCCGTAAGTTTCCTGTCCTCGCCCCCAACGAGGGTCGCGGAAAAGGTTTATGTTAGGCGCCCAAAAATCGAGCCCCTCCAGTATGTCGCGGCGGCCAGCCCGCACCGCTTGGTTATGTTTTGCCCTGCCCTCCGTGCCGATGGCAACCGCCATTTGGTGCGTCAGCGCAGTGTCGAACGTTGCCGCAATCCCAATCGGCTCGGGAAAAACCGTGGCCAGTCCGGCGCCGGCAATGCCGTGCAGAGCTTCGCTTCTCCAGTCGTAGTCGGGGATGTGCAAGCGCGGAATCGCCCGCGACTGGTTCACCAACTGCGAGGCCTTTTCCTCCAAAGTCATCCTCGACAGGAGATCGTTCACTCGTGTATCAATGGCCTGTGAGGGATCGAGATACAGTGCGGGATTGCTCCCTTGGGATGCTTGCCCGAAGGACAGGCTGTTCAGAAAGAGTACAACCAGCGTCAGGATAGCCTTGACGCCACCCATCGATCGGTATAGCATCCGCACATTCTAAGCGATTAGATGTTAGCCCGCCAAGCAGAATGCCGACCTCAAACGACAGCAACGACGAACAAATACTCGAACGGTTTGGCTACCATCAGCAACTAAACCGGTCGCTCGGATACTTTTCCAGCTTCGCGCTTAGTTTCTCGGTCATTTGCATGACCTCAGGCTTATTTGCCGACTACGGCGACGGGCTGCGCGCCGGAGGACCGGTTTTTATCTGGAGTTGGCTGATCATAGGCGCCGGGCAGTTTCTCGTCGCCATGGTTTTCGGTCAACTGGCCCGGCAGATTCCGCTTTCCGGCTATGCCTATCAATGGGCCCGCTCCCTGGCTGGCGACCGCATGGCCTTCTGGGCCGGGTGGATCATGATCGTGCAGTTCATCACGGGAATGGCGGGCGTGGCCTACGCACTGGCCAGCTACCTGGTGCCTTTCTTCGGGCTGCCGAATTCCAACCGCAACGTGGTGATCGCGACCATAGCAACCCTGGTCGCCGCAGCGTTGATCAATCATTACGGCATCCGGCTCGCCAGCATGGTGAACGACGTGTCGGTGATTGCCGAAATCCTTGGCACGGTAATCATTGGTTTCTTGCTGCTGGGCCTGGCGTTGATTCGAAAGACACACCCGATTTCATTCTTGTTTACCTATCCCCGGCAGTCGAGTGTTGGCGCCTATCTGATCGCCTTTCTGACTGCTTCGCTCATGAGCGTTTGGACGTTAGGCGGATTTGAGGCCGCCGCCAATGTCGCCGAAGAAACGCACCTTCCGGAAAAGCGAATTCCGACGGCGATTGTGCTGTCCGAAGTCTTGGCCGTCGTTTTTGGATTGCTTGTCCTGATCGGATTCACCCTGGCCGTTCCATCGGTAAGCGTGGCCAGCAAGGACCCGACCCCGTTGCTCTACATCATCGGGAGCTATTTCCCCAAATATGTCGTTGTGGGGGCCCTGCTGCTCGTGTCGGTTGCCATTTTCGCGTGCGTTCTGGCGAATCTGACAACCATAACGCGGCTGATTTGGGCAATGGCACGCGACGGGAAGATGCCGGCCTCTCGCTTTCTTTCGAAGGTGAGCGAGCACAAGGTGCCGGTCAATGCCATCTGGGTCGTCATTCCGATTACCGCCGTTTTCACTTTCTGGGCGCAGGTGGAAGTGGTCATTATCGCGATCTGTACTTTCGCCATGTATGTGACCTACGGTTTGGTCGTGGCAGCGTGTCTGTGGGGCAATCAACCCGCGCAGCTTGACGCCGCCGGGCAGCCTCGCAAACGGGTGTCGCGCCGGTTGTGCGCCGCGGCGCTGGCCTGGATCATCGCGATTCTGCTTCTCCTGCTTTACATGACCGCCATCTCGATGTCTCACCATGCGCTGGTCCTAACCCTGCGCGTCATGGCCATCATCGGCGGTTGCGCGCTGGGTTATTTTGCAGCTCGCCGCCTTGGCCCCCGGGCGAAGCTCAGCCCCGACGCGGCCGAGTAAGTCGAGGCCATCTCATAAATGGTATTGGCAAGGGCGCGGCTTCCAGCCCTGCCACCAAGTGCCAGCAACCCCAGGCTTTAGCCTCCGAGGTTTCGCTCGTGGCCAGGCTTGGGAGCGGCGTAAAACTTCGCCCTTCAGGGCGGAGATATAAGCGCACTACGTTAACGCCCGAAGGCTCGCACCGAGCACAAGCGTAGCCTGAGAATCTTCGCCCCTTCAGGGCGGAGAGGTTCAAGAGATCGCCAGATAGCCCTAGAGTCAATGAAGTACGAAATGACACACAGCAACCTCAAGGCTGAGGATCGGCCTTGGAAGAGAGTGCATCTTGCACCGGCTCGGCATCGCACTCTGCCGCGATAACGGTTACCGGTTCGTCGGGTGGTTTTTCCGGCAGGGCTCCGAAAATCAACTGGCTGCCTCTTTGTTCGAACTGGACGGGCCGCCCGCTGGCCAAGAACCGCGCCGACAGAACCTTGCATCGGACACCCCCGACCGTCATGGTGTTTCCCGGCCAGAAATAAACGATGGCGTAAAGAGTGTTTCCCCGGCGCGTGTAGACGCCGATGTTCCCGTGAGGAAAGAGGCATCTCTCGGTACCGTAGACTGCCTCACCATTTCTGCGCAGCCATCCGCCAATCGCGTTAAGGCGCGAGATAGCCGGCTCTGGAACCGAACCATCCGCACGGGGTCCAATGTCAAGCAGGTAATTGCCGCCATCGCGGGAGCACTCCACCAGGTTTTGCACTAGCTGCTGGGCAGACTTCCAGTTGTTGTCACCGGCAAGGTAACCCCAGCTGTCGTTGACGGTCATGCACGATTCCCAGTCACTTTTGGTCGCCGCGGTGGATTGCTCCGGGGTGGAAAAATCGCCGGGCAACAGGTTGCGATTGTTCACCAGGATATCGGGCTGAAGCCTGAGAACCATGTCGTTCATTTCCGCGGATCGCCAGCCCTGCGCATCGAGCGGAACCGGCATGTCGTACCACAAGATGTCGATCTTTCCGTAGTTCGTCATCAACTCCCTGAGCTGGCCGTGGGTGTAGTCCACAAAGCGCGTTCTGGCGGAGGGATCCGTTTTCGCCAACCTCCAATCAGGATGGTGCCAATCCATGAGCGAGTAGTAGAAACCGACGCGCATATTCTCTGCGCGGGCCGCTTCCACATACTCTTGCACCAAATCGCGGCCTGGGCCCAGTTGCGGGGCGCAATAGGAGGTCAGTTTGGAGTTGAACAGGCAAAACCCTTCGTGATGCTTGGTGGTCATCACCATATAACGCATGCCGGACTCGCGAGCCAGCCGCGCCCACGTGCGTGCCACGTCACGCGGGGGCTGAAATTGCCGCCCCAGCTTCTCGTATTCCTCAAGCGGGATATCCTCATCTCCCATGGCCCAGGCTTCGCGGCCCAGAATGCTATAGAGACCCCAATGAATGAACATCCCGAACTTGGCCTCGCGCCACCACTGGATGCGGCGCTCATGATCGGGGGGCGGAACACCGGCAGATGGGGCCAGTGTCGTCAGGGCGGATGTCGTCAGCGGCCGCAGGCCAACCGCGGACGTTCCAACGGCGGCGGCGAGTAGCGTCTTCAGATGGTTTCGCCTTGATGGGATCATAGGATGGCTGTTTTTTCCGATTGTAAGTCTCAGACAGGTAGATACTGAGCAGCTGGTTGACCCTAAGGTGCCGGCAGCAGTCTGTCTTTCTCGCTATCGTGCTTTTCGTTGCGTAAAGTCTTGGATATCTCAAAGTGTTGATTCGCCTCTGTCTCGCGCCCCAGAGACTTGTAGGCCGTCGCCAACGCGTAATGAGCATCGAAGTTCTGTGGATCGATTGCCAGGGCGCGTTCGAGGAATCCAGCCGCCAATGCCGGATCATTCTTCTTCAGGGCGATCTCGCCCAGCAGGACAAAGGCGCCGGGGGAGGCCTCATTCAGCCAGATGGCCTTCTTCAGAACCGTTTCCGCGTCATCGTAGCTTGCCAAGCGCATGTAGGCATCCCCCAACCTCCAATAGACCAGCCATACCGTGGGATTGACGGCTAACTCTTTCTGAAACTCAGAAATAGCGCCCTGCGGGTTTGACTGGTAGAGGTCGATTTCCCCGAGCAGAAAGTGTGCCATGGCAAGGCGGGGCTCCAGTCGCAGCGCGGTTTCGATCTGGGGTACGGCGGCTTCCACCATCTGCTGGCGCACCATCAACTTCCCGAGCGCCAGGTAAGCCATCGCGCTGTCGGGTGGCACAAAAAACATTTGCGCCAGAATCTTGCGGGCGCTATCCCACTGCTGCGTCATGACATAGCAAATGCTGACCAAATACGGACCATCGGGGCCGTTTTTCGGAAGGCGCGGCCCAAGCTTCTCCAGAAGCGGCAAGGCCCCGCGGTAGTTCCCCGCAGCATAAAAACTGAGCGCCAGCAACTGAGTAGACTCCAGATCGCCAGCATTCCGTTGCAGAGCGTTCTGCAAGTGCACCGCGGCCTGGGGGAACTGCCGCAACTGAAAGTATGCCTTGCCCAAGTTCGCTTCAAGCTCCGGGGCTTTGGGATCCTTCTCGGCTACTTCCGTCAGCAACGAAAGAGCCTCACGAGGTTTGCCTTGGTTCAGCAGTGCTTCCGCCAGTTCGACGGGGGATTTCGGTGTGGGAGAGATATTGGGTTGCTGGGCGAACCCCAGTGCGGCGAATCCCGGTGCGGCGGCCGTGGCGAACAAAACCAAGAAAGCCGCGCGCAAAAACAACCGGCGGGGGGAGGCGGAACGCCTACTCCACGCGGGGAAAAGACCAAGAGTCTCGCAGCTCGGCACCAACGTATTCTCGAGGTTTACACGCTTCGGGACCAATGATACGCCAAGCTCTCGAGGATGACTGGCTTCATGAACCAGTTCACAGACGCTATTGTATGCCATCCGTCTTGCAGACATTTCGTGACATTATAGCAACACATAACGCAGTATCATCGGCCTTCGCCGTGGGTGGATCTCGCACCTCGGGGAGGAGAAAGGTAAACTCTGTTGACGGTGAGAAACTGTTCTCTTAGTATTGGTATTCATGAAATGCTTCATGAGCACTGCATCTTTCAGGAAAACGGGTGGTTTATGGCGGTGACCATTCGGGACGTCGCCAACAGCGCTGGCGTAGCGGTAGGAACGGTTTCTCGGGTTCTGAACAACCAGCCCGATGTAAACGCTAAACTGCGCGCGCGCGTGCAACGCGCCCTCAAGGAACTGAATTACCGGCCCAACGCACGGGCGCAGAGCTTTGCCCGGAATTCCTCGCCGGTGGTGTCGTTTATCCTTAGCAACCGGGATTTTCTCCACCCGTTCCATTCCCGGGTTCTGCAGGGCGTGGAGGAATACTGCGAGGAGGCCGGATTCTTCGTGATCTATACCCGTTTCCGTTACTCGGCGACAGTGGGCGCAGACGATTTGCAGTTGCCCAACGTCTTGCAGAGCCACGGGATTGCCGACTGCGTGATTCTGGCCGGAGCCAACTTCGAAAACTTCACAAAGAGTCTCGACAAAAAGGAATTGCCCTATGTGTTGCTGGCCAATAATCTGGTCAGCACTGAACCTGGCCCGCCTAACGACCGCGTGCGTTTCGACGATTTTGCCGGTGCAGCCGAAGCGACGCATTACCTGCTCGCCTTGGGGCACAAAGATATCTTTTTTATCGGCGACACCTCCCTCCCCTGGTACCGCAGCCGCTACGAGGGTTACTGCAAGGCGATGAAGGAGGCAGGCATTAAGCCCTCGGCACAAACGCTGGGGCTATCCGACAACACATTCTTCAACGGGGTAAAGAGTATCCAGATGGCGTTAGAACGGAAGATCCCCATTACGGCGGTTCTGGCGGGGAACGATGAGATCGCCCACGGCGTTTGGGAGGGACTGCTGAAAGCCGGGCTGGATGTGCCTCGAGATGTGAGCCTGATCGGATTTGACGATCAGCATGGGATGGGAAGACTGCAGTCGCTGACCAGTGTACGAGTGGACGCGCCCGAGGTGGGGCGCCAGTTGGCCAAGATGGCGATTGAAAAGATTCGGTCGAAAGCAGGGCATACTCCGGAAGTCTTGCTGCCGACGACTCTGATGAAGCGCGAGACTTGCCGTCCTTTATTTCAGACGAGCCACAAGGGACAGAAATGATCTGCAAGCCTTGACCAACCGCGCATTCTCGGTTCTTGCAGAGAGGAGTAGGTTTCCTGAGTGGTTCACTTCAGAAGCTTTAACCACGAAGGACGCAAAGTCACACGAAGGAACCCACCGGTAAAGGCGTTCGAGATACCTCGCAGTCCTTCCTCGTTAATGATTTTTCTTTCCTGTCAAACTGACCCTAGATCTCCTGGCGTTTTGTTTCCTTGATCTCGGTATCGGGCAGTGAGCGGCTGCGTTGCACGCTGAAGTTCTTAACGTCCACCAATACGAACCGTGGCGTCTGTTGTCCCTCGGGAAATTTGATGTTGGAGAATTCCACGCTGTCGGCGTCTTCGATGATGAAGCAAGGGCGCTCTTCTTTGTCCTGGGTGAGAATCTTGAAATCGCTGATCTCGACTCGCTTTGCGTGCCGGATGAAGAAGCCGTGCGCGGGAGTGGTGCCAAACATCGTCGGTTCGGGATACTCCTTCTCTTTTTCGGGAAGTTGGAGGGCAGAATCCTTCCGCGTCCCCCCGCCGGGATGCTGGATCAGGATGTTGCTGATTTTCACGTCTTCGACGGGATGACCGGGAATTCCCGCAATCATGGAACAGACCTGCGAGGATCCGCTCGATGAAATGATGTTGGAAATATTCACCCGCCGGATGCTTCCGACCGGCACGCCCGCGGGTCCTCGCATTCGAGATCCCAGGCGGAGAAAGATTGGAGACGCCACGGTTCCCCGCATCGTGATGTTCGAGATGGTGACATCTTCGATCTGCGCCCCATCCACACTGAGAATCGCGACTCCGAAGCAACCGTCGAACACGCAGTTCGAGATGGTGATGTTCTTGAACCCCCCGTTCGATTCTGTCCCAAATTTAATTCGCCCGTTGCGGTCGACGTCGGAAGTGGGCGGGAATCGCTTGAACGAAGCGTCGAGCACAGCTCCCTCCAGGTAACTCCCACTCACCATGCAGTCACTGATCGTTACCATCTCGGTGTCGCACGCATACCCCAGCGCGAACGAACTCTTCAGACAAATCGCGTCGTCCCAGGGCGAATTGATGGTGCAGTTTGAAATGCGCACGTTGCGGCAGCAATCCACGTCGATGCCGTCGCGCTGGGTGTCGATCTTCAGGTTGTCGATGGTGAGATTGGAGACGCCGGTCGCCAGGATACCGAAATGTCCGCCGTGCAGAATTGAAAAATCTCGCAGGATGACATTGCGGCAGTTCTTCAGGGCAATGGCCTTGTTGGCGACGCCTTCAGCTTCCGCTACCGGACCGGGACCTTCTCCACGGCTCAAGCCTTTTCCCCAGATTAATCCCGGCCCTTCAATTACCAGGCCTTCCAGGTTCTCGCCCCAAATCAGACTGTTGTGCCAATGGTTATGGCCAAAGTCCTGATAGGCCTCCCAGGGCTGATTGGATTCGGCCAAGTCAAAGCCTTCTGCTTTGCTCTGCGATGGCGGGTCCGCGGCCAATATTATGCAACCCATGCCGAGTGCGAGGGCAACTTTGCTTTTCAAGCGAATGGAGTAGCACAAATAGGTTCCCGCCGGGAAAACAACCGTACCTCCTCCCGCGTTAGCGGCCGCCTCTATGGCGTGATTAATTGCCGGGCTATCCATTGATCTCCCATCACCCTTGGCTCCATATTCGCGGACATCGAAAACGGGCTGCGGCTGGGCCGGTGCGGCGGTTTCTGCCAATCTGGCCCGGACTTTCGATGAACCCGATAGACCTGCCACCGCGACTCCGGCTGCCTGGAGAAACCCTCGCCTTGTATTTTCGTTCTGACTCATCCTTATGCTCCTGGACTGCTGACTATGACTGCTAACTATGACTGCCGACTATGACTGCTGACTATCTCGACGATTTCTGGAGGTTCTCAGTCCCATCCAGTCGCGGAGCCAGCACCTGAATCGCCAGCACGGCGACAGCCTATGCGGAGCCGGAAATGAGGAACAGAATCAGATCACTGCCCGTCGCCTGCAAGACATATCCGACGACCTTGGCGATCAGCATTCCCCCGATTCCTCCGGCCCTCCCCCCTATCCCGACCACAGAAGCCACGGCTTAGCGGGAAACATATCAGAAGCGGTGGTAAACAAACTGGCGGAGAACCCCTGGCGCGCGGCTGCCGCCAGACCAATCAATCGGACGGCCAAAGCCCTCGGCCACTGTACACCGATACGATCGGCATCACCCCGACTGCGCAAACCAGCATCGCTATTTTCCTTCCGGCATTCACAGAAAACCCAGCCCGGATCAGCCGAGACGAAAGCCACCCGCCGGCGACGCTGCCAGCATCGGAGATCGCCTAAATTGCAACCAGAGGGAAGCCTAACTGCACCAGATTCAAGCCATGCTCTTTCTGAAGGAATCCGGGCAGCCAGAAAAGATAGAACCACCCGACGGGATCGGTGAGAAACTTGGCAATCAGAAAGGCCCACGTCTGTCGGAATCCCAGAAGGGTAGCCCAGCGTACCTTGGCAGCGGACTGCTCGTTGTCGCTCCGAATATATGCCGACTCCTGCGGCGAACAGCGGGGATGCTCCTCCGGCGCCCTGTAAACGGTTATGCAAGGAAGGAACCAGAGGAGGCCCCGCGGCTCCCGAGACCAAGAACGCCCATCTCCAGCCCCAGTGGATCGTGATCCCGGGGACGATCAAAGGTGTCAGAATCGCACCCACGTTGCTGCCTGCATGGAAGATTCCGGAGGCGAGCGAGCGCTTTTTTTGTGGGAACCATTCGGTCACGGTTTTAATGCTTGCGGGAAACGCAGCCGATTCGCCGAGGGCAGCCCGCGCGAACGTGAGGCCCAGGATCGACCTGCAAGCAGCCTGAGCCATGGCTGCAACACTCCAGAAAACGATCGAGGCCGCGTATCCAACGCGAGTCCCTACCCTGTCGATGAAACGCCCAACCATCACCATGCCTGCCGCATAGGCCGCCTGGAACACGAACACCAGGTTGCTGTAGTCGATTTCATTTCCCCCAGATTGTGCTGCCAGGTGGTCTTCAACACGCCCAGCACCTGCCGGTCCATGGAATTCTTGCTGATTCCAAAGAAACAGAAGCGTGCAGATGACCCAGCGGAATTTCCCTATGGCCGCGCCGACCGGTGCCTCGTCAGGAAATCTGAACCGAATGCGGCTCGCTGTAGCGGCGGGCTTGCTCTTGTTCTTGTCCATAGGAGAACTCTGGGATCATTCGTCACCCTTACCGCGTCCGTTGCCAAGGGAGCGATTGTTTCGTCCAAGGGATCGCGATTGACAAGGTACCGTGCATTTGCCATAGTGTCAAAGCGGTTAGATTGTTAAGAAAGGCCGCTTTTTAACGGTTCTGCGCCAATCCTATGGACCCAAGCGAAAATCTGGTTCACTCCAAGCGCCCACCCGAAGACAGCTCAGACGAACTCTTATCCCTCCCGCGTGCCGAGGCGAAATGGGAGTGGATGAGTTTCTTTGTCCGGCGCTTGCAACCCGGAGCTTCTTATTCCGCTTCTACCGAACAGGAGGAGGCGGCTTTCGTGCTGCTCGGCGGGACGTGTCGCGCGGATTGGGGATGCGGGGTAAAGACCATCGGGCGTCGAGAGAACGTTTTCGAAGGGCTGCCTTATACGCTGTATCTTCCGGCCGGTCACCGAGTCACATTTACTGCGCAAACCTACTGCGAAATCGCGGAGTGCCGCGTTCCCTCCGACGCCAGGCATGAACCTCGCTTGATTTCGCCCGAGGACGTTGTAAGCAGTCTTCGGGGGGGAGGCAACGCTTCGCGGCAGATCGTCGACATCATCACTCCTTCTTTTCCTGCGGATAAGCTCATGGTCATCGAGGTCTACACTCCCGGCGGAAACTGGTCGAGTTATCCGCCGCATAAACACGATGTTCACCGTCCGCCTGGCGAAGTAGACCTCGACGAAATCTATTACTATCGCATTCGCCAGCCCGAAGGATTCGCGCTCCAGCATCTTTATTCTGCCGAGAACCCAACCGGACGCACCGTGCAAGCTCGTGATGGCGACGCAGTCCTGGTGCGCAGCGGATTCCACCCCGTTGTGGCTGGGCCCGGATATGATGTCTATTATCTGAACTTTCTGGCGGGATCGGCGCGCGCCCTGGCTGTTACGGAGGATTCGCAGCACGTCTGGATTCGTGATACCTGGAAAGAGACGGACCCCCGCTTACCGCTGGTAAAAGGCTAGACGAGTAAGTGGAGACTCATCCAGCTTTCCGCCGTCCTCGAATCGTGCATGATCGTCTTCTTCGCGGCTCACGCTTCGGAAAATGATTAGGGTAAGGAACATGGCTCCATGAAAACTCGCCTCACCGCGGCCCAGGCTATCATCAGGTTCCTCAAGCATCAGTTCAGCGAGCGCGACGGCGAGCAGAACCGGCTCTTTGAAGGATGTCTGGGAATCTTCGGCCACGGCAATATTGCCGGCATCGGACAAGCGCTCGAGCAGGACCCCGGACTTCCCTACTACCTGTTCCGCAACGAGCAGGCCATGGTGCACACGGCCACCGCTTTCGCCAAAATGACCAATCGCCTGCGCACTCTTGCCTGCACGACCTCGATTGGTCCGGGCGCAACCAACATGGTCACGGGCGCCGCGGTCGCTACCATAAACCGACTGCCGGTACTTCTCTTGCCCGGTGACATCTTTGCTCGCCGCAACGTTGCTCCGGTTCTGCAACAACTGGAATCCTCCGCCACCCAGGACGTCTCCGTCAACGATTGCTTCAAGCCCGTTGCCCGTTATTGGGATCGCATCGAGCGCCCGGAGCAGATCCTGACCGCGCTTCCCGCTGCCATGCGCGTGTTGACCTCTCCGGCCGAGACTGGCGCCGTGGTTCTTTCTCTGCCTCAGGATGTGCAGGCCGAGGCCTTCGACTATCCAACAGTCTTCTTCGAAAAAAGAGTCTGGCAAGTTCCGCGGCCGCGATGCGACTCCCAACTCCTGCAGAAAGCCGCGCAATGGATACGCTTGGCCAAGCAACCTTTGATCATTGCTGGCGGCGGCGCGATCTATTCCGAAGCAACCGACGCACTCTCCGCATTCGCTAGACAAACCGGCATTCCGGTCGGGGAAACGCAAGCGGGGAAAGGCTCGCTGCCCTTCAACCATGCGCAAGCGCTCGGCGCCATCGGCGTCACGGGAACACCGGGCGCAAATATTCTCGCTCGCGAATCCGACCTGATCATCGGTGTCGGAACCCGCTACTCCGACTTCACCACCGCATCCCAAACCGCATTCCAAAACCCGGCGGTGCGATTCATCAACATCAATGTTGGAGAGTTCGACGCCGGTAAGCAGTCCGCCTTGGCGCTCGTAGGCGATGCCCAGGTCACGCTCAAAGAATTAGCTTGCGCCCTGCAGGGCACAACCGTCAGCACCTCTTATGCAACTCGTGTCGCAGAGTTTCGTGAGGCCTGGGAAAAAGAGATCGACAGGCTCCACAATCTGAGCCCGACCCATCCGATCAGCCAGGGAGAAGTCATCGGAGTTGTGAACGAAATTTCTGGACCGCGCGATGTTCTGGTTTGCGCAGCGGGTAGCCTTCCCGGCGACCTGCATAAAATGTGGCGTACTCGCGATCCCAAGGGCTATCACCTCGAGTACGGCTACTCTTGCATGGGATACGAGATCAGTGGAGGCCTGGGAGTAAAAATGGCTGCCCCCGACCGCGAGGTCTACGTGATGGTCGGCGACGGCTCCTACCTGATGATGGCCCAGGAAATCGCCACAGCCCTGCAAGAGGGATACAAACTTACGATCGTGGTGTTAGACAACCACGGATTTTCCAGCATCGGCGGCCTGAGTCGTGCCTGCGGAAATCGAGGGATGGGAACCGAATATCGTTATCGCAGGAACGGCAAACTCGAAGGGGACCTAATCTCCGTGGATTACGTCACGAATGCGAGAAGTCTTGGAGCGGAAGCGGTTCGAGCCACCACCCGCGATGAATTCAAACAGGCTCTCCTCGCCGCCAGTAAGTCCCAAAAGACATCCGTCGTCGTCATTGAGACGGCATATGATCAGCGCGTTCCCGGATACGAATCCTGGTGGGATGTACCCATTGCCGAGGTTTCGGAAGTCGAGACCGTGCGGGCGGCTCGCTCTAAGTATGAGGAGGCAGTCAGAAAAGAGCGCCTCTTCTAAGGGAATGCCCGGAGAAATAGTCAGGTGCGAACTCACTTGGCCACGGTAGAAGCACTTTTCGCCACATGCAGCGCAAATCCGCAGGATTCGCGGATGCGCAACTCCGGTTGCAACTTTCGCACGACGGCTTTCTCAGTACTTCCGCCGATCCTTCGGACTAATAATTCCACGGCTTCGCTGCCTAACTGGTGTTTCGGAAGCTCTACTGTAGTCAACTTCGGATGAAACACTCCGAGCCAAGGATAGTCGTCGAAACTTACTAACCTGAAATCGTTAGGACACTTCAATCCCATCTCCTCCGCTGCCTGTAACAGGCCAATCGTCATCAGGTGATTGGCAACATAGATTCCATCAGGCTGATGCGAAAGTAACGCGTGTCCGGCGCGAAAGCCTGACTCGATCCGGTAATCACCTTCCACCATCAGATTCTTCTCAACGGGCAACCGCTGCGACTGCAATGCGTCTCGAAAACCCTGCATCCGCGCAATCGCATTACTGATTTTTAGCGGGCCGCTAATCAAGCCGATGCGCCGGCAGCCGGTCCGAGCTAGATGTGAGACTGCGTCATAAGCGCCCTGATAATCATCCGAGACGACGGCATCCTTGGTCAGTTTTGGATAAGTTCGCATCACCAGGACAAAAGGAATGTTCACCTGCTTGATCATCTGCCGAAGAGCCGGGCTGAAGTCACCAGCAGCTTTCGTCAGCAGAATCCCATCCACTCGCTTGGACAGCAATAGCTCGATCTGAGTTTCTTCTTTCTCCAGCGTATCGTCGCTGTTGCAAAGCAACAGGTTGTACCCTTGGCGCTGGGCTGCATCTTCCGCGCCTCGTACTACCATTGGAAAGAATGGGTTCGCGATGTCGGACACGATCATTCCGATCGTATGTGTACGCTGTTTGGCCAGACTGCGCGCGACGAGGTTCGGCCGATAGTTCAGCCTTTGGATGGCTTCTTCGACCCGTTCGCGCAGTTTTTTCCCTACGTGGCTCTTATTGTTGATGACGGCCGAAACGGTAAAAACCGACACCTTCGATTCGCGCGCGACATCATAGATGCTCGCTGCCTTGGTCCCCTTCGATCGATCCTTTGATTTAGCCAAAGGCATAAATTAAGACTCACACAAGTTTGCAAGTCGGTTGCTAACTTTCCCGGTGCGCGGGACTCGGCGGCTGACCGAATCGCCTTCGGACGGCCGATTCGCAATCCAACCCAATGCCGATTCAAGCGATATCTGGATTCGGCACGACAACGTCTCGCACCAGCGTCTCCAACTCATGACAGGCAGCGATAAATTGGCGAAGCGTGCGGCGCGTCGGCCCGAACGCATCGAACTCGTCGACCGCCAGAACTTCCTCACCCATGGCTCGACGAAAATCCGCGAATTTGCTGGAAAGTCCCTCGACGATCTTCGCATCGACCGGCACCCCGATTCGATTCCGTACCGGCACGTCGCTAGCATTAAACCGAACCTGCCAGGAATAGGGAGGCGAGATGACAACGTCACCTCCGATAAATTCACTCCAGTGCATGTGATTGCGGAAAGCCGCCGACAGCAACCGAATGCGATACCCGCGGTCTCGGAATAGCTGATAAGTCTTTTTGAAAACCGCCACTCCTGCCCATTCCGTATAGCCAGGATCGACTGCGATATTTTCTTTCTCGATCAACACCTTCAACCAATCGTCGAGCCGGCCTACCATAATCGTACAAACGGGGCCCATCCTGGCGATCTCTGCGCCTTCTCGTTCGCGCCGTGCGAATCCGCGCTCCACGGCCTGCGCCACGGCAACGCACTGCGGCAAAGTGAAGCACACGGTTGCATTGATGCTGATTCCGCGATACGTCGCTTCCTCCATCGCCGGAATACCCGCCCGAGTGGCCGGAATCTTTACAATCATATTGGGAGCCAGTTCGCTGAAACGTATCGCCTGCTCCACAATTGCCTTGGGGTCGCGGAAAAATCGCGGATCGGTCTGGATCGAAAGCCTTCCGTTTCTCCCGCCTTCTCTGTCGAAGATCGGTTTCAACAAGGCCGCGCCCTGAATCGAAATGTCCCGCACTAACTGCCACGCGATTTCACCCTCCGTTGCCGCCGGTCGTTCCTGCATCACCGCCCGAATTTTTTCTTTCAACCTTGCATCCTTCTTCAGCACTCCCAACGCGATGACGGGATTGCAGGTGGCGCCCACTGCCCCGTGCTCGATCGAATATGTGAGTTCTGGGATCGCGGCCGAATCGTTCCAAAGTCGAGTCGGCGTCGACTGAGTCATCTCATGCAGGGGACTCTTGTAGGCCACAGCGCTGGTCAGATTCATGAGTTCCTCCCTAATGATATCAGCCACGCATTCGAGCGCCGGCGGCACCGATACGTGCGCAAGGTCGATCAAGAGCCGGGATGGATTCCCGCCTAGCGAAACAATTCACGACCCTGAATCGACGGCACGCGGCCCACCATGGATGTGGGACTCCTCCGCCGCAATCGCGATCTCCAGCGCCCGCATACCGTCTGCTCCCGTGACGCGTGGGGGTCGGTCATGCAGCATGTTATGAACGAAATCCCGCACTTCAGCCAGATAAGCATCCGAAAAACGGCTCAAGAAATGATCCGCGAGGACACTGGTTCCACCTGCGGCGCTCAGGAACGTCACCGGTGTCTTATCGATGCTGCCTACAAAAATTGAGCCTTTCGACCCCACAACTTCGGTGCGTACGTCATAGCCGTAGATGGCTTGCGCGTAAGAGTCGACGTTGCCGATCGCTCCGTGAGCGAATTTCAGATTCACGACGCTCGCGACAACATCTTTGTATTGCGCCAGTTCGGGTCGAATCGCGACTGTTGTGTAAGCTTGTACTTCAATGACTTCATCTCGCATGAGCCAGCGGGCCAGGTCGAAGTCGTGAATCGTATTGGTGTAGAACAACATTCCATTGATGTTGGACTGGTAGGCGGAAAGTGGAGGGACATCTCGGTCGCGCCCGAGTGACTTAAAGAGTACGGGGTCGCCGATCTCACCCGCCTCGATTCGCTTCATCGCGGCCGCATATGCAGGATCATAGTGGCGCATGAAGCCGACCTGCAGGCGGACCCCCGCGTTGGCCACGGCTTTCAGGGCCTTTTGAGCATCAGCACGATCGGTCGCAAGCGGCTTCTCGCAAAGGATGTCTTTGCCGGCAGCGGCGGCGGCTTCAATCACTCTCGCGTGAAATTTGTCAGGAACCGCGATCAGGACCGCATCGATCTCCTTGCAAGCGAGCATCTCCTCAATGTTGGAAAAGTGCTTCTCGATCTCTAATTCCTCAGCAGTCTGCCGCGCTCGTTCATGCGCAACATCCGCGATGGCAACGAGGTCCGCCTCCGGAACCAGGCGGCGAAGGTTCTCCGCGTGGCGCCTCCCCATTTCCCCCACTCCCACAACGCCCACTCCAAGTTTTGCCACTGTAGATGATCCTTTTCGGTCTGACCGCGTTGAATCGACTTTTTCCTGAGCCACCGGCGGGTGAAACCAGTTCACTTGCCGTTAGCGTGTTGGCACGCCCGCCATGTCTGCCACGACTCCGCGGAGATAGCGTAGACTGGCGGCCACACTTTCGGCCGGCGGAATTACGGTCGCGCCGAATTTCACATCCTGCTCAACCACCGACCAACCCGAGTAGTTATTTTTCTCCATGAGCCGGAACAGACCTGGAAAATCCACCGAACCTTGACCGATGATCGTGAACACTTTCTCTTCGATTGCCTCCTCGAAGGTTAATTTTCTGCGGCGCGCTTCTTCGAGGACCTTTCGGTCGACATCCTTAATGTGAAGAAACCTCAGCACGCTGGCGAACTTCGCTGCCTCGGTAACGGCGTCGCCACCGCCGTACTCGCAGTGTCCCGTATCCAGACACAGTCCGATGCCCGTATGCGCCGTCGCATCGAAGAAGCGTTCGCACTCTTCCGGCGTCTCGACGAAGGTGGCAATGTGAGGATGAAACACGAGGTCCAGTCCGAACTCCCCGGAGACCTTGGCCGCTTCCTCCACAACCCGCACGACGTTCTTCCATTGGGCTGCATCGAGCCCGGCGCTTCCATCACGCGGCACTCGCCCCGACAATCGGTTGCGCTCATCCGACTGGGCGTCGGCCAGAACCAGGAACGGAGCTTTTAGCGTAGCCAGCAAATCGCCGACTTTACGGATTTGTGCGACGGCGATTCCCGCCGAAGCGGGATCGCTGAGCACGACGGGAACGAACGACCCCAGGAGCGTCAATTTTCGGCGTTCCAACTGCGGCTTGAGCACCGCGGGATCTGTCGGAAAAAATCCGTACGGCCCCAGTTCTGTTCCTGTGTATCCAGCGTCCACCATCTCGTCCAGCATCTTCTCGTACGATTGATTCCAAGATGGCCCCGGATTGTCCAGCACTCCCCAGCTATCGGGCGCACATGCAAAATGAAAACGCGACACGACGTCATTCATAGACGAACCTCAAAGGAAATTAGGCGCTCCCTGTGCATCCAGGAGGAACCTGTCGTAGGCGAAGGCCGAAATTCACAAGGCATTGGCCGATCTAACCGCTTAGCAGCCTAGCCTCACTAGCGGTCCGTCAGGAATAATACGCTACCTCTCGTCGTTTGCCAACTGTCCAAACAAGGGGCCGGCGTTGTGTCATAAGCAGCATCCAAACCCTACGTTTTCCTCGGCAGTGACTCAGTTCCAGAATTCGTTGGCCGACATGTCGGTGCGGGTTGTAGCCGCAAGTTCCCTGCGCGCCAGGTTATGAAGCTCTGCACTCTCACTGCGAAAGAATGGGCCCCGTTTGACGGCACAGTTTCGTGGTGCGAAGATTCCAGTCGCCCCAAGGTCGCGGACTACTGGCGCAGGAGGGAAATCCAAATCGAGTTTCCGGAGGAATCTATGAACTGCAAGTTGCCCGCGAGGACGCTAGCGGCCTTACCGGTGGTGCTGATGCTTTCGTTGCTCTCAGCCGCGCAAGACCAGGTCATCAAGTTTACTGTCAGCTGGGACAAGGTCGTCCGCGTTTCGCAGACCACGCCGACGCTGCAGGTCGTAGTCAATCCTCCCTTGCGGCGCGGGACGCCGGTGCATGACAACACATTCCAGGCACTGCACGATCTTGGGGCCGACTATGTCCGCTACGTGCCGTGGCTGCCCTATCCGAAGCTCGGCGTTGCCGAGCTTGAGCCTCCGAAAGACGGTAAGGCTTCCTGGGATTTCAGCGTGATTGATCCTATGACCATCGACTTCCTAGGTGCTACGAAAGGGCACCCAGCCATTCTGAACTTCAGTACGATCCCCCAGTGGATGTTCGTCTCCGACAAACCGTGGAGCTATCCCCCAGACCCCGACCAGGTGACGTGGGATTACGAAAAAGGCACAGCGCTGCGAGATCCCACGATGAAGGAGGTTGCCGATTACTACGCGCGGCTGCTGGCCTGGTACACGCAGGGTGGTTTCAACGACGAGTTTGGCAAGCGTCACGAGTCTGGTTATCACTACTCCATTTCTCATTGGGAAGTACTGAATGAAATTGATTTTGAGCATCACTTTGACCCAGAAACCTATACCCGGCTGTATGACGCGGTCGTCACTGCCATGAAGAAGGTACAGCCCGATATGAAGTTTGTCGGGCTGGCGCTGGCCTTGGAAACCGAGCCGCACTTTTTCGAATATTTCCTCGATCACAAGAACCACGAACCGGGAGTGCCGCTGGATTTCATCTCGTATCACTTCTACGCAAATGCCACCCCAGACGAGGCTCCGGAGGTGGAGCAATTCACTTACTTCGATCAGGCGGAGGGATTCCTGAAAACGGTGCGCTACATCGAGGCGATCCGCAAGCGCTTGTCGCCGGAAACGAAAACCACGATCGACGAACTCGGCGTCATTTCAGCCGATGACGGCGGGCAAAACGATCCCGGACATATTACAAAGCCTATTGAAAACAGATACTGGAACCTCGCCGGGGCGATGTATTCCTACCTTTTCGGGGAGATGACGAAGATGGGCATCGACGTCGCGGGCGAGTCACAGCTCGTCGGCTTTCCCACGCAATACCCGAGTGTTTCGATGGTTGACTGGAACGATGGTAAGCCGAACGCGCGGTTCTGGGCTCTAAAACTTTTGCATGACAACTTCGGACCTGGCGACAAGATCGTGGAGATCGCGGAGGCCAATCCTTACGTCTATGCTGTTGCGTTTTCGACGCCCGATAGAAAACGGCGAGTTCTGCTGGTCAACAAGAGGGATCGGAAGTTTGAAGTCTCGGTTGCGGGCGCGGTCGCCGGGCAGATCAGTTTCGTAGATCAAACCACGAGTTTTGAGCCGCCGGCGACGGCGAAATTGAGCAGCGACAG
>Ga0210406_10001027_pt1 | contig 35737 bp, 29 predicted proteins | sample IncBWC30MmetaG_FD_155454 | JGI IMG/M metagenome (GOLD analysis project Ga0210406, IMG submission 155454) | Forest soil microbial communities from Barre Woods Harvard Forest LTER site, Petersham, Massachusetts, United States - Inc-BW-C-30-M | ecosystem: Environmental > Terrestrial > Soil >... | reverse complement strand
GCCGCGACGTCATCGGTGGAGCGCTTGCGCCATGCGTGGCCTGAGAGGGTTTGTGGCCAGAGGCAGAAGGTGCATTGCGCAGGACAGCCGCGGGTAGTGTACAGCGAGATGAAGGGATGCAGGAGGAAGGGGACGCTGTATCTGGTGACGTCGAGGTCGCGGTGGTAGATCTCGGTGGCCCAGGGCATCTCATCGAGCTGCTCGGGCGTAAGTTGCGCGCGGTCGGGATTGTGCTGAATGACGCCGTTTGAGTCTTTGTAGCTGACACCGAGAATCTCGTTGAGGGGTTTGCCGTTGGCATATTCGACAATTGAGAGGTCAAACTCGCGACGGCAGATGAAGTCGATGGCAGAACACTGATCAAGTGCCTTACCCGGCGATGTGGTAACGGGCGGCCCGACGAAGGCGATTTTGATGGTTGGGTAGGTTTCCTTAATGAACTCGCTCATCCCCTGGTCGCCGTCCCAGCCCACAGTGCTGGTGAAGAGCACCAGGAACTCGTAGTCCTTGAGAATATCGACAACGTCCAGCCACGAAATACGGTGGGGCGGAGCGTCGACCAGGCGCGACCCCTCGAGCATCCCCGCGGGATAGGTGAGCCAGACAGGGTACCAGTAAGATTCGATTTCGCGTGTGGCAGGCCAGCGGCTACTGGCACCACCGTCAAACTTCTCAAAGGAAGGAGGGTTCAGGAAGAGTGTCCTGAGTGGCTTCTTCGGTTCGAGTCTTTCGCTGTGGGGCTTTGACTCCGTGTTCCGTTGAGGCTCCTGGATCACGGCCGGCGAGTGAACCAATTGGCTAGACATCCTGATCTGCTTCCGCGAGTTAGAGACCATTGCGTTCTTGTTGTTGAGGTCGACTGACTGAAGAGCAATTTGTTGGCCGATCACGCTACTTGCACCCTCGCTGGAATCGTACCCTGAACCTGAAGGAATTGGGCTCACGTTTTGAACCGAGACGTGCCAGTCGACTGGCGAAATGTCAGCCCACTGGCGCGAGGCAATCGCGCGAGCAGAGTTGAACCTCATGGAGAAGGAGCGTGCCCGACTTCCAGACAATCTTCAACTGCGGATTGCTGCCAGACACGCGTGGCGACTAAACCGTGACGTGTGGTTCACTTCCAATTATCTCTATACCGAAGCGTTCCGCTGCCTCTTCTGACGTAGTCAACTGCAAGGTTACTGGCAGACCTTCTTTCTTCCATGCCTTGAGTCCTCCCTCGAGAACCCAGAGATTCGAGATGCCTCTTTTTCGCAGCGCCACAGCCACTCGTACGCTGGTCAACTCACCGGAAGAGGAGCAGTACAGGACTAGTCCGAGATTTTGAGGTACCACTACGCGTAACCGGCTGCGGAGATGGGCCGGGTCCATTCGGACGGCTCCGGGAATACCGGCACGGTCCCCAGGACCATCTTCGAACCCCAATAGATCTATGACGGCGATCGGCTCTCCTGACGTGATCTTTTCGTTCAGAAGTAAGGGCGTTATTCTCCGTAGTCGAAGATGACGCAACATATTCGCCATCACCCCGACACGCCAGGCAACGTAGCACGCCAGCGGTATGCCGATCCCTGCAGCAAGTGTCGCTCCGAATCTAGCAATAGATGCGGCAATGAGCGCCAGGCGATTCGCGAAGAGATACCCGAGGCCGGCATAGACGGCGGTCCACAGGAATGAACCGAGGGAGTCATATGCAAGGAAGGCGCTTCTCCCTGATCCTTCAATTCCAGCCAACGGTGGAGTGACTCCGTCCAATCCAGGAATGAACTTCGCCACGATCAGAGACCGCAGGCCCCACCTGCCAAAGACCTGATGTGCTCTCTGGGCACAATAATGTGGGTCGCTGCTAAAGGCGCAAAGAATCCGTATGATCTGACTGCCCCAGTGGCGACCAGCTTCGAACCACACAAAATCCCCCGCCAGACATCCGAGGACACCCATAGAGAGCACCAGACTTATGCCTAGCCCGCCTCCTCGCACCAGAGCTCCTGCTGTGAGCAGGAAAAGGATTGCCGGAACAGGCAGGCAGAGTTGTCTCCCAAAGACAGCCGCCCAGAGAATCAAATAGGTAATGCCGGGGGCGTGGGTTGAGAGGTCGAGCATCCATTCTCCGGGTAAAGCGACGCAGTCTGCAGCACTGAATGAGCATCTTGCCGTCCAAACCAGCGCAAGTAGCCATTGGCGAGTAATATTCAGCAGGAATAAGCTATTGTATCTGGATGCGAAGTGTTCATCGGATCCGGGCCAATGTCAACGTATCGTGGATGATCGATATGAGAATTGCAGCCAGCGGCTGAAAGGGGCAAAGCGGCAATGTCTGGGACAATCACCAAACCGAGGAAGCGACTGACACGCGAGGAAAGCCAGGCGCAGACCCGCGCGAAACTGATCGCCGTCGGAAGAGAGCACTTCTTACGCCACGGATTGGGCGGTGCCGTTGCGGACAAGATTGCCGAGGATGCTGGCTATTCACGAGGTGCGCTCTATTCCAACTTTGATGGCAAGGAGGATTTGTTCCTCGCGGTAATTCGCGAGGAGCAGGAGCGCCGGAAGGAGGCCTTTTACTCCATTTTCAAAGAAGAGCCTTCGGCTAAACAACGGTTAAGAAGGATGCGAGAGGCGATCGCCGACCTCTACACAGACCCCGATTGGATTGTCCTTCGAGCTGAGTTTGAAGCCGGAGCTCTTCGAAACGAACGTATTCGGCGGACTTTCGTCGAGGTGCATCGAGAACAGGTCCGCGACGGTGGAAACCTTATCGGGAACCTAGCACGATCTTCCGAGATTCATATGGGTTTAAAACCGAATGAATTCATCATGATTATTCTCAACCTGAGCCATGGCCTCGCGGTTACACAGAAAATTCTAGGCGCGGAGCTTTCGCCGAAAGTAACACGTCATCTGATTCATTCTCTGTTTGATCATTTGATATCGTCCTCAGGATCGAATTCTCGCCTGAACCGCAGGAAGACAAAGCATGCGACGGGCACCCGGTGACCTGTGTGCCTGAGGCTGGCCGATTAATGCCGGCCTCAGCGCCAGATGTTTTAGCTCAAAGAGAGGAAACGTCAGCTCAACATAGCCTGATGTCAAGACGTTGGCAGTTCGTCAAGCTGCTGGCACCTATTCTCGGATCGTAGCTTGTAACGGATGCCGTCGTTTCTCAATTTCATCTCCAATCTGTTCCTTATGTCAGTCAGCGTTTCTCCCCTCTTTGGCATGTCATCTGCTTCCAGATGATTGCCGGGGCTGACTAACCGTAGGAATGGAAACTGAAAATGAACAGCATCTCAGCTTCGGTGCAGGGAATTGCACCCGTTCTGTTTTTCTTGTTCTGCTTTTCCTTGCATGCGCGACAACTTCACCCCAGGCTACAGGTGAGCATGATTCCGGCGCACTAAAGAATTTCCACGACGATGTCTTGAACATCACCTACTTTTACCCGGCCGAGTTTGTCCCCGCACCACCGGCTTCGACCCCGGCCTTGGCCGGTACGTCGAAATGCATGCAACCAACCCTTTTCGCTTATTCTGTTACACCGATCGAGAACTCGTCGTTCGCTCTCACCACCATCGATAACACCTGTCCCGAGATCCTGCGCGCCGCGAGCCAACCAGGCCCCTTCACCCGAGAACAGATTGTCCGTCAACTCAAACAGTACGGCGACCCGGCAATCATTCTGGCGCCCACCAACTACACAATTGCTGGCCACCCTGCTTCCATCACCGTAGCCTCAGTCACCATCCCTGCGGATCCTGGCAAAGTCGCACCAATACTCTACGCCGCCAAGGCATGCGCGTTGGGCAGCGTCCCGCTCAGGACACGTAGAAAATCCGGCCCTGTCGAGCCGCTCACTCACGTTCTCTGTTTCGACTTCAACACACAAAACCGCGGCATGCTCACCCGGATGTTTTCCTTCATCGTTCAGTTCGAAAACACCCCACCCGAACCGATGTTTCCCGGCAGTGTTATTCGTCACCCTGGAGAGACATCACGACGTTGAGAAGATCGACGAGCGAAAAATGCATTGCGATCTGGACAGTGATTGCGAAAAAACAATCATTTTCTTTTCGACGCCAGTACGTTGGCAGTTGGTCAATTGGCTGGCACCTCTCCATTCCGGTCTTGCACTGCGGTCACGAGGCGATCGGACTTTCCTCACCTTCTCCCGTGATTGATCTCTTCAGAGTCCGCCGCCTCTTTGGCAACTCATCTGCTCATAGCAATAACAAGTTACGCAACTGCAAACCGGAATTCAAAGGAGAACAATACAGATGCCCATGAAGAGTTTTAAGGTATCGTTGTCAACATCGCATCGCCTGCAAGGAGAAATCCATGCCTGAGCCTTTGCACATCGATCTCGGGAGGCCTGAGCTTTCGCACATCAATCCTGGGAGCGCCGCACTGCTGGTAATGGATTATCAGGTCGATGCCCTTACCAGGTTCATGACGGCTGCGCAGTCCGCCGATGCGATTGCGTGCGTGCCTGATCTGATCACGATGGCACGAGACGCGGGCATGATGGTGATTCATGTCGTTCTCGCATTCCGGCCCGGTCATCCCGAGGTCAGCCCCCGTAACCCCCTGTTCAGCTGGCTGAAGGCAAACGGAATGACGGTGGCTGGGAGCGAAGGCGCCGCGATCCATCCGGCCGCTGCGGCACGAGAGGGGGAACCGATAGTAGTCAAGCACCGCATCGGCCCCTTCGTTGGCACCGACCTTGAGACACTGCTGCGCGCCAACGGCATCGACACGCTGGTGCTCGCCGGTGTCCACACCAGTGGTGTCGTGCTGTCTGCCGTTCGCCACGCGGTCGATCTGGATTATCGGTTGATCGTCGTCCGCGATTGCTGCGCCGACCCAGATGCAGAGATGCATGCGCTGCTGCTCGACATCGTCATCCCGACGCAGGCGGCAGTCGTCACCACGGCGGAACTCGCCGGCGCCCTGGCTGGCAGGTCTTCATGAACGACGTGAGCGATAGACCTGGAGAAGCGTCGCCACTCCGTCGCCAATCCCTTTGCCCGGCGCTTTGATCCTCGCGCTCTGCGTCCACTTCATATCCAGCGGCGATCGGCTCCAACACCGTGCGCGTCCGCGGCCACGACAACGCGCTCTCCTTGGCGTCGCTCCGATACTTGGCGGCTACGTCCCTCTCCTGACCGCCGCCATCGGTCGGCTGGCTGATGAGGGGTCACACTGCAAAAGACCTCACTGAAGCTGCCCCATGCGCGCTGCTGGGAATCAGATGAGCTGCCAATGCTCTTATATCGAGGCAATGAGGAATCGATGAACCAGTTTGATGCAGGAGCAGGCGCTCAAAGCAGAGCCAAGCTCCTCCCTCGAATTAGAGACGGCAGAGTGAACACCGGCGTGGGCAGCCAAGTGCGCCTATGCTCGGTCGCGTCGATCTGGATTCTCTATTGGCGATAGCCGCCGGCTCGGCTCAGAGTGCCAAGTAAGTAATCGACGGGGAGAGGTTCAGTCTAAGGGGGGCGTCGGCATCCTAGATAACTACGAGGAGGAGTTTCCACGCGTATGAGTGATGCGCCGGGGAGGATGGTCCCGTGGTTGCTTTATTTCCGCCGCTCTGAATGTTAGATCTTGTCTCATCCAGACTTTCTGAACGGCGCGGACCGGTCGGAACCCGTGAACAAAGCTTGTTTTCTTGCCGATGAGTGCGGATCGTCGCTAATCCGGACCGCAAAAACTTGTCGTCACTTCCGAACTCAACGGCCGTTCCGGAGCCCCCCTCTTAGAATCTCTCCCTTCATCTCTGCCTCTCATTTGCAAGAGGGTGTGCATAGCCAGTGCGTCGATTACGAAAACAATCATTTTCATTTCAATGCCGGTACGTTGGCAGATTTCACTTTAGACCGGGGTGGTGGCGTCTCGAAAACTAGCTTTCATCTCTCGGACGATCGAGCCCCAAATGTGGAAGTTCTAAGGTGGTGCATTCCTACCTCAACTCAGTATTGTCGGCGAATCGACAAACTGGTCCCCAAAGTCGAATCGACGATCCCGACCCGGCACGCCCCTGTTTCCAATTTCCAATATCCCAACAATCTTGCGGGAAGGAATGTGTGGCGAACCGGGGCCGTAGCGAAACAAGGCAAGACCGTAGAAGGCGAATAACTGAAAGAGAAAGGGAGAATATCTTGAAGGCTGCCGTAGTCAATAGTCAATTCGGTCCCATCATCACTTGCAAAGGCCAACATATCCCTGTGGAGAGGTTTTCTGTCTTCCTGCGGCAGCATCTCTCGAGCTATCGGATGCATCGAATCGGCAAACGCGCATCATGGGGCAGCGCTTCACTTGTCACTTTCCTAAGCATTGCATTCATTTCACTCGCACTCGTATTTTCTGAGCAGGCTTCCGCGCAGAACTCCGGCAATGGAGCAGCCCCGCAACCGGCCAATCCACTGGCTTCGGCAGAATCGCTCTTCCGTTTCGGCAAGCGTCCGGTCGACATCGAATATCAGCGCTTCTAAAGACATCACACCTTTTAGTAAAGCCTATGCGGAATCAGAGACTAAGCTCTTGCTTACGCTCAAAGATGGTAGCCCCTAATGCTGTAAGAACGTCTGTTCCCTTCGGGCCGGGATCACCATAGACCTCAAAGCCGCCGATGTCCATCGTTCCCATAAGTTTGGGTACAATGTCCCGCATCACTGGACCGGTCATGTGCGCCAACATAGCGTCCGCATCCCTATAGATTTCGACGACGCGACACCGACTGCCATCAGCGTTGAACAAAAAATCATAGCCGACAGAACCCGGTTCCTTCCGCGTGGCTGCGATAATCTCTCGCGCTATCTCCGTGAACTCCTGTAGCTTGCCTGGATGGATCGTGAGATTGCCGATGCAGTGCACTTCTTGCTTGTTCATGTCACAATCCTCTTTGTTGTCTTTTCCAGTTACTTTGAGGGCAGCGAGAGGGGAGCCGGTCCGGCCCCCTCTTGCTGCCCTCTATCAGGGTTAGGTTTACGAGGTTGCATCGAAAACATCGCAGGCGATGTTTGCCGCCGTCGCGGCAGCCGGCCATCCGGCGTAGAAAGCCAGATGGGTGATGATCTCACTAATTTCTTCCTTGGTCACACCATGCTTGAGCGCCAGGCCGAGATGGACGCGCAACTGCTCAGGGCGATAGGCGCCAATCAAGGTGGCGCATACGATCAGGCTGCGATCACGCTTGGAAAGCTGCGGGCGCTCCCACATGTCGCCGAATAAAACGGAGCCGGTAAGCTCCATCAGCTTCGGTGCGATCCTGCGGAGACGGTCGGCCTCGGGGTTCGAGGTCGGTTTTCCCACTTCTGTTGCCATGATTTTCTCCTTATGTTTGACAACCGGCTGCTTGACGGCCGATGCCGGTTTATTTTTTTGCGCGTTCGGGGGCCAGCAAAGCCTCGATTTGAGCGGGATCGACAGCAATCTTCACTCCAGCGCGCTCCGTTTGCAGTTGCATCGTCGACCATGCGTCACGATTGCCCCAGCCGCGGTTGAGTGCCTCAGTCATCTCCTCAAGGGCCAGGTTCGAAAGACGCATAGGAACGTTAAATTCGCGACCGAGATTCGTTGCCAGTAGTACATCCTTGTGCGCAAGCGAGAGAGCGAAGAGCGCAGGGTCGTATTTATTGATGAGAAGGGTATCCTTGATTCGTTCGAAGACTCCCCACCTGCCGATCGCACCCTGCCGTACTGCCGCCCAAAGCGCCAACGGATCCGCCCCGGCCTTCACTCCCAGCGTAAACACCTCGGCCAGACCAGTGGAGATGATGAAGCCCATGCAGTTGTGCACCAGTTTGGCGATCGAGCCGGCTCCAACCGGACCAACGTAGACGGCAGCGTCCGAGAAGGCATCCAGCACATGCTTATTCTTCTCGAAGACCTCTTTATCGCCGCCCGCCCAGACTGCAAGCTTACCGGAGCTCGCACCGGCAGGACCGCCGCTGACCGGCGCGTCGAGAGCAAAGAAGCCTCGCTTCTCGAACTCGGTGGCTATCTTGCGGATCAGTGTGGGGGTGCTTGTAGAGAGGTCGAAGTAGGCCGCTCCCGGCTTCATGCCCTCAATCAGGCCGTTCTCTCCGAGCGCCACTACCTCCACCTGGGAGGGACCGGGAAGCGAGGTGAAGATGACGTCCGATTGCTCCGCCAGCTCCTTTGGTGTCGCTGCCCAGGTCGCGCCGGTAGAGAGGAAACGCGACGCCGATTGGGCGTTGACGTCGTTTACCACGAAATCGAAGCCCTTCTTTTGTATATTACTGGCCATTCCCGCGCCCATTTGGCCTAAACCAATGAATCCAACTCTCATGTTATTCTCCGTCTGCTAAGGCCTACAGGGTCGAACTTCGCAACTCTGCCCCGGGCGAGATTTCTGTGGAATCGACAACTGGACGATGCCCACTTTTCGCGCAACCTCAAACCCAAGTAACGCTATGCGTGATTGGCGAGCTTAGTCCTGACGAAGTTAGGACAAAACTAGAACCAAGCTCGAACTAAAAGGACAGTCGGGTGCTCTCTGATAATCCCGCACCCTACAGATGGTGAGGACAGGTCAAGGATAGTGTTGCTATAGTTAGGCTCGATGAAGGAGTTCCCACCATTTCGACTGGACACTGTAAACCAGTGTCTCTGGCGTCGAATGGAGACAGGAAACGACGAGCGCATTCTGTTGACACCCAAGGCCTTTTCCGTCCTGAAGTATCTGGTGGACCGCGCGGGCCAGCTAGTGACGCGAGACGAACTTCTGGACGCTGTATGGTCCGACGCCCACGTAGGCTCGGAGGTCCTGAACAAGCAAATTGTCAGTCTCAGGAATATCCTGGGAGATCAACCCAAAAAACCAATTTATATTGAGACCCAGTTCGGAAGCGGGTTTCGTTTTATCGCCCCTATCAGGGATGCTGCGACCGAGGCGAATCTGGTACACGAGTCGTTCTCCACAAAGTTGGTGGGCCGGCAGACCGCACTCGCCAGCTTGCAGAATTCTTTGGGGAAAGCGTTGCGCGATCAGCGTCAGATCGTCTTTCTTACTGGGGAACCGGGAATCGGCAAGACTAGCCTGGCTGACGAGTTCCAACGCCAGACTGCGATTGCGGTGCCCGGCATGCGTATCGTGCGCAGTCAATGCGTCGAAGGCTACGGAGGTAAAGAACCCTATTATCCAATGCTGCAGGCGTTGACCGAATGGTGCAAGGGTGGCGACGCCGATTCTGTTGTACAGACCTTGGCCTCGCAGGCGCCCACCTGGCTGGTTCAGCTTCCATCACTAATCAAGCGCGAAGATCGCGACATGCTCCACCATAAGCTTCTGGGAGCCACTCGAGAGCGCATGTTGCGGGAAATCGGAGAGGCGCTGGAGGCAATTACTGCGGGAACTCCGCTGCTCCTGGTCTTCGAGGATCTGCACTGGGTGGATCCTTCAACGGTCGACCTGATTTCTGCCTTGGCGCGTCGTCGCGGACCCGCCAAACTGATGATGCTTGGCACCTATCGTCCGGCAGACATTGAATCTTCAAGCCATCCCTTGAGGTCACTCACACAGGATCTGCTGGTTCACCGGTTGTGCTGTGAGATCGCCCTTGAACCCTTAACTGAAACAGAAGTAGCTGAATACCTGACGAGCGAGATATCTGGAATCAAGGCACCCGAATCGTTGGCCGCGCTACTTTACCGCCACTCCGAAGGCAATCCATTATTTATGGTGGCCGCTCTGGAACATCTGTCCGAACGGGGCCTTATCTCGCGACAGCAAGGAGCGCTGCAAGATGGAGTTTCTCTGGAAAAGATCGATTTGGAGGTGCCGGAGAGCCTGCGCAGGATGATCGAAGCCCAGATTGAGCGGCTGGGCGCTGAGGAGCAGAGGGTACTCGAAGTAGCGAGCCTGGAAAGTATCGGCGGCTCCCAGTTCGCCGCAGCAGCTAGAGCCCAGGCGATTGATATGGAACCGGAAGCGTTTGATGAGGTGTGCGAAACTCTTTCTCGGCGGCGTTCGATTGTACGTTCCACCTTCCCCCTGAAGCTTCCAGATGGGATGGTCACGCCGTCTTATGAGTTTGTGCATGTGCTCTACCGCGAAGTGTGTTATCGGCGCATGACTCAGGGACGCAGAGCGAGGCTGCATCGACGAATCGGTGAGTGGGCTGAGGAACATTGGGGACGAGTAGAGGAGGCCGCAGTCTGGCTGGCTGGTCACTTCGAACAGGCTGAGGATTGGCCGCGCGTCGTGAAGTACCTGCAAGTTGCAGCCGAGACTGCCGGACGGAGGTATGAACCGCGGCGAAGCGCGGAGATTCTTGAGCGATCTCTCCAGTTGGTGAAAAAACTTCCGGAAATGGAGCGGGCAAACCAAGAGATCACAATCCTGGAGAAGCTCGCGGCGGTTTACGCAGCCACCGGGGATTTGCGAGCCATCGAAACCTGTGAGGCCCTGGCAGCACGCGCGGCAGAACACGGTCTCGTCGACGAGCAGGAGCGCGCTCTGATCGGCATGGCAAATTCGTTGACGTGGATCAGTTCCGAGCGTTGGCTGACAGCTCTGGAACAAGCTCTTCGGCTCAGCGCTAAGCGGGACGGTGGGTTGCTTCAGGCAGAGACACGGGCGAGATGCTTTGTCAGACGCCTTTGGATGGCGTGGAATCCTCAGGATGCAGAGGAGTTCCGTAAAGCGTTCGCTGAGATTTCCAACGCAGAGGATCGTCGCGTACTCGCTCCCTATCTTGCCGATAATGGCTTCATAAGCTGGATTTCATCCGAGTATCGCGAGGCGCGCAGGAACCTGCTCGAGAGCCGTGTCCTTTTGTTAGCGGCACCAGAGGAGAACCCCTATCTCAATGCTGTGCATCTTCGAGCTCAATTTCCACTAGTTTGGAGTCTTCTGTTCCTGGGAGAGTGGGGCGAGGCACTACGTGAGTCCGAAAATACAATCACGCTGTTGGACCGGAACGACGATTATTACGCCGCGCATGTATTTCGCCTCTCCCGGGCCTGGGTGCATTTCTTCGCCTTGGACTTCGCTGGCACATTGGCGATTTGTAACTCAGTATTCCCATTAGTGAAAGATTCCGCGCTTCGCCCCGCGCCCGGACACCAAGCTCCGTATCGAGTAGTCGGGTTCTGGCTCTACCTGCTTCTGAAAGGTGCAGTGGAGACGGCTTTAGGAAATCATGAAAATGCCCTTGAGCATTTACTCGAGGCACAAGCGGACATGGATCGATCGCCAGTGATGCTTCACTGGTTCTGGCGCATGCCACTCGCATCCTCGTTCACAGAACTTTGGCTGGCGAAAGGCGACCTCATCCAGGCGCGGCTGCAGGCAGACAGTTTTCTAAAGAGCACGTTGGCAACCGTGGAACGCACATGGCAGGTTTTGGCTTGGGAAGTAAGTGCCCGTGTCGCCATGGCGGAGTTCGACCAGCCAAGAGCACAGGATTGTGTATCCAACGCACTTTGTTTGATGGAGGGCTTGGAACTTCCATTGGCCACCTGGCGTGTTCATGCAACTGCTGCTGAACTTTATCGTCGGATGAACTTAGGAGATTTGGCAAAACATCACTTGGCACTGAGCCGCGAGAATATTCTTAAGCTGGCTAGTTCGCTACCTGAGCAAGAGCCACTTCGACAGAAATTTCTTTCCGCGCCAATAGTTTGTACAGTTCTTGGCGATTATGACACTCATAGTTCGCCTTTCAACGCGGCGTGATGCAAATACGATTGGCGGTTCTCCGAATTTCGGAACCCATTCCGCCGCATTACTCGGCTCCATCAAAAGATATTTCTCCCTTGCGCAACTACATCTCCGGGTTGACGCTGACGCTTGTGGTGATTGGATATAGTTAGCTTTCACGATTACATAATCTGTAACTAGAGACATCCAATGCAATCAGTTCCCTCTGGCAACTCATTCGAGGAATACGGTCGACTGAATCCGGTACCCATGATTGAATCGACAATTGAAAGATGACGAACAGCTCGGTAGAAGTTCGTCGTCAGCGCCAGTGTCTTCCTTCGCTAGTACATGAACATCAATAGCCTGCGGCTTTGCCGTCGACGCCTGGGCTATCCCGAATCTCCCCTTCAAAGATCTCGCTTGTTTGAAGTCAATTCGAATTTGGTACGACTTTTGTCCTAACTTCGTCAGGACTATGGTCGCCAGTTCGGCATAGTGTTGCTGCGGTTTGAGGGTGTGAGAAAAGGTACATCGTCACACGAAGGAGATTCAATTTGAGCGGCAATTTGACCATGAAGATCGTGTTGTTTTCCAGCTTTTTAGCAACACCATGTGCATGGGGGCAAGAGCCGACGCCAACGCCATCCCAGGAGCCTGGTACCAACTCAACAAGTCGTTGACAGTCGCCCTGCGTCTCGAGATATCCAGTCATCGGCAGCGGCCGCCCCGGTCGAAAAACCGGACCAGAGAGATATTCCAGCAACACCTCAGATATGGCGGGTCGATGCAGACCACCGGCACGCTACTCAACTTTTAGCCCACTAACACACGGAAAGGATCATTCAATGAAATTTCAATTACTGATCGATGGAAAACTGGTCGATGGCGCTTCTACCATGGACGTATTCGACCCAGCGAAGGGGGAGTCATTCGCCGTCTGTGCTCGTGCCAACGAGGGGCAGCTGGATGCTGCCGTCGCCGCGGCGAAGCGCGCTTTTCCGGCCTGGGCGGCGTTGAGTCACTCCGAAAGGCAACGCTATCTCGAGCGGGTCGCGGACGCGATGCAGTCCCGCTTTGAAGAATTTTCTGCACTGCTTACCCGTGAGCAAGGTAAGCCTTTGGACCAGGCGCAGATGGAGGTGGGGGGTGCCGTTGCTGCGATTCGTTATTTCGGGTCGCTGGAACTGCCGATCGAGATTCTCCATGAGAGCGCAGAGGAGAAGATCCTGGAACAGCGAACGCCACTGGGTGTGGTCGCTGCAATCTATCCGTGGAACTTTCCCTTCCTGCTCATGATAATGAAAGTGGCTCCGGCTCTCATCACGGGCAACACCGTAGTTGCAAAGCCTGCGCCTTCGACGCCGCTCACTAGCGTGCTATTCGGCGAAGTCGTCGTTGACATCCTGCCGGCGGGCGTCCTCAATGTGATCGTCGACGCGAATGACCTCGGCCCCGCGCTCACCCGTCATCCGGACGTCGACAAGGTGAGCTTCACTGGATCTACGGCCACCGGCAAACGCGTCATGGAGAGCGGAGCCGCCACAATCAAGCGCATGTCACTGGAGCTAGGCGGCAATGATGCAGCTATCATTCTCGACGATGCCGACGTCGAGGAAGTTGCGCCAAAAGTCTTTCAGGCCGCGATGACCAACGCGGGGCAGGTGTGCGTGGCGGCGAAGCGCATTTACGTGCCTCGGGCCAAGTATGATGCGTTCTGCGAGGAGTTCGCCCGGCTTGGACGCGAAGCCGTAGTGGATGACGGACTCAAAAAGGGTACTCAGATTGGGCCTGTCCAGAACCGCGAACAATACGGAAGAGTGCTTGAGCTGATCGAGGATGCCAAACGTCAAGGGAAGGTGATCGTCGGTGGGAGCCCTCTCAACCGGGCCGGCTATTTTATTGCGCCCACCGTCATAGGCGATTTACCCGACAACGCTCGCCTCGTGCGGGAGGAGCAGTTCGGTCCCGTCTTCCCTGTTCTTGCCTACGATACGGTCGATGAGGTTGTCGCGCGCGCCAACGACACTGAATATGGATTGGCCTGCACGATCTGGACCAGCAATACCGATCGCGGAGTCGAAGTTGCGAAACGGATAGAATCCGGCCTTGTCTGGATTAACAGGTATCTGGACCTCCGATTCGATGTGTCCTTCGGTGGGTCTAAACAGTCCGGCATAGGCCCAACTCAGGGCCCTGACAGTCTGAAGGACTATACGCAGGCGAAGATCATAAGCGTTGCAAAGACGGTGGACGTACACAAAGTGAAGGAAAAACAACATCTACCCTTATCCGCATAAGGGGATAGTAGTTCGATCGTGCACGCGATTAATTTGCGGTTGTGCTCAATGAAGCGCGGAGCCTGTTGAGTCGCATGCCCGATTGATCTACCTAGCCACGACGATCTCCACCGCCGCAGGAAAGAGGAGAAGGGAATTCATGACCGCACGGAAAAATTTCTCAGGATGGAGAGTACTGTCGGCCCTCGCATTCGTCTTTTTTGTAAATGTTGGGTTTTACTTTTTTGGAGGCGCCGTCCTCAATACCGGGGCCGTCAACGGTCTCCAACTTGACCGGCAGGTACTCGGTGTAGCAGCCTTCGGGTTATTCACGGTGATCGCACTATCCGGACCGATTGCCGCCTGGGCCATCGGCCGGATAGGCATCCGGCGAACAATTGTCCTTGGCAGTCTATTGATGGCAGTGGGAATGGCCTTGAATGGTTCCCTGGTAACTAAGGGCTGGCAGTTCGTCACCAGTTCAGCGCTCTTCATCGGTCTCGGAGTGGGGCTTTCGACTCAGATCCCGACGCAAACGTGCGTGACGGAGTGGTTCTTTCGTCGCCGCACGTTCGCCCTGTCTCTGGTATGGATGGCTGCCGGTTTTGGTGGATTCATTGCGGCTCCGCTGCTCAACGTTCTGAACACTGTAGGGACCTGGAGAACGAGTTGGCTGTTCTCCGCCGCTTTGATGTTATTGTCCGGGCTGGTTGCAGCAGTGTTTGTTCAAAACCGGCCAGCAGATGTCGGTCAGTTTGTCGATGGGGTCGACCCCTCCCTTGCTTTGGATCTGGACTCAAGTAAGAAGCAAAGATCGAACATGGTCTTCCGTTCGGAGATAAATCTGCCCATCAGGGCTGCCGTGCGCACCAAAACGTTCTGGATGATTCTTCTCGGTTCGTTTGCCTATATAACCGCAACCAACACATTTCTGGCGCACGGAATATTGCTTTTCAGGGGCCTGGGACACTCATCAACAAGCGCAGCATTCGCCATCTCGATGTATGCAGTTGGCGCGATCATTGGCAAACTACTTTCCGGGGTGCTCGGCGACATCTACGAACCGCGGTTGATCTGGGGCTTCGGAGTTTTGCTGATGGGAGGCGCTTTCTTCAGCATGATAAGTGCTCATTCCGATATGGCGGTTTATCTAGGATCCGCCGCCCTGGGAATCGGAAATGGAATCTCCAACGTGTGCTGGCCCAGCATGATCGCAAACTATTTTGGACCCAGATACTTTGCCGCTATCATGGCCGCTCAGCTTCCTATTGGTGTGATTGTCGGTGCGCTCGGTCCGCTGGTGGCCGGCTCGGTTTACGACGCGCAACACAGTTATACGGTCGTCTTCTACGGAATCGCTGCACTTTGCTTGGTAACCTCCTTTGTTCTGTTTGTAACGAGACCGCCGAAACAACCAATTCCAGTATCAGCTCTTGCATCTCCAACCACCATCGCTGGGACAGCGTTATGAAGGGCTTATCTCGGATCGCGTTCACGATCTTTCGGCGAACATGCCATTGCATCGCATACCCGGATTTCCAAATCATCCCACTTCAATAGAAGTTCACCAAGCCATCAGGAAGCTTCGATAGGCGGGAAGGAATGCCTGGCGAACCGGGTCCCCAGCAAAACAAGGCAAGACCGTAGAAGGCGAACAACAGAAAGATAAAAGGAAAACATCATGAAGGCTTCCATAGTCAATGGTCAATTCGCTCCCGTCATCACTTGCAAGGGCCGACACAACCCTGTGGAGAGGTTTTCTGTCTTCCCGCGGCAGCATCTCTCGAGCTATCGGATGCATCGAACCGGCAAGCACGCATCATGGGGCAGCGCTTCACTTGTCACTTTCCTAAGCATTGCATTCATTTCACTGGCACTCGTATTTTCTGAGCAGGCTTCCGCGCAGAACCCCGGCAATGGAGCAGCCCCGCAACCGGCCAATCCACCGGCTTCGGCAGAATCGTCAGACGCACCACAGTCCGCCGCATCGCAAGGCAAGGACGTCCCTCCCCAGCCTGAGAGCGGATGGTATAACCCAGCTGTATCTGCAAAGTTATCCGGAATGGGTATCAAAAGTTGGGGAAGCATCTGTCCAAACTTCGGAGATACCTTCCTGGGGAATGCAGGCGGAATCCGTTCAAAACTCGCAGACCACGGGATTGCGGGCGTCCTGAATGTTGATGCCATTGGGTGGCAAAACCTGCTAAGCGAGCCGGCCTCGACCGATGGCATGCAAGCCTATATAGGTCAAAAATTTACGAACCTTGAGACTGCCGGATTTATTCTCTCGTATGACCTGGGGCATATCGGACTGAGGGGCGCACAGATCGGCTTCGACGCCGACGTTTTCCAGTCGAGTGATATAAACCTTTCCCCGCGTGGTTTCCGAATAAATGAGCTCTCCCTTAATTATCATTGGTTGGAAGAGGGAAAGATCGAACTTTCCGCTGGCTATCTGGCGAATGCCTTCCACTTCGTCGATACCTATGTTGGTGGAAACACCCAGACCGGTTCATTCGGTCCGACGGCCAGCCTCCCGATACAAGCCGGCCTTTCGGAGGGTTCGGATGGCGCACCTGGCCTGAATGTGAAATCGCATTTCCATAAAAACTGGTACGACACGATCGGTGTGCAGCGTAGCTTGTATCCGCAGGGAAAAGGCGCTGTTTCGGATTGGAGCGAGATTAATCGATATGGTGTTCGGTTCTCTGAGCCCTTTGCGAAAGCGCTCGTCATTGATGAACTTGGTTTCAAGCGCCCGGCATCCACAGACAGCCTTTCCAGTGATTTTCGCGTAGGCGGCCTATATAACTGGAGCGACTACACAAATTTCAATACGGGGAAATTCTCTCCGAATTGGATGGTCTACCTGTTGGGCGATCAACAACTAACGCGCACAAGTCCGACTATGCCATTTCGAGGTTTGTACGGAGGGTTCAGCGTTATGGATTCGCCAGCAAACGTGAATGTCTTCCGCCAGTACGATGAACTGAGGCTTTACGATATTGGCCGCTTCAGTAGCCGCCCATTCGATATGGCTTCACTTGTCGTCACGCACAGCTCGTTCAGCAGGGATGCTCGGCAAGCAACCATCCTTGGTGGGGGCTACCCGCCGCCGACGGACACGACTTCGGTCACTGGCTCGTACGCTTACAAGCTGGCACACGGCACTTATCTCATTCCCGTGTTTTCATACACTGCTCACCCGAGCTTCATTACCGCACCGAAACAAGGAAATGACCTGAACTTTATCTTGACGATCGCTGTCTTTTTTTGACCGGACGGGATGGCCTGATTGGGATTGAGAGTAACGTGTCGAGCGTGTCGTTTATGCAGAAATCTTTTCCGACCAGTCCTGCAGCGCCGCAAGAGTCACGAAGTCCCCGGGCCAACTCCAGCCTGCAAGATGCCGATGAGCGTGGTGAGCCTCGCCCAAATGCGAAATGACGGAGTGTGCTCCGGTGAAGTCATCGCCGGAAAAATAGGCACTCGGCGTCGCTATGACCTTCAGGTGCGCGCGTTGCGCGGCGGTCACCCCATTGGACGAGTCCTCAAAAGCAACGCAGGAGGAAGCGTGTAAGCGGAGCTGTCGCAAAGCTATCTCAAACACTTCAGGGGATGGCTTTTTCGCGGCGGCCTCGTCACCGGCAACGATAGCGTCAAAGTGTGAGTCATCGAATGACGGCAAGGTTCGGTGTAGAAGTGCGCTGACGTTAGCCCGGTTCGTGGTTGTCGCGATCGCGAGCCGGACTCCAGACGTTCTTGCCTCTTCAAAGAGGCGTGCGACACCCGGTCTTAGTTCGATCGTTCTTTCCTGAAGCATGGCAGCGTAGTACCTAGTCTTGAGTTCGTAAATGGATGGAATCTGACTTCGGATGCTGGCAACATCTTGCTGGTGCCAGGTGACCAGGTAGTGAAGAATCCGCTCTTTGCCGCCAGTGATGCGCAGAAGTTTTCTATACAAAGATTGGCTCCATGTCCAGGAGATCCCCAGCGAAGCGAAGGCCTCATTGAATGCCTGACGATGAAGCTCTTCCGTTTCGGCAAGCGTTCCATCCACATCGAATATCAGCGCTTTCAGCGTCATTGCGTCCTCAATAGAAGTTCGACAGAGTATCAGGGAACTCTGATAGGCAATCGATCGAGCAGTCTGCCCCCAGATCGTGGACGGGTACGGTCGAGTAACCGAACCCCACGGCTACAATTGGAATCCCTGCAGAACGCGCGGTTTGAACGTCGACCGAGTGATCCCCCACGTAGACACAGCGAGTCGGTGGAACTTCCAACTCCCACGCGCAGGCGAGAAGAGGTCTGGGATTTGGTTTCTGTCCGTATCCGCTGTCTGAGGCGACAAGAGCTTCGATATAGACGTCCAATCCAAGGCGTTGCAGAATGATGTGAGCCAGTTTCTCTGGCTTATTGGTGCAAATTCCGATCGCGAACCGCCGCGCGGCGAGTGTTGCAAGCACCTCGGCCGCAAACGGAAAGGCCTTCGTGGCGACGACCGGCTTGGCACAATAGGAATTGAGGTAATGCTCCTTGATCTTTTTGACCTGTTCCGGGCTGGACTTTACTCCCTGGATGCGCAAAGCTTCTTCAACAAGAACACTTGCCCCGTTACCTACGAGTTTTTGCACTCTTTGACTGGTAAGCGGCCGAAATCCATTGGCTCGAAGGGCGGCATTCAGTGCCGACGCGATATCGTCTGCCGTGTCGACGAGGGTCCCGTCGAGGTCAAAGATCACAGCTCGTGACGGAGGGACGCGACCGGAGGTGTATTCAACTCGCATGCTGACATACTCCTGATAAAGCGGCGGCGCGGAGAGACGCGATGTTGCCGGCGTAGGCGCTTGGCCCTCCCTTGAAGACTGCGGAACCGGCGACCAGCGTGTCGGCACCCGCCGCGGCAACTAGTTCGGCTGTCTCCGGATTGATCCCGCCATCGACTTCCAGACGGATTGGCCGATCGCCGATCATCTGGCGAATGCGTTTGATCTTTTCCGTTTGCTCTCGGATAAATGATTGACCGCCGAACCCCGGATTGACCGTCATTACCAAAATGAGGTCGATCTGATCGAGCACATAGGCCAGCACGCTTTCTGGCGTCGCGGGGCAAATCGCTACACCTGCCTTCACGCCGACCCCGCAGATCACCTGGAGAGAGCGGTCCAGATGAGGGCCTGCTTCGGCATGAATGGTGATGATGTCTGCACCTGCATTGGCAAACGCTTCAAGGTAAGGATCTGTCGGCGCGATCATGAGATGTACGTCGAAGACTCGATCGGTATGCGGGCGCAGGGCCTTTATCACATCCGGCCCGAAGGTGATGTTTGGCACAAAATGTCCGTCCATAATGTCGAGGTGGATCCAGTCGGCGCCTCCAGCGACTGCGTCCCGCACTTCGTCGCCTAGACGGGCGAAGTCGGCGGCCAGAATGGAAGGAGCGATAATGATCGGATCAGTCAAAGGTATTCTTCCTTTCGTCGCTGAGCGGAGAGTGTGGCGCTGCTCCCGGCCCGAGCACGCGGCTTGCCAGGAGATCGGAAGCGTCGATCGTCATCAGCGTCTCAGTCGTGATTTCGAGATTGGCAGAGCACTGCACGAGACGGTTTGCCTGACGCAGGCGAGCACGGTCCAGTGCATTGCGGATGGAGCGGGCGTTAGAGAAGTGAGGCTGGGTTTTGCGGGCGGCAATGTAGCGGGCGAGCGCGTCCCGTCCTCCTTCGCTGAGTCTGTAGCTCTGTTTGGCAAGGATCAGTTCACCGATTTCCAGCAACTCGTCCTCCCGATAATCCGGAAAATCGATGTGATGAGCGATGCGCGAACGAAATCCCGGATTGCTCGAAAAAAAGCTCTCCATACGATTTCCATAACCGGCGAGGAAGACCACAAGGTCTTCCCGTTGGTTCTCCATCACCTGCAACAGGATCTCAATCGCCTCCTGGCCGTAGTCTCTCTCGTTCTCCGAGCGGTAGAGATAGTACGCTTCGTCGATAAACAAGACTCCCCCCATCGCCCTCTTCAGAATCTCCTTCGTCTTCGGTGCGGTGTGACCAATGTATTGACCGACGAGATCATCGCGCGTCACGGAGACGAGATGGCCTTTGCGGACAAAGCCGAGACGATGCAGCAAATTGGCCATGCGCAGGGCAACGGTAGTCTTGCCGGTGCCCGGATTGCCCGTGAAGGACATGTGAAGGGTAGGCGGTTCGCTCGACAAGCCAAGCTTGCGTCGTAAGCCTTCCACGAGAAGCAGCGAGGCGATCTCACGGATTCGGGTCTTGACCGGCGTCAGGCCGACAAGTTCATTGTCGAGTTCCGCCAGCACATCGCCCAGGCCCGCTTCGGTAAATTCCTTTGCCAGGTCGATCGTTTCCGACGGCAGCGTGGCGCCGGGTAGTTCCACGGCAAGAGCAGACGAAGCAAAGAGTGCAGCGCCTCCAGGTCCTTCGTCTGCTAGCGGGTCAGTGATACCCGGATGACCGTAGTGTTGTGTCTGTTCATTCATGAAGGTTCCCTGGAACGATCCGTGGAGATGTAACGTGACAAACCTCAGCTGTATCGTTGTCCCTCTGGCCGATCGGTGGAATACGCCTGGGTCGTGTAACGCACATTTCGTCCATCGGCTTCCTGACGAATCAGGCGGAACCCAGGCTCTTCCCTGGGCCGATTGACAAGGAACGAGATCTTCACCGATTCCCAGCCGTGTGAAGAGTCGAATCCGGAGAGGCGGATATACCGGTCACCGTACGCCCTGCGGCACTCAGATAACTCCAGCATCACGGCGGCAGCGTCCTTGATATCGAACATGGGTAAGCCCCACATCTCCCAATAGGTGTTGCGGGGATGCGGGTCATCGGTGAACTCGAGATTTACAGCCCAGCCGTGATCGATGCAGTATTGTGCCTGAGCCGTAATTTGCTCGTTTGTTAGATCGGGTAGAAACGAAAAGCAGCCTTGTGTTAGTCGCATGATGTATCTGTCCTTTCAAACTCCGACGGTTGCGGTCGGGACGAAGTCGGGCGTATCTGTCGAGGCGTAATCGAACGTTACGTCCTTCCAAATTTCGAGCGCCTGCCTGAGTGGGAGACATGTTCTGGCTGCATCTTCCAGAAGTTTCGAGCCCTCGCGAACGATGTCGCGCCCTTCGTTTCGCGCAAGAATCATAGCTTCCAGGGCGACGCGATTTGCTGTGGCTCCGGCCTCGATTCCGGTCGGGTGTCCGATCGTTCCTCCCCCGAACTGAAACACGACATCGTCGCCAAGTAGATCGAGTAGCTGATGCATCTGTCCGGCATGAATACCTCCTGAAGCAACCGGCATAAGTTTCCGGAGAGATGCCCAGTTCTGGTCGAAAAAGACTCCATTCTCGAGGTTCTTCGGCACGAAGTCCTCGCGGCAGATGTCGTAGTAGCCTCTTGTAGTTCTTGGGTCGCCCTCAAGTTTGCCGACCACGGTCCCAGCATGGATATGATCGACTCCGGCGAGGCGCATCCATTTGGCGATAACTCGAAAGGAGACGCCGTGGATCTTGTGCCGGGTGTATGTCCCGTGGCCGGCGCGATGGAGATGGAGAATCATGTTCTTGCGGCGCGCCCACTTTGCCATCGATTGGATCGCCGTGTAGCCGATCACCAGATCAATCATTACGATGACAGAGCCAAGTTCGCTGGCAAACTCGGCGCGTTCGTACATGTCCTCCATCGTGCCGGCAGTAACGTTGAGATAGGTCCCTTTGACTTCGCCGGTCATTGCCTGCGCGCGGTTTACTGCCTCCATGGAATAGAGAAACCGGTCGCGCCAATGCATGAAAGGCTGCGAATTGATATTCTCGTCGTCCTTGGTGAAGTCCAGGCCGCCTTTCAGAGCTTCGTAGACAACCCGTCCGTAGTTGCGTCCCGAGAGACCCAGCTTGGGCTTGACCGTTGCCCCGAGAAGAGGTCGTCCGAACTTATCGAGCCGCTCGCGCTCGACGACGATTCCGGTCGCGGGTCCATCGAATGTCTTAACATAGGAGACTGGAAACCGCATGTCCTCGAGACGCAGAGCCTTGAGCGGCTTGAAACCGAAGACGTTCCCGATGATCGAGGCTGAAAGGTTCGCAATCGATCCCGGTTCGAATAGATCCAGATCATAAGCAATCCATGCGAAATAGGACCCTGGCGCATTGGGGACAGGATCGACCCGATAGCACTTCGCGCGGTACTTCTCGCTGGCGGTCAGGCGATCCGTCCAGACCACCGTCCAGGTGGCGGTGGAAGATTCACCCGCCACTGCAGCAGACGCTTCAATAGGATCGACACCGTCCTGGGGGGTGACACGAAAGAGCGCGATGATGTCCGTCTCTTTCGGCTCGTAGTCCGGCTCCCAATATCCCATCTTCTTGTATTCCATTACGCCGGACCTGTAGCGATCCTTGCCACGAATGGTCGAAGCTTTCTCATCGAGGGTTTTCGTATTTGTGCTCATCAATATTGCTCCTTCATGCAGATGCGGTGTTGGGGTAAATTTGAGGTTCGAGAGCGCCGATCCGGTAACGCTTCGACATGTCTGCGAGCGTGATGGGCTTGATCTTGCCAGCGTGCCCAGCAGTTCCAAACTCTTCGTATCGCTCTTTGCAGAGTTTTTTCAAGGCGTCGGTCGCTGGCTGCAGAAACTTTCGCGGATCGAATTCCGACTTTTTCTCGGTCGCGATCCGGCGGATCTGCGCCGCTATGGCGAGGCGGCAGTCGGTATCGATATTTACCTTCCTAACCCCGATCTTGATTCCAAGCTGAATTTCCTCCACAGGAACACCCCAGGTCTGCGGCATTTGACCGCCGTATCGGTTGAACTCGTCCTGCAAATCCTGAGGCACCGAGGAGGATCCGTGCATGACCAGGTGGACACCCGGAAGACGCTCATGGATGGCCTTCACCACATTCATCGCGAGGATCGCGCCATCTGGCTTTCGTGAGAATTTGTAAGCGCCGTGGGACGTGCCCATCGCGATCGCCAGGGCATCCACCTTGGTTTCGCGTACAAATTCGACGGCCTGCTGCGGATCGGTCAGCAGTTGGTCGTGTGACAACGCGCCTTCCGCTCCATGTCCGTCTTCCGCCTCTCCGTGCCCGGTCTCAAGCGATCCAAGCACGCCAAGCTCGCCCTCGACGGAAACGCCGACTTGGTGAGCAGTGTCCGCAACTCGGCGGGTAACCTCCCGGTTGTAGGCATAGGAGGCCGGTGTCTTCGCATCGGCCTCAAGCGAGCCGTCCATCATGACGCTCGTAAAACCCTGTTGAATGGCCGAGAAGCAGGTTCCCTCGTCATTGCCATGATCCTGATGCAGGCAGATGGGTATCCCGGGGTGCATGGCCTCGGCCGCTTCCACCATCTTGGCGAGCATGATGTCTCCGGCGTAGGAGCGGGCGCCTCGCGAAGCCTGGAGAATGACGGGAGCGTCGACCTCCGACGCTGCTGCCATGACTGCGACGACCTGTTCCATATTGTTAATGTTGAAGGCAGGAACGCCGTAGGTATATTCGGCTGCGTGATCGAGCAATTGCCGGAGCGTGATGCGGGCCATGCGTCCTCTCAATCCTTGTGCTGAGCAACTCGTGTGCTGGATCTCGTCAGATTCGGTTGCTGTTTCCCGCTTCCGCCGGTGATGATCTTGATTGCGGCGGAAGAAGTATGTGCAAACGTAGCAACCTTTCGCGCATAATAAAAGTGAATATAATTTCAGGAAGATTCAATAAAATTGAGGAATACTTTGATCAATCTGACTCTCAGACAATTGGAAGCGGTTCGCGAGGTCGCACGTACCGGCACGGTTGCCAAAGCTGCTGAAGTACTCCATGTCACGCCGGCCGCCCTGACATCGCGGATCAAGCTTCTTGAAGAAGATCTTGGCATCGAGCTGTTCGATCGCACCGGAAACCGTTTGACGGCGACCGACGCGGGTCGTGAGGTCATTGCCGCCGCGGCGCGCGTCGATCGTGGAATCGCGGATCTTGCCGATACGCTTGAGGCCATGAAGGGACTCCATGGGGGCCGGGTACGGCTAGGTGCCGTGTCGACCGCCAAGTATTTCGCAGCCCAACTCATCGCGGCATTCCTGCGCCAACATCCGGGGTTGGACCTCGTGCTTGTCGTCGGGAATCGTGCCGAGATCATAGGCTCGTTGCGCGACTACGAGATCGATATGGCCTTGATGGGACGGCCGCCGCGCGACTTTGGTGTCAAAAGCGAACCATTCGGGCCGCACCCGCATGTGATCATTGCTCCTCCGGATCACCCGATGAGACGTCGCAGAAACATTCCCATGGCGGAATTGACCAGCCAGAAATTCCTGCTTCGAGAGGAGGGGTCCGGAACCCGGAATATCTTTGATTACTTGTTCAACAACGCAGGAATCCTGCATCCGAAGGACAATATTGCAATGGGATCGAATGAGACTATTAAGCAGGCCGTAATGGCCGGACTCGGTCTCTCCCTGATTTCGGCGCACACGATTGCATCGGAAGTTGCGGCTCGGCGGCTCGCCATTCTAAGAGTCGAGGGCTTGCCGATCGAGCGGCAATGGTTTGTCGTTCGGCGTTCCGCTCGCGAGCTTCCGCCTGCAGGAGGAGCCTTGTGGGCGTTCATTGCTAAAAAGGGAAAGACCTTCCTGCCCAGCGTGTCCATTTAGAGGATGGCCGCTCTTCTCAGCGGTCGGGCGGGTTGGCTGTAGTGAGACGGTGAGCAGTCGATGCACATCTCAACGGCGCGGTTTGGACTGGGGTCGAGCGCATTTTTTTGATGCATAAATTTATTGAACGTATATGTAATATTATTCAGTTTTGTTTTCCAATGCGACCTGCTAACTTCCAGCCATGTCTCTGCTGCAAAGCAATAGAATGCGCCGCGCCGCCGATAAACTCAGCTCGAGGCACAAAGAGGAATCGCCATCTACATTGACGAAGCCTATATCGCTCGACGGGTTTCTGGACCAGACGGCGAATGGCAGCAATGAAATGCGAGCCCTGGCAAGCATGCTACGCGTGACAGCGAAGGCCGGAATTCATATCGCCGAGATGATATCGCTCGGCCACATCGCCGGTGCTATGGGGGCGTCCGTTGACACGGAGAATCGAGATGGCGATGTTCAAAAGCAGCTCGACATAGTGTCAAACGAAGTTTTCATCAACGCCCTTCGTGGCGCACCAGTTGCAGCAGTCCTTTCCGAGGAGTTGTCCAACCCACTCCTGTTGAATCCGGCCGGTTGCCTGGTGGTTGCGATCGATCCTCTCGATGGCTCTTCGAATATCGATGCCAATATATCCATCGGAACGATCTTCGCGGTCTTTCCTGCGTTGGCGGATGCGTTACAACCGGCGGACCATTTCCTGCGTCCGGGCCACGGACAGGTGGCCGCTGGCTTCATCATCTACGGCCCCCAGACCTCTTTCGTGTTCACTCTGGGCAATGGCGTACATGTTTTCACCCTTGACCGAAATGCTGGCGTGTTTCAGCTTGCTATTCCGAAGTTAGAGATTCCGGATGACTCTACCGAGTATGCGATCAACGCCTCAAACTACCGGCACTGGGATCATTCCGTTCGGACTTACATCGACGATTGCATAAGAGGCGCCGACGGACCGTTGTCTCAGGACCACAATATGCGTTGGATCGCGTCTCTGGTCGCTGACGCATACCGCATATTGGTTCGCGGCGGCGTGTTCCTTTATCCGGCCGATGAGCGGAGTGCATACGCGAACGGCAGGCTTCGGCTTATTTACGAGGCGAACCCAATTTCTTTCTTGGTCGAGCAGGCCGGCGGCGGCGCTACCGACACGGTGCAGCGCATTTTAGATATTGAACCAAAGGAACTCCACACACGGACTTCCTTCGTGTTTGGTTCCCTGGCGGTGGTCGAGCGGATTAGCCGATACTACGCCGACCAGAAGGCATCGTCGGATCGGTCTCCGTTGTTCTTCCAACGCGGTTTGATCAGGCGGTAATGGAGTGAGCGACCATGTCAACTAAGCATCCTATAATCTCCGTGACTGGCTCTTCGGGCGCCGGCACCACCTCGGTGAGAAGGACGTTCGAGCAGATCTTCCGCCGCGAGATGGTCAACGCTGTCTATATCGAGGGCGACGCTTTCCATCGTTACGACCGCCTTGAAATGCGGAAGGCGATGGAGGAAGAGGCCGCGAAAGGCGACCACCATTTCAGTCATTTCGGCCCGGAGGCCAATCTGTTCGCGGAACTGGAAGCCCTGTTCCAGGGGTATGGAGAGAGTGGACAGGGCCGGACACGGCACTACGTGCATGATGCCGCGGAGTCGGAGCAATTCGGCGCCGCGTCCGGAGCATTCACCGCATGGGAGTCACTTCCTGAAGAGACTGATCTCCTCTTCTACGAAGGGCTGCACGGATGCGTTGTCACGGATAAAGTCAACCTCGCACAGCATGCCGACTTGAAGATCGGAGTCGTGCCGGTCATCAACCTTGAATGGATTCAGAAAATTCGTCGCGACGGGACAACGCGGGGATACTCCACTGAAGCGGTGACCGATACCATTCTGCGTCGGATGCCGGACTATGTACGGTACATGTGCCCGCAGTTTACGCAGACAGATATCAATTTCCAGCGCATACCGACGGTCGACACATCGAACCCCTTCATCGCTCGCTCGATCCCTACACCCGACGAGTCGATGGTCGTGATCCGATTCCGGAATCCGCGTGGCTTCGACTTCTGTTACCTGCTTTCGATGATTCACAACAGCTTCATGTCGCGCCCGAACTCCATCGTCATTCCCGGTGGAAAGCTCGATCTTGCCATGCAACTCATCCTGACCCCCCTCATTCTTCAGCTCGTGGAGCGGAAACGGAGAGCAGCATGACGCTCAACTCAAACCGAGTAGCCACCGGCGTTTCCGAACAGACCGCTTTCGTCTCAATGCGGGAGATGGCAAATGCCATCCGGGCACTTGCTATGGACGCAGTCGAGCATGCGAAGTCGGGGCATCCCGGTATGCCCATGGGCATGGCCGATGTCGCTACTGTGCTTTTTACACGCTTTCTCAAGCTGGATCCGAGCGTCCCGTGCTGGCCCGACCGCGATCGCTTCATTCTTTCCGCAGGTCATGGTTCGATGCTGCAGTACGCATTGCATCATCTCCTGGGTTATGAGGACATGCCGGTCGAAGAACTCCGCCGTTTCCGGCAATTGGGCGCCAGGACCGCCGGCCATCCGGAATATGGCCATGCGGCGGGAATCGAAACCACGACAGGCCCACTCGGCCAGGGACTGGCGACGGCTGTGGGAATGGCTCTCGCGGAGCGTATGCTGAACGTTCGCTTCGGCGATGAATTGATTGATCACTTTACCTACGTCATCGCTGGTGACGGCTGCCTCATGGAGGGTCTCAGTCACGAGGCGATCGATCTCGCGGGCCACCTGGCTCTTGACCGTCTCATCGTCCTTTGGGACGACAATGGGATCTCCATTGACGGATCGACTTCTCTTTCAACTTCGGCCGACCAGGTAGCGCGCTTTGAGTCCTGCGGCTGGCATGTGCAAGAGATCGATGGACACAATCCTGATCAGATCATGGTCGCCATCGATCATGCGAGGACAACGGATCGGCCCTCCCTGATCGCGTGCCGGACCGTCATCGGTTATGGTGCTCCCAACAAAGAAGGATCTGAAGCGGTCCATGGCGCTCCGTTGGGCCCATCCGAAGTAGAGGCAGCGCGTGCCCGTCTCGGATGGAGCGCTCCCGCCTTTGTCATCCCTGATCCGATCAAAGCTGCATGGCACCAGGTCGGCGAACGGGGCATGAAAGAGCGAATGTCCTGGGAAGGTAGGCTCGCGCGTTCACATCATCGAGACTCCTTCCAGGAGGCCCTGTCGGATGATTTGCCAGCCTCAGTCTTTCGACAGCTTAGCGAATACAAGCAATCGATCCTTACCGGAAAAAAGGCAGTGGCAACCCGGAAAGCGTCCGAATCGGCACTGACCGTGATCAATGCCGCTACGGATCGGACAATTGGCGGCTCCGCAGACCTGACTCACTCCAATCTGACGCTCACAAAGAACCTCCTGCCCATCACAGCTCGTCGATACGACGGACGCTATATTCATTACGGCGTCCGTGAGCATGCTATGGGAGCGGCCATGAACGGTATCGCGCTGCATCGCGGCTTTGTGCCCTACGGGGGCACCTTCATGGTCTTCTCCGACTACGCCCGCGGTGCCATCCGCCTGTCTGCCTTAATGAGGCTGCGGGTAATTTACGTTCTCACCCATGACTCGATAGGTCTCGGGGAGGATGGACCGACTCATCAACCTATCGAGCATCTCGCGATGCTTCGCGCAACCCCCAACCTGATGGTGTTTCGCCCGGCGGATGCAATCGAAACAGTGGAATGCTGGGAGATCGCGCTTCAATCGCACTCCACACCATCGGCACTTTGCCTCTCCAGGCAAAATTTGCCCATCGTGCGAACTACCCATACGGAAGAAAATCTTTGCGCACGTGGCGCATACGTGTTGGTTGACGCCGTGGGTCCTCGCGACATTACGTTGCTCGCCACCGGGTCCGAGGTGCAGATCGCGATAGAAGCTGCGAAGCTGCTTGCTGCCGAGTATCAGGTACAGGCTGCCGTTGTATCCATGCCCTGCTGGGAGTTATTCGAATCTCAACCTGCTTCATACCAGTGTGAGGTCCTCGGCAGCGCTCCTCGCGTTGTCGTCGAAGCGGCCGCGCGACTTGGTTGGGACCGCTGGCTCGGAGATCGGGGAACCTTCGTCGGTATGACCGGATTTGGCTCTTCTGCGCCGGCTCCGGACCTGTACGACCACTTTGGTATCACCCCAAACGCAGTCTCCCAGGTCGCGCTCTCTCTCCTTCCTGTCGGAAAGAACCGGTCGAGCGGGCCATAAACATTGTGTCCCGGGCTCTTGCGGTAGCCGGCGAGTTCCAGAGCCCGGACCTTCATATCCGGGCATTCGGAGTTAGTCTTCCGCCCTTTTGAACGCTATCTGATGTTCAGAGTTAGTCAGGACATAACGATGAGAGTACTCGACGCTGTAGCTCTGGTTTTGCGCAAGAAGGGTAGCCACATATGGTCCGTTCCTTCGGATGCGACGGTGTATTCGGCCATAAGAATGATGGCAGAATATGAGGTGGGCGCGCTGCTGGTTATGGAGAATGACCGGCTCCTGGGGGTCGTTTCGGAGAGAGACTACGCGCGGAAAGTTATTCTTATGGGACGAAGTTCGAGGCGTACCGCGGTGAGCAAGATCATGGGTACGCCGTTACTTACGATCAGCCCCGAGTGTGCCATTGATGAAGCCTTAAGGCTCATGACGGCAAATCGGATTCGGTACCTTCCTGTGCTTCGCAACGAAAAGGTTCTCGGGATCGTTTCAATTGGAGACCTCCTCACGTCGATCATTGTCTCGGACCACCAGGGGAGCGAAGATCTCGAGCAGTACACCGAGGGACAATACCATTACTAGGGCAGCTTGCAGAACCCCTATATCGCAAGTGACAGCCATCATCTCATCCCGAAGCTTCCAGATCATGGTTCTAATGTTCGTAGATATCGTTTGAGTCCCTGGCCAGATCCACGGTTCAGCAGGAGGATTGATTGCGTCTTGGAATTTTTGAGAAACCGCGCCTGGGGAAACTCGCGTCGCGTTGCTCCCCGTGCAGGCCATCGGTAATGACATCGTTGTCACTTTCGTTCTTCACCAGGAAGGCAAGCAATTAGAGACTGACGGTCCCGGCCTCGGCTATGTCGATATCTTCTCCTCTGATGGTCACCTCTTCAAACGCCTCGAACATGGCGACTGGCTCAATGCTCCCTGGGGCGTAGCCCTCGCCCCCCTCGACTTCGGCGTCTTTAGCCACGCCCTGCTCATCGGCCAGTGGGCAGGTGGCGGCACGTCTGAGGGGAACGGAACCATCGCCGCGTACGATCTCGCCACCGGTAAGTTCGTCGGTCTGGTGCAGGACGCGAGCGGAAGGCCGCTCTCCCTTAACGGCCTCTGGGCCATCAGCCCCGGCAACAGCGCCGCACCGGGCAGCTACGACTCCGCCGCCTCACCCGCAGCCGAACTCTATTTCAGCGCGGGACCAGATCATGGCGCTGGCGGCCTCTTCGGCTATCTCAAAACCCGTTGCCACTGAGCTGACTGTAGGCAACGATCAGTAATCGTCTCTTCATGCCTCATTACCTTCCGAAGCCCGGATCTCAGGTTCGAGATCCGGGCTTCGTTCGTTCATCTCGCAGGCATACGTGAATGTGTTGCTCAGGGTATCCAGGCGCGATGTTTTGGATTTCAAGTGTCCCCTCATCATCGAGAGTTCGTCCTCTTGAGAAGTATTGACCGCGGAGAAAAACGGCATGGATACGACGCGTATTAGAGATGTCTTCCCATGGGGCGCGCGTCGCGAGGCAAGAAATCTGCGGGCATCGAGTCCGATCAGGTTCCTTGGCGCCAATGCATTGGCGGATCGCCAATTGGCTGGCATCCCTCCGTCCAGCCCCACACTGCAGCCGCTCAGAACGATAGAGCTCGCTTCATTTTCTCCCGTGAATTGGCGTGCTGTGTGCCGACCGCGACCTTTGGCAACTCATCTGCTTATAGGAATAAACAAATCGTCTGTTAGTCCATTAGCTTGCTAATGTCCCTACTTCAAACCATGGAGCAACATGCCGGAGAAGAGTTTCAGGTGTATCCGGGCGATCTGGCTGAGCCTATGCAATTTCTCTCTCAATTGAATTGGAGCCCCTTCATTGCACCGTATCGCAGCGTGCTCATTGATCGTGACAGCGGCACTTTCCGTGTCTCTTTCGGCGCAACAAACAGGAACATATGGACAAATGGGTCAGGCCGTGCAGTTGCCTGCGTCAGGCCGCACTCTGCAGACCTCCGGTACTGTAAATTCGCAGCAGACGACTTCTCCGGTAACAAGCACCAGCGTTCTTCAGCCTTCCGTTACGGTGACGGGTAACTATCAGGGAAGCGTACCCGGAACTCCCATTCCGGCTGGGCCCGTGAGGCTTTCACTCCCCGACGCCGTAAAGCGAGGATTGCAAACCAATCTAGGAATAGTCACCTCGGGCGTCTCATCTTCCATCGTTCGCGCCCAGCGTGCGCAGGCTTTGAGCCAATTGTTTCCCCAGATCACTGCCAGCATAGGTGCGACGGAAACTCAGATCAACCTTGCGGCTTACGGTCTGAATACGCTTGGAACAGCAACGGGAGGAACATTTCCTTCCATTGTCGGTCCGTTCCAATACGTCCAGGCTCAAGGCAACCTGAATTGGAATGCGCTGAGCGTGACAAACGTCCGGAATTACCAGACAGCTAACACGGTCGATCATGCCTCTCGTTTAAGCGAGAGAGATTCACGAGAGCTGGTGGTGTTGGCTGTTGGAGGAACTTATCTCCAGGTTCTTTCGGCCTCCGCACGGATCGATGCGCAACGTGTGCAGGTCAAATATGCCCAGGCGACGTATGACCGGGCAAATACGCAACTAAGCGCTGGAACCAATACTCGCGTCGACCTGACCCGAAGTCTCGTGCAACTGCAGTCCGAGCAGGAACGGCTGCTCGCGCTCGAAGGCGATTACCAGCAACAGAAGATTGCTTTCGCTCGCCTGATCGGGCTTCCCCAGGACGCAGAGGTAATTTTCACCGAGCAATTGGGTTCTTCCGGTCTTCAGCCCGTCGAAGAGGCTGATGCCTTGCGCGCAGCACTCGAGCATCGGTGGGACCTCCAGTCGGCCGAGGCTCAAATGCGTGCGGCTGAACAGACTGTCTCCTCCGCCCGCAGCGAGAGGCTTCCTTCGCTATCGTTCAATGGTTACTACGGCGCTATGGGACCCAGACCGACGGAATCCCACGGCGTCTTTGTAGCATCGGGAACGTTGAGCATCCCAGTGTTCGACGGGGGAAAGATCAGTGCGGACGTTCAACAGGCTCGCGCCACCCTGCGTCAGCGGCAGGCCGAGTATGAAGATCAGAAGGCCAAAGTGGAGCAGGATGTGCGCAACGCCCTCATTCAGCTCCGCACCGCACTGGGTCAGGTCAGACTCGCAGAGTCGAACCGGCAGTATGCGCGCGAGACCCTGACCCAGGTGAAGGACCGTTTCGATGCAGGTGTAACTAACACGGTGGAGGTCGTCCAGGCCCAGCAGCAGGAAGCTGCCGCTGAAAACGACTATATCTCCGGACTTTATGCATTGAATCTCGCACGGCTCACCCTTGCGCGCGCTATCGGCGATGCGGAAACAGAACTCTCTTCCTTGTTTCCCGGCGAGAAGCATTGATTTCTTGAAAGATCTTCAGACAGACAGGACATCTCTATGAACGCAGAACAGCATACGTCTGAGCCGGTTGAACAAGGCTCAGCAGAAGAAATACAGGCACCCCAAATGAAATCTGGTCAGGAAAAGAAATCGGCCCAGGCACCACAGGAAAAGGGCAAGCGTAAAAGTGCACTCACGATCTTCGCAGCCATTCTGATTATTGCTGCGGTCGGCTGCTTACTTTACTGGCTTCACGCGCGACACTACGAAGACACGGACGATGCCCAGATTGACGGGAACCTCAGCCCGATCGGGACCCGCATTGACGGAACCATCATCAAAGTCTACGTACAGAACAATCAGATGGTGAAGGTCGGCGATCCTCTGGTTGATCTGGATCCGCGCGACAATCAGGTAAAAGCGGATCAGGCGCATGCGCAACTGGCGCAGGCTCGAAGCCAGCTTGCAGGCGAGCGGCCCAACATACCGATTACCGAAGTCGAAAATTCGACCAATATCCTTAGTGCAAAGGCGGATGTCGCCAGCGCAGAAGCGGCGGTTGCAGCGGCGGAGCGAGACCGGGATCAGGCTGAGGCCCAGGTCGTGCAGCAAGAAGCCGCGAACGCAAGAGCGCAAAGCGATCTACAGCGTTACACGATTCTGGCGGAGAAGCAGGAAATCTCAAAGAGCGATTTCGATCAGTACAGTTCGAATGCCAAACAACAGGCAGCCAATCTTCAGGCTGTACAGGCAGCTGTACTCGCCGCTGCGCGAACAGTTGATCAGCGCAGTGCTCAGTTAGATCAGGTTCGAAGCAGGCTCGTCCAAACTGAAAAGAATGCTGCACCTCAACTGTTGATTCGCCATGCTTCTGTAGAGCAGCAAATGGCAAATCTTCAAACAGCTGAATCAGTTCTTGAACAGGCACAGTTGAACTTCGGTTACACCAGAATTGTGGCTCCCGTCGCTGGAATTGTAATGAAACGCTTTGCTCAGGTCGGCTCTCGTGTCAACGCCGGGCAACAGTTGTTGACCATCTCTGAAGTTGGCGATCTGTGGGTAACGGCCAATTTCAAAGAAACGCAGCTTCTCCATATGCGCCCCGGTCAGCGCGCAACCATCCACGTTGATTCACTGGATCGCGATTTTAGCGGATCGGTGGACACGATCGGGGGAGCCACAGGATCGATTGCCAGCACTCTGCCTGCCGAAAACGCGACTGGTAACTACGTGAAAGTCGTCCAGCGAATCCCGGTGAGAATCAAACTGGATCCGAACCAGGAAGGGCTTGATCAACTTCGTCCCGGCATGTCTGCCGACCCTGAGGTCCACGTCGAGTAGGCAAGACGGACGCGCCCGCACTTAAGCATGTTACCTGCAAAGGATGGAAATGGCTTCATCGGATAATCAGGAAGTTAGCGACTGGAAGCCCCGGTATAATCCCTGGCTGATCGCGGTTGTTGTCGCAATGGCAGCTTTCATGGAAGTGCTCGACACAAGCATTGCAAATGTAGCGCTGCCGCACATGGCCGGTAATCTCGGCGCAAGCCAGGACCAGAGCACATGGGTTCTCACGTCGTATCTCGTATCGAACGCTATTGTCCTGCCCATCACAGGGTGGCTCACCTCCGTCATGGGACGCAAGCGGTTTTTTCTGATCTGTATCGTGATATTCACGGTTTCTTCTTTGCTCTGTGGGATCGCTCCGAGTCTGCCATTTCTCCTCTTTGCGCGTGTGATTCAAGGCGCAGGCGGTGGCGGGTTGCAACCTATGGCCCAGTCAATTCTGGCTGACATCTTTCCTCCGGAAAAGCGTTCTTTGGCGTTTTCTCTCTACGCAGTCACGGCGGTGTGTGCCCCGGCACTCGGACCCACCCTGGGCGGATGGCTCACTGACAATTACTCCTGGCGCTGGATCTTTCTCATCAACCTGCCGGTGGGTTTGCTCACGATGTTCCTGGTACACTACCTCGTCGACGACCCGCCATTCCTTAAGCGAAGAACTTTGCGCGAGAGCAAGCTCGACTATATTGGCTTGTCAGCTCTGGCTCTTGGGATCGCAGCGCTACAAATCGTCCTCGACAAAGGACAAGAGGACGACTGGTTCGGCTCGCATTTCATCACCACACTGGTTGTCATCGCAGTCGTTTGTCTCACGTTCCTGGTGATTTGGGAGTGGTATGAGAAAGATCCTATCGTAGACGTACGCCTGTTCAAATACTTCAACTTCTCTGCGGCAAACGTCATGATGTTTCTGGTAGGCGCCGTCTCCTTCTCCTCCACGGTTCTTATGCCTCAGTTCCTGCAAAGCCTGATGGGCTATACAGCCCAAAAGGCCGGCATGGTGCTATCCGGGGCAGCCTTGATCCTGCTCATCGAATTGCCTGTCGTGGGACTTCTGGGTTCCAGGATCCAGGGGCGCTATCTAATGGCGGGGGGCTGGGGGGTGTTGTCTATTGCGATGTACATCTCCACCAAACAGATGGACCTGCTAATGAGTTTTCAGTCAGCCTCGATCCTGCGCGTCATTCAATATATCCCTATCGGCTTTATCTTCATCCCAGCTACCACGGTCGCTTACGTCGGGATTCCTCGGGATAAGAGCAATTCGGTGTCAGGATTGGTGAACTTTATGCGCAACCTCGGAAGCAGCTTCGGTACATCGGCGGTGACAACTATCCTTGCGCAGCGAACGCAATTTCACCAGGTCCGGTTAACCGAGCATACGGCCACAGGAGACGTCAATTTTCAGAACATGCTGAACGGAACCGCTCAAACAGCGCAGTCCATAGCCGGGAATGGACATGTGGACGCGAATCAGGTTGGGATGGCACAAATCTATCAGACTATTCAAAACCAAGCATCTGCCCTCTCCTATCTCGACGTCTTTCATGTCCTGATGGTGATCGGGGGAGCCATGTTCTTCCTGTCATTTCTCTTGCAAGGTAACAAGCCGAAGAAGCAGGCAATAGCGGCGCATTAACTGCTCGTTGTTTGAAGGCGGGGGACATGCCCGTCGCACATTCCGGTGCCTGCAACCCTTTGTCATACGGGACTTCGTTCTCTGCTATCCGGTTCAACATGAAAATGGCACGATCGTGGATTGCAGTTCCACGAAGCCAGTGGCTACGGCTCACTTCGATGCCAACGAGATGGCATTTTGAGGTACAAAACAGGGTACAGTGCGCATCCTACACATTTTAAAAAAGTTGAGGATCTCAGGGCTCATTCTTCAGCAGTAATCTATATAGGTTAGCCTCGTTTACGCTCGATTACGAGGATTGGGAAGAACTCAATCTTCTGTGACGGCTCCTCGGAGTCTGAGCCTCGGGAGTGCGATCTCCTTCGCTCAGTCGGCTAACGGCAGGACCTTCAGCAGGTATAAAGACTCTCTGCTGCCGATCCACGGCAAGCAGATACGCTACCATCTTCCGGGCTACGGCGAGTGTCGCCCGATTCCCATTTCCTTTCTGCCTTTCCCGGTCATAGATCACGGC
>Ga0210406_10001026_pt1 | contig 35738 bp, 31 predicted proteins | sample IncBWC30MmetaG_FD_155454 | JGI IMG/M metagenome (GOLD analysis project Ga0210406, IMG submission 155454) | Forest soil microbial communities from Barre Woods Harvard Forest LTER site, Petersham, Massachusetts, United States - Inc-BW-C-30-M | ecosystem: Environmental > Terrestrial > Soil >... | reverse complement strand
TTGCACTTGCGCGAAGTTGGTGTGGCTGGACACCAAATCGAAGAACGCGCCGGAGTGTATTTGCAAATTCGCGGCCGAGTCGCACTTGAATGTGAAATCGAATTTTCGGAACCCGGCGAGTGCCGACAGCGACAGCACCGGGGGAATGAGCACGCAGCGTTTTCCGCCCGCAATGGCATAGATCTTGTCAGTCAGATAGCCGCTGAGGCGATCCTGAGTGACGGGCGATGCGTCGGTGGCGAGCCGCTCGGCCTCGATGTCGGGAATGGTCACCACCGCATCGACAAATTGACCGTTGATCTCCCAGACCGAATGCGACTGACTGCGCGTATGGGAATCGGCCGAATGCGGGGCGAACGCAGCGGCGCAAATCAACCCGAGGATTGCGGTGAGTTTCAACGCAGGTCGTCCGCGACGCGGACGTTTGCGCGTTTGCGAAGGAATGACTCGTCGCCCGCCTTCAATTGATCAATCGCATGACTGCGATAGTCGTTCAGCACCTGCGGCCGCGCCTTGTCGAAGTCGAAGGGTACCGGCCGCTTGTTGGCGACCATGTACAGAACGTGTACCCCGTCACTCAGCTGGATGGGCGCCGAGACGGCGCCGTCCGACAGATCCCGGGCACTTGCGAACAATTGATCGCCAAGATGAATCTTTGCGGCAAAATAGAATTCATCGCCCTGGGTCTTGCCGGACTCGTGCGCATGCAGGCGTGCAAGCGTTTCTGGAGGAATGACTGCCGATTTGAGCGCTTGCAGAGCGGCCGCCATGTCGCCAGGAGCACCCGCGGGAAACACCCAGTCGCGCACATTCATGATGCCCTCGCTGACGTAGCGGTCTGGGTGCGTCGTGTAATAGTCACGCAGAGTGGCCTCGGTGGGCTCCGCGGTTATGGCGTCTTGCGAAATTTCCAACTCCACCGCGTTCACCAGCGCGCTGCGAACCTCCGGATCGCTCGACGCCAGATCCAGCTCCTTGCCCCGCTGCACGAACAATTCTTCCCGGATCATGTCATTCAAGACTTTCTGCCGCTGCTCGCGTGTCGCGTGGCTCAAGTCGACGCCATACAGGGTCTGCAAAAGAATGAGGTAATCGCTGCGGGAAATCGGCTGCTGATTCACCAACGCAACGTCTTCGGCCGGCACGGACAAGGTCGATACGCCGCGGGCAGTGAACAGAGAGTACCCCGCCAGAAAAAGACCGATCAGCGCACCGAGCGTCATGAGTGCGAAAGATCGCACGCTGCTGACGCGCGTCGGATCGCGCCAAGGAGTTCCTTTTCCCTTCTGGTCAGTTGGCATTCGACATTTCACCCGGGTGCGAAATCGAATAGACGTAGACGGCTATTTCACGAATGTCCGCTGCGCCCAGCTTTTTGATCCACGCAGGGCATACGCCCTGGCGCCCGTAGGCGATGGACTGATAAAGAGCATCACGGCTGCCATCACCGTACAGGGTGATGGCATCGGCCAGATTTGGAGCGCCGATCGCGGAGTCGCCTTTGGCATCGAGGGAATGGCAGTCATAGCAGCCCGCATCGCCGCGGTATAGCGCGGCTCCCCGCGACGCCGCCGCTGCATCCGCTGCACGGCCTTGCTGCCGGAATAAAAACTCAATCAAATCGCTGATCTCGCCCGGCGACAGGGGCCGGATGTTCCGGTCGGCCGGGTTGGGGTGCGGTCGTGCATAGGCGGGCATGATCGCGAGACTCCAGGCCCGCGAATTGCGGGATCGAATCCCATACTCGATGATCTGCTCTATCTCTGCCACTCGCCCGGTGCCATACAGCCAATCACTGTCGGTCAAGTTCGGCACTCCCTTGGCCGGATCTCCCTTCCCTAAGACGCCGTGACATGCGGCGCAATGCGCCACGAACGCCGGCTGACCGCGGCGGAGCGCGAATCGCCGCAACGCCGGATCCGCCGGCACGCCATCGGGATCCGCACGCAGGAGTTTTCTTTCGACATAGCTGCCGTTCGCAAAAACAGCAGCGCCAATCAGAAAAGCCAGGATAAAGATAAGTGCGAGGCGCATTTGAGCGAATGATAGCGCAGGCCTGCAGCGTTTGAGTTGCGACGGTTCGGATGGAATGTGAAATACTCCGCGCCAATAAAAATCGGGAGCTGTATGGATGAAGGCAAGTATCTATGTTGCTTGCTGCTGGGCTGCATTGAATGCGGGATATACGCAGGCGGAAACCACAACCGCGCTCGACGAAGTCGTCGTGACCGCGAAGAGCCTGGAAGATGATCTGCCGCAACAGCTGTCCAAATACGGTACGCGCGTCGATACCATCTCGGCGGCGAGGATTCAGAACGGCGGCTACTTGGATGTTGCCGGCGCATTGGAGGCCTTGAGTCCGGGACTGTACATCAGCCCTAAGAACGGTCCTTTCGACTACGTGCAGATTTCGCTGCAGGGCTCGCGAACAACCGATGTTCTTTGGCTCGTCGATGGCATTCGCATCAACAATCGCTTGTACGCCGGGACCACACCCCTCGACACGCTGCCCGCCGGCATGATCGACCGTATAGAAGTGTTGAACGGCGGCCAGGCGCTGTTCTACGGAACGCAGGCGGTGGCCGGCGCGATCAACATTGTCACCAAGGGTTTTTCAGACCATCCGGATGGCGCCATCAGCGCGGGCTACGACACCAATCAGGCCCAACAATACAACGGCTACTATCGCGACAGCGTCGGCAAGCATCATTTCGTCGTGTACGCGACCCACGATCAGGCGCCGGGCATTGAACCCCTGCCGGACAATGAATTCCAACCCAGCGGCACCGACCGGCGCCGCTTTTACAAAGTGACTTCGGTCGGCGGCAAGTACGCCTACGATCTTGCAGACAATCTCACGTTCACCGCGGCGTATGAGCACACCAATGCCAATCTCGACTTCGCGCAGCCGGAGTTGACCGCAATTGCCTATAATCAGCGCAACGAGGATCTGGTCAGCGCCAAGCTCGACTATGCGCCCAGCGACGAATTCAAACTTTACATCAAGGACTACTACCACTGGTGGTATGCCCATTACACCGAGTTCGACAACGTCATCGGCAGCCCGGGATCGTTGACCACGATCGATGATCACGATTTCTGGGGATTCAAGGACTACGGCGTCAATTTGTTGACCAAGATCTCAGTCAACCGCGGCTTTGAATACCTGGCGGGCTACGATTTCCAAAACTACACGGGCAAAGATGTCGTGCTCGTCATTCAGCAGCAAACCGAACACGTCAGTGCTTTTTTTGGTCAAGTACGCACGACACCGGACTTGATACCGGACGCTCACCTCGCTGCAGGACTGCGTTACAACATCCCGAGCGTTGGGCAATCGGCGCTGGTTTGGAACGGCAGCGGCCAATACGACTTTTCCAAATCCCTGTTCGTCAGAGCGAACTTCGGAACGGCATTTCGATTGCCCACGGCGGAGGAACTGTTCGCCAACGATCCGCAAGACGAGCGCGGCAATCCCAATCTTAAGCCCGAGACCAGCACCAATGTGAACTTGTCCATCGGCGGAATCGCGGCCGTGGGCGAGGCGTCGGTGAAATGGGAACTCATCGGCTTCTATCGCGATATCAAGAATTTGATCGATTTTCAAACCTTCGACCCCGATACGAATCAGGACGTGTTCGGCAACGTGGCGGGCACGGTCACCACGCGTGGGCTCGAAGCGACGCTGGAGGGTCCCATCACGGCCGCGCTTTCGGGCAATTTCAGCGCCACCTACAACAAGACCCGCGAAACCGGCGCGGATTTTCAATTCAAACAAATTCCCGTCACGCAAGTGAAGTTGGGATTCGACTATCACCCTCGAGGCGCTCCGTATGGAGCCGGCATCAACATCGTTCACCTGGGCGATGTCGATGATTCACCGTTGGGTTCGGATGCCGGCCGCTTTGGATACGGCAACTACACTGTCGTGGACATGAGCACCCGCCTGTTCTTGGACGCTCGGCATCATCAGCGAATTGACCTGCACCTCAACAATGCATTTGATCGAACTTACTCATCGTCCTTGGGGCACGGCGTCAATGATGTTTCAGGCGATGGCTACGTCGTTCACAACCTGGCGCTGCCGCGCACCTTCGGGGTTAATTACACTTACTCGTTTTGAAGTCCCCGCTATAGTGGGGCGTGTCCAATGCGGCACGTGAATCGGCGTCAAGATGCGTCTTCTGCTCCTATCACATCGCTATCTCGGCATTGCAGTAGGTCTGCTGATGGTCATGTGGTGCCTGTCCGGCGTGGTCATGATGTATCACAGCTATCCTGCCCTGGGCGAAAGCGCGCGCCTGAAGCACCTCGCGCCGCTTGAATGGCGTGGGTGCTGCGAGATTTCCGAGGCGTTACTGCCGAGGACTACGCCCGCCGGCCATTCCACGATCGAGATGCTGGCCGGGCGGCCGGTCCTGTATCTGGATCCGAAGGTCGATCCCCGCCCCATCGATCTGCTGACGGGATCGTTCATCGACGGCATCTCGGTCGAACAAGCTGCCACCGTGGCGCGCAGCTTCGCCGGCGCCGCGCAAGGCGCGCCGCGTCTGCTGAAGCTGATCGGCGGCGATCAATGGACGGTAGCCGGCGACGTCAATGCGGACCGGCCGCTGTTTCAATTCGCGATCGATGATGCAGCGGGCACCGAACTGTACGTATCCAGCGTCACCGGCAAGGCGGTTCAAATAACCACGGCCCGTGAACGATTCTGGAACTGGTTCGGAGCGATTCCGCATTGGTTGTACTTCAATGAACTGCGCCGCCACGCAGGGCTTTGGAGCCAAGTCGTGATTTATACATCGCTCCTGGGGTGCTTTCTTGCGGGAATCGGCGTCTTTCTCGGCTGGCGGCAGCTGGCCGCGCAACCGGCCGGACGCTGGTCGCCCTATCAGGGCTTCAATTTGTGGCATCACGCCGCGGGACTCATCTTCGGCGTTCTCGCGCTGAGCTGGGTTTTGAGCGGGCTTCTGTCGATGAACCCTTGGGGCTGGCTCGAGAGCAGCGGCACACAATCCGAAAACGCCGGGCTGCGCGGCGCGCCGGAGCCGTCGCTTGCGCGCATTGGCGCGGCCTTGCAGACGTTCGCCGACGGCGCTGCATCCGATGCCGTGTCCCTGCAAGTTGCGCCTTTCAATGGCGGGATATATTTCGTCGCCGCTACCGCAGAAGGTGGGCGTCGGCGCTTCGATGCCGCCGCCGCGGCCGCACCGCTCAGCAGCGATGATTTGAAATTCCTGGCCCGCATATTGACCGGCGCCGGGGCACTGATCACCCCGCAGCTCATGAGCGACGAAGACAACTTATACTTCAGCCATCATCGCGATGTCGTCGCACTCCCGGTCTATCGCATGATCCTTCCCGGGCCCGGCACACGCTACTATGTCGATCCCGTGGCGGGGATGCTCGTGGCCAAATTGGATGCAAATGCCCGGGGCTATCGTTGGCTGCATCAAGGATTGCACCGCCTGGATTTTACGCCGTCATTGAGAGGCCGCCCGCAGTGGGATGTGCTCATGCTGGTATTGCTGTCCGGGGTTACGGCCGTGTGCGTCACGGGCGCATACCTGGGGTTTCGCCGGCTCACGGGTCGGGCCAAGACTTAAGTCGTAAAGCCTATCCAGCGTCCGGCCGCGACGATCGCGGTCCACAGCAACAGCGACGCACCGCCCGCAATTCTGGCAGGCATCGGCGGCTGCTTCCGGTCCCAGGTTGCAAGATGCCGCGTGCCGAGCCAGTGAAACAGCGCCATGTTGATCCCGGCAAGCAGCAGGCAGCACATTTTGATGCGGAATGGAATATTGCCGTAGTAGGTGAGCGCCTTGGATGAAAACATCAGCAAGCCGGCGCTTGCGGCGACGGCAAACGCCACCCAGGTCCAGGGGAGCATTTCGCCCGCCAGCTCACTGAATGGGCGTTCTCGATTGGCAAGCCCCAAAAGGCGCAGGTCGACGGTCATGATGGAGCCGACCACCAACACCAGCGCAAATACGTGCACAGTCTCAATGGTCGGAAACAGCCAAACCGATTCACGAATTTCGGTGGGAAAATTCAGGTTCTGCAGCCACGTCAGGGCTTGTTCCACGGCCATGCGCTATGCCTTATACATAGGCTATCCAACGCCCGGCCGTCACGATGCTTGCGCCGACAATCACCGAGACGATGCCGATGGCGCGGGCCGCGTGGCGCCGCGCCGGTGATTCAGTCCAATACTCCGGGTTTCGGCGCATGCGCAGCTGCACCACCCGTAGCATCCCGGCAAGCGCCAATACCAGGAGCATTTTTACGCGAAAGGCCCAATTGAGCAGCTCGCGCGCAGGCTCGGTGATCGTCAGCAACATGCCGCTCACCAGCAACACACAGAGCGCAGTCCAGATCCAAGGCGTCAACCTGGCGGTGAGCGTCGCAAGCGCCTGCGTCCCGCGGGTCAGGCCGATGAGCCGAAAACTCACGACGTAAACGGAGGTCAACAGAATCGCAATGGCGATGATGTGGACGGTCTGTACCAGTGGGACAAACCAGTCTGCCGACTGAAACGCAACACTGACATGCGTCCTCGACAGCCAATCGCAGAATTGCTCAATCACATACCACCACCCATCGTTTCGGAGCGACTACTTCGAACGGGCTACTTTGAATGGGCCGCTTCATCCAGGCAAGGGCCGGCGTGAAGTATAGTCAGCTAATGCAATTCGGACCGTTGAATACTCGCCGAACGCTGCTTAGGCTCACTGGCGCGTTGCTGCTGGCATGGTGCGTCGGCCTGTTCGCCCGCGGCTACTGGACCCCGGACGAACCGCGCGAAGCCGACATCGCCTGGCGCATGAGCTGGCAGGCCGACAAGGCGGTTCCCCTCTTGGCCGGCGATGCCTTCTGTGAAAAACCGCCTTTGACCTATTGGCTGGCGGCCCTTCCCATCAGGCTTCTGGGGACGCAGGCGTGGGTCGCGCGTCTGCCGAATTTGCTGTACGCGCTCATCACGGCACTCGGCGTCGGTTTGCTCGGCGCTCGCAGCTTGGGCAAGTTCGCCGGTTTGGCGGCCGCGGCAACCATCAGCACGTTCCTGCTCGCCTACCAAGTCGCCATCTGGCTGGCGACCGATGCGCCCTTGCTCGCCGCTGTGTCGGTGGCGCTGCTCGGCGCATACATCGGGTTCTATGCCACCACGAGTAAGGAACGCTTGCGCGGCTATCTGTTGATGCACACGGCATTGGCCTTCGGATTCTTGAGCAAGAGCGCGGTCGCCTGGATGGTGCCGGCGCTGGCTATTCTCACGTTGAGCATTTGGGAAAGGCGTTGGCGCGAACTGCTTCGATGGGAGTTGCATGTCGGACTGCTGATACAGGCCGCGTTGATTCTCACCTGGGTGTGGTTTGTGTATCGGGGCAATGATGGCGCGGAACATTTGAAGGTGTTCTTCTGGAACAATCTCGTCGGCCGCTTCGCCGCGGTGGACGCGCCGCCCGATTTGCAGTATGCGGCGGCGCATCGCAATTCACCGGGGAAATACCTGATCGAACTCCCCCTGTACTTATTTCCGTGGACCTTGCTGGTGATTGCCGCGGCACGCCGCGCGTGGCGGCGCCGCGCCTCACTGCAGGACAACCGTGCCGTGCGCTTTGCGCTCGCGGCCTCGCTTCCGCCGCTGCTGGTACTCTCCCTCGCCGCAACGGCACGCAATATCTACCTCGCGCCGGCGCTTCCGGGATTCGCGCTGCTCGTCGGATGGTGGGCGCGCGATATTCTGCCGGGTCCGGATACCTGGGATGTGCGCGCGCTGCGCGCCACGGCCGCGATGCTGCTGCTGGGCGTGGCGGTATTTGCGGCGGCGCTGGCCGTGCTCGGCGCTGATGCCGGGAGCACGATTCCCGGCGCTGCCATTTACGTCGCCGTGTCGCTCGCCGGCCTGTCGGCCGCCGCCATTCTTGCGATCCGCGCGTGGGCGGCGGCGCGCGAGCATGCCGTCCACGCTCAATGGGCGCTGCTTCTTGCCTATTGCGCGCTGCTCATCGGGCCTGCGTCGCAGGTGTACCGGCGCGTTGACGCTTGGCAGGATCTGGCGAAGGTCGGACGCGCCGTGGAGCGCGATGCCGCCGGAAGGCCGCTTGTTTTGCTCGCGCCTGATGAAACCACGCGCGCGATCATCGATATGTATGCACGGCCATCCGTGGAGCGCATTGCGGGGCCTCTGGATGCTGCGGGGATCGATCGCATCCGATCCGCCGCCGCCGCCGCACCGATGAGCCTCTTCCTCGTGCAACTGCCCTCGCAATCGCCGCAGCTCCCGTGGCGCAAAAGATCGCCGCAAGCCGACCTGCCGCCTGCGTGGGAAGCGGCAAAAATTCAAATGGCGAAGAGTTATTCCCTGCCGAACGGCCGGCGCTACGCGCTGCTGCAGGTCACGCCCTAGGAGCCTGCCTGAGTATTCCGCGTGGCCAGGCCACTGTAGAGCGAATCGTATTCCTTGATCTGCCGGGTCCAGGAAAAATCCCTGGCCATGGCATTTTTCATGAGCGGCAGCCAGCTGCGAGGGTCCGCATACCAGTCGAGCACCGTGTTGAGCGCCCAGCGAGCGGCCGGCGCATCGTAGTCGTTGAATACGCAACCTGTGCCGCGACCCGTGCTCGGATCGAAGTGCTGAACTGAGTCGGCGAGTCCGCCGGTGTTGCGCACGATGGGAATGGTGCCGTAACGCAGACTGTACATTTGATTCAGGCCGCAAGGCTCATAGCGCGAGGGCATGAGGAAGATATCGCTGCCCGCTTCGATGAGATGTGCGAGCGGCTCGTCAAACCCCGAGCGGTAGCTTACGCGCCCGGCAAACCGCTGCGCCAGGCTTTCGAAGAAGGCGGCATAGTTGGGATCGCCGCTGCCCAAAACAACCAGGCCAAAATCGCGCTCGCGCAGCAAAGGCGGCAAGGCCTCCATCAGCAGATCGATCCCCTTCTGTTCCGTCAGGCGGGTCACCATGCCGATGAGCGGCTGCGACGTCGGTATCTTCAGCTGAACGGTCGCAATCAGCATTTCCTTGTTGATGAGCTTGCCGCGCAAATCCTGAGGGCTGAAATGCGCACTCAAGTGCGGATCGTGTCGCGGGTCCCATTCCTGGTAGTCGACACCGTTCAATATTCCCGTTACGCGATCCGGGCGCTCGCGCAAGGCCACCTGCAAACCCATGCCGAGCGGCGCATCGCAAATCTCGCGCGCGTAGGTCGGGCTGACGGTGCTGACCGCGTGGGCGTGTTTTATGCCGGTTCTCAATGAGTTGATGACGCCGCGCGCGATATCTCCCTGATCCAGGAGCGCCCACGCCGAGCCCAAGCCCAGATCGGGAGCGGCGGCACTCGACATGATGCCCTGGAAGGCGATGTTATGAATCGTCAAAAGAGACTTGGCGCGTGCCAGCAGCGAATCCGACGCGTATTGGGTGCGCAAATACAGCGGCAGAAAGGCCGTGTGCCAGTCATTGCAATGAAATATATCAGGCGCGAACCCCAGGCGGCGGCAACCCTCGAGGGTGGCGCGGGTGTAGAGCAGGAAGCGGCGATGCTCGTCGGGATCGGTGGTGTACAGCTCAGCACGATCAAACAGCGTCGGGCAATCGACGAAATAGATCGGGGCCTCGCTGCCCGGAAAATTGGCGGTCAGCAGCGAGAACCAATATTCGGTGTCGCCAATGGGTAGTGCGACTCGCTGGGCGCCGGGCACCGGCTGAAGATCGGGGTAGCGGCGCCGCACGACGGGGTATAGCGGCATGAACGCGCGAACATCGTGGCCCATGGCGCTCAAGTTGCGCACCAGTGCGCCGGCGACATCGGCCAGGCCGCCGGTCTTTGCGAACGGCACGATCTCCGAACTCAAAATACACAGCTTCAACGCCGCCATGAAGGCAGTCTAGCAAAGCCTTGGTGGCGGCCGCGAGAAACCTGATGCAGGCGTTTGCCGAGTGTGTCAGGCTTCGGCTCATGCGACACGCTGCCCGCAATAACACCGGACGCTATGTCAGCCGTTTGACCAGCGGGACGCTGGCGGTGATCATGGCCGGCGGCCGCGGCGAACGCCTCAAAGCGCTCACTCAGCACCGCTGCAAACCGGCGACACCCTTCGGCGGAAAATTCCGCATCATCGATTTCGTGCTGTCGAATTGCGTCAATTCCGGTATTCGCCAGATTGCCGTATTGACCCAGTACAAATCCCAATCGCTGATCCAACACATTCAACGCGGCTGGAGCTATCTGCGCGGAGAACTCGGCGAGTTCGTGGAGCTGATTCCCGCGCAACAGCAGATCGGAAATCACTGGTATCGCGGCACCGCCGATTCGGTGTATCAAAATCTCGAATTCATCCGCTCGCATCATCCGACGCATGTGTTGATTCTGGCGGGCGATCATATTTATAAAATGGACTACGGTCCGATGATCGCCTACCACGACCAATGCGAGGCGGACATCACGGTCGGCGTGGTCGACGTGCCCATCGAGCGGGCCAATGAATTCGGCATCATGACCACCGATGACACCAATCGCGTGCTCAAATTCGCCGAGAAGCCGAAGAATCCCGATCCGATCATCGGTCACGAAAATTTTGCGCGCGCCTCGATGGGCATTTACGTCATCACGATGGATCGCTTGGATAAATTACTGACCGAGGATGCGGCCAGCGAAACGACCAATCACGATTTCGGCAGGAACATCATTCCGCCCGCCATCGCGAACCGCAGGGTGTTCGCCTACCCGTTCCACGACGTGGAGACGCGCGCACAGAATTACTGGCGCGATGTGGGCAACGTCGACGCTCTGTACGAAGCCAACATGGAGTTGGTGGCCCTCAATCCCGAATTGAACATCTACGATCACCAGTGGCCGATCTGGACTTATCAGGCGCAGCAGCCTCCGGCGAAGTTTGTGCTGGACGAAGACGGCCGGCGCGGCATGGCGGTGAATTCCATGGTGGCCGGCGGCTGCATCATCTCCGGCGCCTACGTCAAGCAGTCGCTGCTGTCGAACGATGTGCGTATCGAAGACGCGAGCGTCATCGAGAGTTCCGTGCTGCTGCCGGGGGTGACCATCGGCCGGCATTGCAAGATCACGCGCTGCATTCTCGATGAGGGTTGCGTGATTCCCGACGGCCTGCAAATTGGTCAGGATCCGGGTGCCGACGCGAAGCGTTTCTTCATCACCAAGCGCGGCGTGGTCCTGGTGACTCAGGACATGCTGCGCGCATCAGCCGCCTCACCGCCTTAGCTAGGGAGTTGCGCCGCGCAGTTTGAGCCCTGACCATGCGTCAATGACGCTGCCCGCGTCGATGCCGAGCATCGAGGGCTCACCCGCAATCTCAGCGCGCAACAGCCGCACGTCGGCCCCCGCCGTGCCCCAGGGCCGATACAGCGAAGGCAACGCCTTGCCGAACAGCACGACCTGCGGGCAGCCCACGGCGGCGGCGGCGTGCGCCGGACCTGAATCGACGGTGAGAAGACCGTCTGCGCGCTCGAGCAATGCCACCAGACGGGGAATCGGCAGATCGTCAGCCACATTGTGCAGACCTTGGATATCGGCCAACGATGCAAGCTCTCGGTTGAGCCTGAATTCGGGGCCGGTGCCGAGCAGCAGGATGGCGTGCCGGGGATGGTGCCTGCGCAGGAATTGCAAGACTTCCGCCCAACGCTCGAGAGGCCAGTACTTGTTGTTGACCGCCAGGCGGCGCGGGCCCCGCCGCATGGTGCGCTTGTTGCCGATCTGCACCAGAACCAAGGGCTGCGCGGCGAGATCTCGTGCCGTAAGCCACGCCGCCAGTTCGACCCGCTGAGGCTGCGCCACCTGCAGATGACACCCCGGTACGACCGCATCGATGTCGGCGCCATGCGCGCCGGCGGGTGCGCTCGGCATGATTTGCGCCAGGCGCCGCCATTGCTGTGTCGCGTGCTCACCGGGCAACAACGCATGATCTTTCACATCGACGATGTATCCGCTGGGAATCCCCGCCCGCTCGAGGATGGGTCTGGCCGCATCGTCGCCGTCGCAGAACCACGTGGGCCCTGGGGTGCGCGCGCGCAATTGCCGCACCACGCGCCTTTGATCCGCGCTCAGCCAGTAGGGAGTCTTGCGGCTGCGCATGCTGAAGATCTCGCCCACGCCCGGCTGTCCGCGCAGCAGCGGCTCACTCCAGGGTCCTGAAGTGACGATGTCGACGGGCACGCGAAATTCCGCGTACAGAACCCGGATCAACGCCGTCAACAGGACCATATCGCCAAAAGCCCCGCAGCGTACCGCCAGCGGCCGCTCGCAGTTTCGCGGGGACACGGGATTGCTCCTGGGAGCCTCCTAGCGAATGACGCTGTCGCTGAATCTTTCCATTTCTTCCAATTGCGGGCTGAATTGCAGCAGCAGAAGATCGACCCCCACCTCTTCGAACTTGCCGATCTGATCCTGCACCTGCGAGGGAGTGCCCACGAGGCCGGAGCGCAGTCCGCGGTTGGATACGGAATATTCTTGAATGGACATCTTCTGTTCCAGCTGCGTTCCCTGCAGCCATTGCTGGTAGTTCGCGTAGCCCTTGGCGTTCTGCTTCACATCGGTGATGCGCTCGACCTCCTTGGCCACTTCGCTCTCGGAAGCGCGCGTGAATGCGTAGCCCGCCACGCCGAACTGCATGCGTTCCAGCCCCAGCTTCTCTCGCCGTGCGCTCATGTCGGCGATTTTGGCCGCCACGTGCTCGGGGGAATCGCCGTGCATGACGTAGGCGTCGCATTTTTGCGCGATGAGATTCTTGGCGGCCTCCGATTCACCGCCGGCATAGATCGGCGGCCGCGGCGAGCGCAGCGGTTTCGGCTCGAGCACGGTGTTCTCGGTGTTGTAATACTTTCCCGTGTGGTTGTAGGTCTTCTGCGACCAGGTGCCGTTGACCACATCGAGCCATTCCGACGTTCGCCCGTAGCGATCATCGTGGCGCTCGAAGTTGACGCCGTACATCTTGGCTTCCTGCTCCCACCAGGAGGAAACCACGTTGAGTGCGAGACGGCCGCCGCTGATGTGATCGATATTCGCGGCCTGCTTGGCAAAAAGCGCCGGCAGATGAAAAGTCGGCCGCACCGCCACCATCAGTTCCAGCTTTTTGGTGACCGCCGCGAGGGCCGCCGAGGTCGACCAGGCATCGAGGCTCGGCGCATCGACGCCCTTGATGTCGTTCATATTGAGTTCCGCAATGAGCGACAGATCGAATCCGATCTCCTCGCTGCGCTGCGCGAGCTTGCTGGTGTACTGCCAGGTGGCCTGCATCTGCTCATCCTCGACGTTGCGCAGCCAGCCGCCGAACACGGGCATCCAGTATCCGTAGCGAATCCCCTTTTTACCCGGCACGGCGCACCTCGTCCTGCAGGAAATCGGCGAGATTTTCAACGGGATTGAAACCAATGACGCGCGGCGCATCCGCGACGAAATTGGAAAGCGCGTTGACATCGTAATAGTAGATGTTGCCGTCCCGGTCATCGACGATGTATTCGATGCCGCCGACGTCGATGCCGGCCGCGCGCACGATGCGTTCGATGTCTTGAATCACCTTGGGCGGCGCGTCATATCCTTCGACCTTGAGCCCGGCCTTCGATGCCTCGACCACACAGGCATTCTCCAGGCTTTGTCCGCTCGAAGTCTGACAGATGTCCGCCGGGCACAAATCAAACGTCTCGCCGGTCAGGTGCACCTTGATGGCGTACAGATGCTTGAAGCCCAACGTCTCCACCCGTGTGATGAATCCGCCGCGCGCCGGAATGAATTCTTGTACGAGCGCGACGCTGTCATTGCCCAAGTCCAACTGCCCGGCGGCCACGGCCGCGGCCAGTTCCGCCCTGGTGTTGAAGCGCGTGATGCCCTTGCCGCTGCCGCCCGTGTTGGCTTTGACGATGATGGGATAACGCAATCCTTCGGCGGCGGCGACGGCCTGCTGCGGCGAATGAATGACGCGCGAGGGCAAAAATCGAAGCCCCAGCGATTTCAACAGCGAGGCTTGGCCGGCCTTGGATATCTCATATCGAAACGCCTTGGCGCCATTCAAGACCCGCACGCCTTGCAGCTGCAAGTGCTCGAGGTAGGCCAGGGTGTGGAAAATTCCGGAACCGTGCCGGCGGCTGTTCGCAGACGGACTCATGCGATTGAACAGCACCTTAAAGGCGGGTTTCTGCGCGCCCACCTCGTAGAAATGGTCGGGTATGAAAATCTTGTCGAACGGGAATTTGCGCCGTTCCAGCTCGGCGAAGATTTGCGCGAACCACTGGGGGTGTTCGTAGAGAAACGCCAGCGCCGCACGATCAAGCGCGACGTCGGGAAACGCCACCGCACCACTCGATATCGACATGAAAAGCTCCTGATACTTCGTTAATCGTCGTTCGAACCGAAAATGATGCGCCCGCAGTGCGCTGCTAGGCAACTGAAGCGAACGGGAAGCGGTTTTGCCGCATCCGCCAGGCGGGCGATTGGACCAACAAATTCATGGGCATAGGTAAACCGTGGACCTCATTTGCCAGCCCGGTACTATTTCGGCATCCTTTGCCCCTTGGAAAAATCACCCGCACTGCCCGAGTATCCAAGCACCGATACGCCAAACAGCCTGCGGTTCGCCGCGTTGTACAGCGATCTGCGGCAGCTTGCGGAGCGCCAACTGCGGCACAGCGCGGGAGCGCCGATCAGCCCCACCACGCTGCTGCATGAAGCCTACCTCGACATGTCCGGCAAGGACGCGGTGTTTCCGGATCGCGAGCGCTTCATCGGCTACGCGGCCCGGGTGATGCGCGGGTTGATCATTGACATGGTGCGCGAGCGGCGGGCATTGAAGCGCGGCGCTGCCTTTCACATAACCCAGATACCCGCGGAATTGGGCGCTTCCGAGGGGAACGAAGCGGCCCTTACCCGCCTCTCCGACGCGCTCGATGAGCTCGCCACGCACGATGCGCGGCTCGCGGAGGTCGTCGATTTGAAGTATTTCTGTGGATACACTTTCGAAGACATCGCTGCGCAGCGCGGAATGTCCAAGAAAACCGTGCAGCGCGACTGGGAGAAGGCACGAGTCATTCTCTTCAGGCAGTTGAGCGACGATTCCTAATTCGTGCATCATCCTGTTCGCGGTCGCCATGCTGGCGTCGGCGCACGTTGAGGCTTGGGGCGACCTAGGGCATCGGGTAACGGCGGAGATCGCGTATCGGCATTTGACGCCCAAGGCTCGGACCGCCCTGGACGCCTTGTTGAGGAGCGATGGCGACACCCTCACGCCGCCGGACTTCGCCGCCCGTGCCACCTGGGCCGACAAGTATCGCAGCGCACATCGCGAGACCGCGGCCTGGCATTTCGTCGACATCGAAATCGATCACCCCGATCTTGCGAGCGCTTGCTTTGGCTTTCCCCCGCTGGGCGTGGCGCGGCTCGCGAGCGCCGGACGGGCTGAAGATTGCGTGGTGAACAAGATTGGCGAATTTACCGCTGAGCTGAGAAGCGCTGCCACGGCCCCCGCAGAACGGTTGCTGGCGCTGAAGTTCCTGATCCACTTTATCGGCGACGTACATCAGCCGCTGCACGCCGCGGATCACGGCGATCGCGGCGGCAATTGCATCGGCCTGGCATGGCCGCATGGACAGGCAGTCAATCTGCATGGCTTTTGGGACGTCGATGTGGTCGAGGCGTTGGGACATTCGCCCGAGCAGATCGCCGACACGCTCGACGCCCGGCTCGCCGGAGCCGACAAAGCCATCTGGGCCCGGGGTACGGCGATGAGCTGGGCGATGGAATCATTCGAGGTCGCGCGGCGCGATGTGTACGCGCTGCCGTCTCTGCCGACCTGCCTACACCGCGGTTTCGTGGCGCTGTCGCCCGAGTATGAAGCTCATGCACAAAGGATCGCCGCCACGCAATTGCTCAAGGCAGGCGTGCGTATCGCGACCGTGCTCAATGAGGCATTGGGACCGTCATGAGATTTCCTGAAGCCCGGCAATACGCGTGATCTCGCCGTCCGGCACGCCGGCTTCGCGGGCATAGCGCGGCCATTGGCGAAGCACCTCCGCGACCCGGTCCAAAAGGCGATTTGCGCCGTCGATATCGAATTGTTTCGCAACGAGCAGCAAATCCGCACGAGCGATGTGCTGCGCCTTTCCGTTCAGCAACATTTGATGCTGCCGGGTCCATTTGTCGGGCCCCGGGTTGTGCGAGAAGCTCATGTCATAAGCGGGCGAGAGACTCCACGTTCCGGCCTTGTCCATGGTGAAGGACAGATTCTTGGTGTGGTCGTCGCAGTTGCGCGCCATGACATTGAACGCGCAACGCAGCCACGCCTGCCGCAGGGCTTGGGCGCCGAGATTGAGCTGCAACACGGTGCGGAAATACTGTTCGTAGCTGCTCACGTACGGGATGTTGAAATCCAGGTGCTGCAGACCGCATAGCGTTTGGACGTGCAGCTTTTCGTTGTTCAGGCGGTCGAAGCGGCGCGACATGAAATGCGCCCGGCCCCCTTCTTCCAACAGCGCGCATTCGGACATGCTGATGCCGCAGTCGACGGCCATCCGGTAGTGCGCGTATTCGATCCGGCCGAATCCGCGCGTCACCCCCAGGCGGCCATCGTCGCCGACGCCGTCGAACTTCAGCAGCCAATGCTCGAATCCCGGCGGCAGGTCGAATTGTCCTGACAGCACTCGGCGGGTCCTGGGATCCCAGCCGATGACCGCCTTGGCGCGCGCGCCGCCCGCGGAACTGCCGACGTCGAGAATATGCTGCGTGACTTTCGATACTTCACCGTGCAACGCGCGGCGCGCATCTTCCACGAGACCCGCAATCTGCAGCGGTACTGCGGCCTCGGCGGCGGCCGAGGTCTGCATGGCCGGTTCGAACTCGAGCGCACCCATGGCCCGCTTGCCGACATAGAGCAGACGCTGCAGCGAGGTAACCTGTTCGGCGCTGATGCCGTGTCGTGACAGATACTCATCGATCAACGCGTTGCCGAATCGGTCCGGAAGGGAATCGGCGATGAGCCCAGGCAGACCGCGAAAGGTATCGAGAGACAGCGCGGGAAAACTATAGCGCGCCCCGATCGCAGGTGGCATCTTGCAGGGCGCGGGAGAAACACCGGAGCGCACGAAGGCCGGTGCGTATTCGAATTCATAGTAGCCCGGCCTTCCTTGCAGGGGCGCGACCGCTCCAACTTGCTCGCCCCACAGCCGCACCTCCACGACCAAGACGTCCGCCATGCGCCTAGCTCGGACTTGCTGCTTGCTTGCGGCGCGGAGCGCGTTGCCGGGTGCGTTTGGCCTGCTCGGCTTGAAGAATACTCATGGGGCTCGGGGTGGAAGGATCCGGCACCAATCCGTCGAGCCGCTCGAGCAGGCCCATGGCTCGCATCAGCGCGATGAGATTCCTCAACGTGATGCCACCGGTTTTCTCGAAGCGGCGCAGCGGCGTGAGTCCCATGCCGCTGCGTTTGGCCAGCTCGTTGGCCGAGATTGCCGCGCCCTGGGGATCGATTCGCCAGCGCTGCAACCGCTTCGCCAATGCAGCAGCGATCTCGCGATCAGTGAGTTGTGCAGACATAGTCATATCTAAAAATAGACACTTATGTGTCGATTATTATTATAACCGTCTATGTTTAGATTTGTCACTTCCCAACCGATCCACGCTAATATTAGATATATATCATGTTAATAATGTCATATACATCTAATATTAGACCGCTTAATTCAATGTCACCCCGGCCAATTCCGCGCCCGCCAATCGAATGTGCAGAATGTCTGCAATGGTCGGCGCGATTTGCCGCATATCGATTTCGCCGAGCGCCCGGCCCTTGGCGATGTGCGGACCGACGATAAGGAACGACGATCGCATCTCGGGGTGTTCCGGCACATATCCATGCATGCCGAGATTGCTCGGCTTGGTGATCAGCGGCGGCGAGAGGCTGTAGGCCGTCTCGAATCCAGTGCGCAACGAGATCAGGTAAGCCGCCTGGGGAAAGCCTCCGGCGCGCTGAATGTCCTCCGCCGACCAGACGCGCTCGATGCCGTTGGCGGGGTCGCCCGCCAGTTTGTCGAGCAGCGCCTTCACGCGCGCGCGCACTGTCTGATCGGCCGGATCGGCAAGCATCACCGCCGCGCTGCCGCCGGCCGGCCAGAGCATCGCCTTCCAGGCGGTGATTGCATTGTCCTTGTCGACGGTGAAGAGGCCTGCGTCGCGGAACGCGGCGTAAAGATTGACGTCGTGCTCGACTGCGGCAAATCCATGGTCCGACACGACACAAATCGTCGCCCGGCCCGGCGCCGCCTTTTCGGCCGCCGCCCGCAGCGAGCCGACAATGGCATCCAGGCGTTCGAGCGTTTCATTGGATTTCGGACTGAAAGGACCGGACAAATGCTCCTCGGTGTCGAGCCCCGTCAAGTACACCGTGAAGAAGCTGGGATGTTTTTTTTGCAGCAGGCGAATCGCAAACCGCGTGCGGATCTCATCCTCGGCCACGGTTTCCTCCATGCCTCCGGGATAGCGGCCCAGATCGGCGGACAGTTCCTGTTCCAACCCCGCTGTGCTCAAGGCGCGCTGCAGCTTCAAATCATCATCCGTGCCCGTGCGCCATATCTGCGGAAGATTGTAGGTGATGTTTGCTCCGATGCTGACAGGCCAATAGATATTGGCGGTTTCAAGATGCGCCGCCGCGGCCGCATCCCACAGCGTCGGCACCTTGACGTCTTCGGCGTACCAATACCAACCGCGTTGATTGCGCTGCAAGGGATCGAAAGTCGTGTTGTCATAGATGCCGTGTTTGGCCGGCGAGGCGCCGGTCAGCAGCGTGGTATGGCTTGGATAGGTCAGCGTCGGCAAAACGCCGCGAACGCCGCTCGCATAGGCGCCCTCGGTCATGAACGCGCGAAGATTGGCGACCTTGAGGCCATGGCTTTGCGCATCGATGATGGCTTCCGGCTTCATGCCGTCCACGGAAATGAGCAACACCATCGGCGCGCTTGACGCGTCCCTCGCCGCCACCGCCCCAGAACCCACAACGCAGGATAAGACCAGAAGCGCAACGCGGTATTTCATGGGGGTACCATCACTTGAGGCCACGGAACAGCTGCAGAAACTCCTCGGCCGCCTTGTGCACGTTGCGCTGCCAATCGCTGGCCGCGGATGTGTCTGCGCCGTCGGTGACGTATTTTACGCATGCGAACCTCGCCTTTTCATGCCAACACACTTTTGCCAGGGCGTACGCCTCCATATCGACCACCGCGCAATCCACGCCACTATCCGCCGTGGCGAACGAGTCACCGCTGCCGCAGATGGCCGCAGGCAGAGGGAACAGGGGATCGAAAGTCAAGACGGAGGGCGCCTCATCATAGGGTGTGACCCCGAGCGCGAAGCCCAAGGCCCTGACGTCCATATCGCGCTGGACGAATTCATGACAGGCGACGAGCGTGCCGGACACATGACGGCGGCTGCCCGCGGATCCAAAATTCACCACCAACGGCATGTCATGGCCGCGATGCGCATAGCGCGATAGTTCCTGGGTGAGAGCGATGGCGGCGTTGACCTTGCCCACGCCGCAGTAAAGCACCGGCACCCCGGCCGCTTCGAATACGCCCGAGGACTCCACGCGCAGCGCCATCACCACGATGATGCGCGGCAATTCACCCACGGTCGGGGCCGGGTTGCTCAGACCGGCGCCTAATATTCGATGGACGCGCGTAGCCGCAGATTCCGCCAGGAATAATCCTGGATGATCTTGAGGTCAATGAGCGCAACCAGCGCCTTGAGTTGATATCCCGCGCGCTCGCACAGATCCGCGGCCGCCGTCATGGTTCCACCGGTCGCCAATACGTCGTCAACGAGCACGACGCGGCCGTTGCCTCTCTGCATTTCCAAGACGCCGGACCCGTATTCCAGATCATAGGCCACGTCGACCACCGGCGGCGGCAACTTGCCCTGCTTGCGCACCAACACAAATCCCTTGCGCCGGCGAATCGCCAATGCGGCGCCCAAGATAAAGCCGCGCGACTCTACTCCCGCCAGCGCATCGACTTCATCCCATTCTTCATCCGTGAGCAGCGCATCCAAGGCGCGGATGGTGCCATCGAAGTGATCACGCAACAGGGGCGCAATATCGCGGAACAATATCCCTGGGCGCGGAAAATCCGGCACATCCCTGATTGCTTGTTTCAAATCCGGCATAGCGCTCGCTTATCTGGCATCCCGTCGCCAGTTTAGCGGCTAAGCCGCCAAGATTCCCGTCGTATGCTTTTTTGGCGCAACCGTCCGGCGCAATCGACCGGTTTCGCCGGCGGTGCAACCGGGGAAAAGGCGGACCGGCCTTACGGCCGGTCCGCACGCTGCGTCATCCGCTGAATCAGAATTTGTAAGCAGCACCCAATTTGAAGAACCGGCCAATAATACCCGCCTGAGCATAGGTGGGATTGTAGTTGATGCCGGCATAGTCCGCGGGATCGATCGGCGGCAGCTTGTCGAACAAATTCAACACTGAAAGCGATGCCGTCAGGTGATCATTGATGTGGTAGATGCCCGTCAGGTCAAAGTCGGTGAAGGATGCGACATGACAGGGGTTGCTGAAGGACAGGCAGACGTTCGGATCACCGGTGGCGTCGATGCCGGTCTCGGCAAATCCGCTGACGTAGTAGGTGGTGAGCGTCAGCGAGGCCGGACCGTACTCATAAGTGTTCGTCCACGTGCCGCGATAGCGCGGCGTGCCCGCACCCGACGACAGAATGTACGGCGCCTGGGTGCCGACAAACTGCTGGCTCGTGCCATCGTCAAACACCAGCTTGAAGCTGAAGATCTTGGTGACCGACAAATCGCTGGTGAACTTGCCCCATTGATCGAAGTCGAATTTCGCGCGCAGGTCGATGTCGATACCATCGGTGCTCAGCTGATTCGCGTTGACGTACTCGCTGGATACCGACAGCGGCCGAGGCAGGGAGCCCGGGAACGACGGATCCGGCTGATCCGGAATTACGCTAAGCCCCGGCGGAATCGGCTGGCCCGCAAAATAAGGCGCCAGCGCCGCGCCGGAGTTGCCGGGTACGATGGTGTTCTTCTTTTTGATGTCGTAGAAATCGACCGATGCACTGAACTGCGGGATCGGCTCCAAAATCAGGCCGAAGGTGTAGCTATCCGATTTCTCAGGCTTGATGTTCGGATTTGCCGCGGTAATGATGCCAAAGGTGTAAGGCAGGCAGTAGGCGGTGCTGTGCACGTTCGGGGCACAGAAGCTCGCCGGATACGAATTTGCCGGGTTCTGAGTGATGAATCCCTCGGACGAACTGGAGCCGTTTTCGGCGAATGCGGGTGCGCGAAATCCTTTCGAGTAGGTACCGCGGAAGGCCACCTGTTTGATCGGCTTGAACTTGAATCCCGCCTTGGGGGTGAAGTCACCGCCGAAATCCGAGTAATGGTCGTAGCGGCCTGAGATATCGAAATTCAGCATGCTGACGACAGGCAGGCCGAATTCCGCGTAGGTGGCCCACACGTTGCGCGAGCCGATGGTCTGCGCGACGCCGAGTCCTTCAACATTTGCGTTGGGATTCAGTGCCGGATCATTCTGCGCCTCATAGCGAATTTCAGCGCCCAGCGCCACTCCCAAGGGACCACCCGGAAGTTCCCAGAGACTGCGCGTCATTTTGAAGTCCAGCGAGTCTAAATCCGTGGTGGATGTTTTGGACAAAGTGGGTGCAATGGCCGCACGCACCGCCGGCGTGTTGAGCGACGGGTTGACGAAGTTGTAGGACCCGCTCGTGACGGCAGCGAGTAGACCGCTGGCGCTCAACAGGCCCGTTTGATTGGAATCCAGCCACGTGTGATTGATCACCAAGGCCGTATCGTAGTCCCAGCCCGCCATCTTTCCGATCAGTCCGGTGACCATGCGGAAGTTGTGATTCTTGAGCGTGAGTTGCTGTTGAATGTCGGCGAAGGAGTATTGCGTCAGGGCATACTCTCCGAGCGCTGCAAAGGGGTTGTTCGGATTCAGGCTGCCGTTCGCGAGGGTCGGTGGCAGTGCGATATTCTCCGTATTCAGCGCCACCGAGTTTTGCAGTTGTGCCGGTACGTTATCGACAATCACATTGTTCTGATAATAACTCGCGTTCATATACGCTCGAGTATCGTCATTGACCTTCACCGTAAAGTGTCCCGAGACGCCGATACGCTGCTGCGCCGGCTGATCATCGGAATACACGGCCCTGTTCTGCAGGCAGTAGTTGTCGGTGGCACCGGCAATTGCCGACGGCGCTGACTGGGCAACCGTGCCTGGACCGCAGGAGGTGAGCGGCTGATAGGCACCCACCTGGGTGGTGTTCAGCACCGCCGGCGACGGCGACCCTGGGGTCAATACCGATGGCGCGACAATGGCGGAAGACGAGCCGATAAATGTTCCCGGGAATCCTGCTCGGTTGTCGGGACCGCCGATCGATGAGAGATCGTTGGTGTTGTAGGGGAAAGGCCGGTCGCCCGCTGTAATGCGGCTGTCGCCCTGCCATTCCACGCTGAAGTAGGCGTTGTAGCGGTCGCTATCGAGATCACCGGTGCCGACGGTCGCCGTGAAGCGACTCTCGCCGCCGCCGGGGTGCTGGCCTTTGCCGACTTCCGCGCTGACAGTAGCGCCCTGAAATTGCTTTTTGGTGATGATGTTGACCACGCCGGCGATGGCGTCTGCGCCATAAATCGATGAGGCACCGTCCTTCAACACTTCGATCCGGTCAACCGAATCGAGCGGAATGGTGTTGAGATCCACGAACGAGCGTTGTCCGTCATCGGCGAGGGCGTAGGGGGCGGCGCGGCGGCCATCGATGAGAACCAAGGTCGAATTGACCGTCAGGCCGCGCAGCGCGACGCCTGACGCGCCGGCCGCAAAACCCAAGCCGAAGGCGGTGGGGATGGTGCCGCTGTTATCCGCAGAGACCGTGCGAATCACATCCGCGATCGTGGTGAGGCCCGTTTGCTGGATTTGCTCGGCCGTAAACGAGGTGATCGGCGATTCGGTTTCTATGTCGGTACGGCGCAGCAAGGATCCGGTGACGACGATTTCCGTCAGTTCCTTGTCTGCAGTGGCCGCGGCGGCGGGTGCGGTCTGCGCATTCGCGTTCGTCGCCGCTAATGTGATGGCCGCGAGCGCCGACAACAACTGGCAAGAGCCGCCGATCAGATGTTTCGATCGCGGAACGGATTGCTCGTTGTGATTTGGATGTTTGGGCATGTTTGCTCCTCCATTGAATTTCACCGCGCATGCGAGGGCGGCGAAATCGGTCGCGTAGATTTAGAAGTGGCCAGAGATTCTCGTAAATAAAGTACAAGAAGGTGGCTGTTGCACTTCCGCTACAAATATAATGTTCGAGCTAGAACAATAGATAGCTCAGCAAAAAAATACTAGGGGAACATTGTTGTTTTTATGTCGAAATTGCTACCACCAGGTGGATTTCCTCTGTGAAGAATTCTCAAGCGAGGATTCACGACATCGTGCTTTCGTGCGCGCAAGCGACCGCTCGGCGCTCGCCAATGCTGCGCGGTTGCGGGCAGCGACGATGCTATCCTTGTGCGCTTTGCGACCTGCCTGACGGTATTTAAAGCAATGAATTACGTATGATTTTGGTCATCGATGTCGGCAACACGCGCCTCAAATGGGCTTGGCTCACGAACACCGGGCTATCCGATCAGCAGGCGGTTGTACATCGCGAAGCGAAGCCGGGCATTTGGACTACCGCCCTGTTCGAATCGGGCCAAAAGCCAAGCCGCGTGTTGGTCTCGAACGTCGCCGGACCCGTGATGGCGAAGAGGCTGACGCGGCTCACGCGCAAAAAATTTCATGTGAACATCGAGTTCGTCACCGCGGCTCGAGAGTTTCACGGACTGACCAGCGGTTATCTCAATCCGTCCCTACTGGGCGCGGATCGCTGGCTGGCGCTCATCGGTGCATGGACCAAGGCACGAACCGCGCTGTGCGTGGTCGATGCAGGAACAGCGGTCAAGGTCGATAGCGTGGATTCTCATGGCCAGCATCTCGGCGGTCTGATCGCTCCCGGCATTCATATGATGCGCGAGGTCTTGATGAACAACACCAACGATATTGCGCAAGCGGCGTTCAACAGCACGCCCTCTCTGGCCGGCGTTCTTGCCAACAACACGATTGCGGCGGTTTCTCGCGGTGCCGTGTTCGCGCTGGCCGGCATGGCGGATCACGCCGCTGAAGTGGTCGGGCAGAGCACCGGCACCACGCCTAAGTTGTTCATTACCGGCGGTGACGCCGGCATGATTGCCGGGACGATGCGCGCGCATGGCGAGATCGTGCCGGATCTGGTGCTCCAAGGACTGGCCGTCATCGCCGCGCAACCGCACGAGCCTGTCTAAAGTTGTGTTTCGCCCCGGGCCGAAGAATCTCATCACGGATGTCGCGGGACTCAAAGTCGGTCACGCAACGAATGAAAATGTGCGCTCCGGCGCGACGACGCTGCTGTGCGGCGCCGCTTGGGCGGCCGCCGTGGATGTGCGCGGTGGTGGGCCCGGGACGCGCGAGACCGACGCGCTCGCTTCGGAAAACCTGGTCGGCCGCGCGCATGCCGTGGTGCTCGCCGGCGGCTCGGTCTTTGGACTGGCCGCCGCGGACGGCGTCGCCGCATGGCTCTCCGCCCAAGGGGTCGGTTTGCAATGGCGCTCAGGCTCACCCGCCATTCCCATCGTCCCTTGCGCGGTTTTGCACGATCTCGGCAATGGGGGCGACAAGAATTGGGGCCTTTCTCCGCCCTACCGCGACTTAGGTCTGGCTGCCTGCAATGCCGCGGCAACTGAATTTGCCCTGGGCTCAACAGGCGCGGGGCGCGGCGCCATGGCAGGTTTGCGCAAGGGCGGCATCGGATCCGCTTCGGTGGATCTGCACGGCGGATTGATCGTTGGCGCACTGGTGGCGCTCAACTCTGTGGGCTCGGCGCTCATGCCCGACGGCAAGACCTATTGGGCCTGGGCCTTTGAGCTGGGGGATGAGTTCGGCGGCTGCGGACCGCCGACCAGCGCCATGGACGTTAGCGATCCCGCGCCGGACGAATCGCGATTGCTCGCCATCGGCCGCCTTACGCCGGGCGCCAACACCACGCTCGGCGTCATCGCCTGCAACGCCGATCTCAGCACGGTGGAGTGCAAGCGCATCGCCATGATGGCGCAGGATGGCATTGCACGCGCCGTGCGTCCGGCCCACACTCCTTTCGACGGCGACACGGTTTACGCGCTGGCAAGCGGTGAGTTGCCGCTTGAGAGGAATCCACTGCGTGCCGCGCAGATTGGGCGCATCGGGTCCGCAGCGGCGGACTGTCTGGCGCGCGCCATCGCCCGAGCGGTGCATTTTAGCTAGGAGGACAACCCCGCCGGCTTGAACCACTGCGCGCAACTCGATGTTGGGCGTTACGCGCTTCGGTGTCCGGCGGCCAGGCATTATCCAATGGCGGCACATTCCGCGGCATTCGGCTTCTTCGCCCACTCGGGTTGGGCCGCCCTGGTTGTGCTCGGCCGCGCCGCTTCGGACTTGAGCGTGCTGGCGCGATCGCGCGTCGAGTTGATTGATGATCACGACCCCGAATCCAAGCAGCCGTACCACGCCGTCGAATCTTTGTGCGTCGAAGAAGCGGCCGGACGCTTGCGAGGATATCTGGAGGCGGCCGTGGGTTTGGCCTACGCGGCCATCGAGACTCAGCGCGAGGCCGTGAGGCAGCGCGGTTATCAAGTGAAATCCGTCGGCATCATCGAGTCGGCAAGCCGCAAGGAGGGCTCACTGTCATCAATTCTCAAGTCGCATGCGCTGATCCACGCGGCGGAAGGCGATCACTTCAGGAACGCATTGTCCGCCGCAGCACAGGGACTCGGTCTGCGCGTCAGCCGAATTCAGGCGCGAGAATTGGAGGATCACGCCGTAAGCCGATTGCGCCTGCCCCTCAAAAGCGTGCTCGACACCGTGAATAATTTGGGCCGGCAGGTCGGTCCTCCGTGGGGTGCGGACCAGAAGAAAGCCGCGCTGTTGGCGTGGGCTTTATTGGCCGAGCGCTAGAGTCTAGGATCAAGTACTCGACCGCTGCAGCCCCTGCTTGAACGTCGCGACGAGACGCTCTCCCGCCCGTGCGAAATCGCGGTGCTCCGCGATGTAGTCCCGAATATCCGAGCAGGCGCCTTCAACCCCGCACCGCACCCGTTCCAGCGCCTCATCGACCTGCCTCTTGCTCAAGCCGCACGCCCGCCGCCCGAAATCACTCAGCCGCCTTCGATCCGGAAACGCCTTCGAGCCGCCCAACGTCAGCGCCAGCACATCGCGAGCGTTGTAGGGTGTCGTGGCTATGATGTCGTACACCGGCGCCAGCTGCACGAGCCCCTCCGGCTGCTCATACAACACAGCGAAATTCTTCAAATGCGCATCGCCATTCTCAACCGCACAGCACAGCGCAACCGTCGTGAACAACTGCGTCAACGCCGCGCGTTGCTGCTCGCCGGAAACAAACTGCGTAATCCGCGTCGCAATATCTTCGTACGCCCCGTGGTAACGCCCATGTGACCGCAAACCACTCAAGACACAAAAGTCCTCACACCCAAGGTACATCCCGTCGTCGCGACGATCGAATCGCTCGATCACGAGCACGCGTCGATTCTCCGCCAGTCTCCCCTTGGCGGTAGGCAGTCCCGACAGCTGCGCCGCGCGCAAACAGAAATACTCATTCGCCGCGAGCTCCGCATACTCGCGCGGATCGAAGGATTTGACGATGTGCGTCGCTCCCCGATGCGTGACTCGCGGCAGATCAGGCTCCGCAGCCCGAACGAGCACTTTTGGCTGCATGCCCGAGATACCGGACGCGGCCGCGTACCGTTCCAGCAGATCGGCGAACAAGTCGTGCGCACCGCGATACGCCAAAATCTGCGTCAGATCCTGCGCCGGCACCTCCTCGGGCGTTTCGCCCGTGAGCGCGTACCGCAGGCGGCCAATTTGCGAGCGCCCAACGATCGCAAGCAATGCCAGGCTGTCAAAATCCGGCACCGTCTTGGCGAAACGCGTGCGCAGCTTCTCCAGCAGCGCCCCTTCCGGCAGATTCATTTCAAAGATTGGATGTACCGTCCCCATGGCGTCATAGGGATCGCGGATGACAGGCATCGTGAGCGACACGGCATCTTCCTCGCTGCAGCCGCCGCCGTAAGTGAACAGAAATGAATCCGCTTCGAGGTCACTACGATCGAGAACGCCGGCCCTGCGACCGGAAGCCGAGACATCAAGTGCGGTTCGTGCCGCCACGCTGCTCCGCCCTCAATTCCTGCAACGTCGGCCGTCGCCCCTTCGGGCGCACGATCAACTCCAGCCCCAGGGATGCGCACAACGATATCAGCTTGCGCACGCCGATTTCCTGAACCGTGCCGTTCTCAATACCTGAGATGGTCGCGCGGCTCATGCCGAGGCCGCGCGCGAGATCAGCCTGTGACTGCCCGGCGGCGTGCCGCGCCGCCGCTATGGCAGCGCCAATATTCGACAGTGGCGTATGCATTGTATAAGATGCCAATTGGACTTAAAATACATATATGCACTATATACGATGCACATCGAATGTGCAATCGCTGCAGAACTCAGGTCTCGCCCATCGTCTGCGCCACTACGGCTTCAAAATCGCCGTGCCGGTCCCGCAAGCGCTGCAGTTCGTCCTTCGGCCATTCATGCTTGAGCGTACCGTCGATCAATACCGCGGCACGGTCCGCGTAGTGCTCGACGATGTCCAAGGAATGGGTGGCCAGCAGCAGTGCGGCGCCGCGACGCTGAATGCGCGCGCGCAAATGGCGCTTGAGCAGCAACGCACTCGCAGGATCGAGTCCGTTGAACGCCTCATCCAGAACGATCAGCAGCGGGTCGCCCACCAAGGCCAGCAGCACCGCCAGCTTCTGGCGCGTGCCCAGCGAGAGCGTATCGACGAATGATTCAAGATAGGGCGTGAACCGCAGTTCCTCGGCAAGCTCAAACACGTCATCGCCAATCGCCGCCAATCCCTTGGCGCCGGCATGCACTTCCAAACATTGGCGTGACGTCAAGAGATGCGGCAAGGCATCGGGCGCGCACCCGTACCCGAGCTGAAGTTTCGCTTCGTAGGAGTTGTTTGCGAGCGAATATCCAGCGATGCAAATTTCTCCGCCTGAAGCCTTCAGGCGGCTGACGACGCAATCGAGCAGCGTGCTCTTGCCGCAGCCATTCGGACCCAGGATCACGAACCAATCTCCGGCGAACAGCGTGATCGAAATATTCTCCAACACGGTGCGCGGCCCATAGCCCGCGCGCAGTCCGCGAATCTCCAGAATCGCGCCGCTCACGGCATGTCCTTCGAGCGTTCACGGCGCAGCAGTACACCGCTCAAGGTCGCGAGGCAGCCGATGACAGCCGTAGCCATGGACGCGGCGGCAGCGCTGCGATAGGACAGGTCGAGCGCGAGCAGCAGCAGGCCTTCAACGGCGCTTGCACCGACCAAGACAGCGAACGTGGGCAGTAGAAAGGCGCGTGTCACGACGCCGGCGCGCACCGGCAACGGGGCCATCCAACGGCGAACCGGCCGGCTCAACCGGATGGCCGCCATGCACAACAGCACCAGCGCGCCGTTGACGCCGAACACGGCAATCGCACCCATGGCGACATCCGCGTTCGTGCCCAAGGGCATCATGACGAGAATGGGGACCGTGGCGCGAGCCACCATCTTCGGCTGTGCCCATGCGAACATCTGGCGCACGGGCCAAGCACCCAGGGCCGCGAATGACGGACGAATCTTTGCCGCGCGATGGGTGTTGCGATGAGGAACATATCGCGAGCCCGGCGGGGAATCGACCGGTTTTGGCGCCGGCATCGCATAGCCGACGACGACGCCGATCGCAACACCCACGCTCAATGCCGCCCAGACCGCAAAAAGCGGGCCGATGTGGCCGCCGCCGGCAAAGGCGAGCACCAAACCTGCGCTTAAGGCCAGCACCGTCAGAGCCACCAAGGCCGCCGTTGCGGGAAGCGTCTCGATGATCAGCGCCTCCCAGCGCGCCCTCGAGGCCCGAATCGGCAGCGCGGCCAGCCAGGATCTGGCAAATTCCTGCCGCTTCAGCACGCGACGCCGTGCGACTTGAATGGCGCTCGCCACGGCTGCGAGGCCGCCGCAGACGAGGCTGTGCCGCTTGGCCCACGTCAATGCCTGCGCAACCCGGTCGTGCTCCGCCCACATGAGGGCGATCATCAGAGCAAACGCCGCCACTGCGATGATTCGCCCGCGCGCCTTCAGCTGAGAGCTTCGATTGAGTCGAATCAGCCGCGCGGTGATGCGGCGAGGACCGGCCACTAATTCACCGCCAGCTTCGGCGTGGCTGCGATCAGCGCCTGCGTATAGGCGTGACGCGGCGAGGCAAAGACGGCTTGCGTCGGCCCCTCCTCCACGATCCGCCCGTGTTGCATGACATAGACACGATCGGCGATGGCGCGAATCACCTGCAGATCGTGCGACACAAACAGGTAGGCCACATTGAGCCGTTCCGCGAGCTGCGCCAATAGCTCGAGGATCTGCTCGCGCAATAAAACATCGAGCGCCGAAACCGCTTCGTCGAACGCGATGACGGCGGGCTGGGTAATCAAGGCCCGCGCAATCGCGATCCGCTGCCGCTCGCCGCCGGAGAATTCGTGCGGCAGACGTCGCGCATCGGCGGCTGACAAGCCCACCTGTTCCAGGACAATCGCCACTTTGCGGCGCCGCTCGGCTGCCAAGGGCGGCGCGTTCAACAGAAAGAACGGCTCGGCAACCAATCGCTCCACCGTCCACTTCGGATCGAAGCTGCCATACGGGTCCTGGAATACCACCTGGATGGCGCGGCGCAGGCGGTGCAGATTCGCGCCCGCCGCGCGCGAAAACTCTTCACCCAGCAAGCGCACCTGCCCGGCCTGCGATCGATCCAGCGCGAGGATGACTTTCAGCAAGCTCGACTTGCCTGAACCGGACTCCCCAACCAAGCCCACGGTCTCGCCGGCATGCACGGATAAGGAGACATTGTCGACTGCGCGCAGCGGCGCCGCGGCACGCCACAGCGACCTTCTGCGTCGCGGGTAGTCGCGAATGATGCCGCAAGCCTCCAATACCGCCGGGGAACTCACCTGCCGGGCCACGCGCTTTGGTGTCAATGCCGCTGCCGCCAAGAGTGCCGCCGTATACGCGTGGCGCGGCGCGCGCAGCAGCTCCGTGGTTGCTCCATGCTCGACAATCTCGCCCTGGTGCATGACGGCGACGCGATCGGCCAGCTGCGCAATGACCGCGAGATCGTGCGTCACCAAGACCAGGCCCATGTTGCGCGCGCGGACCAACTCTCGCAGAAGCCGCAATACTTGCGCCTGTGTGATGACATCCAAGGCGGTCGTGGGTTCATCCGCGATGAGCAGCGGCGGCGACATCACCACCGCCATGGCGATCGCCACCCGCTGCCGCTGGCCGCCGGACAGCTCATACGGAAATCGATCGAGTGCGCCCTGCTCGCCCGAGAGCCCTGCCAGGTCCAATGCTTCGCGCGCTGCCTCACGCGCGACGAACGCGGATACCGCGCGGTGCAGGCGCAGCGTTTCCGCGACCTGATCGCCGATGCGCATCAGGGGATTGAGTGCGGTCATGGGCTCTTGAAACACCATGCCGATGTCGCGGCCGCGAATCGGCCGCATCTGCGCATCGGTATTCCCGGTGAGCGTCTCGCCGCGCAGGCGCACCGTCCCCGTCATGCCCGCGCTCTGCGGCAGCAGCTGCATGACGGCGAGCGCCGTCATCGATTTTCCGGATCCGGAAGCACCGACCAGACCGAGGATTTCTCCGGCCTCGACTTGGAGCGACAGATTTTTGATGATGCGCGTCGCGCCGATGGCGACACTCAAATCCTCGATTTCCAGCAGGGGCGCCGTCATGACGGGCGCTCGGCCCGGCGACGCAATCCCTCGCCGAGCAGATTCAATCCCAAGACGAACAGCAACACCGCAAAGCCTGGGAAGAGCGCGAGGTACGGCGCCAACGCCGTCAAGGTTTGCGCCTCATTGAGCATGCGGCCCCAACTCGGTGTCGGCGGCTGCGCGCTCAAGCCGACGTATGACAGGCCTGCTTCGGCGATGACCCCCAGGGAAAACTGAATCGTGCCCTGGACGACCAGCAACCCGACCAAGTTCGGCAGCATGTGCTCCCAGGAAATCCTCAAGGCTCCCTTGCCCGCGACGCGCGCCGCCAGTGCGTAGTCGCGAGTCCACAATTGCAGAGCTCCGGCGCGGGTCACGCGCGCGAACACCGGTACATTGAAAATCCCGATGGCAATGATGGCGTTGATGGCGCCGGGACCGAAGACGGCCGTCATCAAGATGGCGAGCAACAAGGCCGGGAAAGCGAAGATCACGTCGTTGCCGCGCATCACCAGCTCATCGATCGCGCCGCGGCGCGCGGCGGCGAACAACCCCAAGGGCACACCCGCGAACACGCCGATGATCACCGACAGCGCCGCCACTCCCACGGATGTTTGTGCGCCGAGCATGATCATCGACAACACGTCGCGCCCCAGTTGATCCGTACCGAACCAGTGGTGGGCATTGGGCGCCTGCAACTTTTCGACAATGAGCAACAAGCGCGGGTCGAACGGCGTCCAGAATTGCGCGATGACCGCGATGCCGATAAAAAACGCAGTGATGACGGCGCCGGTGATGAGACTCGTAGGGCGCGAATCCTTCATGCGCTGCGCGCCGCCCGCAGCTGAGGGTTGACCAGCACGTAGGCAAGATCCACCAAGAAGGTCACGCTCACCACCGCAAAGACCAGAATCAGCACCACGCTTTGCACCACGATCAGATCTCGCTGCACGATGGCTTGAAACACGAGCCTTCCCATGCCCGGCAGGAAGAACACGTTTTCAATGATCACACCGCCCGCCAAGAGAAAGGAGAACTGCATGCCCAAAATGGTCAAAACCGGCAGCAACGCGTTGGGCAACGCATGGCGCCACAGCAACTCGCGTCCGCCTGCGCCCTTGGCTCGCGCGGTGCGGATATAGTCCTCGTGCAAGGTGTCGATGAGCGCGCCGCGCAGCACCCTGCCTAAGATCGCGGCCTGCGGCATCGCCAAGGCAATCGCGGGCAGCGTCAGTGCTTTCATGGCCGGCCAGAATCCCGCCTGCCAGCCGGGAAAGCCGCCTGCGGATACCCAGTGAAGCTCGACCGCAAAAAACAGCACCAACAGCATCCCCAGCCAGAAATTGGGCACGGCCAGGCCCAGCTGGGTGATGCCGCTCATTATCGTATCGCCGGCGCGCCCGCGCCGGGCCGCGGCGAACAAGCCGACGCAAAAGGCGAGCCCCGTGGACAGCAGTAGTGCGTATATCGCCAGCGGCAGGGACACTTGCAGCCTCTCGGCCACCAGAGCGCTCACCGGAATGCGATAGGTGTAGCTGATCCCAAAATCAGCGTGCAGCAGTCCGCCGATCCAGGACAGGTAGCGATGCCAGGGCGTGGCGTCCAGGCCGAGCTGGTGACGCATCGCCGCCACTGTGTCCGGCTCCGCCTGCAGACCCATCATGTAGCGCACAGGATCGCCCGGCACCACTTGGACGATGACAAATACGACCGCGGTCGCGGCCAGCAGTGTCGCCAGCAGTACCGCCACGCGCTGAACCAGATACGCGCTGCCGAAGCGGCGCGCCGCCAGGCCCGATAAAACGACCAGTCCCGCGACGAACAACATGCCGGCGGAACGAAATGCGGGCGGCCGGTTGGCCTGCGCGGCGAACTCGTCATGGCGCGCGGGCGCGGCACCGTCGTAGTAAGCGCGGGTCACATCGACGACGCCCAACACATTGTCGAACCTGATGCCGTGCAGATGCGCATTCCAGATATCCAGCCGTGGATACTGGAACAAAAACCCGTTCACCGCATCCAGGCTGAGCTTGCGCTGAATCTGCTGCAGCAGATCCGTGCGCCTCGCAGGCTCGACAGTGTCGTCCAGCGCACTGATCAGGGCTTTGAATTCAGGATTCGAATACCCAAAATAATAATCGTCGCGGGCGTAGATGTCGTAGTCCAATGGCTCGGCGTGCCCCACGATGCTCATGTCAAAGTCGTGGCGGGTGTAGACCTGATCCAGCCACTGCGCCCATTCGAGATTTTCGATCCGGACGTGGATCCCAATCTGCGCCAATTGCGCGGCCACGATCTCGCCGCTGCGGCGCGCATAGCTGGGTGGCGGCAGCTTCAACGTCATCGACAGGCCGTTGGGGTATCCGGCCTCGGCCAGCAACGCCCTGGCCTTGGCCACATCATGCGGATACACGCCGGTCAGATCGACGTAAGCGGGATTGCGCGGCGGGAAATGACTGCCGATCGGCGTTCCGTAGCCGTACATGGCGCCGTCGATGATGGCGTGGCGGTCCAAAGCGTAGGAGATGGCTCGACGCACGAGCACATTGCTCAACGGCGCAATGCGCTCATTCAAGCCCAACACGGTCTCCATCTCGGTGGTTCCCGTCAATACGGCGAAACGCGGATCGGCGGCAAACTGGGCAAAGCTCTCCGGCGCCGGATAGTTGGAAAACGCATCGACGTCACCGGCCATCAAGGCGGCATAAGCCGCGGTCGGATCCGTGATGAACTTGAAGGTGACCTGGTCCAACTGAGGCTGCGGACCCTGAGAGTCCGGATTGCGCTCCAGCGTGATGGAATCGCCGCGCCGCCAGCGCAGGAATCGAAACGGACCGGTACCGACGGGTTGCGCCGCATTGTTCGCCGCGGATTGCGGCGACACCATCACGGCAGAACCAAAGGCAAGCGACTGCAGCAGTCCCCCGGAGCGCTGCGCGAGCAGCAGCTTCAAAGTCATAGGGTCGACGTCTTCGACCGCGCGGATCGCGCGCAGACGCGACCTTTGGGGATTCACCGAGCCCGGAGCGATCATGCGGTTCAGCGAAAACTTGGCGGCGGCCGCGTCAAAGGCGCTGCCGTCGTGAAAGCGCACGCCGCCCTTCAAATGAAAAACATAGGTCAGGCCGTCGTCCGAAACATCCCACGACAGCGCGAGCTTCGGCAGCACCGACCCATCGGCTGCGAATTGCACCAACCCTTCATAGACATTGCCGTACAGCACCTCGGAGATGGCCGCGGCGGGATTCGCGGTCGGATCGAGTATCGGCGGTTCAAGCTGCGTACCGATGATCGCTCGCTGCGCGCCGCGCGCACCGGGCGCGAGCGACAGAACGCCCGCCAGCAACACCATCGCCGGCAGGGCAAGACGACTCAGCGCTGCGCCCATGAACCTAATTCACACCGTGCCGAACAGCAGCGAGCGGGCGGCCATCGCCATCACTTTTGCGGAATTCACCATGTCCTCGATCAGCACATATTCGTCCGGCTGGTGCGCCAGATCGAGAATGCCGGGCCCATAGGCAATGCAGTCCCGCAACTTTCCGATGCGGTCGATATGCTTCTGATCGTAGGTGCCGGGCGAGCAGACGAATTCGGCCTCGCGGCCCATCACGCGGCGTATCGCGGCCGCGGTGCCGCGCGCCACCGGACCATTGCGATCCGCCATCGTCGGCTGTACTTCGAAGATGTCCCGAAGATCATAGCTAAAGCCCTCCCGTTCCCTCACCAGCTGCTCCAGCAGCTCGCGCACCTCACTTTTGACGCCGTCCATATTCTCTTCAATGAGCAGACGGCGGTCGATCACCAAGCGACAGGAGTCAGGAACGCAGGGCGCCGGATAGCCGGACGATTCAGCCTGACCCCCGTGGATGGAATTGAGGTTCAAGGTCGAATGCCGTGCGCCTGACGGCACCACCGGCATGTCCGTGCGCCGCGCCATGAGCTTGGGGTAAAGATCGCGCTCCAGGCGATCGATGACGGCATTCATATGGCGCACGGCGCAATCGCCCAGGAACGGCATGGACCCGTGCGCCATGCGCCCGTGCGTTTGTATTTCGGCCCACCACACGCCGCGATGCCCGATGCACACGCGATCCACATTGAGCGGTTCGGGAATGATGACGTGATCGACGCGGGGCGGGGAAAACCAGCCGCGCTCCGCCAAGTAGTGCACGCCGCCGTAGCCGCCGGACTCTTCATCGACGGTACCGGAGATTTCCAGCGTTCCCGGCAGGCTCGCGCCTGAATCGATCAACGCTTCGACCGCGATGATGGATGCCGCGAGTCCGCCCTTCATGTCGCAGGCACCGCGCCCATAGATCTTGCCGTGCTTGACGATCGCGGCGAACGGATCGAGGGTCCATCCGGCGCCGGTCTGCACGACATCGATGTGGCTGTTGAAGTGCACGCAGGGCCCGCGCGCGGCGCCCTCGCGGCGCGCGATGACATTGATGCGCGGATGGCGCTCACTGTCGCCGGGCGTGCCGGCGGCATGCACGTACTCGACGGCGAAACCGCGCGCACTCAGGCGCCGGCCGATGAATTCGGCGCACGGTCGATAGGCTTCACCGGGCGGATTGACCGTGGGAAAACGAATCAACGCCTGCGCCAGGTCCACCAGCTCGTCGCGCCGGCCATCGATCATCGTGAACAAATTTTCCCACGGATCCGGCGTCATGCTTCCCTCGCCGAAGATCGAGCGCGAGTGAGTGCGGCTCTGCCGTGCGCCTGCTGCGCGAGAACCGGCAAACCGAGTTCGCCGTAGAGCGAGCCCAGCATGGTGTTCACCGGTACCCCGGTTGGGTCGGCGCTGCGCCGCAGTTCCAGCAGGTGCT